>Ga0265322_10000052_pt1 | contig 58413 bp, 52 predicted proteins | sample 41222metaG_FD_193584 | JGI IMG/M metagenome (GOLD analysis project Ga0265322, IMG submission 193584) | Rhizosphere microbial communities from Carex aquatilis grown in University of Washington, Seatle, WA, United States - 4-12-22 metaG | ecosystem: Host-associated > Plants > Roots > Rhizosphere...
CGCAGTCGAAAGAGTAAAACCATTCAAATCTAAAACAGCTCCGCTTGTTACTGATGTCAATCCTGCTGTAGTTCCAAGAGGACCATTTGTTCCGTCTCCGGCCGCTCCAAGTTTAATTGTTCCGGCACTGATAGTCGTTAAACCGCTATACGAATTATTACCGGACAATGTTAATGTACCTGAGCCGGTTTTGGTTAAAGCTACTGTTCCGCTTGCATTTGAAATGACTCCGGAATAAGAAGTACTTCCATTATCGCCGCCGGATGTTAACGTATATGTAGACGCGCCGGTAGTGTTGGAAATATTAGCGCTACCTTGCAAATCTCCTACTGTTGCCGAAAAAGCATTGAGGTTCAAAATACCGGAAGTCATTATTAAACTTCCGCTTGTTGTCGTTGTTGCACCCAGTGAAACTGTGTTACTACCTCCAGCGCCGGTATTCGCAATCGTAAGGTTGGCGGGAGTATTCTGTGTCAGGCCGTTTCCGACCGCCTGATTGGCACTGCCGTTATAAATATAATTTGCACCCGTTGTATACGTTCTGGTTCCGCTTACACGAATATTACCAGACGTACCGGAGGTTGTAATGCCGTTCGGGTCGCCGATACCAAGGGTTGCCCCTGAAGCAAGTGTAAACGTCCCATTGCTTCCATTGCCCAGCAGGCTTGTTCCCATGTACAATGTCGCACCGCTGTTTACCGTAAAGTTGACAGTGTTCGAGACGGTTCCACCTGAAGTATATGTCTGAACACCAGAACCATCGAAAAATACATCTGCTGTTCCAGATGAAGCTGATTCGGTAAGTGTACCTGCGGTGTGGCTAAAATTACCACCGACATTTAAAATTCCAGAATTGGTTCCACTGGCTCCAGCACCACTGATCTGCAAAGTACCGCCGCTGAGTGAGAAATTCCCAGTCACATCCAAGGTCATCGAGTTAGTTCCAAAAGACCCTGATCCCAAAATATAAAACGTACCTCCGGTTTGAAAGAAATTTCCGCCAACTGCAAGTGTTGCGGTAGTGCCGCTATTCAGCAATCGAAAATTACCTGTCCCAGTGTTGCTCACAGTGAAATCTCCTGTAATTGTAAGGAGACCACCTGCCATGCTTACGCTACCGTTTTGACTTGCGCAATTCCATGTGAAGTTGGCAAATGATTGGCCTATCCCGCCGGGGGCGGTCGTACTATTAGTATATCCGGTGATCGAGCATGTCGATCCGGCATTCCATGTTGCTGTCGGGATAGTACCGCCATTTTGGTTATGCTGGTATGTACCACTCACCGTCATCACGGTCGCAGTCACTGCATTCGATGCCACGAGAGTTCCACCGGAATTAATCTGAATCGTGGAGCCCGTACCTGACACTGTCCAGTTGGCCGTGGTCGTCATGGTATGTCCGTTCTGAATAATAAAGACATTACCATTCGTCGTAAAATTGCCCGGGTGCGAACCAGTTCCGTTTGTACCTGTCCACCAATTATTAGTATTGGTCGGATCCTGGTTCCCGTTCGAATAATAGTTCGTTGCACTGGCAACCGTAACACCGGTAAGTGCAAGAGCGAGAATGAGAGTTGAATAAACTATTAACTTTTTCATGTGAATCCCCCGTGAATTTTGTTGAATAGGAAATAAATATAATCGTTGGATTGAATAATAAAGTGTGCGCAACACGCTGGTTGGTTTCAGAAGGGAAAATATCGTATAACGGAAAAATCGTATCAAGTTCATCGAGGCGTCATATAATAGTGATTGGATCGTTCGAATGCACGAACAATCGACGCAACCTCATTCATCAAACATTCGACATAAAAATAATCAAACACGCGAAATGCCTTTCGAAATCATCATAAAACAATTATTTTCAAGAACTATACTTGAAGATGTGAACCAAACTGAAGGGGATGTGTTTGGAAAAAAAAGGTGGGCAGGTAATTCCGGATTGTTGCAATGTCATTTCATGAAAAAAAATGACATTATATCATCTCCTAACCTAAATCCACCTATCCTTGCGAGTCTGGGCTACATCTGACGCCCATGAATATCTAAAAATAAATAAAATATCCAAAACCAGACTTGACGCAAATCAAGATGGGATCATTTTACGTGTTTACAAAAAGCTTCCTTTTTTCATCAATCAGAAAATTATGGTCAAAAAACGTTGTTTTGAGTCTTTTTAAATGTCCCCTTGGATATCGGTTTGATGTACGATCTCCTTTACAATAAAAAATATCCGGTGTTAAATTATCGTGAATGATGACAGGGATGGTCGGAAAGATGGTGATGCCTCGGTTTCAAGCTATACCTCACCTGTAATCCTCTCCTTCTTAAGTCCCAAAGGGATTCCTTTGGGAGAGAGGATGCAATGGCAGCCTGCCGTGAAATAATGGATGCAAAGACACCATCTCCACTATATGAGAGATTTTTCCTAAAGGGATTTGCCGAAGGCATCACTTCGTGAGCTTTGGAACGGGTGAGGTCGTTAGAAAAACGTATAACCGAATCAAAACAAGAACAGCGAGACCGCTTCACAAAAGCGACCTCGCTGTTGATATTCGTGCAGATTTAATTCAAATGCTGAGTGACTTTATCTACTAAATGGCGTTTCGGGACTGCTCCGACAATCTGTTCAATGACTCTTCCTTCTTTGAAAATCAACAGCGTCGGGATGCTCCGGATACCGTATTCCATTGCAGTACGCGGATTCGAATCCACATCCATTTTTGCCACTTTGAGTTTCCCGTCGTATTCGTTGGCAATTTCTTCAACAACCGGAGCGATCATTTTGCACGGACCGCACCACACAGCCCAGAAATCGACCAGCACGGGTTTATCGGAAGTCAGAACTTCCGCTTGAAAATTTGCATCATTCACGGTAATCGGTTTCATAATAAAAATTCCTTTAGTATGATAATCTTATCGTCTCTTTCTATAAGATACGAAAAAAAATTTAATTTGAAAATTTTACGCTGTTGGAACCGAGTAAATCTTCCACTTCGGCAACAAATGCATCGCTCGCATCGACATTATATTTTGTCGATTGCAGACGGATCGGCTTTTCCTTCTCACGATCGATCAGCGTGAAAACACATGCGCATTTTCCTTTATGTTTTTCGGCAACCTTGCGCAACTCGCTGATCGTTTGTTCCTGTATCGCTTCCATATTGATCGACAGAATGACGCTCCGCGTAAACCGTTCCCGCACACGTTCCATTGCATACACTTCCTTCACCACGATCCGCAACGAATCGCCGTTTTGCTCCGCATTGCCGCTGACCATCACCATCGCATCGGGAACGAGTATGTTCTGACAGACTTTATACGCATCGGAAAAAATAATGCACTCGCCTTTGCCGGTAAAATCCTGCAGGGTCGCAAATGCCATCATGTTCCCCTTTTTATCGATCTTCTTTTTGACGGATGAAACGATACCGCCGGCGCGAACGAGCGTCCCGTTCTTGATGGCGGAAGGATTGCCGAATTGCGCGGTGGCAAATGCCGACATTTCGAGCCCGTACTTTCGCAACGGATGCCCGGAAACGTAAAACCCGAGAACCGATTTTTCGCGGGCAAGCTTATCCGCACCGGCCCATTCTTCAAATGCGGGCATAGCCGGAAGCGACTCGACAATTTTTGCGGCAGTTCCGCCTTCGAACAACGACGATTGTCCCTGCGATGTCTCCACTTTTGAATTTTGTCCGAATTGAATTGCTTTCGGAATGCTTTCAAAGAGCTGCGCACGGTTCGGCATGATACTGTCGAAAGCGCCCGCCTGCACGAGACCTTCCAGCGTTTTTTTATTGACCAGCCGCAAATCAACTCGGCGGCAAAAATCGAAAATATTATTGAACGGTCCTTTTTCACTCCGCGATTGAATGATATTTTCAACGGCGCTGACGCCGACATTCTTGATCGCGCTTAATCCGAACCGGATACCTTTCGGCTTGACGACGAACCGCACACTGCTTTCGTTGATGTCGGGAGGCAGAACATCGATCTTCATCTTGCGGCATTCTTCAATCAACTGGACAACGTAATCGGTGTCGCCGATCTCGGCAGAAATTGTTGCCGCCATGAATTCTGCTGGGTAGTGCGCTTTCAAATATCCCGTTTGGTAGGCAAGCACCGAATAGGCGACGCTGTGTGATTTGTTGAAACCGTACGAAGCGAATTTCTCGATCATGTCGAAAATTTCGCCGGCAATTTTTTTCGAAAAACCACGCCCGACGGCACCGTCGATAAATTCGACTTTCTGTTTCGCCATCAGATTTTTGTCTTTTTTGCCCATGGCGCGGCGCATGATGTCGGCTTTGGCGAGAGAAAATCCGGCAACCTCGCTGGCAATTTTCATCACCTGCTCCTGATAGACGATGATGCCGTACGTTTCACTGAGAATTTGTTCAAGCTTCGGATGCAGGTACTCGATTTTTTGTGAACCCTGTTTCCGCCGAATAAAATCGCCGATCATTTCCATCGGTCCCGGACGGTACAACGCGTTCATCGCGACAAGATCATTAATACTTGTCGGCTTCAGCTTGCGAAGCCAGTCCTGCATGCCGGTCGATTCAAATTGAAACACGCCCGCCGTATGTGCCTTGGCAAACAGTTCGAATGTTGCCGGATCACCTTCGGGAATTGCATCGAGATCAAGATCGACATTATGATTTTGTTTGATGAGTGCAAGCGCATTTTCGATGACCGTCAATGTCCGAAGGCCGAGAAAATCCATTTTCAACAGACCGATCTTTTCCAGATCGATCATGTTGTATTGCGTCATGACGTCGGTTTGATTCGTTTTATAGATCGGCACATAATCGGTCAACGGACCGGGAGCAATCACGACACCGGCGGCATGGGTCGAAGAATTACGGTTCATCCCTTCGAGCACGAGAGAAATTTCGATCAGCTCGCGGATTTTTTCATCTTTACTGTCTTTTACCCATTTCAAATCTGGATTTGTTTCGAGCACTTCGGCAAGCGGCGTGACTTTTCCCTGGATAACGGGAATTTGTTTTGTGATCGATTCCGTCGTACTGAGCGGAACACCGAGCACGCGTCCGACATCTTTCAGCACGGCACGGGTTGAAAGCGTGCCGAACGTGATGATCTGAGAAACAGAATCCTCACCGTATTTTTTCTTGACATATTCGATAACGGCATCGCGCTTGCTGTCGGAAAAATCGATGTCGATGTCAGGCATGCTGACGCGGTCGGGATTGAGAAATCGTTCGAAGAGAAGATCGTATTTGAGCGGATCGACATTCGTAATGCCGAGAGCATACGACACTAAACTTCCCGCCGCGCTTCCGCGACCGGGACCGACCGCAACGCCCATCTTACGCGCCTCGTTGATAAAATCCTGTGTGATCAAAAAATATCCCGCGTAACCCATCCGGTTGATGACGCCAAGTTCATGATTCAAACGATGTTCGATGTCATCGGTAATGGTTGCATAGCGGCGGCGCAATCCTTCATGCGAAAGGCGACTGAGATATTCTTCCAGCGTCGAAACTCCCGCATCGGACGGAATGGGAAATGCCGGCATGTACGGGGTTTTCGGTTCGATCGAAAATTTTGTAATTTTTTCGGCAACTTCGAGCGTCGACGCAATCGCCTGGGGGTAATCGCGGAACAACGTGCACATTTCCGCTGCGCTCTTAAAATAAATCTGGTCGGTCTGGTACCGCAATTGTTTGTAATCCGAAGCGGCTTGCGCGCTCGAATCGGGAATCATCAGCATCACATTATGAGCGATGGCATGATTTTGTTTGATGTAATGAACATCATTCGTCGCGATCAGCTTGATATCCAGCTCGCGGGCAAGCTTGGGCATTCCTTCCAGGATCGGTTTTTCTTTTTCCAGTTCGTGATTTTGAATTTCGAGATAAAAATCATCGCCGAAAATTTCCTTGAACATTACCGCAATTGCACGCGCTGCGTCAAAATTTCCGGCAACGAGATGATGTGCAACGACACCGGAAGGACAGGCAGAGAGAGCGACAAGCCCCTCACGGTATTGCCGTAGAAGTTCCATGTCGATGCGAGGCTTGTAGTAAAATCCTTCGGTGAAACCGAAACTGCACAATTTGGTGAGGTTGTGATATCCGGTAATGTCTTTTGCGAGGAGAACAAGATGATGATAAATGCCGCGGCCGCGCCCCTCTTTTATACTTTGTGTATTGACTTCCTTATCGAACCGCGAACCGTTCGTCACGATATACATTTCACAACCGATGATCGGTTTGATACCGGCCTTCGTGGCTTTTTTATAGAATTCCACAGCGCCAAACATCACACCATGATCGGTCAGAGCGACGGCAGACATTTTATTTTCGACCGTTGATTGGATCAACCCGTCGATGGTTGCCGCGCCGTCGAGCAAACTGAAATGCGAGTGATTATGAAGGTGAATAAATTCAGGCATTGAACATCGTCATGGGTTTGGGATGTATCAAGATAGAAAAATCCGAGAGACAAAACAATAAAAGTCCGCGTAATGTCTCAGTTTGGATTGTTACCGTTTTTGCGACCCCTCCTATAATCCTCCCCTTATCAAGGGGAGGATAAATGTCCCCTCCTTAATAAGGAGGGGACTACAGGGGAGGTCGAACACGTGAAATAAAAAAAAATGATGCACTACGAAAATCCGAAATGCAGCTTACAATTTCGAACCGTCACTTCCGCATACTAAAAAATTACGACTCGAGATATTTCTCCACATACTTTACCGCACTGCCTATATCGAGAATCTCCCGGTTTCCGGTCGCACGGTGTTTAATTTCGATTTTACCGTTGGTGACATTTTTCTCGCCGACGATGACCTGCAGCGGCATACCGAGAAGATCGGCATCTTTGAATTTGAAGCCCGGGCTGACGTCTTTCCGGTCGTCATACAACACATCGATCAGCGATTCCTGCAGTTTTTCATAGAGATGTTCAGCGGTGCTCACGACTTTTTCATTGTTGCCGTTCACCAAAACAAGATGAACATGATACGGGGCAAGATTTTTACTCCAGATGATGCCGTTGTTGTCATGCGACTGCTCGATATGACAGGCAAGAATGCGTTCAACGCCGATACCATAACTTCCCATGATAATCGGATGCTCTTTTCCGCCTTCATCAAGATAGAACGCGCGCAGGGCATCGGAATATTTCGTGCCAAGCTTGAAGATATGTCCCAATTCAATCGCGTTCACAACACGCAAAGCGGTATTGCATTTCGGGCACGGCTCTCCGGATTCTACGGTTCGCAAATCGTAAAAGCCGCCGATTTTCACATCACGCTGCAAATCGATATTGGTGAGATGATAATCGTTTTTGTTCGCGCCGCTGACGAGATTGTTCGTACCTTCAAGCCGTTTATCGGCAACGATCATAAATCCGGTCAGACCGATCGGTCCGATGGAACCCCCGTCTGCACCGGTGAGCGCTTTCAATTCATCCGGATGCGACGGACGGAGATCGCTTCCTAACGCAGCTTGCAGTTTCGATTCGTTGAGCTGATCATTGCCCATCATCAAAATCAGTACCGGCGTTTTTTCCTTGATGTAGACAAGAGATTTTGCAAGCCGGGACTCGTCGATTTTTAAAAAATCTTTCAACTCGTCGATTGTTTTCACATTCGGCGTATGAATTTCCTCGACCGGTTTATTTTCCGATAGACGCTCAACTTTTGTGACATTCGATGAAGCGACTTCAAGATTCGCCGCGTAGCCGCAATTGTCGCACACGGCGCAGGTATCCTCTCCGGAACTCGATTCAATCATAAATTCCTGTGAGGCACTTCCACCCATCGCTCCGCTCGAAGCGCCGACGATGAAAAATTTCAATCCTGCCCGGGTGAATATTTTCTTATACGCTTCGGCATGAAGATCGTAGCTTGTATCCAGGCCTTTCCACGTTGCATCGAGACTGTAGGAATCTTTCATCAGAAACTGCCTGCCGCGGATGACGCCGGATCGCGGTCTCGGTTCATTCCGGAATTTCGTTTGAATCTGGTACCAGATCTGTGGCATGTCGCGGTACGATTTGATATGATTTTTTGCAATCGAGCAGATCACCTCTTCGTGTGTCGGCGCGAGAACGAGCGGACGATTTTTAACATGAAACATCGTATCGCCGAATGCCTTCACACGACCGGTCTCTTCCCACAACTCGACCGGATTCAGTGCGGGAAGATGAAATTCCTGTCCGCCAATTGCATCCATCTCATCACGTATCAGTTCCATTACTTTTTTGATGGCGCGGTATCCCAGCGGCAAAAAGGAGTAGATACCCGCTCCCAGCGGGCGGATCATACCGGCCCGCAGCATGAGTTGATGGCTGGGCATTGTGGCATCCGATGGCACTTCTTTCACCGTCGGGATAAAATTTTTACTGAGTCTCATTGCCGTTGCTCGTTGTTGTGTGGAAAATACGTCGAGATATTTTTGGTGCCCCTGAGAGGAGTCGAACCTCCGACCAACGGTTTAGGAAACCGCTGCTCTATCCATGCTGAGCTACAGGGGCAAGATGATCCATAAACTCTCTATTCCATGTCTCGACACCGGACGGGATAACGTGTTGAATTGACAATAATATATAAAAAAATTAGCCATTCGGCAATACATTTGTCGTTTCCTACGGGTTTCATTCAGTTCAGTTGTTGATCGTTCAAATACCACATTTTTTCTAATTGGGATTCGGAAGAAATAGAATATTTATGAATGAAACAGATGTTGCATCATGAAAAAGTCGGGATCATTTAACGGTGAAGTCATCATTCGACAATATTGAATCGGTATGTTGTTCTATCATAGATTCACGATGTAACTTCGGACGAACAATGACCGTATACATCTTCAGACAATCAATCACGATTGGAGGGTTCTTGTATGGCGCTATTGAAATTTGGATTCGGTATCATGGTGATGGTTGCGGTTATCATCATCGCAACAGGATGCAGTGTCAACGGTTGGGCAACAAAACCGGTCGCAGACGGCTCCGGGCTGAAAACGGGGGAAACCGTCCGGATCATTCAAAAAGACGGACATATCATCGCCGGCAAATTTGAAAAGATCCAGACATTGCCGAGCGACGAATACCGGTCATCCTATAACGATCCCTTGCAAAATTATGTCGCAACCAAAATTTTACCGAGAATCGGCCAAACCGTTTTCGTACGAACCATACTTGTCGAAAATAAAACATGGAAGGGCGTCATGGTTGGATTCGATCATGAAGGATTACTGCTCACATCGGACGACAACGAAACCAGAAAGTATTATATCGGCACCGTCACCGATATGACAAGCCGGGATGGGACACTCATTCCGAAAATGAAACTGCGGGAGTTCTTTCTGAACGGGGACATCCCATTTATGACTGCGTTGGCAGTACAGACCGATCGGGGCGAAATCAATATTCCGATCAACACCATCGATAATATTATCGTTGCGCCTGCGCTTGCCAGCGATTTGCAAACTGCATCGCCTGCCTTGAGCAAAGCTGAACTTCTGCAGTTCCCGGTAAAATAGCAGGTCACGGAACAATAGTGAACGATTTGAGCGGTACCGGTGGAATTCCGGGGAGAGTTAGAGAAACTATATTAATTTTTATTGGTCACGCTTAGAAACTTGCACACGCTTCTTCAACAGTCGCGTACATCCGGAAAATCTCCGCGAGACGGGTAATGGAAAATACTTTGAGGACGTGTTCGTTGACGCAGGCAACACGAAGACCGCCTTCCGCTTTGTTCAACGTCGTCATGGAACTGATTAATCCTCCGAGGCCGGCGCTATTGATATGCTTCACGTCATGGAAATCCAGCACGATATTCTTGGTACCGCGCTCAATGAGTTCGTACACTTTTTGCCGGAGTACGAATGCATCCTTTTCACCGAGGGGATCGCCGTGAAGTCGAAGTATTACCGGTGAAACAATTTTATCGTTTTTTGTCTGCATAAATTTTAATATATGAACCGTTTTAATATAGCGCGGGAGAGAATGAAAGTCAACATCCGGAAAATCGCTTTACGTAATCGGGTAATTTGAAAAAGTTGTGACCCAGCTCACATTTTCAAAGTCAAAATTGGCTTAGGATGAATATGTAAGCGTCATCACATATTTCTTCTGCTTCAACCACATGACCCGGCAGGATCCCTTCCTGCTGACCATTTTACAGTGAAGAGAAAACCGCGCCGATAGAAAAATTGGCTTTCTCGTTAAAGAATGAAAACCTCAATCATCATGACGGAACAGAGCACACAGTCTCGGCAATATCCGGTCAAACATTTTGGATTCCTGAATAAACAGGTAACCATGCGAGATAGTTACTGGTTTTTACTCGGATACGGGGTGTGGATAGGATTCTATTTTGGAGCGATCATTCTTCACGCGATGGATAAGTAACTCCGTGGTAGAATGCAATTACCTCCCTGCATTTCCAACGTACGCTGATCATCAGTTATAAATATTTCTCAGGGTTTCGATTTCCTGTGCGAGAGCAGCTTGTCCCGCGAGGGTTGAAACATCCGCCCGGAATTATGCGTCCAGCGATTGCACCGCCGCCAGGCTCAAATCAAAGCTCGCCGTAGAAAAATAATCTTCGGCAAGCGCCACCTTCACGTCGCCGATATTGACCGTTGTATCACGTTCGAAAAACCAATGTGTGTTTTTTTGAAGGACGGACTGAGCATCGGCGATCGACGCGGTATAATTTTTCTGAGCATTATTGACAAACGCAAGGCCCGCCCAAATATCCACGTTGGTTGTATCTCTTGATTTTCCGGCGTTAAATTCCGTCGTCGCGTTGTCAAGAAGATTGAGCCGGATATCGGACCAGCCGGCACCGTTATAACCGTCCACCAGAGTTGCATCAAGCCGGAGTGCGGCAGTAAATTTACTCAACGCTGTAGTATAGTTCTGACCGGCGAACGCCTGCCAGCCGTCGTTCACAAGTTGTGAAGCGGATTCACCCGGCGGCGGATTGTTGGTGCTATTGCCGGAACATGACGGTAACAGAACACCGATTGCAATGACTGCCACAACGAAACCTGCTTTCATAATTTTCATTCTCATTTCATCAACACCATCTTTTGCGTATTCAAATATTTAGTGACACTTCCGTTGACGACTTCAAGTTGATAGAAATAGATTCCGCTCGCGACATCCTGACCGTTATTATTTTTCCCGTTCCACACTTCTTCAAATGAACCGAAGGTTCGATCCTCATTGACCAGTTGAGCAATTTGTTGCCCCAACACGTTAAAAATTCGCAGGTGGACTGTTCCGGCTTCGGGAAGATCGAACTGAATTCTCGTCTGCGGATTAAACGGATTCGGATAATTGGGACGAAGGACATAGGCAGTCGGTACAAACTTCGATGTAAACTGATCGTCATATCCGACGGCGAACGATCCGAGCGCTGTCACCGGGGCAATGAGTGTATGATTGTTCGTGTTCACCCATGTTTCGATGGGAACCCAGGCGGAACCTGTCGACCGGTACATGTGGAGAAACCGTTCTTTCCCTTCCGGCGCGGCATGATCAGGGTATTGAAGCGTGACAGTCAACGGCTTGGAAAAACTTTGCGCGGGACCGAACGTATACGCTTCGTTCATCGGAGCGTTTTTAACGGCAACAGGATCGTTCTTCAGAATGGTAAAATACGTATTCTCTGTCAGACCATTAGCAGGAATTCCGAGGGATGCTCCTTTATCGTTTGCATACAACGTCCCCGATTCGCCTTTTTTCATCAAGCCGACAACGAAAATTCGTTCTCCGGTTACGTCAATTCCGTTATTCCGTTTGGCATAAACACGGACATCGACATTCCCGCTCGACTGGAATTGAAAGCTTCCTTTATATACTTGCGATGCAATTTGAGTAAGCGAAACGGTATCAGGATTGCCGCCGCCAATAGAAATCGTCATCGTCGGAACAGTTAAAAATGGAACGGTTGTCGTTACGATGAAATCGGCATACTGGGAAAGAACGGGGTTTTGAAGGATCGGAATCGAAATTGCAAGAGGATTACCGACGCTGAATTTTCCGACGTTCGAATACGAAACCAGTTGCGTATTGCCGATTGCAAGAACGCGCCAGAAATAGGTTGAATCCGCCGCCGGGAAGATCACACTGAGTTGAGTGAGCGCCAGAGAGTCATCCACGACGAGATGATTAAACGCGGAATCGGTCGATACCTGGACGCGATATTTTACCGCTCCGGCAGCGGAACTCCATCGCAGAAGAATCGTATCTCCGAGATTCGCTTGACCGGCGGTCGGAAAAATCAACTGGGGGCTCTGAGGATTCCCCGTATAATTTTTGATATAATTCCATTGATTGAACGATGCATCGGCACTCGTTTGCAAATCGGCAAGCGATTTTCCGCCGTACAAAGCAAACCCGACCGTTTGTGTTCCGCCATTCGGGATTGTATACGGTCCGGATGAAATGGCAAAATGAATATCACCGATACTATCGATCGTTACGATTCCGCCATTCAACCAGGACCATTTTCCCGAACGTGAAAGATCGATAGCGACATTATTGATGAGCCCGCGAAAACCGGAAGCGCCATTCAGAGCACGGGCGCCGCAATACACTGAATTCGATACACCGGGGTTCCATGCATATCCAAGGTCCCGCAATGGATCAAATGAAGTCTGATTCGTTGCATAATTCGGCTGTATGTCCCAATCTAAAAACAATCCGGCGTAAAAATTTGAAAAATCCGCGCCGGAAATATTATTAATATCATATCGAAGAATGACATAATTACTGTCCGCCGGACTGGTAAATGCATAGGATCGAATACCGACCTGCACTCCGACAGTATTCGGCGCAATAGCCCCGGAATCTGAAAACATGGTGTTGCCGTCCTGATTCGAAACTATGCCCGGAGTTCGCAGACTATAAATTTGTGAAGAAACAAAATCGGCATCTTGAACGCCATTATCGTTTCGAACACAATCAACAAGATTGGTGGCAGAATATCCCATCAATACTCCTCCTTCGAAGAGCTGATTCAATCCACCGTACGTAAACCCAACGCCTTGCGAGTTGTTCGGAAAGTCATTGAAACCGATTCTGCCATTATTGGTCAGCGTCACACCGACATTGTTGATATTGTGTGTTGCAAAGGTGGGGTTGATCAAAACATAGAACGATTGAAAATCGTGATAGTTGCCATCATCAATAAGAATGGTGAATCGGACTAAATCACTTTGAGCGGGATGGCTTTTCGCCTGGATAACAAAAGGACTTGCATAGTTATTTGTCGTTGAAAGAGTATTCAAAACACCGAGACTATATTGACTGTTCAAAATTACGACATTGGTGTCGGCTGAAGTCAACGTCACCAACGCCGAAGGGCTTGTCGGCTGAAGATAGTTGATAAGATTTGCAGTGATTGTGAACTTCTCATTCGGCTCGATACTTCCGTCGTTATTACCGTATCCGGAATCGCTCGCATCGTACGATAACATGCGCACGGAGGGCCACGACTCCGTAAGAGCACGCACGGCATTGATCCGGCCCTTGCCTATTTGCTGAACATAACCGGGGTTTTTTCCATCGATATTATCACAGGTTACACGAACCTGCTCACAGATCTGCACCGGGGAATAAGATGGAAATTGTGCGGCAACTAAGGCGGCAAGACCGGCAACAAGCGGACTTGCCATCGATGTTCCTGCCTCTCGCCCATAGGTACTCGGATACAGGGTGCTGTAAACTGCAAGCGCAGGTGAATCCCCACCCGGAGCGGCGAGATCAACAGTCGTACCGTAATTTGAATAAGACGTAACATGATCGAGATAATTTGTCGCAGCGACAGAGATAACATTATCATATGCTGCGGGATATTCCGGATCGCCGGTATGATCATTTCCTGCCGCGGCGACCACCAAAGACCCTTGTTGTGTTGCATAATTAATGATGTCTTGTTCAGCTTGTGAAAAACCCAGTCCCCCCCAGCTACAATTTATGATTTTTGCACCATGGTCTGCTGCAAACACAATTCCCTGATCCCCAAAAATCACGAATGGACCCTGAGATCCACCTTCGTTCTCAAGATAATCATTGTCAGAAGTGGTCTTAATTGCCATGATTTTGGTATTATATCCGATGCCTGAAATTCCGATATGATTATTAGTAACGGCCGAAGCGATTCCCGCAACGTGCGTGCCATGGGTAAGATTTGTAGTCGTCGGTGATGGATCATTATCAGGAATGGGATTGTTAAAATCCGCGCCCCCAAAATCCCACCCTTGCCAATCATCGACAAACCCATCGTTGTCATCATCGACACCATTAAAGCGTTTATCACGTCCGAGTGAATCGAGCCCCATTTCTCCGTAATTATGCCAGATATTTGCTGCAAGATCGGGATGATCAACTTGAACGCCAATATCGACAATGGCAATGGAAACCGAAGTATCCCCCTGAGAGATACAAAACGCGCTATCGGCAAGAATATTATTCAGATTCCACAGAAGCGAGCGAGAAGAATCATTCGGCGTACATTGTGTGGCAACATCGGAGACACGATACTTAAAAACCGGTTCGGCATATTGCACTTCCGGGAGTTGCGAAAGCTCTTCGGCAACCTTAAATGCATCTTTGGAAGCGGAAAATTTCATCAAATAGAATTTTGAGAGATCAATATCGCCCACCTTTTTCGGCGGCTTGCTGTGAGGAAACATCGGCTCCACCGACTGCACCCCATACCGTTGTGCATACGCATCCACCGACATGACTCCAAACATATTTAAGAGTTTTGCAGGATGAACGACCGGCTGGAACTTCACGATCACGCGGTCGGGTGCATACCGGCTGTTTTGTGGCGTCTTTGGTTTAAGGTTCCGCAATGAGGCAAGCGATGGTTTTTTAGTAACGACAGGTGAAACAGAGCTATGGCGTCCTGCTCCGAATGCAATGGACAGTGCAAAAAATCCCAACACCGTTACGGATAAAAATCGTTTCATCATAAGAATATCCGGATAAAAAAAATCGACATCATTCTTTATCAATGTAAAAAATAATTCACTGCAGAACAAGCAATTTTCTCAATCTTTATACAAGCGGTGCCGCAGGATGTATTCTTCAACTGGGCGGGGAACAAGATAGCGGATCGAACGTCCGAATTTTACGCGGCGGCGGATATCCGTTCCGGAAATGCCGATCTGCGGCACATTCACAAATTTTGCATGCCGGGCGAATTCATTATTGGCTTCCGGAAAACCGGGACGATTCATGACGATCAGGTCGACATGGGTGAGAATTTCTTTCGGTGATTTCCATGTATGAAATTCGAGTAAATTATCCACTCCGATGATGAGGGAAAGATTTGCCTGGGGATATTGCGCTTCCAGTGCGATGATCGTATCGATGGTATACGAAATTCCGCGGCGTTGAATTTCTATATCGGAAACGGTACAAGAACTATTTCCTTCGACGGCGAGACGGGTCATTTCCAGCCGCGCGGATGCAGGAGCCAAAAGAGTGTCATGTTTATTAGGCGTCTGAGCCGATGGAATCAGTAAAATCGCATCGAAAGAAATCTGTTCCCGGACACTTTCGAGTACGATGAGATGTCCGATATGAGGAGGATTGAACGTGCCGCCGAATATACCGATATTCATCGATTCACTTTCCGCCGGCCATATTTTTTGCCGAGCTTTTCAAATATTTCTTTCGTTCGGGAAGGAAAATATGAAACGGCAGAATTACTCCGTGCAACTTCTTCCCGCAACATCGACAATCCGTCTGCGGAATCTAAGGAATGAACGGCATCGAAAAGAAAAAGATGTGCTTCGATTGCACAAAGCCGCTGCATTAATACATTCGGCTGGAGAACGGGATCGCCGCCGCCGGTATCGAATACTTTACTATAGTTCGATTTCATTCCGACCATTGCACATCGTCCTTCCAGGGTCGGACAAACGACAAAACAATCGTCTTCATAACCCAATTGGTCGAACGCTTTTTGCAGAAATTCCGGCGTGATGAGCGGCGAATTATCCAGCAACACAACGACACTCTGATATCCCGATTGAAAAGCAGAATCAATTGCATGCTCTACCGTGTGCGAGAATATTCGGTTCTCTATATCATATAATTGAATCATTTGCCGGAAGGATGAAAAAAAATCATCGGGTAATTCTTCAGGATTCCGATAAACGAGCACGTCGATTCCGGACAAGTGACGCATTGTTGCCAAAAGATCTTCAATGAACGCCGTAAATAATGCATCGATATCTTCCCATGGCAACGAAGCAAACGGTACGCTGATATCATCACGAACAATATCCGGCGTCCGGCAAAATACAATCAATGCATGATCGTGCTGTTTCGGCATCATTCTCTTTTATAATATTTTGAAATCGTTACGATGGACGTATGATGCAAACCGACACATATTGTATTAGAACCGATTCATGATTTTGATGACATTCATAACATCCTCATCCGTATGGAAGAATGAAATCGGCAAACTCAACGTCGTGCGGTGAATTTCTTCCGAAATCGGAAACGAACAATTTCCAAAAAGATTCCGGAGAGCTTCCTGACGGTGCGGCGGAACCGGATAATGAATCTCCGTTTTCACATCATGGCGCAATAAATAATCCCGAAGCTTATCACGCTCGGGATGACGGACATTGTAGATATGATAGGCATGCACGTTTCCGGAAGAAACCGCCGGCCGGATAAATTGGTTTCCTAAATGATCATCGTACAACCGGGCAAGATGCCGTTTATGACCGACGATGGATTCTAATTTTGCCAATTTGATAGAAAGAAATGCCGCCTGCATTTCATCCAGACGGGAATTATAGCCGATGATCTCATGAACATTTTTCTTTTCCGAACCGTAATTTCGCAACCGGCGAACCGTTGCGGCAAGCGCATCGTCGTTGGCCACCACCGCCCCGCCGTCGCCGAGAGCCCCGAGATTTTTTGTCGGATAAAAACTGAACGCATTAATATGTCCGAAACTGCCGATGCTCTTTCCCGCGTGAAGCGCCCCGTGTGCCTGTGCGCAATCTTCAATAACTTTTAACCCATGACGATCGGCAATCGAAAGAATCGCATTCATGTCGCACGGATTACCGTACAAATGCACCGGCAAAATTGCTTTCGTCGCCGGTGTTATGTATTGTTCAATTTTTTTTGGATCGATTGTATATAAAGACAGATCCGGTTCGACGAGAACGGGACGAAGTCCTGCCTGAAGAATGGCAAAGATCGTTGCAATGTATGTATTGGACGGAACGATCACCTCCGCGTCATCCGGAAAATTGAGCGACCGCAAGGAAAGCACCAGTGCATCGAGTCCCGATGCAACGCCGATGCAATGTTTCACGCCGCAATACGCGGCAAATTCTTTTTCAAAACGTTCGACGTGTTCGCCGAGAATGAACCGGCCATTGACAAGTATTTGTCCGAAGATTTTTTGAAAGTCGTCCCGGAACGGTTTATTTGCTTTGGCAAGATTCTCGTATTCGATCATGAATATTCCTCGAAGATATAATCATTCGGATCGAAATATTCCGATGCAAGCACCATCAACATGGCATCATGGGAAAACGTATGCATTTTATGCCAGTCGGCCGGTTCCAGGAGCAAACATTTCGACGGTGAATCGAGAACGAATTCCTGCTGATGAGCGCCGTCATGATTGAAAACGATGCAGGAACCTTTCAGGCAAATTGCGGCCTGCCGCGTCTTGCGATGGCGATGCCTGCCGCGCACGGAATCATCGACGCCGTAAATATAAAATATCCGTTTGATATCGAACGGTACAACCCGTTCAATCACGGTCAGGTTACCGCGGGCATCGCAAAAGGTCTTTAAATTGATGAGCCGTGCCATATTCGTTCAATAAAATTTTTGATCCAGAGTAAACTTAGAGATTCTTTATCTTTCTTGCAAGTATGATCGTGTCGAGATAAATCTCTTCATTGTCCGGCAACAGAATCGATAATATTTCGCCCAACAAGTTCCAAGGAGCAATAAAAACAATACAGAACAGAAAATTTAAGACACCGCTCCGGGTTTCCGTTTTCCGGTAAACAAAGACATTCCACAATTGTATGATCGCCCGGACGCCGGTCATGCTTTTTCTTAAATGAAGAATTTCAAAGCCGCGTTGTTCCAGCAATGCCCGGAGCCCGAACGACGAATACCTGCCAAAATCCAGCGGCTGCATATGCTCGGGCCAGAGAAACGGAACGGTCATCAAAACGAATCCGTTTATTTTTACAACACGATTCAATTCAGAAAGAAATTCGAGCGGGTTGAAAATATGTTCGAACACTTCGGATGCAAAACCGTTGTCGAATTCTCCATCCCGGAAAGGAAACTGGTTTCCGTCATAATAGACATCGGCAGTATCGCCGGAACGATTCCCGCTTTGATTGAATTCAAGACCGACATACCGATCGACGCAAAACAATCGTTCATACGGTCTTCGTCCGCACCCGACGTCGAGCACCGTTCCGGACATCTGCGGAGCAAATTCCCGGATATGGCGATATAATCCTTTCCGGGCAAAGTAAAAAGGATTGACAAATATTCCCACAATTCCCGGTTCAAATTGTTTTCTCCGGACGAATTGTTTGAATGAGTCGATGATGCTCATAACGTTGTTATGCTGTCAATGAGAATTTCCATAACCGCGGACATGTTCTCAATTCTCCTTGCGCCATCCTAAAAAAAGATAAATCTTGTGTTTCAAAAATCGGGCAGTGTAATATGAATGAGCAATCACACGCGATAATCCATGTTCGATGGAAATGTCGCGGACTTCGCGGTATGCTGCGAGCATATTCGCATCCGACATTCCGCCGGCGGTCATCACCACAAGAATTTCATTTGAATAGATTCCTCTCTCACCGCCACGGTGAACACGCAGCAGCCAATCGTAATCCATCGCGATTTTCCGGCGAAGATCAAACCCGCCGTACACATCGTACAGTCGCCGCCGGGCAAGCAGACTCGGATGTGGAATCGCTCCCATCGTATACCGGATCGTGTGCGAATAATTCGGATCACCCGAAACCTTTTCACGATGTCCGGCTGTATCGACTTTCACGACATCGCCGAACACAAATCCCGCTTGCGGGTTCGATTCAAGCAGCGCAACAGATTTTTCGATTTTATGATCGTCGAGCATATCATCGGCATTCAGCAGTTGAATGAATTCTCCCTTCGCCAATGCGATTCCTTTATTGAATGCGTCGCTGATGCCACGGTCTTTTTCACTGATGACAACATCCACACGGTCCGAATGATTTTTTATTGCTGCAAGCGTTCCGTCGCTCGATCCGCCATCGATGAAAATATATTGAATCGGGGAATATGTTTGCCGCTCCACGCTTTCAATGGTCGCGCGAATCGTTGCGGCTGAATTCAGGCAGACGGTAATGATACTGACAAGCGGATGCTGTGGCGTTTGCGGGTTCATGCAAGAAGCGATTTCAGGCGAAAAATATTATTCCTCCCGAGTACAATGCGTTTGAGCGTCGTTATAGCGCTCCGCGGCGTGCGTTTTCGCGTTCGTGTCCCGCGCGGATCGAAACTTCCATCAATATTCTGAATTTTTCTGTTCACCGATTCGAGCGCACGAAGATACGGAACGTATAAAATATCGATAACATCTTTGGATAAGTTATAATCTCCGAGTTCTACATAGCCGTCGTCAAGGAATCGTACGAAATGAAAATGATAAAAAACGACTTCGAACTGTTTGTGTGTGCGTTTTTCTATCCCGACAATTTTACCGCCATCGCATTGAAAGGAATATTGTTGAACATTCCACGGACCGAGACCTCCCCCGGGATGTTCCAGCGCGTGGACGCCGTGAAAGCGTGTCAGCCAATCATCCAGATACATCTGGTCGCCCGATTTACCGTCGTGGTAACCTGAAAAACACCATTCAATGCATTTCGCGCGCCACCATTGCAGTGCATCCCTGCCGTGTGCATCGTTTTTGAACGCAAGATATTGTGCACAATAAATTCCGCTGACGTTAGTCAGATCACGCTTGGGTGTATACCGGTGCGGTGTCAGTACTATCGAAGCGTCACCCATTTCATCCCGAAGAATTGCCGGCGAAGAATAAAAATACAGGTCGCCGTCGAGGTACGTGCACAACGTGATGCCGAATGTTTTCATCAAATAAAAAATCATCGACGATTTTAATGTCCAGCAATATTCCGCGACCGTTCGCCCCTGTTTGACGTGAAGCAGTTCTGCATCTTCGACCTCCCGCACCGGAATTGGCGTAACCGAATCAAGTGCCAGTCCGGTAAGAATATTCTGCGCCCTCTCGTCGATCGTAAAAATATACAGATGAAAACTGACTCCCGTTTTCTTCAGCGATTCATACATGAGAACGGCGCGAGAAAGATATCCGGAATCGATTACCGAACAAAAATACAGTTTTTCAGCATTCTCGTTCAACGGATTTTCCCTTTCATCTTGATGCCAAACAGCGAAAGAACGCGTTGAAGACGTGTCAGAGGCAAATACCGGAAAAATTCCGCGACCTGCGCTCTTGCGCCACGATGTTCTTCAACAGGAATTGCCGAGGGAACCAGCGGATGAGTTCGAAGCACGACATCCATAACGGTTGTCCTGCCGATATGCGTTCCCGATCTGTCGTTTCCGATATTTTGCACGAGCGATTCGCCGGGATATAAGGTCAGTTTATCGTGCAAGAATGCCGATGCATACCACCGCACAGCCCACGATTGATTTTTTCCAGCAATCTGATCTTCGAGCATTTTGGTATACGGATATGTCCCGTCCATGTCGAATTGCCGGCAAAGGTTTCGCTGACGAAGTTGCGCAAGAAGCTTTTTGCCATCGGGCTCGAACAATGCCCACCCGCGTTTCCATGTCCCCCAACCCCAGCAATTTGCCCCGCGCAGGAAAAAAGTATCGGGAAGTTTCCCCGCCACCGGATATATGTATCCATGAACGCTGATAATACGCTCATCGTGTTCGTACACATCAAGCGACTCGTTGATAAATCGTAAAAAAAATGGTGAGACAAGCATATCGTCTTCGACAACGATTATGCGGTCGTGGTGCGACAGCACTTCCGTAATGCCCGAAGTGATATTGTGTGCAAGTCCGATATTCGCGTTTCTTCGGATCAATTCCACACGCGCAAATCCTTTAATCGATTCGGCATATTGACGCACTTCTTGGACGTGAGATGAGTCATCTTCACTTTTTGGTCCATCAGAAAAAACAAATAATTCCGATTCGGCAGATTCCGCATTCTTCAGCAATGCTTCTACAACCCGGCGCGTATGCTTCGGACGATTATAAGCAAAAAGAGCTATCGGTGCGTATTTTCTCATACCGGTGAATTATATACCGAAACAATTTTCGGAACGGTAAAACAGCGACGTGCATTTTTCATCCGCACATCCGGGAGCTATTCCCCAAAAATCGAGCTGACGAAACCCGTGCGACCGCAAAAAAGAAATTCCTTCACGGTAACTTTCCCGCTCGCTGTCATCCAAAACCACTATCCCATTTTCCTTTAATGCTGCAAGACACGATTTGATACAGTCCACGCGTTTCCGTCCATCGACAATAATAATATCGAACTTCTTTCCGGCTTCCAATGCGGCTTGCACATAATTTTCACCAGAATCAAGCGATCGGAATACAAGATGAACATTGCCGGAAACCGATGAGCCCATTCTTTCAAACCATTCTTTATCATGCTCTACAGTTGTTACGGTTTTCACTCTCTGAGAATAAAAGAGCGTCGAATTTCCCGAACCATATTCGAACAGATCGAATTCTTTTGACAATCTTTTTTCGATGAACCGGATAAACGGATACGTTACCCACGGCAGCGGCGAGCATTCATCATCCACCGGCGTTTGATTTTTGAATGACTGAAACCACCCGGTATCAGCAAGAAATCCGTTAAATCGCAACGATATCAATTTTCGGAAAACGCGCGGCTCTTTCAGCAGTATCAATATTTTTTTTAGTTTATCGGTCATTCGTTATTCCGGTTAACAATGCCAATCCCCTCAAGAAAAATAGAGATTTCAACATCATGACACCCTGTTCTCTTCCCGCGCGAAACATCGCGATGCCGAATGTCGCAATGATATAAGAAATAAGTGTCGCAACCGCAGAACCGATCATACCGTACGATGGAATCAGCAAAAAATTCAAACCCACATTGACAATACCACCCACGACCGTTCTCCATAATGAAATACGTGTGAGATTTTCCGCGGTTAAAAACTGACTGCTGGCAACCCCCAAAAACGTTGCAACGCCCGACCAGATATAAATTGTGAGCACCGGTGCGGCTTCGGCATACTGGACACCGTATAGAGCTTTAATGATCAACGGCGAAGTTGCCGTGATAATAATCGCCAGCGTAATGCTCATCAACGACATCACATCATACAATTGCTGAAGTCGACGTTTATACAAAGGTGGATCTGTCTTACGCGCTTCAACGATATACGGAAAAATCGACGTCGTGATTGCCATCGGCACGAAGTACCACACTTCGACCATCTTCACTGCCGCAGCATACAAGCCCACAACATGCGTATCGACCATATTACCGAGCATGACCTGATCGATTTTCATGTAGATCATGATAGCGATGCCGGCAAGTGCAAGCGGCAGACCATCCCGCAGCAACATCATAGCCCTTGCGGAACGGAAACTCCAATGAAAGTTTTCTCCACGCCTAAAAAATACGATGAGGAGTCCCAATGCAGCGAGCACCGATTCGACGGTCACCAGAACCGCAAACGTCATCAGCGAAGCGCCAAGAAGCAAACAAATGATCTTTACCGCTGACGAAATGAGAAAAGCGGTATTGCGGGCAATGACAGGATATTTCGAACGAACACGCGATTGAAAAAAATTATCGAGCGTATCGAACATGGAGAACAGGTATTGTGCGGCCACGACAACAATGACAGCTTTGCCGAGCGTACCGGTTGAACGATCAATCGTTGCAAGCGCGCCGCAGACAACGAATGCAACGATACCGCTGATGCCGCGCAGGGCTGCAGCGGTTCCGAGAATTTCGCCGGCACGACCGGGCTCGTTGACGAGTTCGCGGACGACGATACTGTCGAAACCGAGTGAGACGAACGACGCGACAATAGCGGTAAAACTCAGTGCATAATTTAAAATGCCGAATTGTGACGGCCCAAGATATCGTGCAACCCAGACACTGATGAGCAAACCGGCCCCGAGACGCAAAACGCGGTCAAAGAAAAGCCAGCCGGTATTCGTAAGTGCGGATTGAACTTTTGTCCGCTCTTCGAGTTGTCGACGCACAGAAGCAAACCACATTTTTATCCAACTATTCATGCTTCACTGCCCGTCGATACACATCGAAATATTGTAAGACCCAATCTTTCATGTTCATTGTATCGGCACGCCGGACGGCACCAATGGATAATTTCCTATAGAATGCTTGATCGCTTTGAAGCTTCCGCAGGGCTGAGACAATACTTTGGGGCGTTTCTTCACACAGCAGTCCATTCTCATTATGTGAAATCGCATCACGGATGCCCGCAACATTTGTCCCGACCGCAGGTTTGCCGAGCGCCTGTCCTTCGGAAATTGCAAGCGGCGCCGATGCTTCTTTTTTCGAAGTCAGCATCATCGCTGAAACATGTGCGATCATCGCGGTAACATTTTCGACGGAGGCGCTCGCATAGAGAACGGAAGGATATTTTTTCTGCATATTCACAAACAGCGGGAAGTCCGGCGCCAGTCCGATAAACACAAATGCAAACGGTTCTCCCGCTTCAAGGAGCATTTCCGCTGCACGCAATGCAAGAGGATAATTCTTGAGCGGATCTGTTCTCCCTGTCATCGCAACGACGAATCTGTTTTTATTTTCATTCAAAAATTTCATAAACGAACGATCGGGCTCGGCTTCTGCACGATGTCGAACATATCCGACATCTACAATATTAGAAATGACTGAACATCGTTCGTCAGCGATGGCAAGCTCCTTCACAACTTCCTCTTTTTCACTTTCCGAAACGAACACAAATTGATCCGTTTTTTTGGCAAGGGCGCGCTCAAGAAGGAAATACAATTTCCGCCTGATTGCTCCCTCGGGAGGATGAAAGCCGTGGAACGAATGAATTCGTTTTCCCGGTCCGGCAGCGCGGCGCGCGTGAAATCCTGCTCCTTTGCCGTGCGAGTGAACCACATCGGGTTGTGTTTCGTTCACAATACGCGTCAGTTCGCGCGTTGAGGAAAAAGAAAGAGTGTTGAGACCGACCCGATGAACACGAAGACCGAGCATTTCAAACCGTTCGACATACACGCCGCCGGCAGGCAAAGCAACGGACAGTTCGACGCCCGGAACGAACATCTGCAAGGCGCCGCAAAGCTGAAAAACGAGCTGTTGTCCCCCGCCGCTTCCGCTGTTCGTCAGGCATTCGACGATCTTCAAACGTCGGAATCCTTCGCGATGTTCGGATCAATTTGCGGTGGGGGAATTTTCCGCACCCTGACCTGCCATATTCTTCTCTGGCTTTTCTTCAGAATCGTGAATAAAAGATTTTCGTACCGAATCTCTTCTTTGATATCGGGAATCTTTCCCGTAATCTTATAGAGAAAGCCGTTGATCGTTTCGTATTCGGGATCTTCCGGAACCGCAGTGCCGAACTTCTCGTTGAAATCTTTAATGTCGATGCGCGCATCCACGACGGCAGAACCGTCCGCCGACTGCTCAACTTCTTTCAGGACTTCATCATACTCGTCATGAATTTCACCGACGATCTCCTCGAGAATATCTTCCATCGTCACAATCCCTTGCGTTCCGCCGAATTCATCGATGACAATCGCCATATGAATTTTCCGTTCCTGCAGTTCGTTCATCAACTTACTAATCTTCACGGCATCCGGAATGAAATAGGCCGGCCGGATAATATCCTGCAAAACAATCAGATCGCGATGTTCCAGTAAACTGATCAGATCTTTCGTATAAATGATACCGACGATATTATCGATAGAATCCTTGTACACCGGCATGCGCGAATATCCTTCTTCCGTCACGATCCGGATCAGTTTTTCACGCGAGGTATTGGAATCAACCGCAATGACATCGGTACGCGGCACCATAATTTCTTTGGCAGTCGTCGTCGAAAATTCGAAAATGCTCGAAATTAATTCCTGTTCCGTTTTATTGAGCATGCCGCTTTTCGCTCCTTCGGTGACGATCATTTCCAATTCTTCCGCCGAGTGTATCAAATCACCGGTGGATGCCGGTCTGATTCCGACACGACGGAGCATAAAATTTGCAGAGGTATTCAACAACCATATCACCGGCTGAAATACTCTGTAAAAAAACTGCAACGGATGCGAAGCGAGAAGAGCGGTTTTCTCGGTATATTGTATGGCAAGAGATTTCGGTCCAAGTTCGCCGATGATGATATGAAGAAATGTTAGGACAGCAAAACCGACGGCAATGGAAATTATATACAACACCCCTTCATCTTGAAAACCTAAACTGTGAAACGGTTGATGAAGCATTTCGGCAATCAACGGCTCGCCCACCCAGCCAAGCCCGAGACTTGCCAGCGTGACGCCTAATTGTGTCGCCGAAAGGTATGCATCGAGATGTTCAATTATATGCTTGACAAGAATGGCGGAACGATTTCCCTCTTTGATTCGCTGCGTGAGTTGTGAAGCTCGTACTTTGATAATGGCAAATTCCGCAGCGACAAAGAAACCATTTGCCAACACGAGTAAAACGAGGAATATAATGTTCCCGACGATTTGGGAAATCATGCAGTATTGCTCTTATCTCGTTGTTTGTAATGAAATTAGCAATGTCATACCGTCAATGTACGAGAAAGAGGGGTATTTATCAAACTGTGATTCGGAAACGATTGAATGACTAATATATGACACTTTCCAGAACGAGCCCATGCGCGGGTGCAGCCATCCCCGCCTCGGTGCGGTCTTTTTTCGCCAAAATATCTTTAAAGTCTTCATAACTCGTATATCCCCTCCCCACATCGACCATGGTTCCAACGAGAGTGCGAACCATGCCATGTAAAAACCGATCGGCGGTGATGTGAAAATACAGCCGGCTTCCCTGCTCTTCCCAGTATGCCCGTTGTACCGTGCAGCGATGATGATCGACCTCGGCTTGCGTCTTGCAGAATGATTCAAAATCATGCACACCGACAAGCAACGATGCAGTCTGCTGCATGAGCGAACGATCGAGACGATATTTTACATGCCATGCATAATTCCGGAGAAGCGCTGACGGTTCCAGCGTGATGTGATACGAATACTCCCGACTTTTTGCACTATAACGAGCATGAAAATCTTCAGCAACATTTTCGGCATGATGGATGACGATATCCTCAGGTAGCAAGGCATTTAATCCGCCGCGAATTTGTTCCACCGAAAGAGCGGTCTCCGAACGAAAATTTGCAACCTGTCCGCGGGCGTGCACTCCCGAATCAGTTCTGCCGGCACCGATAACGTTGACGGATTCCTGGAGGATTTGATGCAATGCCGACTCGATTGTTCCTTGAATGCTTGTACCATTCTCCTGCCTCTGCCAGCCGACGTAATTTCTTCCATCGTATTCGACAAGCAATTTAATATTCCGCATAAACTTCATTCACACCGGAAAAGGTAAATATACCGAAGCAGTATTCATTCGTGATGAATACTTGCCAAAATTTTTCAGAAAATAATTTAAAACGATTTTGAAAAGGTGATTTTCATGCCGTCCGGATGAACAATTGATCCGATGAGGTTTGCATGAACATCGAGCAGATCGGAATGGTCGATATTTTTATTGTACGACATGGCAAGTCGCGCCGCGTTGACGGCGCTGAGAAGATGATTCAAAACGATCACACCGATGACAAAATGAGTGTTATCGAACATTTGATTGCTTGACACGCGCATATCGCGATAAATGGTTCGATTGACATCGGTATCCCATTTCCAATAATACGCAGAGTTTACTGCTGTGCCGTACACGTTATATTGCTGCCGGTTTACCAGCATGCGTTGGTCATAGGAATACACATCGCTGTCGTTTCCGATATTGATAAAAAACTGGTCATCCTTCCCGGAAATTTTTGCGCCGGAATGTTGTGCGGCAAATTGATAGGAATCGTTCTGCAGCCAGTTCGCGTATTGATCGGTGTAGAAGTATGTTACCCATAATGCACCTTCGACGATCGTAAAATACTTTCCCATATTGTAATTACCGGTGTACAACTCGCCCATTCCCGGCAACAGTAAAGAATAAATCGCCGCTTTCGCCACACTTTTATGTTCCGGGACACCGACGGCTTCTTGCTCATCATCCGACACATTGTTGGATGAAAGATGTTGACTGCTGTTGTTTTGAGCGAGGAACAAATCGTGAACGATCTCCTGGCGGGTATAGGTTACGGAATTTTGTTGCGCGTTGGACACACATACAAATCCAACAAGGGCGGCGGCAAGAATCACTTTCATTGAGAGTCCGTGAAATATGATATTAGTGGTTTTGCATCATAACAACTTGTGCATGTGAAAAATTCCGTTCGACATCGGCGGCAATCGTTCCGCGGCAATGCTCGTCACCGCTTGCGGTGATCAGAACATCACGAATAGTATTCGCTAATGAAGGACGCTGTTCAACCTCCACGCGGATATAATTCGATGTCAACCCGCTCAGCGAATTTTGCGACGCAGTTGATTCAAACAGAACGGGAATCACAGTGCCGAGAAACCGGCTGTAAAACGCGTTTCTTTTCTTGAGAGAAAGCATGCGGAGCCGTTCGGTACGTTCGAAACGGATTTTCGGATCAACGGCATCCGGAAAACCGATAGCCGCAGTGTCGGAACGTTCCGAATACGTAAATGCATGAAGATATGTCACCGGAAGATCGACCAGAAATTGAAATGTTTCTTCAAATTCGCGATCGGTTTCTCCGGGAAAACCGGAAATAACATCAACACCGATGCCGGCATTGGGGTCTTCCCGCTTGATATATTCAATCAACGACCGGTAATGTTCTGTATTATACCGGCGACGCATCGACTTCAGAATGGTATTACTTCCACTTTGCAGCGGTATATGAAAATGATTGCAAAATTTATCGGAGGCGAGAATAACATCGATCATTTCTTTTGTCAGCAGGTTCGGTTCGATCGAACTGACACGAATGCGTTTGATGCCGTCGACCCGATCCAATGCTTGTATCAATGCAAAAAGATCCGTCCCGATTTTTTTGCCGTAATCACCTACATTCACGCCGGTCAATACAATTTCTTTATATCCCTGATCGGCAATGATGTGTGCTTGCCGGAGAACTTGCTCGATGGACTGGCTGCGACTCTCACCGCGAGCCAAAGGAATGGTGCAGAACGCGCAAGGAAAATCACACCCGTCCTGAATTTTGAGAAATGCACGTGTTCGTCCACCCACTTCAGCAGAAAACGAGGGGGAGAATTCCGTCACCTCGTCGATACACGATACGAACACCTGTGGAATCGATGCTTTTTGAAAATCATTCACAAAATCAAAAATCCGAAATTTTTCTTTTGCCCCGACGATAAGATCGACACCGTCAATCGATGCAATTTCTTGCGGCTGTAATTGTGCGTAACATCCGGCAACCACGATATAGGCAGAAGGTGACAGGCGGCGCGCGCGGCGAATGATTTGCCGACACTCCCGGTCCGCACGATCCGTCACACTGCACGTATTGAGCACATAGACATCGGATGCGTTATCAAAATCAACGACTTCAAATCCGCGATCGACAAATTGTCTGCCGATAGTCGAGGTTTCGGCGAAGTTGAGTTTACATCCGAGGGTATGGAAAGCAACTTTTTTCATATTATAAAATACAAAGAGTTGTCTCAAAAGACAACTCTTTGCAATAAAAGTACCGTTCAGAAAAATTTAAATCATGAAATCAGACGTGGGCGGCTGTTCGTTCAAACCTTCCGGGGGAGCTTCGGTCGGTTTTCCGGAAACATTCGCAACATCCTTCAGCGTCATCGGCGGGAGTTTATGTTTCGCAACATATTCATCGATGACCTGCTGTTCCTTCCCTTTGAGATATTCGACGGCAGACAGGACGATCTTTTTGCTGTCTTTATCGAACTCCACAACGGCAAGCGGCAATTCATCGCCGACGTGAAAGACATCCGCAACGTTTTTCATGTGCGTCATCGCAAGTTGAGACGCCGGAACAAAGCCATCCACGCCGGACGGCAATTCTACGATCACTCCTTTTTCGATGATCCGGACAATTTTTCCTGAAGTTTCCGTCCCGGTTTTATACGATTCCGAGAAAACATCCCACGGATTTTCTTTCACCTGCTTATGGCCGAGAGAAATTCTCCGCTGTTCAACATCAACGCCGAGGATGACGACTTCGAGCTTATCGCCTTTCTTCACCATTTCTCCGGGGTGGCGGATCTTTTTCGTCCACGACAAATCGGAAATATGAACAAGCCCGTCGACACCTTCTTCCAGTTCAACAAAGACGCCGAAGTTCGTCAGGTTGCGCACGACGCCGACATGTTTGGAGTTGACCGGATATTTATTCAGTAAATTCATCCACGGATCCGGTTCAAGCTGTTTGGTTCCGAGAGAAATCTTTTTGTTTTCTTTATCAAGACTTAAAATAATCGCGTCGACCATCTGTCCCATCGAAACAATTTGCGACGGATGTTTGATGTGCTGCGTCCAACTCATTTCGGAAATATGAATGAGTCCTTCAATTCCTTTTTCGATCTCAATAAACGCACCGTAATCGGCAAGCGATACAACTTTGCCGGTCACTTTCGTTCTGACCGGATATTTATTTTCGATATTTTCCCACGGATGCGGCTGAAGCTGTTTCAGTCCGAGTGAAATACGTTTCTTGGCTTCATCAAAATCGAGCACGACGACGTTGATGGTGTTATCGAGTTTGACCACTTCAGAAGGATGATTCACACGGCCCCACGAAAGGTCCGTAATGTGAATGAGTCCATCGACGCCGCCGAGATCGACAAACACGCCGAAGTCGGTGATTGCCTTGACCGTTCCTTCGAGAACCTGACCTTTTTCCAGACTGTTAAGAATGGCACTGCGTTGTTCCTGCATTTCCGTTTCGATGAGAACTTTATGACTGACGACAACATTCTCATTCGGATGATTGATTTTGGCAACCCGGAATTCCATCGTCTTGCCGAGGAATTGATCGAAATCGCGCACCGGTTTCACATCGATTTGCGAACCGGGAAGAAATGCATCAAGCCCCATCAGGTCGACGACGAGTCCGCCCTTGATACGGCGGGTAATTTTACCGGTAAGAATTTCGCCGGTCTCGAACGATTTTGTAATTCGTTCCCACGTGCGCATGAAGTCTGCACGTTTGCGGGACAGCACAAGCTGGCCGTCTTTATTTTCGACACTCTCCAGGAATACTTCAACTTCGTCGCCCGGTTTGAGTTCGTCGATATTAGGAAATTCGCTAAGCGGGACGAGTCCTTCCGATTTGAAACCGATATCGATGGCAACAGCGTTGTCGGTAACGGTAACAATTTTACCTTTGACGATCTCGCCTTCATGAATACTGCCGAAGGTTTGATCGTACAGTTTGGTGAGATCCTGTTTTTCCTGATCGGAATATTCGCGTTCCTCAATTTCGCTGATGTTGAATTTGGGTGCGGATGCTTTGGGTTTCCGAACCGTACCGGTGAATGATTCTACGGTCAGTGGTGGTTCCTGTACTGTTTCGTTGCGCTCTGTTGCCATTCAATCTCCTGCTGTGGTCAAATCGTGAATTACGGGTATTGACCTCTACTGTTCTTCTTCACGACAAATCGCGGAAGTCATCCACCGCGATAGGTCATCAAGGAGAACAAATTTAGTGCATGAATACGTAAATTATGATGACTTCTAAACTTTTAATGAACGGCCGGCTGGGGAATACCAACCAGCGTTTCGATATGCCGTCTGATATGTTCCATCAACCATTGCGGGGTCGATGTTGCACCGCTAATTCCTACCGTCTCTACCCCGTTAAACCATGCCGTATCGATATCGTTTTCCGTTTCAACGAAATAGGTCCGGGGATTTGCTTCCTCGCAAATATGAAAAAGCACTTTGCCGTTCGAGCTGTTGCGGCCTGCGACAAAAATCATGATATCGTTTTGCTGGGCAAATTCTCTCAGTTTTTTATCTCTTCCGAAAACTTGTCCGCAAATCGTATCTTTGGCATGAAACTCAACCGCCTGCTCTTCGAACGAATCGACCACCAGCTCTTTAATGCGCAAACGCAAAGCATCTCTGATCTGATAAAACGTCTGTTTATCCATCGTCGTTTGGGAAAACAGAACCGTTTTCTTATTCAGATCGATCTTGTCAATTTCTTCGAGCGATTTAATGACGATCGCTTCATTGTTCGTATGACCGACAAGTCCGATAACTTCGGCATGATCGATCTTGCCGTAAATAACGACCTGAAAACCTTTTTCATAAAACTTCGTGATGCGTTCCTGCACCTTCCAAACAACAGGGCAGGTTGCATCTACTAATTCTACTCCCATCGATGCCGCCCGCTGAAACGTCGACGGCGGTTCTCCGTGGGCACGGATGAGCACCTTACCGTCTTTGATGCCGTCAAGATCGGCATGCGTGATGGTCCTCAATCCTTTTTTCTCCAGCCGTTCGATTTCCATCGGGTTATGGATGATATCGCCGAGGACATACAGCCGCTCGCCGGGCCGTAATGACTCGAGTTCCGATTCGGCAATGTCGACGGTTCGAATAACACCCCAACAAAAACCGGCGCTTTTATCGACGCTGACTTTCATGAATGTTGAAGAACGCTGTTTGCTTTTGTGACAATAAGTTCCACCTGTTGATCGACCGTCAAATCGGACGTATCGATAACGATTGCATCATCGGCTTTACGCAACGGGCTGATGTTCCGTTTCGAATCTTTCCGATCGCGCTCAATGATTTCCTGTTTCAAATCTTCGAGAGAAACCTCAACACCCTGTTTCTCCAAATCTTTTTGCCGACGGGATGCCCGCTTCTCAACATCGGCAACCATATACACTTTGAGATCGGCCTTCGGAAAAACGACCGTTCCGATATCTCTTCCTTCAAGAACGATACCGCCTTCCGTGCCCATGCGGCGCTGTTCACGCACCATCACTTCACGGACAGAATCGATCATGCTGATGGCGCTTACGGATTTCGTCACCTGCTGACTTCGAATTGCACGGGTAACATCCCTGCCGTCGAGCAAAACTCTCAATTCATTGTTGATATGCACCAAACTGATTTTCGTCTGCCGTGCAAGCTGTCCGATTGCAGTTTGGTCGTCCAGATCAATTTTTTGTTCAAGAACTTTTAAGGTCATAGCGCGATACATCGCACCGGTATCAACATACAAATATCCTAATCTTCGCGCAATCAATTTTGAAGTAGTGCTTTTGCCGGAAGCGGCCGGCCCGTCGATGGCAATAACTAATTTCTTCAAATTCGGTGTATTTTAGAGGATTTTGTAGTCAATAAATATACAAAATTCCCATATTGTAATCAATAGCGCATCTCTTTTCGGATCAAAATCATTATATTGAAATTTATGACAAGAAAACTCTCGCATCAGGAAATCGCAACGAACAGGTTTTCCGCAGAACAGTTACGCACGGAACACCGATTTCCGATCTACGTATTGCTCGATAACATTCGAAGTTTGTACAATGTGGGTTCTATTTTCCGAACGGCAGACGGTGTACGCGTTTCAAAAATAATTCTTTGCGGGTATACGCCACACCCGCCGCGGAAAGAAATCGAGAAGACCGCTCTCGGTGCAACGCAAACCGTCCCGTGGGAGTATGTTCATCACCCGCTTGATGCAATAGAAAAATTAAAGGCGGAAGGAATTCGTATATGCGTTGTCGAACATACGGATGTCAGCATCCCGTATCATGCACTTCGCAAAACCGATTTTCCTCTCTGTCTTGTCATCGGAAACGAAATCACGGGGGTTTCCAAAGAGGTGGTCAACGCATCCGACAGTGCAATCGAAATCCCCATGTTCGGCATGAAACAATCCCTGAATGCTTCGGTCGCATTCGGCATTACGGCATTTGAGTGTTTGCGAATTTGGACCGGCAACGATCAAAAGAATTTTTAATTGGCATCGATCACTTCCTGGATGCGCTGGAGGATGACAGCCGCGACATACGGTTTCTTGATAAAATCTTTCGCTCCTGCATTGATTAATTCTATCTTCAGATTCGGGTCGAAATATCCGCTGGCAAGAATCGCCTTCACGTGAGGATTTATTTTCTTCATTTCTTGAAACATTTCCCAGCCGCCCAACCGCGGCAATCCCATATCGGAAAGGATAAGAGAAATTTCCCCCGTGTGGGTTTGATATAATTCCACCGCTTCCTGCCCGTCCTTTGCCGTCATGACACGGTATCCCTCATCTTCCAAAATACTTTGGAGCAATAACAACAACATCTCCTCGTCTTCCACAACGAGAATAGTTCTCTTCTCTTTGGTACCCGTCGTGCGGACCACGGGCCGGGTTTCGACGGGGGTTTCCCCGTGCAATGCGACCGGAAAATAGAGTGAGAACGATGTTCCGACATTTTCAGTGCTTTCCACTTCGACCAGTGCCTGATGGCTTTTGATAATGCCGTACACAACGGCAAGACCGAGTCCTGTACCTTTACCTAATTCTTTCGTCGTGAAGAACGGCTCGAAAATTCTTTTTCGCGTATTTTCATCCATGCCTATCCCCGTATCAGCCACTTGGACAGCAAGAAAATCATTATTTTCTACATCGGGAAATTTCTCTTTCATTTGTTTTGATGAAATCACCGAAGAGGAAATTGTGAGTGTCCCTTTTTTCGGATTTTCTTCGCTCTGATCGATCATGGCATCGCGGCTATTGAGGCACAAATTCAACAATGCCTGGTGGATCTGTGTCGCGTCGGCTGTAATCGAAGGGACGGATTTTTCAAGTCTCAAACGAACATCAATCGTCCGCGGGAACGTCTGAGAGAGCATTTTACCAAGCTCTTCGATGAGGTCGTTGATGTTGACAAGCCCAAATGTCGGTTCACTTTTGCGCGCAAACGTGAGCAATTGCCGCACGAGATCGGCCCCGCGCTGAACGGCGCGCTTGATTGTTTCCACCCCTTGTAAACGACGGTTGACCTCGATGTTGGGCGCTTCCAATATCGTTGCATAACCGAGAATGATTCCCAAAAGATTATTGAAATCGTGTGCAATTCCTCCGGCAAGAGTGCCGATACCTTCCATTTTCTGGGACTGCCGGAGTTGCTCTTCGAGGCGTTTTCGTTCGGTTATATCTCGTGCGACCCATACAACGGTATGGTCATTCATTCGTGAGACCATGCCGGAGAACCAAACGGTTCGCTGACCGATTTCTAAATCGTACTCGATATTCACCGGATTCGATTGAGAAATGGCTTGCCGGATGGCACTGAGAAATCTATCTGCAGTTTCTTTCGGAAAAATCTCATGTATTGTTTTCCCGAGGAGATATTCTGAAGGTTTAAATAAAAGTTTTTCGTTGGTCGTCCCGATTTTCAAATACCGTCCATCGGTGTCCAGGACAATAATGGCGTCCCTCATAGAATTAAAAAGCGCTACGAGTTCAGCTTCCGACGCGCGCAGTGCTTCTTCCGCCCGTTTATGTTCGATTGCCTTGGCAACCTGAGAAGATACAAACTCAAGAATATGCTGTTCCCGTTTCGTAAAAATATGGGAATCGGAATAATGCTGAACAACCATCACTCCTATGGTTTTCTTTTCTCCCACCAGCGGAACTCCCAACCACACCGGAGAAGGAGCCCCGAGAAGGATAGCGTCCCCGCTCCGGTACAATTCATCGGATCGTTTTTCATCAGCCAAAAGCGATTTCCCCGTGCGAAGAACGTATTCCGTCAGTCCGTGTCCGAGCGGTCTGTTGGATGGCGGGGGATCATATTCATCGACAAAATACGGAAACGACAGCAAATCTTTTTCCTGGTCGTAGAGCGCTATATAAAAATTCTTTGCGTACATCAATTCGCCGATAATCGCATGAATCGAAGTATAAAAATTATGCATGTCGCTCGACGAACTTGTCTTTTCTGCGATTCGATACAATGCCGATTCAAGGATTTCCGCCTGTTTCAGCTCAGTAATTTCGCGGGAACTTCCCACAATTCCGATGATGTCTCCTGCCTGGGACATGATGGGAACCTTCGTTGTCGAAAACCAGTAAGTTTTGTCCTCTTTGGTTATGACTTTTTCCACCTTCCCGAGCAACGGAATTCCCGTCGCAATGATATGACGCTCATCCGCCATTTGTTGAACGGCATTTTCAGACGAGAAAAAATCGGCGTCACGTTTTCCGATAGCATCCTTCGTATCCGGAATCCCTAAAATTTCCGCCTGGGTTTTATTAATTCTCGTAAACCGGAGATCTCGATCCTTAAAATAAATTGTATCCGGAATATTATTCATTAACGTATGCCATAATTCCGATTCGTACCGCAATGCTTCTTCAGCTTTCTTGCGCTCGGTGACATCGATAGAAATACCGAACACCCGGTCAATTTTTCCCTGAGAATCTTTGACCGGGATAAAATTGGTATACCAAATCACCCCTTCGACTTCCACCTCCATTGTTTGAGGTACCCCGGCAAGGGCTTTCGGCAGTGCATGGATCAGTGGCGGATAGTTCTTATACAAATCGAACATTGACTTTCCAACAACCTCGTTCGGTTTGAGCCCCAATTTTTCAAGGCCCTTCCCGCGGGATAACAAAAAATTGCCCGCCGTATCGAGTTCATACACGACAATATTGAGATTGTCGAGCATCAGTTCGAGCCGGCTGGTCGTTTTATATAATTGCTCCTCCGCTTTTCGACGTTCGGTGAGGTCTCTCCCGATACCGACAAACGCAATCGGTTCGCCGCTACCATCACGTACCACTGCCGTCCTTAGTTCAATCGGAAATTCCGTCCCATCCCGGCGCCGGTTATACAGTTCGCCGGACCAACCGCCGCGGAGCGTTTCGTTTCTAATTTTCTCCGAAAGAGGTGCGGAATTTTTCGGTGAACGAACCATCACAATATTTTTTCCGATCAACTCATCTTCACGATATCCGTACAATGCGCAGAATGCCGGATTAACAAATAAAAAATTATTGTCAAGATCGTTCAAACAAAACGCATCCTGTGTACTATCAACAGCAGTCCTCAGAAGATGCAATTCATTTTCAATACGAGATTGTCGAGTAATATCGCGACCGACCAGTATACGGTAGTCATCAGACTGATGCCCTGGTTGCGGCACTATAGAACGGAACTCAACAACCCGTCCATTACCGGAAGCATCGATAACAGGAACGGTAAAATTTGGCGTCGTTGGATTTGTAAAAATCGATTCGATAACAGAGGATATCTTTGGGCGATCTGCAGGATGAAGAAGCAAAACAAAACTGTTGTTTGCTTGTAAGTGTTTCGCTCCGACGATGTCGGTTAACGTTTTATTGCCGTAAAGAATTGCTCCGGATTTTTCGATGATCACGACGAGGTCGTTGGTATATTCTGCAACCTCGTGAAATGCTTGTTCTACAGGAATTCGTTCGAGCGCTGTTTTTTTTTTGGACTGACTCATAAATACTATCTCACCTTCTCTGTTCCTGAACCGACCGGTAACAACGTGCCAATGTACTAAAGTTTTTCCATTTCAACAAGGAAAGCCCGGTGAGAAACGTCACCAACAAAAACGATGTGCGGCGGATTAACGGAAAAAGGCAAGAATGTAAATCAAAAAATCGATTTCAAGCCTGAATATCGTGCGCAAGAGTGAAAAATTCCTGCTTTTCGTGTGTATGAATGCGAATAACTCCCGCTCGAACAAGTTGGACTAACGTCCGCGAGGCGCGCCTGTCGCCGATGTTGACCAACCGGCCGAACTCTCTGACTGTGATCCTCTCATATTGTTCGAGAAATTGGAAGAGTCGTTTTTCATTCTCGCCGATCGCAATCTTTAACGGCGGTGCATCCGGATTTTCATTGCGAAGAATGTTTACGACTTCTTTACTCGCCATCATGGTATTGTCGTTCACGCGAATATACACGCGTGTATTTTCCCCGTTCAAATGGTCTTGCGAGCCGAGAAAATAATGGGGCTTAGTTTTGCTTTCCGGGATTTCACACACAATGACATCGCGGCCATCGAAGGGAACGATATCAATATGGGAATGAATCGGGGGATCGGAAAAATCTCTGCCGGCAATTTCGATCAATTCCAATTCCGATTTTTCGCTTTCGACTCCGACGATGGACCCGTCATCATCCACACCGAACAGAATGGTGCCTCCTTTGGTGTTGGCAAACGAAATAAGTGTTCGTGCGATTTTTTCTGCGGAAGAAATCCGGCGCTTAAATTCAATGGTGAATCCCTCGCCTTCCTCGATCAACAGATTGACATCACGGAAATTCATACGACATCATTACCTGCATTCAATGAACATGACGATCCAGATATTGCTGAAGAATAATCGCAGCGGCAGTCATATCGACGGTCTTTTTTACCTGCCGTTGTTTTTTCCTGACACCCATCAGCCGAATAGTTTCCTGGGCAAGCTGACTGGTAAACCGTTCATCAATCGACACCACGGGAATGTTAAACGCTTCGTGCAAACGGTTCATAAATTTTTCCACCTCTTCTGCTGTTTGCCGTTTCTCGCCTTTCAATGTCAAGGGCATGCCGACCACAATCTCGCCGACATCATACGACACCACCAATGCCCGGAGTTCCTCCATCATCGAAGGAGATTGCTCAATAACCGAAATTCCTTTCGCAATGATTCGCAACGGATCACTGACGGCTACGCCGATTCGTTTTGATCCGTAATCCAGTCCGAGAATGCGTTTGGCAGAAGATGACACAGGAGATAATTTCAACCGTGCGGCAATTGTTGTTTGTCGATTGTTGGACTTTCCAATGGTTTGGAAAGAAAAGCTTTGAGCAGTTTACTCGGTTTGAAGTGCGTTTTGCGCCGTGACGGGACAAAAATGACTTCGCCGGATTTCGGATTGCGGGCTTTCGGTTTGGATTTTGTCGGCTTCACTTCAATGACGCCGAAGTCCCGAATTTCAATCCGCAGTTCCGGGTCGGCAGTCATCATGACTTCCCGCAACGACGTAAAAACCCGGTCCACCCACACCGCTGCCGTGTGAATCTTTTCATGATGTGATTCCGCAACGTGTCGAACGATATCGTGCTTGGTATATGTTTTCGGACGCCGGCGATCGGAAGTCATGCTTGCTTTCATTATTCCATCAGACGTTCTGTCCGAGCAACGCCTTTTATTTTTCTAAGTTTTTCAATGATGCGTTCAAGATGATCCTTATTCTTCACACCGATCATAATAGTGCCTTCGAACACGCTGTTATTCGAATCGATTCTTACGCCGCGGATATTAGTGTTCTGATATGTCGAAATAGAATGCGTGATATCGTTCAGGATTCCTGTACGATCTTCGCCGGAAATGCGAACGGCAGCGGCATATTCCCCGCCGTTGGTCGATGGCCAGGCCACTTCAACGATGCGTAACGGATCCGTTTGAGAAAGAGTCAGAAAATTTTTACATGTCTTCAGATGTACTTTGATTCCTTCACCTTTCGTAACATAACCGACAATTTCGTCACCGGGAATAGGATTACAACATTTTGCGTAACTGTGAAGAAAGGCATCGTGACTTCCAAAAAGAGAAATTCCGCCGGTAATATTGCGGGCTGTAGAAACAAACCGATCAAAAAGTCCCTGCGGCACTGCATCGTGCGTTTCGGCCGGGGGAGAATGTTTTTGCTTCAATTCTATTTCCTGGATGACGGCATCCGGTGTTATCTCTTCACGCTGAATTTTTAAATAAAAATCGCGCAGGTCTTCGACCCGGAGGTCGTGCAGGTATTTGATCAAATCGTCATCGTTCACATGCAACTTGAATTTTTTCGCGCGCTTTTCCCACATGTCACGACCCTCGGCAATCGCTTTGCGTTCTTCATCTTTTATCCATTTGCGAATATGTGACTTTGCCCGGTGAGTAACCGCATATTGCTCCCAATCCGCTTTGGGAGTTTGGTTCTTCGACGTAATGATTTCAACCTGGTCTCCGCTGTGCAGTTGATAATCCAGCGGAACAATCCGGCCGCCCACTTTTGCGCTGAGACAGTGAAACCCGATGTTGCTGTGAACCGCATAGGCAAAATCGACCGGTGTAGCACCCTGCGGGAGAATTTTCAATTCTCCTTTCGGTGTAAAAAGATAAATCTCGTCCTGATAGAGATTGAGCTTGAAACTTTCCATCAATTGTTTTGCCGGCGCTTCCTCGTCGGCGTGTTCAAAAATTTCACGCACCCAGGAAATCCAGTTTTCCAGTTCTTCGTCGAGTGTCGTAAGATTTTCTTTGTAACGCCAGTGTGCGGCAACGCCGTTCTCGGCTATTTCGTGCATCGCGCGCGTGCGGATCTGCACCTCCACCATTTTTCCTTCCGGACCGAGCACGGTCGCGTGAATCGATTGATATCCGTTTTTCTTCGGAACGGAAATATAGTTTTTAAAACGCTCGGGATTGGGAATGTAGATGGATGAAAGAATTCCGTACACGGTAAAACATTCGTTGGGGTTTTCCGTTTCGAGAATGATCCGAACGGCGAACAGGTCATACACTTCATCGAATGTTTTGCCGCGCGAGTTCATCTTGTTGTAAATACTGAAGAGATGTTTCGGCCTGCCTTCGATTTCGAATTGCATGCCGTCGTCTTTCAACCGCTTTTCGATCGGCTGAATAAATTTCTTGACGTAATTTTCGCGTTCCTTGCGCCGCGACTTCAGCTTGTGAGCAATATCTTCGTATTCAGGTGGATGGAGATATTTAAACGCAAGATCTTCCAGTTCCCACTTGATCTTGGCAAGACCGAAACGGTGGGCAAACGGCGCATAGATATCGAGCGTTTCTTTCGCAAGGCGGATCTGGCGTTCTTTGGGAAGATATTCCAACGTCCGCATGTTGTGCAAACGGTCGGCAAATTTCAGCAACATGACGCGGATGTCGTTCACCATCGAGAGCAGCATTTTCCGGTAACTTTCCGCCTGCGTAATTTCATGGCTGCGGAAAATATCGGAAATTTTCGTAGCGCCGTCGACGATATCGGCAATCGTATCGCCGAATTCCTGCCGGATATCTTTTATCGTAAAATTGGTGTCTTCGGCAACATCATGCATCAGCGCGCTGGCAACGGAAATATCGTCCAGCGGAACTTCCTTCGCAACGACCATCGCTACTTCATACGGATGATTGAAGAACGGATCGCCCGAAGCCCGCATATCGTTTTTGTGCGCTTCAAGGCTGAACTCGAATGCCCGGCGAATCAGATCCTCGTTGACGGTGTGAAGATTTTTTCTGCAAACGGCGAGAAGATCATCGAGCTTTTTTTTGTATAAACCATCTCTCATAATCGAAACATATTGCAACTCGCGAAGGAATTGCAATTCCAATAAAAATGTGAATTTACCCTTATTAAAATATACTGCCGAAAGGAGTGAATGTCAAGGTAGACTACAAAACCTGAACAGAAATGACAAATATGAAGAATTGGTATGATTTATAAGAACATACCGGCTATCGTTTTACAAGAATAATAAAAGATTATTTTTCCGTGCCGAAAATTCTGTCACCGGCATCGCCCAACCCGGGAAGAATATATCCCTTATTGTTGAGCTTCGCATCAAGAGCACAGGTAAATATTTTAACGTCGGGATGTTCTTTTGAAAGACGCCGCACTCCTTCCGGGGCTGCGACGAGACTTACGAATCGAATTCTCCGGGCGCCTTTTTGTTTCAAGACCGACACTGCTCCAACAGCACTCCCACCCGTGGCAAGCATCGGATCAAGAACGAGCATGAGAGACTCGCGGATATTCTGAGGGAGCTTGAGATAATAATCGACTGGCGTCAATGTCTCCTCATCACGATACATTCCGATATGGCCGACTTGCGCGTTCGGCAGAACTTCGACAAAACCGCCGACCAACCCGAGTCCGGCGCGAAGAATAGGGACCAGAATGATAGAATCGGTTACGATGTGTCCCTTGGTTTTTTGTAGCGGCGTCTCTACCGTAATTTGTTTTACCGACAGATCCGCAGTGACTTCATAAGCCATCAACACTGCCGTCCGCCGGAGGACAGAACGAAAAACCGGGCTTTGAGTTTTCTTATCTCGCAAAACAGTCAAATCCCGTTTAACGAGTGGGTGTTCGCAAATAAAAAGATTTTTAAAGTTCCGCATATCGATCAATGATAAATTATTTTTATGAATGAAAAGTGTTCTATCGCTTCCTTGCTTTATTTGCTGCAATAAGAATCGGATCCCACAACGGTGCAAACGGCGGCGAGTAAATCATATCCCATTGCGCAATGTCGTCCAGCGTGAGCTTGTGCTGAATTGCAACACCGAGGGTATTCGCTCTCAGAACAGCTCCGTCTCCACCGAATACATTGGCTCCTACCACACGGCTGCTGCGCGAGTCGACAATCAACGTTATAACAATTTTTTGACTTCCGGGCATCAATCCCACTTTTGATGGAGCGGTGATAGATTCAGTGATGACATCGAACCCGGCTTCTTTTGCTTCCGAAGAACTTATGCCGACCTGAGCGATTTCCAATCCGAAAACTTTGACGGCAATCGCCCGGATAGCTCCTTTCAACGAAGCACGCCCGCCTGCAGCATTTTCTCCCGCAACCCAACCTGCCCGGCTGGCAAGAGTTGCCAGCGGAATATACATCGGTTTTCCCGTCACAATATTTTTTACCTCGGTGCAATCTCCCGCGGCATAAATATCTTCGATGTTCGTTTGTTGACGTTCATCCGTTGCGATCGCTCCCGTAACACCAAGCCGGATTTTTGCACTCTTTGCCAGTTCGACATTCGGCGAAATCCCGATCGAGAGAATCACCATATCCGCTTCAAACGTACCCCGATTGGTGATGACGTGTTTAACCGTATTTGCCTGCGTGAGATTCATTCCTTCGATAACGGCATTCGTCACAAACCGAACTCCGTTGTTCTGCAATTCTTCCAGAATTCTTTCCCGGGTTCCTTCTTCAAGCCCGCCTAAAGGAAGACGATGACGGTGAAGAATCGTCACATCGATTCCACGGGTACGAAGCGCTTCCGCCATTTCCATCCCGATATATCCTCCGCCGATCACCACAGCGCTTTTCGGCGATTCATCGGCAATGTATTTGAGAATGTTGACAGTGTCTTCGCGCGAGCGGACATGAAATACATTTCGTGCCTCTTCTCCGGCCATGTTCAATTTCCGGGATGACGCACCGGTAGCAAGAATCAGTTTATCATATTCGTATTCAACTACCGTGCGCTGGGAAAGATTTCTTACGGCGATCGTGTGTCTGGTGGGGAAAATATTTTCTACGACATGCTGAGTTTTTACTTCGATCCCTTTTTCCTCGCGTAAACGTTCGGGTGAATAAATCACCAGTTTGCGTTCATCGGGGATCAGTCCGCCAATGACATACGGGGCTTCACACAGTCCGTACGAAACGGTCTCGCCCGCTTCGAACATCGTTACCTCCGCGTTCGGATTCACGCGCTTGGCTTTTGCCGCCGCGCTCGGACCTGCCGCCAATCCTCCAACGATAAGGATTTTTCTTTTTTTCACGAGAAACTAATTCTTTTTTCTGAAATATAATGAAATCGGAACGCCCTTAAAACCAAAATGTTCCCGCAAACGTCCTTCCAGAAATCGTTTATACCGCTCTTCAATGAGTTTCGGTTCATTGGAAAAAAATGCGAACGCCGGGGGAGCCGTCTTCACCTGAGTAATGTAATTGATCTTGATTTCTTTTCCGCTTGACGACGACGGCGGTTTCATCTGGATCTCTTCGAGTAACAAGGAATTTAATTTGTTGGTGGAAATCCTCTTCCGTTGTTCTTTATCGACGTCCTGGACGATTTCGATTAATTTAAACACACGTTGTTTTTTGAGCGCTGAAATAAAAACGATCGGTATATAATCATAGATACGGAGAAGTTTACGCAATGCCTGTTCATACACCTTTGCGGTCCGGTCATCTTTTTCAACGATATCCCATTTGTTCGCCGCAATGACGATCCCGCGATGACGCTCGGTGATACTTTCCAGAATCCGTAAGTCCTGCCGATCCACGCCCGCCTCAACGTCCACAACCAGAACGGCAATATCGCACCGGTCGATGCTTTTCAGCGACCGGAGCGTACTGTAAAACTCCACGCTTTCCTTGATACGGCTTTTCCGCCGTAAACCGGCCGTATCGATCAAGAGAATTTCTTCTTTCTGGTATTTCAAAATGGAATCGATCGCATCGCGTGTCGTTCCCGGAATTTCGGTAACGATGTTGCGTTCTTTCCCGAGCAGCGCGTTGACAAGAGACGATTTGCCGACATTCGGTTTTCCGATAATTGCCAGTTTGAGTCGCTTATCCGTATCTTGATCGCCGTCGCCGGTAGAAAACGATTCGGTGACGGTATCCAAAAAATCGCCGATCTTTCTGCCACCGAGTGCCGACATGGAAATCGGTTCACCCAAACCGAGTTTGAAAAATTGGGATGTATCGGATTCCCTTTTTTCATTATCAATTTTATTGACGACGAGATAGATCTTCTTTTTTGATTTGCGTAAAATCGAACCGATCTCTTCATCGATCGGCGTCACTCCCGCCAAACCGTCAACCAGGAAAACGATAGCACTCGCTTCATCGATTGCAATTTTCGCCTGTTCACGAATCGCCCGTTCAAACAGATCATCGGATCGCGGCACGTAGCCGCCGGTATCGATCACGGTAAATGATTTGCCGTTCCAGTCCGTTGTGCCGTAATGACGGTCCCGCGTCACGCCGGGATCATCATGAACGATTGCATCGCGTGCACCGAGAATTCGATTAAACAGAGTCGACTTACCGACATTCGGCCGACCGACGATTGCGAGGATGTGTGACATAGGTATTTTAATTTTTCGAAAGCATAATACAAATTTCCCGGTAAACTATCAACGAAGCATCATTCCGACGTTCTCGCAAATTGTAAGACCCTTGCTAATTCTTCATTAAACTTATCAAAGCCGCTTGCTTTACTGATGTATGCCGCTGCGCCGTTTTGAAAAGCGTAATTCACATCTTCTTCGCGATCGGAGGTACTGACAATAACCACGGGGATGTTTTTCAAACCGGGATCACCTTTAATGATCTTAAGAACTTCTTTCCCGTCATATTTGGGGAGATTGAAATCGAGAAGGATGAGATTCGGAACGGGATATTGTTCCTGATTCACTCCCGCGCCGCAATGGAAAAGATAGTCCAGCACTTCCTGCCCGTCATGAACGACAAATAATTTTCCCCCGACATTATTTTTCTTGAGAACATATTCCGTAATCTTTTGATGAGCGGGATTATCTTCAACGATAAGGATATTGATGGGGGAATTTGTCAAAGGGAAATGACGGTAATGGTCAACAGTACGGTTTTTGGATGAAAAGTCGGGGCGGCGAGATTTGAACTCGCGACCTCTTGGTCCCGAACCAAGCGCTCTAGCCGGGCTGAGCCACGCCCCGTAACAGAAATAAAGATACGGATTTTGGAAGCAATTTCAAAGCACTAATTTGATTGATGAAAAAAATGTTCGACAATCCATTTTGCGGCTATCGGGAAATCCGGTTCATCCTCGACAGGAAACCATGTGATACGATCGTCGTGCCGAAACCATGTTAATTGCCGCTTCGCATACCGGCGCGTTTGCTGTTTAATAAGGTCGACCATCCGTTTATGTGTGATTCCACCGCGTAAAAATTCGAATGCTTCTTTGTATCCCACCGTTTGCAATGCATTCAAGTGCGGATCATATCCGCGTGATTTCAACATTTGTGCTTCTTCAACAAGTCCCTCATCGATCATGCGATCGACGCGACGATTGATGCGATCGTATAATTTCTTCCGATTCCAGGACAATCCGACGAACACAGGATTAAAATTCGTCGTAACGGTTTTCCGTTGAAGAGCCGAGATCGGTTGTCCGGTCAGATGAAACACTTCCAACGCCCGCACGATACGTTTTTTGTTGCTCGGAAGCATCGTGGATGCAGCGGCAGGATCAACCGACCGTAACTCTTCCAGCAACTTCTCCGATCCTTCCCGTTCGATCCGGTCATATAACGATGAACGAAGTTCATCATCCGGTTCGGCGTCATCAAAAAATCCGTCGATCAATCCTTGAATATACAAACCGGAACCGCCGACGACCAGAGGAACTTTTCGTCGGTTCAATATTTCATCGATGATTGTTCGTCCCTGAATGCCGAACTCCGCCGCATTAAAATTTTGATCCGGAAAACGATCGTCCACAAAATAATGCTTCACCTGCCGGAGATCCTCGGGCGACGGCTTTGCCGTTCCGATATCCATCAGTTTATACATCTGACGTGAATCAGCAGAAATAATTTCTGCGTTGATTTGTCGCGCAACATCGATCGCGACAGGAGTTTTACCGGAAGCGGTCGGCCCGACAAGTACCAGAATTCTTCTCTGCAAGTTCAAGGAATGTTGTTTCGAAGGTGAAGTCATCAAAAAAAAGAATACAAATCCGGATTACAATATTACTGCCAGCCCTTTTTACCAATGAGAGGAACAAATTTAAATCCTGAGGCAACGCGGGTTTCAAATTTCCCGTTGACACGTTTTATGATATGAAGATCCTGAATATCTTCGGTACCGATGGGAATGACCAGTACACCGCCGTGGTCGTGCAGTTGATCGAGCAATGGTTGTGGAATGTCGGGTGCACCTGCGGTAACGATAATGCCGTTGTACGGGGCAAATTCCTTCCAGCCGATCGTTCCATCGCCTGCCTTGGATGCAATCTGATACCCGAACTTCTCAAACCGTTTTCGTGCTTCGGTGAGTAACGGCATGTGACGTTCGATAGTAAAAACACGCGCGCCCATTTCGGCAAGAATGGCGGCTTGATATCCCGATCCCGTTCCGATCTCGAGAATTTTATCTCCCTCGCGGACATTCAATGCTTCGGTCATGAAAGCAACGGTAAACGGTTGTGAGATTGTTTGTGAGTTACCGATCGGCAATGCAGAATCATCGTACGCACGGGGCGCCAACGGTCCTTGAACAAATTCATGCCGGTGAATGACCGACATGGCCCGCAAGAGTCGTTCATTCACAATACCTCGTTCGCGAAGCAAATCGATCATTTCCGTCCGCTCGGCATCGAAGCGATGTCGCGACGGCAGCGATGATCCGGATGCTGAAATATTTTTTGATTTATCCGTGAACACGTAAAATTTTCCAGATTGATTTTGCCGATTTATCGGATGGAACGGTGAGACGTTTCAACAATTCCTGGCGCAACTCCTGGGTCGATAAACCGCGTATCAGCACGCCGTTATCGGCAATGGAAATTCTTCCGGTTTCCTCAGAAACCAGAACGGCGACCACGTCGGCTTGTTCCGAAATGCCGAGCCCGGCCCGATGCCGCATACCCAGCGCATATTCTCCTATGGTCGAGGTTTGAGAAAGCGGTAACGTCACGCGCGCGGCTTCCACCACACGGTCACGAACGACAACTGCACCGTCATGTAACGGAGAACGCGGATTGAAAATCGAAACAAGCAATGCCTTACTGATTCTTGCTTGTAATTGTAAACCGGTCTCGACAAATGTCCGCAAACCGGTCGAACGGACTATCACAACAAGCATACCGTGATGTTTCCGTGCAAGTTCACCGGCCGCACTGACAATATCTTCAATCGATTCATGAACGTCAATCGGCAGGAATGCCCGGACAATTCTATTACGACCCACAAGAACGAGCAACCGGCGTAATTCCGGCTGGAAGAGAATGATGAATGCCAGCACCCAAATATCGGTCAGCGTGCGCAGAACCCAATTGATGACTTTAAAATTGAATGCCTGCACCAAAAACGAAAATGCCATGATCAGCACCAGACCGACGAATATCTGTGCCGCGACAGTTCCGCGCATCACCATGTACAACTTGTAAAACACAAATGAAACCACCGCGATATCGATCAGATCGATAACGGTAATGTGGAGAAAGCCAAAATTAAAAAGGTCCACCGGTTTTCACTGAATGATAATTTTTATGAATGGACGATCGAATCGACCACCTGAACGACCTGCTTCATTTCTTTCACATCATGAACACGAACGATATTCGCACCGTTCATGACCGATACGGCAACTGCCGCAGCGGTTCCTTCCAGCCGTTGATCGACCGGAAGATCCAAAATTTTCCCGATAAACGATTTCCGGGACGGACCGACCAGCACGGGATATCCGAATCGATGAAACTCTTTGAGGTCACGAAGAATCTGAATATTGTGTTCGAATGTTTTTCCAAAACCGATTCCCGGGTCGACAATAATTTGATCGATCCCCTTCACTCGCGCCTGCAAAATGCCGTCGTTCAAATAGGTACAAATTTCTTCAATAAGGTTTTCATACTCCGGTCGTTCCTGCATCGATTTCGGTGTCCCCTGAATATGCATCAACACAACCGATGCATGGTGGTGAGCGGCAACATCCGCAAGTACAGGATCGAAATGAAGTCCGGAAATATCGTTGACCATAACAGCTCCCGAATCAAGGGCACCTGATGCTACCATCGATTTATACGTATCGATTGAGATCGGAACAGAAGATGCTTTCGCAAGCCGTTCGATGACAGGAAGAACACGGTGCAACTCTTCATCGAGCGGAAGAGGATCCGCACCGGGACGCGTCGATTCGCCGCCGATATCGATAAAGTCCGCTCCTTCCTCCACCATTTCGAGACCGCGGCGAACGGCAGATTCCACGGTAACAAAACGACCGCCATCGGAAAAAGAATCGGGCGTGACATTCAAGACACCCATGATGTGTGTTCTCGATGCCAGATCATACTGCACGGCACCGAATGCGTATGTCTGCGTTGCGGTATTCATAAAAATATTCCGGAATGAAAAAGGGTATCTGAGATACCCTCTTCACTTAGCCGACAGGTTTCTTCGCAGCAGCCTTCAGCGTTTTCCGTTTCGCTTTCAATCGCTGAATACTTTTGCGATGTTTTTTCCGGGCATTTTTTCTTTTCTTGTTCATTGCATTTCCTTTGTGATGATGGTTACGGCTCACTGCATGAATGATAAAAACCGCATTTCGGACAGATCAATTTACACTTCCGACTTTCCAGCCGCGTACCGCAATTCACACAGTATTGCCAGTAATGATCCGGCGGTTTCGCATTTTTCCGTTCACCGGCGTCTGCGGTTGATGGAGTCGAAGAATGTTCACTCATGCTTTCCATGACAGAGGAAAATAAAAATTTTTCCGCTGTGATGCAAGCATTTGTTTCCAATATCCCTGTGGAAAGCATCAAGGCGATATTTTAACGAATGGCAGAAGTACAAAAAAAGCCGGCTCAGGAAAGAACCGGCTTTCAAAACATGTAAATCATTGCAACCGATGAATTTATCGTGAGGCGAGAAATCGTTTGCTCACTTCATCCCAATTCACCACATTCCAAAATGCAGCAACATATTCCGGTCTGCGGTTCTGATATTTCAGATAATACGCGTGTTCCCATACATCGAGCCCGAGGATCGGAACGCCCTTGGTTTCGGCAATATCCATCAGCGGATTATCCTGGTTGGGAGAAGAAGCAAGGACAAGTTTATCGTGCTGCTTTATCAGCCACGCCCAGCCGGAACCGAAACGCGTAATACCGGCATTTGAAAATTGTTCCCTGAATTTATCGAATGAACTGAAATCGCGGTTGATTGCTGTCGCAAGCTCGCCGGACGGCTGACCGCCGCCGCCTTTTTTCATCCACTGCCAGAAGGCAGAATGATTCCAGTGTCCGCCACCGTTGTTGCGAACTGCCGGCGGGAGTTTCGAAATTCCGGCAAGAATTTCTTCGAGCGATTTATTCGTCCATTCGGTATTTTCGACCGCTTTGTTCAGGTTGGTTACATACGCGGCATGGTGTTTATCGTGATGAATTTCCATTGTCGCCTTGTCGATGTACGGTTCAAGTGCGTCGAATGCGTATGGAAGATTCGGCAATGTAAACGGCATAGTGTTTTGCTCCTTTGTTTGAATCTGATGAGTTGATGAAAACAGTGAATTACCTCCGAGGAGCGCTGCCGCTCCCCCAAGAATTGAAGACTGAAGAAAAGACCGACGTTGCATAGAAAAAAAATTACGCGCTGAAAGAATTTCCGCAACCGCATGTTTTTGCCGCCTGCGGATTATTGAAGACGAACCCTTTTCCGTTCAACCCGTCCTGAAAATCAAGCACGGTACCGGAAATATGAAATAAACTTTTCGGATCGACGACGACTTTCACGCCGTGCATTTCGAAAATTTTATCGTTCGGTTTCACTTCACCGTCGAAACCGAGGACGTACGAAAGTCCGGAACAACCGCCGCCTTTCACACCGACCCGCAAACTGTGTTCGGCGGGAATATTATTCTCCGCTTTCACTTTGATAACCTGCATCGCCGCTTTTTCCGTCAGCGTGATTTCTTCATGTAGTTCCGGTTTCTTGATTGTTGCAATTTCCTGCATAACATCTCCAGATTATTATGACATACCTAATTGAAGTTTTGCCGCTTCCGACATCATACTCGGATTCCACGTTGGTTCCCAAACTACGTTTACTTTCACATTCCCGACACCCTGCACCGACTTTGCTTTCGCTTCCACTTGCGGAGGCAGCGATTGTGCCGCCGGACAATACGGTGTCGTCAGCGTCATCTTGATATCCACATCGCCGGTATCACCGACGGTTACGCTGTAAATCAATCCAAGCTCATAAATATTCACAGGAATTTCCGGATCGAAACATGTCCGCAATGCCTCAATGACCTGTGCCTCGATAATATTTTTTTCAATCGAGCTGATTTCGTGTTGTTCCATTTTTTTTATGCGATAATCTTTTTAAAATTTCCACACCGTATCATTCCGTTGACACACGATGTTCGGTCGTTTGGAGTGCGGCATGCAGTGTATGCCATGCAAGACTTGCACATTTTACACGCGCCGGAAATTCAGACACACCTGAAAAAGCCGCAAGTTTTCCGAGCGATTCAATGTTGTTTCCCGGATCGATCTCGCCGGTGACCAATTTATGAAATTGTTGAAACAGTTCTTCCGCTTCCTTTTTTGTTTTTCCTTTGACGATGGAACTCATGACCGATGCAGACGCTTTTGAAATCGCGCACCCGCCGCCATCGAAACTGATGTCGGCAATCGTATCGCCGTCCATCTTCAAAAAAATCGTATAATGATCGCCGCATAACGGGTTATAGCCGTCAACCTTCCGATCCGGTTGAATCATCCGGTGAAAGTTCCGCGGATTTTTATTGTGGTCCAGAATGACTTCCTGATACAACTCTCGCAATGCAGACATTACTGAAACACCTCCATCACGCGATAAATTCCTTTCACGAGAGCATCCACTTCTTTTTTGGTATTATAAATCGCAAATGAAGCTCGTGCCGTTGCCGAAATGCCGAAGCATTGCATGACCGGCTGGGCGCAATGATGACCGGCGCGGATGGCAATGCCGTCATCATCCAGGATCGTTCCGATATCGTGCGGATGAATTCCTTCCAGCGTGAACGAGAGAACGCTTGCTTTTTCTTTTGCCGTACCGATAATACGAAGGCCTTTAATCTGCATCAACGATTCGGTTGCATAATGCAGGAGATCGCTCTCGTGACGTGCTGCCGCATCAAAATCAATGCGGTTCAGAAAATCGATCGTCGCACCGAGACCGACGCCGCCCGCAATGTTCGGTGTTCCCGCTTCGAACTTATACGGTAAATCATTATAAATCGTTTTCTGATACGTTACCGATTTAATCATATCACCGCCGCCCTGATACGGCGGCATTGCATTAAGAAATTCTTTTTTTCCGTACAAAATTCCCACACCGGTCGGACCGTAAATCTTGTGGCCGGAAAAAGCATAAAAATCGCAATCCAAATCACGGACATCCACGCGCATGTGAGGAACTGCCTGAGCACCATCGACCAGGACCGGTATTCCGTGCTGATGGGCAATCGCAATCATCTGCTTGACCGGATTTACGGTACCGAGCGCATTGGAAACGTGAACGATGGCGATAAATTTCGTCCGGTCGTTCAGCATCGTTTCAAATTTATCGATAAACAATTCGCCGCGGTCGTTCATCGGAATCACACGGAGGACCAATCCTTTTTCTTCCGCAATCATTTGCCACGGCACGATATTGGAGTGATGCTCCATCGCTGAAATAAGGATTTCATCTCCCGGTTTGAAATTCATCCGGCCGTACGTTTGAGCGACGAGATTGATCCCTTCCGTCGTACCGCGGACGCAAATAATTTCCTGGTGCGATGCGGCATTGATGAACCGCTGAACCTTTTTCCGCGCCGCCTCATACGATTGCGTCGCCTTATCGCTTAAGAAATGAACCCCGCGATGGATATTGGAATTTTCCTCAAGATAATATTTCGTAATCGCATCGATCACGGCTTGCGGCTTTTGGCTCGTCGCGGCATTATCGAGATACACCAGCGGCTTGCCGTTGACTTTTTGTTTGAGAATGGGAAATTCTTTTCGAATTTTTTCAACGTCAAACACTGTTCCGGTTTCGATGGAAACCGCCGTATCGTCATGCATCAGCGTCATGATGTTCGTCCATGAATTTTTTCGAGCCGGTCACCCAACATCGCATTGAGATATTCCCGGAGAGATTCTATCGAATTTCTTTCCGTCACATCGCTTGCAAACGCCCGCGTCAGCATATCCCGTGCATCATCCAATCCGATCGCACGGGAACGCAGATAGAATAACGCTTCGGCATCGAGATAACCGATGGTTGCACCGTGTGTGCATTTCACATCATCCGCAAAGATTTCCAATTGCGGCTTGGTATTCATCGTTGCGTCGTCGGAAAGGAGCAGAGTTTTATTCGTCTGTTTTGCATCGGTTTTCTGTGCATCTTTTCGTACAAAAATTTTCCCATTGAACACGCCTTTCGATTTGCCGCTTAAAATCGATTTGTACAATTCATGACTGTTACAATGCGGTTTCGCGTGATCGATAACAGTATGATTATCGATATGCTGTGTGCCGGTACCCAACGACAAGCCGTTGAGTGTACATTCGCATCCTTCCGCATCGAGAACGGTCGTAATATTATTTCTGACGATCGCTCCGCCGAAAGAAACTGAATTGGCCGTAACATGGCTTCCGGCATCTTGGTGAATATATACCGAATCGATATGATATGCGTTATTGTTTTCCTGTTGAAGTTTCGTCAACTCGACAACAGCATGTTCACCGGCAACAATTTCGGAAACGGCATTCGTAAAATATATTTGTTGGGACAAACCCGCATACTGCATAACAACGGTCACCCGAGAATTTTTTCCGACGAGTATCAGATTTCTCGGTTGAGACAACGATTCACTACCGGTCGAGAGAAACAGCAAGTACAAAGGTGTATCGATTTTTGTATTATCCGGAACGACAATGCAAGCGCCATCCTGCAAGAAACCGGTGTTGAGCGCAGTAAACGCGTCCTGTTCAGACGAGGCATACTTGCCGAGATGTTGAAATACTTTTTCGCTGTGAGCGGATTTCAACGCCGTCGCCAAACTGCTGACCTGCAATCGATCGGATGGCGGAATCGATGAAAGATTTTTCGAAAAATGTCCGTTCACAAATACGAGTCGCGTACCGTCAAGATGAGGAATAAGAAGATTGGGGAGATCTATTTTCTGCGCAGAAATTTCCGGTAGCACCGTCGACGGGTAAAATTGTTCGCGGATAATCGGAAGCACACTGGTAAACTTCCATTCTTCATTTTTATTGGTCGGAAATCCTATTTCTGCAAGCCGATTCATGGCGGCTTTACGCATTCCATGAAGCGGTGTTGTCGATTCGCCGTTTAATGTCTTCTCGAACGATTGAAAGGCGGAAAGATATCGCTGAATATATTCTGTTGATACTGAATTCATTTTTGGTCGTTCTCCTACGAACCGGCCGAAACAGATTCCGCTTCACGCACCCAATCGTACCCTTTTTCTTCAAGTTCGAGGGCAAGCTCTTTACCGCCGGACATGACAATGCGGCCATCGATAAGCACGTGGACAACATCCGGTACAATATAATTCAGCAAACGCTGATAGTGCGTTACCACAATCGTGGAATTTTCTTTCGTCTTCAACTTGTTGACGCCATCGGCAACGATGCGCAGCGCATCGATATCGAGACCGGAATCGGTTTCATCCAGGATGGCAAGCTTCGGTTCGAGCACCGCCATTTGAAAAATCTCGTTGCGTTTCTTTTCACCGCCGGAAAATCCTTCATTCACCGGACGGTTGAGCAGGCTTTGATCCATATCGACATATTTCATCCGCTCTTTCACGAGTGCAAGAAAGTCCACGGCATCAAGTTGTTCCTGCCCGCGATATTTCCGGATGGCATTCAAGCCGGCTTTCAAAAAATATGTATTGCTGACGCCGGGAATTTCCACCGGATATTGAAACGCAAGAAAGACGCCTTCCCGCGCCCGGTCTTCCGGACTCAATTGGAGCAAATCTTTTCCGAAATAGAGCACTTGACCATCGGTAACCACATACGCTTCCCTGCCGGCAAGCACACCGGCAAGCGTACTTTTCCCCGAACCATTCGGTCCCATAATTGCATGCACTTCGCCGGCACCGACTTTCAGATTAATGCCGCGGAGAATTTCATTGCCGTTAACTGATGCATGAAGATTTTTAATTTCTAACATCTGTATTTCCTTATTTAAATTTGTTTGATAAATTTATCCGACACTTCCCTCAAGACTGACACCGAGAAGTTTTTGCGCTTCAACGGCAAATTCCATCGGCAGTTCCCGAAAGACTTCCTTACAAAACCCGTTCACGATCATATTCACCGCATCTTCGGTTGATAAACCGCGCTGCTTGCAATAAAAAATCTGGTCTTCGCCGATCTTCGACGTCGATGCTTCATGTTCGGATCGTGACGATGTATTTTTGACTTCGATATACGGAAATGTATGCGCTCCGCATTTATCGCCGAGCAAGAGCGAATCGCACTGCGAAAAATTGTGCGCGTTAGTTGCACCCTTTTGAATCTTGACCAGCCCGCGATACGAATTATTTCCGTGACCGCCGGAAATACCTTTCGACACGATCGTGCTCTTCGTATTTTTTCCCATGTGAATCATTTTTGTTCCGGTATCGGCTTGCTGGTAATTCGTCGTCACGGCAACGGAATAAAATTCACCGATAGAATTGTCGCCTTGCAGGATAACACCGGGATATTTCCATGTGATTGATGAGCCCGTCTCGACTTGCGTCCAGGAGATATGGGAGTTCATGCCGGCACAGATGCCGCGCTTCGTCACGAAATTATAGATTCCGCCTTTTCCTTCCTTATCGCCGGGATACCAATTCTGCACTGTCGAATATTTTATATGAGCGTTATCCTGAGCGATCAATTCCACCACTGCAGCATGAAGTTGATTGGTGTCGCGCATCGGAGCGGTGCATCCTTCCAGATAACTGACGTACGCGCCTTCCTCGGCAACGATCAGCGTACGTTCAAATTGTCCCGTTTCCGCCGCGTTGATCCGGAAATAGGTCGAAAGTTCCATCGGGCAGCGGACACCTTTCGGTATATAACAGAATGACCCGTCGCTGAAAACCGCCGCATTCAACGAAGCAAAAAAATTATCGGTATACGGAACAACCGAGCCGAGATATTTTTTTACCAGGTCGGGATGATTTTGAACCGCTTCGGAAAACGAACAGAAAATAATTCCCAGTTCGCCTAATTTTTCTTTGAATGTCGTGGCAACGGAAACACTGTCGAACACCGCATCAACCGCAACACCGCTGAAACGCATTTGTTCCTCGAGCGAAATGCCGAGCTTCGCGTACGTTTTCAATAATTCCGGATCGACTTCATCCAGACTGTTCAATTTCTTTTGCTGTTTCGGAGCCGAATAATAAATGATATCCTGATAATCGATTTTCGGATAATGAATATTCGCCCAATTCGGTTCTTCCAAGGTTTGCCAATGACGAAATGCCTTCAAACGCCAGTCAAGCATCCATTGCGGCTCGTTTTTTTTAAGGGAAATAAACCGGATGATCTCTTCATTCAATCCGCGCGGGGCAGTATCGCTTTCGATATCGGTAACAAAACCCCATTTATATTCGCGGTTCGCAAGCTGTTCGATCGTGGTTGTTTCAGTGCTCATAGTGTCCTTTTATGATGCCTTTTTTTCCGCGGCTTTTTCAACGCGGGGCAATGTGAAATCCGGGTAGTTCAATTTCCATGATTGAAAATCGATGCGCTTCAGGAAGCCGGACTTTTCAAATGTTTCGGCGACTTCCCGTGCAACTTTCTCGGCATCATGATATGTTAATTTCTCTCCATGATCCGAAAGATACGACATCACTCCATAATGAAGATCTCTGAAAAAAATATTCGATTGATGAATGAGCGTAAATTTCGATTTCAGATATTTCAAAAAATCGGATTGGTTATTGATAATGATGCTTGAAGGATTCATACTTGGCTCACAATAAATTATACAGATTGTTCCGGAACAGAAATTTGATTCTTCGAATACGAAGAAGCTGATTGACGAAGCCGGCTGACCGTTTCAATCACGCGACCAACGGTATAATCCACTTCTTCCTGCGTCGTAAACCGTCCGAGTCCGAACCGGATAGCAGAGTGGAGCCGGTCGTTAGAAAATTTGAGAGCTTTTAATACATGCGACGGATCCGGATTCGACGTACTGCAAGCCGAGCCGGTAGAAACGGCAATATCTTTCATGGTCATCATCAACACGCTGTCTTCGACATGAAGGAAACTGACATTCAGATTATTCGGAAGACGATTCTTCGGATGTCCATTCAATACAACATCATCAAGCTGTGAAAGAAAAGCACTGAACATCATATCCCGCAATCCGGAAATTCTTTTCGATTCTTCCGGCATGACATTTCGGGCGATTTCCAATGCCTTCGCTAAACCGACGATAGAGGGGACATTCAACGTACCCGAACGCATTCCCCGCTCATGTCCGCCGCCATCCATTTGCCCGGTAAGTTTTACGCGCGGATCCGATTGCCGAACATACAAAACGCCAATACCTTTTGGACCGTAAATTTTGTGACCGGTAAACGACATCAAATCGATATTCATCATTCCGACATTGATGGGAATTTTCCCCACCGCCTGTGATGCATCGGTATGGAACAGAACGCCACGTTCTTTGCACATGGAGCCGATCGATACGACATCCTGAATGGTTCCGATTTCATTGTTGGCAATCATCACGGAAACCAAAATCGTTTTCGGCGTTATCTGTTCGCGTAATTGGTTGAGATCGATCGTGCCGAATTCATCCACAGAGAGATACGTCACATGAAAACCGAATTTCTCCAGTCGATGACAGGTATCGAGAACGGATTTGTGCTCCGTCGACACCGTAATGATATGGTCGCCTTTTTGTTTCAGCAATTCGGCAACGCCTTTGATGGCAAGATTATTCGATTCCGTTGCACCGCTTGTAAAAATTATCCCGCGGGAATCCGCGCCGATAAAATCGGCAATGGATTTGCGTGCCGTCTCGACGGCTTCTTCAGCAATCCATCCAAACCGGTGCTGACGGCTTGCGGGATTACCGAAGTGTTCCGAAAAATACGGAAGCATGGCTGTGACAACTTCCGGGTCGACCGGAGTCGTCGCATGGTAATCCATATACACGGGAGTCTTCATCAGATCATTTCCAGGATTGTCAAGTCGTCAAGAACTTTATTGATATTCATTTGAAGTTTCATCAACGGATTTTTGATGGTACAGGTCGAATGAATGATGCAATTGTCGGGGGTTTCAGCTTCACACTGGATGATAGTCACGGAAGAAGTTTCTTCAATCGCATTAATGATAGCCGAAACTTTCAATGTTTCAGGATCCCGGGCCAAGGTATATCCGCCGTTCATGCCTTGATACGACGCGATATATCCCTTCTTGACAAGCTTCTGCATCACCTTGGCAAGAAGTTCGTAGGAAATATGGTATGCGTCGGCAATTTCCTTTGCAGTAAAAATATGCCCTTTTGCTCCGCCAGCCATGTGGCGGATTGCAATCAAACCATATTCGACTTTTTTCGATAATTGAAACATTTAAATACGACTATAACAGTCCAAGTTAGGTCCAAAAAAAGGATTCCGGAAACCGGAATCCTTTTGTTAAAACTCTTAATTCATGCTGATCTTGACTTTTTTATTTTCAGCGACTGGCCCATGCAAGCTGACTTCTACCTTATCGAGATCGATATGCACAACTTCCTCGCAATACGCACAAACTTTCGTTACCTGCCGATCAAAATTGATCGGATTTCCACAACACGGACAGCTTGTAATAACAATACCAATGACCTTTGCTTTTTGCTTCACAATCAGAGATCCTTTCCGATATGCTGAAATTTAATAGATTTCGACATTTTTAGGAGTGAATTCGTTTATTAATATAATCATTTTTTTTTAAAAATCAACCCCCTGTTGTAATATTTTCCATTTCCCAAGGAATAATAAATACCTGAAAATCTCATTGTTCTATAGGTTCTATCTATAACAACGTTATTCGTATTGTTTTTGTTTCATTTTCTAACTACATTTCTTGCAGAAAATTATGAATATTGGAATTGCCTGTTATCCGACATACGGAGGAAGCGGCGTCGTTGCTGCAGAATTAGGGAAATCTCTTGCCGAACGGGGCCACAAAATCCATTTTATCAGTTATGCGATGCCGATTCGTCTCGATGGATTTATCGGAAACATTGTTTTCCATGAAGTTGAAGTTTCAAATTACCCTCTTTTTGATTTTCCACTCTACACTCCGGCATTAGCCGGCAAGATCATTGAAGTTGCAAAATTTGAAAAACTTGACATTATTCACGCTCACTACGCGATTCCGCACGCCATCAGCGCATATCTCGCAAAACAGATTTTAGGGCCTCAGAGCGGAATGAAAATCGTCACAACACTTCACGGCACCGATATAACACTCATCGGACTTGAACCGGATTATCTGCCGGTAATGAAATTCAGTATAGAACAAAGTGACGGCGTGACAGCAGTTTCCAGATTTCTGCGTGAAAAAACATTGACGAATTATCAAATTGATAAAGACATCCAGGTCATTCCGAACTTCGTCGACATCAACAAATATCATCGTA
>Ga0265322_10000054_pt1 | contig 58196 bp, 59 predicted proteins | sample 41222metaG_FD_193584 | JGI IMG/M metagenome (GOLD analysis project Ga0265322, IMG submission 193584) | Rhizosphere microbial communities from Carex aquatilis grown in University of Washington, Seatle, WA, United States - 4-12-22 metaG | ecosystem: Host-associated > Plants > Roots > Rhizosphere...
CTTGTGTACCGTCAGCGACTCTGACCAGTGTCGGATTAACCAAAAGGTGAGTCGTGCCGCGTTTCAAACTGTCGCCCTCCTCCCACCGTATTGTTCCCTGGAGAAGATATCCAACATTGAGTTCATTGCCGATATCCAATACTGTCTTTGTTGTCTTCTTGTACTGAACCGAACTTGCGCGCGCAATCACCACGAGCCCGGAAAGCCCGCTCAATTTTGTGCGGATTTCGTCGGTGAGCCCGTCGGCAAAGTATTCCTTGTCGGCGGCGCCCAGGTTCTCAAATGGAAGAACCGCGATCTTGCTTACGCCCTGGCTGATTGCACTTTGATTTTTGGGCATCCTTTGAAAGAAAAAATATGTCCCGATCGTTACAAGAATAATGAACAGACCGAAAATGATCAGAGTCTTTTTCTTAAATCTGCCGGAAGATATATTGGAGGATGGTAAAGCTGAACCGGTAGATTGGGTTCTCTCGGTAGTAAACGTTGACGGCTGTTGCATGACATAGCCCGTTTTTGCATACTCCATACTCTTGCGTTCGCGCTTGAGATCGGCAAGCATTTCATCGGCATGCTGATAACGGTCTTCCTTATCTTTTGCCAATGCTTTTGATACGATTCTTTGGAGTTCCGGGGATATATTTTCATGAAACCTTGCGAGTGGTGGCGGATCCTCATTGATAAGAGAATACAGTATGGCCGCCTGGTGTTCTCCACGGAAGGGAAGTTTTCCGGTGAGGAGTTCATACAAAACGACGCCGGAGGAAAATATATCGCTCCTCGTATCGACATCTTCACCCTGTGCCTGTTCAGGCGACATATATGCCGCGGTTCCCAATGTGCTTCCCACCTTTGTGAGTTTGGAAGCTCCCTTAAGTTTTGCAAGACCAAAATCGGTAATCTTGACTTCACCTTTACCACTCACGAGAATGTTTTCAGATTTTATGTCTCTGTGAACGATTCCTTTTTCATGTGCAGTAGAAAGTCCGGCACACATCTGGATTGCTATGTCAAGCGCCTTTTTGACGGAAAGCGTCTCCTCCTCCTGAATTAATTTTTTGAGTGTTCTTCCATCAACATGCTCCATCGCAAGGTAAATCTGTCCATCCGACTCGTTGATTTCGAAGATAGCTGTAACATTCGGGTGCATGAGTTGAGATGCAGCACGTGCTTCATGGTAAAATCGTTCGCGTTCCAATGCATCGGTTGTAAGTGCCCGCGGGAGAAATTTCAAAGCGACAACACGATCGAGCTTCGTATCGTGCGCTTTATACACGACACCCATTCCGCCCTCACCGAGCTTTTCAAGAATTTTGTAATGCGAAATCGTTTGCCCTATCATGAATAATTCCTTCTCAGGAATTTCCCGTTCAAATGACGGGCGGTATTTTCAAAATTCAATCCACTCGCCCGGCTCGCAGTGAATTTTGGAATTTGTCCGATCATTTTACCAAACCAACTTTCTTCAATAGAACAACAAAACGCGGATCAGTCCGGATATCTTCCCATCTGCGGTCGGTCAGTAAATCCGTTGTCCATGTACTCTGATCCTGAACATCGCGATCTAACCATTCCAAAGTTTTATCCTTTTCACCAAGTCCTTCATAAATGGCGGCAATGTTGTACGCGGAACCTGTGCCATCCCGGTAACGTTTTTCATTTTCTTCAAGAAGCTTGAGTGCTTCTTCCCGTTTGCCTGTCTTGCCGTAAAAATATCCCAGATAGGAAAGTGCTTCACTGGATCGACCGGACAACTCGACACTTTTTTGAAACTGCGCAAGAGCATCCTGATCCCGTTTTAATCCCATCGATGCAATGCCGCTAAATTCGTAACCGGGCGCAAACGAAGGTTCGAGCTGAATACTCTTTTGAAAATATTGAAGAGCTTCTTCATAATTTTTTTTGAACAGATCAATAGCTCCCACGTTCAGCGTGATGACCGGAGAATATGAATCTAAATCGTAGGCCTGCTTGATAACGACTGATGCTTCATCGATCCGCCCGGTTCTTGCAAGCAAAATATTGTACCAGTGATACACCGTCGGATAACGCGGATTCAACGCAATCGCTTGTTTGAATTCACGTTCGGCATCGTCATATTTCCATTCGGAAAAATAACTGAATGCAAGAGTCGTATGTGCTTCGGCGAGCGAATTATTGATCTGCAGTGCCCGCTGCGCAAATTGTCTCGCCAGCGGAACGGTAATTTTCGTCGGTATCCCGGAATATTGCGATTGGATCATGTAACAATCTGCCATGCCTGCATACGCAAGCGCATAATTTGAATCCAGAGCGATTGCCTGCTTGAAATAATTGATTGCATTCTCGATTGAAACTGCACTGCGTTTGTTCCAGTAATATCGTCCTTGAAGATAGAGTTGATATGCCTGTGTATTATCCGTTGCCCTCTTCGTCAGGTTTTGTTGAGTTTCCGTTGAAACACCAATGCCGAGTTTTGATGAAACCTCCGTCGTAATCTGATCCTGCAATGTCAGCAGATTGTTCAGATCTGATTGATAATGATTGCCCCACAGTTGCGATTCGTTTTTGACATCGATGAGATCGACCTGCACGTCGAGGGCGGAACCCCGTGAAACTATTTTGCCGGTCAGGATCGCGCGGACATTCAGTTTGGAACCGGCTTCGTAAATATCGACATTCTTCCCTTTGAATCTGAACACCGCAGTCCGCGGAATGACCCGTAATCCCTGGATCTTTGTGAGATTGTTGATGAGACTTTCCGTCACGCCGTCGCTCAGGTAATCGAGATCCTGGCTGCCGCCGACATTTTCAAACGGAAGCACGGCAAGTGAATCGACTGCCTGCTGATGTCCCGAAAAGAAATAGAACCATGCGGCAGCGGCAATCAGAATTACTGCAGCAATCCCAAGAAACATGAATTTCTTTTTTGATGATGAAGACGGAATCGGTGCCGTCTTATTCTCAACTGAAGAAGTATGGATAGCAGATACACCGGACGTGGAGGGGCGAATAACTCTCGTCGATTTCTTCTGAGAGCGGCGCAATTCGCTTACCATATCGTCGACATGCTGATAGCGATCTTCGGGATCTTTTTCCAGTGACCGTTGTATGATGCGGTCAATTTCAGGCGAAATATCCGGTTTGAATTTCAGAATCGAATCGGGCTCTTCATTGACAATGGAATACATCACAGCCGCTTCATGTTCGCCGTGGAACGGAGTTTTTCCCGTGAGCATTTCAAAAAGGACGATACCGAACGAAAAAATATCAGACCGTGCATCGACTTCCCCGCCCTGAATTTGCTCGGGCGCCATGTATGCCAATGTCCCGACAGTGCTCGATGTTTTTGTCAGCTTCAGCGATCCTTTGAGTTTCGCAAGACCGAAATCCATGACCTTGATTTGGTTCTTCGCATTGACCATGATATTATCCGCTTTGATATCACGGTGGACAATCCCCTTCGAGTGTGCTTCCTGCAATGCTTCGCCGATCTGGATTGCATAATTCAGCGCGTCATCTGTTTTTTGAATCGGAATTTTCCTGCGCAGTGTCTCGCCGTCGATACATTCCATCTCGATAAATTGTTGCCCATCATATTCATCGATACGATAGATCGTACAGACATGAGGATGATTCAGAGTTGCCGCTGCACGCGCCTCCTGCATGAAACGGGCTTTCTCTGCATCGTTAGCGGTAAGGTGAAGAGGAAGGAATTTTAACGCGACGATACGGTCCAATTTCGTATCGTGAGCTTTGTAGACGACACCCATCCCACCCTCGCCGAGCTTCTCCAATATTTTATAATGCAAAATCGTTTGACCTAACATCAAATCTCCTTTATATCAGAAAGAGAATAGTCCATTGCAACATGGATTCGAGGTTACCATCAATCTTTTTGATGGCATGGAATGACCGAAAAATTTCACCCGATCATTTTTTCTTTAACTCTTTATCCCAGGATGTAATCAATGTGAGAGGTAAGGAACCCTGGTTACCAACGCTAAGACTCATCAAAAACCGCTGGGCGTCTGCGGTGAAATCATTAAGAGCAATAGCCGAGGTTGTTTTCATTTCGAACAAAGGGGTTACGGTTCCGACTTCTAATGTCGTTGCAGTCGATTTTACATCGACTGTCATCATTTTATTATCAGCCGAAAGGTAATACAAATTCAATCCATCACGGCCCCACCATCTATTGCTGGAAAGTGTAGAAATACCGTTCGTCGAAATTTGCCATTTCCGCGATTGATCGAGAGCGATGGTTCCATCGGGACCAAGAAACGGTCTCACGTATAATTCCCAATTTCCCGATTCATTCGACCGGTATGCGATCCAGCGCATATCCGGTGAAAACTGTGCGAGGTCTTCATCGAAATCCGATCGGAGAAAAGGCATCGGTTTCTTATCACCAGTCAGCGGTAAAATCCAGAGATCGCTTTTCGTTTTGGGGTCGGTGTTCGAATACAGGAAAAATTTTCCATCCGATGACCAATCAAGGGGAAACTTGGGATCCGGTGACTCGAGAAGAATTTCTTCCCCTCCTGCGCCGCTCGTAGTTTTTTGGAAGAGATCGTAATGTCCCTTTCGGTCTGAATGAAATATAATCCGGCCACCATCGGGAGACCAGACCGCGAGTTCATCGACAGAGGGATCGAACGTGAATCGTGTTTTGATCTGTCTCGTTAAATCGTATATCCAAACATCCCGGTTGCGGGATTGCGGATCATAAATGTCATACGCAATTTTCTTGCCATCGGGTGAAATAAAACCATATCCATACTGAGCCGGATCACCGATGGTTCCCAACGGTTTGCCGCTCCGGTCATACCACTCCAATTTCCATCCGTTTTGTGTGTTGCTCTGTTGGTACACGAGGAGCCCGTTCCTCGACGAAGAAAAAACAGCTCTGTTATAATTGAGATCATATTCCACTGGCTCTGCAAGAGGAACAGGGTCTCCGGTAATTTCCAATTTCTTCTCGTCGAATGGTTGTGCCATAATCGTATTTTCACGAAGATAGAGAAGATTGCCATTGGAGAATTCCACATTACCTTTTGCAGCTATGATGCGTTTTTCTGTTTTTCCATCAAGAGAACCAGCGACAAGTTCATCTTCTTCACGTTCCACTCCTCCGAAGCTGGCACGTGCAAAATATAAAAATCGATTTCCATCCGGCAGAAAATGGGGCCACCGGTGCGATCGTTCCTGATGAGTAGAATCAAGTTTCGTTAATGGAACCGGTGTTCCTCCTGCGGAAGAAACACGGTACAACGGATCGCCCGCCGTCGGGGTAAAAATAATCGTTCCATCGGGCCCCCATGAACCACCGCGGGCATCCGAGGCCTCACAGACTGTTACAGGGGGACCTCCTGCCGCTTCAATTTTTTTCATTTTGCCTGTTTCGAAGAATCCTATAAAGCGATTATCCGGGGACCAGAAAGGATAAAACGCCCCTTCCGTTTCCGGCAATTCTTTTGCCGTAAGATTATTCAGTTGCCGAAGCATCAAACGCGTTTTTCCGGAAGAATCCGCAGCGACAAACACAAGCATCGTTCCGTCGGGCGAAAGAGCAATGTGACCCTCCCCTGCAGTACCCGATTGCTCGGCAAAATTCATTTTATCCGGAGCGAGAATATATGAACGCACCGGAACACTATCCGTATTGTTTTGTTTCAATACCATCATCGCAAGCACAACGGCACACACTAAAAACAGAATCGCAAGACTTGCGAAAACGATTGGCAATATTTTTCTGCCCGGTTGTATCGAAACGGTCGTTTGATTTGTTTCCTGAGGGACATTTAATCCGGCAGTTTTTAATACGGGCCTCGAAGCGGTAATACGACTCACTTTTTGCCGGCTCGATTCGCGGCGATACCGTTTCAGATCGATCGAAACTTGTTTGATCGATTGCGTGCGCTCGTTCGGATCCTTTTCCAGACACTCGAGCACGACAGCATCGAGAGACGGATCGATTTCCGGATTGATCGATGACATCGGCGGTGCGTCGACATTCACAATCTCATATGCCAATGCAGTCTCATGAACACCTTTGAACGGAAGCTGGCCGGTGAATAATTCAAAAAGAACAACGCCGTATGAAAAAATATCCGATCGATGATCGGCATCCAGCCCCTGAATCTGTTCCGGCGACATGTATCCGGCAGTGCCAACCGTACTGCCTTCTTTCGTGAGCCGTGAAACATTTCCGCGAAGTTTTGCCAGACCGAAATCCATGATCTGCGCAATGCCATCCTTCCGGATCATGATATTTTCCGGTTTGATGTCGCGGTGCACGATTCCTTTTTCATGAGCTGCAGCCAATCCATCCGCCAGTTGAATACCGATATCGACTGCCTGCTTGAAACTGATCGTCCCGCGTTTTTGCCGTAAGGTCTGTCCGTCCACAAATTCCATGACGATGAACATTTGACCGTCATGTTCCTGTATGTCATGAATCGTACACACATTGGGATGATTCAGCGCCGACGCAGCTTGCGCTTCCTGAATGAACCGGGCTTTATCATCTTCCGATGCGGATGATTGCGGGGGAAGAAATTTCAACGCAACCGTCCGTTTCAATTTTGTATCTTCGGCTTTGTAGACGACACCCATGCCGCCTTCACCGAGCTTCTCTAAAATCTTGTAATGTGAGATTGTCTGTCCAATCATGTGGCACTCCCTGTGTAGCTCCCGCCGACAGAAGGCGGGATGCTCAATCCGACATTTGGATTTAGCTTCACTCCGTTCGCTAAGTCCAGTCGGATTGGCACTTCACCGAGCTTCTCCAAAATTTTGTAATGTGAGATTGTCTGTCCAATCATGTGGCGCTCCCTGTGTAGCTCCCGCCGAATGTTTCTAAAATTTTATAATGAGACATAGCTTGACCGATCATGACAATTGGTAGCGGAAAATTGGTTAGAAATTTTTTAAAAGCATTTCAAATGAAATACCGAGTCGGTATCAACGGTATGTAATAATTCTTGAATTTTGACAATGAAGCTTATAAAACTTTGGTGAAATACGGAAGTGTATGAATTCCGGCGGAAGACAACATGTCCATTTCCGCGCGCGCAATGACGGTAAGGAAAAAACGAAATAGATCGATCTATCCCTGAATCCCGGACTATATAGAACATTTTAACCTCTCCATTCCCAATTTTTGGGAATTCTAAAGCAGGAAATGACTAAACTTTCCATGAACGACTTATCACATGATACGGGTGAATAAGAAAAATGATGACTTAAGATAATAAGAATGAAAGAGAGAATCAAGGAATGCTTAAAGGAATTTTTTGCATATCTGGCAGTTTTGTGTTATATTTTCAATCATTTGGCGGGGTAGCTCAGCTGGTTAGAGCTATGGAATCATAATCCATCGGTCGGGGGTTCGAATCCCTCCCCCGCTACTTCAAAATGACCCTTTCGGACCAATTTCTGAAAGGTTTTTTTTTAAAGCGTTGCCATGAAAAAAAATCCATTACTGCATTCTCTGCGGGATTATATTCAGAAGTCCGGAATGATATCGACCGGAGAACGAGTCATTGTTGCCGTCAGCGGCGGTATCGATTCGATGGTTCTCCTCGACGTCCTTCACGCGATCCGGTCTGAACTTTCTTTGACACTCGCGATCGGTCATTGCAATCATCAGCTCCGCGGCAATGAATCGGATGAGGATGAAGCGTTCGTTCGTGCAACGGCACAACGCTACGGCATCGAATGTTACATCGAACAGACAAGCACCGAAAAAATCGCCGACACGGAAAAAAAATCTCTTCAGGAAACTGCGCGTGAGTTGCGGTATACATTTTTGCAAAAACTACGATCATCGTCCGGTTTTGATGTCATTGCCACCGCCCATCATGCGGATGATAATACCGAAACGATGCTCTTCAACATGTTTCGCGGAGCAGGCGTGCAGGGTCTTTCGGGAATCCCGGCAATCCGGAAAGATGCTTGCATTATCCGTCCGCTCTTATTCGCTACACGAGACGACATTGCGTCGTACGCAAAGGAACAGGATATTCAATTCCGCGAAGATTCATCCAATGCAAATACGGAATATACCAGAAATTATTTACGTCATACATTGATCCCGTCAATCCGTGAACATATCAACCCGAACCTGACGGCAACATTACAACGGACCAGCGAACTCTTCAACCAGCTTGAAGAATATATCGAAGAGGAATCCAAAAAGGTGGTCGGTACTGTTGTCATCGCAGAATCAAAGGAAGAAATTATTCTTGATCTCGGGAAATTTCATTCGCTGCAAATTTTCATGCAGGAATACCTCCTGCAGCAATTCGCGAAAAGAATTGCCGCCGGAGAAATCGATTTCGGTTCGGTAAAAATGTTGCATCGCCTTTCCCGCGGCGCTACCGGCAGTTTCCTCACTCTCGGTAACACGGTCAGCGTGTACAAAGATCGCGATCGGCTCATCATGACGACGATCAGACCCGCCGGCCGGTACGAGCATTCGATCGAATTGAACAAACGCCATGAGTTTACCGCGTTCTCCTTTGAGAGTACAACCGTGGATCATGCGGACGTTACCGGCAATCCTTCGGTCGAATATATCGATTCATCCTTCCTCGGAAAGAATCTCGTTCTGAGGTCATGGCAGGAAGGCGATTGGTTCATTCCGCTGGGAATGTCAACGAAGAAAAAAATAAGCGATTTCTTTATCGATGCCAAAGTTCCCGTGTTCGAAAAGAATTCAATTCCTTTGCTCGTTTCCGACGACCAGATCGTTTGGGTCTGCGGCAAGCGATTGGACAATCGTTTCAAAGTTACACCAGACACGCGGTCCATCACGAAACTGGAATATCTCCCACGTTCATAACCATCATCAATGAAAAAGTATATTACCATTAATCATGAACGATTCGTTCTCTATCTTTCGGAAAAAAAGATACAGACGCGCGTCAAACAGCTTGGTAAACAGCTCAATAAAGATTACAAAGGACGTGTGCCGATTTTTATCGGGATCCTGAACGGCTCGTTCATTTTCATGGCGGATTTACTCCGCCATATCACCGTCGATTGCGAAATCGATTTTTTGAAACTGTCAAGCTACGGTGATGCAAAAATCAGCACCGGGAACGTCAAGTTATTGAAGGATTTGAGTTGTGAAGTCGGAGGAAGAGACATCATTATCGTCGAAGACATCGTGGACTCAGGCCTTTCCGCCGATTTTATCAAACGACTCGTCGCCCTCCATCATCCTCGCTCTTTTAAAATAATTTCATTATTATATAAGAAGGCATCCATTAAAATTGACGTTCCAATTGATTATATTGGATTTAACATCCCCAATGATTTCGTTATTGGGTACGGACTTGATTATGCCCAAAAGGTTCGGAATTTAAAGGCAATTTACCGTTTAGCAGATTAAAATATTTTTGAGAGAATAGAACAGACATTATGGAAAACACACCGCAAGATAAAAATAAAATGACGGATCGCAGGAATCCCAAAAAACTTCCCCGCCCCCGACGAAACCGATCACAGAAGAATCAGTTCCGGAATGATGACGATTTCAATTGGGGAAAAGTTTTAAAAGTCGTTCTCAGTTGGTCGGCAATTATTTTGCTCGTCTTCATCGTGATGACGTTATTCCGAACGCAGGAAGGAACGGAAGCCGAGCTTCAATATACGCAGTATCAGGACTTCTTAAGCAAGGGCCAGATTTACACGGCAGTCATTAAGAAATCGGATCTTAACAATTACGATTTTCACGGTGTATTAAAATCTCCGGCAGAAGTGCAAACCTCTGCAGGCAAGACTGCAACCATCGAACGTTTCACCGTAACGTTGCCGTATCTCGACGGTACGGTCATCAAGGATTGGAATGATAAAGGAATCCGGTTCACGATTACGAAAGACGACAACATGTGGATGAATTCTCTCATCAGCATTCTGCCGTGGATCGGACTCGTTGTTGTCTGGCTGTTTATCATGCGACGGATGCAGGGCATGGGAACCAAAGGAATTTTTTCATTCGGCAAGAGCCGCGCGAAAACGATGAACGAAGGCACGGTGAAAGTCACGTTTCAGGACGTCGCCGGAGTGGAAGAAGCAAAAGTTGAGCTTCAGGAAATTATCGAATTTTTGAAAGAGCCATCGAAGTTTCAGCGGCTCGGCGGAAAAATTCCCCGCGGCGTGCTTCTGCTCGGCCCTCCGGGAACAGGCAAAACGTTACTCGCCCGAGCTGTTGCGGGTGAAGCAGGCGTTCCGTTCTTTTCAATATCCGGTGCAGAGTTCGTAGAAATGTTTGTCGGTGTCGGCGCGAGCCGCGTCAGAGATTTATTCGAAACAGGAAAGAAAAACGCTCCGGCAATTATTTTCATCGATGAAATCGATGCGGTCGGACGTCATCGCGGCGCCGGACTCGGCGGTGGACATGATGAACGTGAGCAAACATTGAATCAATTGCTCGTCGAAATGGACGGCTTCGAACAAAATAGCGGCGTCATCATCATTGCCGCGACCAATCGGCCGGACGTACTCGATCCGGCGCTTCTCAGACCCGGACGATTCGACAGACAGGTTGTTGTCGACCGGCCCGATGTGCGCGGACGTGAAGGTATTCTAAAAGTACACACACGAAATATTCCTCTCGATCCCAATGTGAATCTCGATGTTCTGGCAAAAGGAACTCCCGGACTTGCCGGCGCTGATCTTGCAAATCTCGTCAACGAAGCTGCATTGCTCGCCGCGCGACAAAATCAGAAATCGGTCAGCATGCGTCACTTTGAAGAAGCAAAGGATAAAGTCATGATGGGCATCGAACGTAAAAGCCTCATCATTTCCGAACAGGAAAAACGGATCACCTCGTATCACGAAATCGGACATGTGCTCGTGGCGCGCAAAATTCCCGAAGCCGATCCGGTGCACAAAGTAACGATCATTCCGCGAGGTCGTGCGCTGGGCGTTACGACATATCTCCCGATCGATGAAAAGCACACATATTCGAAAGAATATCTCGAAGCAATGATCGCCTACGCACTCGGCGGCAGAGCGGCCGAAAAATTGATCTTCAATCAGTACACGACCGGTGCGGGCAACGACATCGAGCGTGCAACCAATCTTGCCCACAAAATGGTGTGCGAATGGGGCATGAGCGAAAAGATGGGTCCTCTCGCATACGGGGCAAAAGAAGAAGAGATTTTCCTCGGCCGGGAAATTACGCGTTCCAAGAATTATTCGGAAACAACTGCCATAACGATCGACGAGGAAATTAAATTTATCGTCACTAACGGCATGGAACGGGCCGAACGTATTTTGGCAGAAAATGTCGATACGCTTCACCGGCTGGCAAAAGTCCTGCTCGAACGGGAAATTCTTGACGGCGAAGAAATCGACAAGGTCATACGGGGTGAAGAACTTCCACCCGTCGAGAAGCAAATGAACGGAGAGACTCAGGGACAACCGGGGAATGCCAATCAGCCAACAATCGGACCGGTCGATGGAGAACCTCAACACTGAACCGAAGGCCTTTCGTTCGGTAAATGAACGCGCCTACCGGAAAGAACTCATCCGGAAAGCAATTCATTTCTGTTCGATCTCGATTCCGCTTTTGTATCTTGTTACGACCAAGACCGTAGCACTATCGATTCTGATTCCGCTTACCGTCGGATTTATTGTTATCGATATTGCCCGCTATTATTTTCCGCCGCTGGGAAAGATTTTTTATAAAGTTTTCGGGTCCCTCCTCCGCAAACACGAATCGGACAGTCGTCAAAAGAAATTGAATGGCGCCACGTATGTTCTTATTGCCGCCACGATTTCCGTCGCTGTTTTTCCGAAACTGATTGCCGTAACGGCATTCATTATTCTGATTATTTCCGATATGATGTCCGCCCTCGTTGGAAAACGATTCGGCAGACATAAATTTTTCGACAAATCGCTTGAAGGAAGTATCGCATTCTTCCTCAGCGCCACCATCGTCGTACTTGCAACTCCTAAAATCGCCTACCTGCCCGGAGAATATGCGATCGGATTTTTCTCCGCGGCAATCGGTGCATTGGTCGAGGCGCTTCCGATCGGCATCGATGACAACATCACCATCCCGCTGTGTGTCGGATCGGTCATGTGGGTTGCATATAATTTATTTTATCCGGCAATGAATATTTATCAATTCGGGTGAGCTATGCGCGTCTATCTTTCCGGCGGTATGGAATATGCAAATGATGAAGGTTTGCATTGGCGACAGCGGATGCAGAAGTGGATCGAATCGGAATTGAAGCATAGCGTCTTTAATCCGAATGTCGAAAGCGATGCATTTTTTGATACTCATCATCCCGGCATCGATTTCCGGTTACTGAAACAAACCGATGTGGAACAATATCAATCGATCGTCCGGAAGCTTGTTGAAATCGACTGCCACGAAATCGCCGCAAAATCGGATTACGTGATATGTTTTTGGGATGACAGCGCCGCAAAAGGCGCCGGCACCAAGGGTGAATTGACGATGGCGAAATATTTTTCCAAGCCGATCTACCTGGTCACATCGTTCGCATTATATGATATTCCGGGCTGGGTTCTCGGCTGTGTGACGAAAACATTCACTTCGTTCGATGAGCTGAAAACATTTCTCATCCAACAAAGTCAATCCAAAAGGAAATGATGACAATGTCGAAAAAAGAAATTATCGTTGTCGGCGATAAGGTATTGATTATTCCCGACTCGGATAAAGACCGTACGGAACATGGATTGTATCTTCCGCCAAGCGTGAAGGAAAAAGAAAAAATTCAAAGTGGATACATTTTTAAAGTTGGACCGGGCTACCCTATTCCCAATCCCAATTTCATCGATCAGGAATCGTGGTCGACAACGCCGAAAGATCCCGTAAAATATATTCCGTTGCAAGCTGAAGAAGGCGACTATGCAATTTTTCTGAAGGACCAGGCAATTGAAATCGAATACGATTCAAAAAAATATTTGATCGTCCCTCAATCGGCAATTATGGTGTTGATCCGCCGGAATCCGATGGAAGGATTGGAAAAGATGGGATGATTAATTTTAGTTATAGAGAAAAAAGTTAAAAATTATTTAGTTACCAACTCAGGAGAGGATGCTACAATGAATTATAAACATTCCAAGCAGAGCATCATCTTAATCATTTCCTTGATGACTTCACTTTTAGTTTCGCGAGGGCATTCACAATTGTCAAGTAACGTTTCAAGCCATTCTAATCGATATGGAATTGAAGATTCATTATTTCATATAAATTTATGTCCTGAACAGAAAAACAATTCATGTAACTTTGCCTATAAAGTGTCCACAATCAATTATCAATATGGGAAAATATATAGCTTCAGATTTTGGAATACATCTGACTCTACTGTTACGTTTTCAATTATTGACACATTATGGCTGGGCATTGGCAAGCCGGAGTACCAATTTGCGGATCTTACTTTCGATGGATATTTAGACTTTAGGCTTGCGGTTGGCTATGATGCAAAGGGAAGGATAAATTTCAAGACTTGGACATTCAACTCAGTCAAAATGATGTATGAATACAATAAAAGCTTTGATGACCTTCCAGATGAAATAATCTTGGACCCAACAGACAGCACTCTCACGTCTCAAGGATACGACTTTGAAGCATGTGAAAGAGTTACATGGACTTCTCATTATAAGGTACTAAATAATGAACTCATTGAAGTGAAGTACACAGCGACAACCGAAAAACGTAAAGGAAAGAAAATTTACATAACGACAGAGTTTAATGAATACAAGAATGGTCAACTTCAACTGGTTAACAAAAAATCAAGAGTCGAAGATGCGGGAGATTTTCTGAAAGATGAAAATTGCGACAGCAAATGATATCCAGAAAAATGAATCGCAACCTTGCCAAGGTTTACTCGATTGCTTCCAGCACCAGTTCCGCAATATCTTTTACTTGAACCTGGTCGGATGCTTCTTTGGCTTTGACGCCGTCGGTCATCATCGTCATGCAGAACGGGCATGCCGTACCGATCACATCCGGCTTGAGCGCCAGCGCTTCTTCGGTACGCTCGATGTTCACCCGCTTGCCGGTTGTTTCTTCCATGAACATCCTCGCCCCGCCGGCGCCACAGCAGAATCCGCGGTCGCGTGAGCGGTTCATTTCCGCCATTTCCACTCCGGGAATCGACTTCACAGCATTCCGTGGCTGTTCGTACACCTGATTGTATCGCCCGAGATAACAGGAATCGTGGTATGTAATTTTTGCGCGTTTCTCTTTTGTCAATTTGATTTTACCGGAATCGATCAGATCCATAATAAAATCGGTGTGATGCACGACTTCATACATGCCGCCAAGCTGGGGATATTCATTCTTAAAAATATTGAAACAGTGCGGGCAGGTCGTCACGATTTTTTTCACGCCATAATTGTTCAGCGTACCAATATTTTCTGTCATCAGCATTTGTGCGAGATATTCATTGCCGGCACGTCGGGCGGGATCGCCATTGCATTTCTCTTCCGAACCGAGAATCGCAAAACTGATATTCGCCATCTGCATCAGTTTTGAAAATGCCTGCGTCACTTTCCTGTAGCGTGCGTCGTATGCACCGGCACATCCGACCCAGAACAAAATCTCCGCATCCCGTTTATCGGCAATGCGCGGAATATTCATTCCTTCAGCCCAATCGGCGCGTGTCGAATGACTGAATGCCCATGGCGTAAAATTGCGCTCGAGGTTTTGGAACGTCGCCTGCATCTCTTTCGGAAAACGAGATTCGTTCAGGACTAAATATCTTCTCATATCTACAATCGCATCGACATGTTCGATCTGCACGGGACATTCCTGCACGCACGCCATGCAGGTCGTACATGCCCAGAGCTCATCTTCCGTTATATAATCATCGACAAGATGTTTGTCCATTGCAGATTTTCCGGAAACTTCCGGAGTAATAGCTTGGGTCTTAGCGTTCAAAATCAGCGGCGCTTTTTCCATCAGCCGCCGGCGGATATCAACGATAATTTTTTTCGGCGAAAGCGGTTTGCCGGTACTTGCGGCAGGACACGCTGCAGTGCATCGACCGCATTCGGTGCAAGTGTAACCGTCGAGCAATTGCTTCCATGTTAAATCTTCCACATCCGCGGCACCGAAACGGGTTGCCGTTTCGTCCTGTAAGTTCAATGATTTCAATGCACCGCGGGCAGTGAGCTTTGCAAAAAATACGTTTGGAATGGATGAAAGGATATGAAGATGTTTGGAATACGGCAAATAATTCAGGAAACCGAGAACGAGCAGAATATGTGTCCACCAAAAAGAATAAAATACAGTTTCGATTTGATCAGGAGAACAATTTCCGAACAGTCCGGCAATCGATGAAGAGAAAAATCGTGCATCGGCATTCACGGCATTGCCTGCGGCGATGTTCGCTGCATTTTGTCCGAACATCGACACCATAATGAAAAAAATCCACCCGAGAATAATCGTTGCGTCAAGGCGGGCATGTCCGCTCACCTCAAGCCGTTTCGGCTTCATGACATATCTCCGGAATAATGCCGTCAGGACCGAGCACATGACGAGAATTCCGAGTATATCCTGAACAAAAACAAGCGGCGCGTACACCGGACCTAAAAAAGCAAACGAAAATGTTTGAGAAAACCCGGTACCGATGGTTTCAAGAATAGCAAGAAGAAGAATGATGAATCCCCAAAAAATAAAAAAGTGCATCAGTCCGGCGAATGGCTCGCGCAATAATTTCGATTGACCGAATGCAACAACGAGAACATTTTTCAGCCGTTCGCCCGGTTTATCCGTTCGTTGATCCGGTTTGCCGATCTTCAAATAGGAAATAAGACGCCGCGTGCTGATGCCGAATGAAATGAGGGTACCGAGAAGTACGATGAAGAAAACGATAGTATGAAGGGGCATAGGAAAATTCTTTTTCGAAAGTGAATATCAATCGTTCAACAGCAATTCGCCTTCCATAACAGTTATGGCATTGCCGCCGATTTTTATTGCTGTCGGTTTTTTATCTTCGACCTGAAGTTCCATACTGACTCTTCCGCGTCGTCCGATGACGTCACCCTGTTCTCCTTGGAAGGCACATTGTCCGTCGTGTAAATCGAGTGCACCGATTTCTTGTAATATCAGCGCCAGCGAACTGTGCGTTGAAAATGTAACAGAGTCTTCCGCAATGCCGAGATGGGGAGCGAAATAACGCGAATGGACAACTGATTCCCGGTCAATCGTTTCCGTCGTATACGCGCATACGCCATTAATGCCTCTCGTCTCTAAAAAATTCGCCAGAGCGATACTATTCGGTTTCATACCGAACAATGCATGCAACCGTTTTATTCCGATAAACAAGGAATCGTTCCGAACGATAACCATCCGGTTATCAAAATCACTCAAATTAATATTCAACAGCCGGACGAGGTCCGTTTTATATTGCGTCGCCTTCGTCAATGTCGGAAAATTCACTGTAATCATCACCGAAATAGCACCTTCCTGCTTTATCACCTCAACAGGAAGAATGCCCGACGGTGTATCAGCCCGGAATTGATATATCCCCTTTTTTGACATCCCCAGCGAACCTTCTTCCGCTAAAGAATAAATACCGGCAAGCAAAGCATGCCCGCTGATGGGAGTTTCATGATACGGTGTGAAGCAACGAATTTTGATGTCGATATCGGGCTTGACGGAAGAAAGGATAAACGCCGTTTCGGGCAGATGGAGTTCACGTGCAACCGCAAGCATTTGCTTTTCACTCAGCCGGCTGCCTTCGAGAACCACGCCCGCGGCATTTCCGCTTTGCGGTGAAACAGTGAACACGTTCACTTGTTTGACATTGATCTTTCCCATCTTACCCTCCGATACCGGAAAGGTCCACCGCCATCAATGTCTTCTTCTCCCGAACATAATACATGAAATCATCGATACAAAAAAAAGAATCGGGAACGGGAATAACGGCACGGTTGAGGATAATGTCACGGAAGAGAATTTTTCGCTGATTCAAAGAATGCACCGAGAGATGTTGTTGAAATCCGGTTCCCGTACTGTCGAGATTCTCATAATACGCAACGATCATGAAATTTTTCCGAACAAGGTATTCCGGCAGGACGGGATTGTTGACTTTGGACAGGGCGAATTGAATGTTTGCATGTGCCTTCGAATCAAGAGACACTTCACTCGCGGGCAGTGGGTACATCACGTGCTGACCGGGATCATCCGGAAGTGTCCGTTGAAGTGAGTTCAGATTTTCGCGGTCAATTTCAGAAACGACGGCTCCGGTCGCAATGTCGAGTGCAAAGAAAATCCGTTTATCAAAAAGTTCCTGAACGGCGTACACGCGATCGTCATGGGCAAATAACAATTTTAACTCGTGATTGCTCCACACGACATCTCCCGTCAATAAATCAACGGCATGAATTTTCTTATGATCGGGCATGTCGGGAGTTGCATATTCATGCAGGAACACCGTTGAACCGGAGACCGCTTCGATACCGATCCACCACGGTTCCGAAAAATTCTTTCCGCTCCAGCACGTTTCGCCGGTAACGCGATTCACGCAAAAGAATGAAACGCGCTTGGTTGACGTATCACGGTCTTCACCGATAAAATATCCGAGTGATGACGGCACAATGCGCCAGAGAATGCCCGTTGCAGAATATGACCAGGCAGACTTCGAAGGATCCGATTCATTTTTTGAAAACCATCGCACGGTTCAATCGTTAAAATTCTCGCATAAGATAATCATATCGTATCTAAATATCAAGACTTTTTTGCGATGTTGGAATAAATTGCGAAAGGGTAAATCAGGAATTCAGAAGGATTCTTTGAGAATTTCGGTCATTCTTCGAAATGCTTTTGCACGATGACTGATGCGGTTTTTTATCTCAGCCGGAAGTTCTGCAAATGTTTGATGATAACCGTCGGGAACAAAAATCGGGTCATAACCGAAACCACCGTTTCCACGCGGCTCTTCAATAATTGTTCCATGACAAATTCCTTCGGCGATTTTCTCTATGGTTCCGTCTGTAAAAACAGAAACACAGCGAAATCGTGCACGCCGGTCACTTGGAGGAACCGATGCGAGCGCTCGGAGAAGCTTTCGGCAGTTATCCTCGTACGTAGCGCTTGACCCGGCATAACGCGCAGACATGACGCCCGGTTGAAGACCGAGGGAAAATACTTCCAATCCGGTATCATCCGACAGTGCCGGTAATCGCGTTGCTTGAAAAATCTGCCGCGCTTTTTTCAAGGCATTTTCTTCCAGCGTTAAACCGTCTTCGATGACTTCCGGAACATCAGAAAATTTTTCCAGGCTCTCGATCTCGAGAGGCAGAGAACTCATGATCGCGCGAATCTCGCGTATTTTGTCGAGATTGCGTGTGGCAAGAATAATTTTTTTCATAGATTTACCGAGTGAGTAATCCCACCGCGTCATCGATGCGGTCAACACCGCACAATTCAATGCCGGTATCGCGCTGAAGATTTTTGAGATTATTTTTCGGAAGAATAACACGCTTGAAACCCAGCTTCACTGCCTCCTGCATCCGTTTTTCAATCTGGCTGACCGTCCGCACTTCCCCGCTCAAGCCGAGCTCGCCGATGGCAATACTCTGTGAATCGATCGGCATATCACGCATGCTCGAATAAATCGATGCGGCAATGCCGAGATCGACTGCCGGATCGTCGACACGAACACCGCCGGCAATATTCACAAAGACATCATACTGACCCAACGCCATACCGAACTGTTTTTCGAGAACCGCTATCAGCAATCCGAGCCGGCGGTAATCAAAGCCGGTCGTGTTCCGCTGCGGCACACCGTAACTTGCCGGTGTCACAAGCGCCTGCACTTCGATCAGAATCGGGCGGCTTCCTTCCATGCTCGCAACGACAGTGGAACCGGATCTCCCCATCGATCGTTCGGATAAAAATACCTCGGAAGGATTTGTTATTTCCCGCAAACCGGTATCACGCATTTCAAACACACCGATCTCATTTGTCGAACCGAAACGGTTCTTCATGGCACGAAGAATCCGGTATGCATAATGCCGTTCTCCTTCAAATTGAAGAACGGTATCGACCATATGTTCGATCACTTTCGGACCGGCAATGATCCCTTCTTTCGTGACATGACCGATCAGAAAAACCGGAATCGATCGTTCTTTTGCAATGCGGGTAAATACTGCAGACACTTCACGAACCTGAGCGACACTCCCGGGAGAACTTTCGAACTGCGGACGATACATCGTCTGTATCGAATCAACGATAATAATATCGGGCGGAGACCGTTCGATGACTTCCGCAATCACATCCACATTCGTCTCGGCAAGCACAAGCAACGTTTTATACGATGAACAATTGAAACGCTCGGCACGCAATTTTATCTGTTTCGCGGATTCTTCGCCGGAAATATACAGGACGATATGTTTCGTAAGCTTCGCGGCGAGCTGCAGCATCAATGTCGATTTGCCGACACCGGGATCACCGCCGAGCAACACAACCGAACCGCGAACAATTCCGCCGCCAAGCACGCGATCAAATTCGGCAATCGTCGTAGGAATTCTTTCATCTTCGCCCACATCGACTTCCGACAACGGAATCGCCTCAACGCTCACACCTTTAATGACTTTTCGCGCGGAAATCTTTTGAGTCAATTCTTCCACAAACGTATTCCACTCGCCACAATTCGGACATTTCCCCGCCCACCGCGGCGATTCGTATGCACAATTCTGACAGACATATTTGGATAGAACTTTACTCATGGAACAATCACTGCACACTGAACATTATTTTTTTTGATTTTCAAGACGCGGGTCTCTTCCCCAAAAAAGTTTCGCACGTAATAAACCGAAGTACGAATTATTCTTCCGCTTCACCAGCTTGACGACAAATGGCGCCTTGCGGATTGTAAATTCCACGGGGGGAACATATCCACCTTCGATTTGCCCATCGGCAGTAATATGCACCAACGACGCTTTGGAGCGAACGGAAACACGAACGATACTTGTATCGGAAACGATAACAGGACGGGCGGTTAACGTATGCGGGGAGATCGGGTTGACGGTAATAACCGCGCTGCCCGGCGTAACAATCGGACCACCGCTTGCAAGAGAATAGGCGGTCGATCCGGTCGGCGTCGTCACAAGGATTCCGTCCGCCGCATACGTAACGAGAAACTCGTCGTTGACAAAAGTTTCCAACTCGATAACGCGGGCAGAGGAGCCGCGATCGACAACAATTTCATTCAACGCATAAAATACTTTGGCGTCGTTCGACGTCGTTGCCGTCAAAACCATCCGGTCTTCAATCCGGAAATCACCTCTGACAATACTATCGACACAGGAACACATTTCTTCAACAGAAACTTCAGCAAGGAATCCGAGTTTGCCGAGATTGACTCCGAGGATAGGAATCTGATGCTCGCCGACCATACGGGCCGCGGCAAGCATGGTACCGTCGCCGCCCAAAGCAATAAGCATGTCGCATTTTGCCGGCAGGTCGTGTTCATTCACGATCATTTCATCAGTAATAACCAAACCGATCGGCAAACTTTTGAGTGATTGCGCGAGCAGATCGTGGACAACAAATGATAATTTATGATTTCGAAGACAGGAAAAAAGAATTCCCGCCACGTCGGCAATATTCGGTTTGACGATGTTTCCTAAAATTCCAATTTTCATTTCGATGGCGGCGGTTGTGTGGAAGAATCGGCAGGTTGCGGTGTTTTGGAAACTTCATCGACATAATTCAATCGTAACTCCTGAAGAACATTTTTCAATAATTTCTCCTCTTCGGGTGAAAGATTTCCCTGCATTTTCCGGTGCATCATATCGATCATATCGATGGAAATTTGTGCCTGCTGTAAATCGCGTTCCATTTTCTCCAGTAAAGGGTTTTTAATTTTCCCCATTTGCTGGAATGCCGCAGTTTGAAACATGAGAATAAGTTGTGTCAGTAAGAGTTCATCTTTTTCGTTTGTGCTCATAGCAGTTCCCTTTGTGGTAGCATTGTAGGAAAAATGATTATGAAAATCAATTGCGTATAACTGACCCGTTGACCCGGTTGATATCCCACAGTTTCACATATTTGCAAAAAACATAACCGGAAGACGCAAGAGATAAGACTAATCCGTGCATCCCGTCCAAAATTCCTCTTTTCAAAATATACATTTTGAAAAACAGAAACGGAGGCCGCACCAAAATATCGTACAAGGAATATTTTTTTCCGTGCTGAATAAGATCTTCCGCTGCAAGAGTCGTATACCGGTTGAATTTTGAAAAATAATGATACAAATTCTCATCTGTATAATGCAAGAGGTCGTTCTGTAACCGTCCGACGGGACCGTTCACATCGAGATGCTCGTGCACGCGCGACTCGGCAAACGATGCCTGCGATTTCCTGAATAATCTCACGACATATCCCGGATACCATCCGCAATGCCGTATCCATTTCCCGATAAAATATGCACGGCGCGCAACTTCATATGCTGCCGTTGGTGACTGATGCTCCTGAACTATGCGTTGAATTTCTTCGGCAAGTTCATGAGGCACACGCTCATCGGCGTCGATCCATAATACCCAATCGTTCACGACATGCTGCAAGGCGAAATTTTTCGATTGAGCATATCCTTCCCATTGCCGCACAAAAATTTTTGCCGTCACTTTTTTTGCAATCTCAACTGTCCTATCACTGCTCTGCGCATCGACGACGACGATATCGTTCGACCAGGCAACGCTCTGTAAACATTCCGCGATGTTGCGTTCTTCGTTATGGGTAATGATGATGACAGAAATATTCATACCGTCAAATGTTCCTGTTCGGCAATCCTGCTTGCCGCCATAGCCAAACCGGTAATCGCCCATACGAGCGTGATGACTTCGGCGTCACCGAAATTCCATTCGAACAAACCGTTGATATGAAACCCGACCTGCACCGCAAGAGCGCCGAGTGCAAACGAACCGAACAGCCAGTCATCGGAAAGCCGGCGAGCAATCCGCTGAATCACGATCCAAATTCTTGCGAACAGTGTTATCATAATTATCAAACCAACGCCTCCAAGAGTCACCAGCCACATGACTTCATTATTGTGAAGATGACCTTCCGGCGGCCAATCCGGCTCAGCATACTTCGGCCATAAAACTTCCGTACCGACATCACCAATGCCAAGCACCGGATAATCACGAGCCATCCGTACGCCTGTTTCCCACATGTGCACACGTGAAATATTATTCGGATGATACGGATCCACAATACTGAAAATCCGATCGCGAATCTGCGGCGAAGCTATCATCACTATTATGACAAGAACTCCGGAAAGTATAACCACAATCTTTTTGCTCCGGATGACACCGATAAGAATCGCACCACCGATAAATCCTAACCATGAGCTTCGTGTGAATGTAAAAAACAGACTGATAAACAGCGGTATCAACGCCGTAACAGCCCACAGACGATATTTTTTTGGTGTACGTTGATGAACGAGAACCGGAAGAAGCATGAGAATAATAATCATCAGCAATCCACCGGTCGTCATGTACATTTGGAATTCCGCCAGCCGCCGCTGAAAATGCAGATATTCGGATAGGTTAATGATGATGTCCTTCATACTCCACAGTGAAACACCGACAGAAGAAATAATGAGTGCTGCATAAAATATTCCGAAGGTTTTGCGTGTCGGTGTTTTCTGAACGAGCAGATACATCAAGGGCAGCAACAATAACCGGCGCTCCATATACAGCAGCGACTGCATGATATTCGTCGAAAAAATAGTCGTTACAATTTCAATACAAACGTACGCCAACAATACTCCGGTAATCGGTAAACCCGGAAATGCAAACTTCTTCCGCATCGCCATTTGTATCATCCATAATCCGAGTGCGGAATAATATCCGATCTCAGAAATTGCTATCGAAAATGACGAAGCAAGAAAAAACATCATGAGAAACAGCCAGATCAATTTCTCAATGATGGAATTGTCTTCCGCGGAACCGCGCAATGTTGCAGTTGAGTTCATCCCTTTGCAATCAATACATGCGACGTGAGAAAATATTGACCGAACGTTCTATCATTTGTCAGCTTCATTTTTTTTCATTACGCGTTTGATGCGTTTTGTCAACGGATCGAAGAAGAGGACAACATGTCTCAACCAATCGGGAAGCTGTTTATCGATCTTGGCATCAAAATCCCATTGTGAGATAGCGATCCGTTCCGCCATGACATGCGGGTGTGTTTCCGTAAACCGTTTAAGATGCCCGAGATCATCGTACGGCTTTTGAATTCTTGTCATGTTTTGCTGAATCTCTTCATCGGAATGGTACATCGAATGAAGCGCAATATTTTTTTTGACCATCGTTTGCGGCGGGCGAACCCATCCATAATGATAAATTTCTGCGTCGATACGTTTCGTCCGGAGTAATGTGCCGTCCCGATGCCGGAAGTCCATTCCGTCTCCCCACGATACGATTTCCGGTTGCCGGCGGATCACACGGATTCCTCTGATGTACCACTTCCGGAAATTGTCCTGATAGTAATCGTAACTTCCGTAGAAATGTTTGTATCCGAATTCAAAGCCTTCAACACGCGCGTTGTTCATTTCTTTTTCCATCTCATCGTGAACAACGTTTAAATATTTTTCATGAAGCACTTCATCAGCTTGAAGATAGAAGCACCAATCGCCTTGACAGGCCTCGAGAGCACGGTTAGTTTCTGTCGATAATAATTCTCCGCCGCGGCGTAACGAAAGATCCCATGCATGCTCAATGATTTTTAATTTCGGTGAGGAAATCGTCCGAACCAGGTCAAGTGTTTCATCATCCGAAGTCCCCACATTCACGACAAACTCATCACAAACCGGCAGAATGGACGAAATCGCCTCCACAACCGGATAACCGTAGAGAATTGCATTGCGGATGATTGAAAAACCGCTAACCTTCATCGTCAAATCGAGAATTGAAGTTCATACAAACGCTTATAGACTCCGTTTTGGTTTTGAAGAAGTTGATCGTGCTTGCCGGATTCGACAAGCTTTCCATTTTCCAGGACCAAAATTTTATCGGCATGTTGAATGGTCGAAAGCCGGTGAGCGATGACGATCGATGTCCGCCCGACGAGCAATCGTTCGATTGCTTCCTGCACAAGCATTTCGGATTCGGTATCCAGCGCCGATGTCGCTTCATCAAAAATAAGGATCGACGGATTCTTGAGGATGGCACGTGCGATCGAAAGCCGCTGGCGTTCGCCGCCCGATAATTTCACACCGCGGTCGCCGATGATGGTATCATATCCATGAGGCAGTTCCGAGATAAACGAATGCGCGTTTGCAACCTGCGCCGCACGGGTAATTTCATCAAAAGAAATTTTTTCTTTTCCGTACGCAATATTATTTCTTACCGTATCGTTGAATAAAATCGTTTCCTGTGTTACAATGCCCATCAGCCGCCGGATCGATTCAACCGTAACATCGCGCAGATCGTGACCATCGATAAGAATTCTGCCGTCGACTGGATCATAAAATCGCGACAGCAGGTCGACCATGGTCGATTTTCCGGAACCACTGGGACCGACGATGGCAACTGTTTCTCCCGACAATATTTCGCAGGAAATATTCATAAGCACTTCGCCGCCGGTTTCATACTTGAAGGAAACGTTATCATACACGATTTTATTCTGAAACCGCTCAATCGGTTTCGCGTCGATTTTTGTCATGATCTTCGGCTGCGTATCCAGCAACGTGAATACTCTTTCGCCCGCGCCGATTCCTTCCTGGATGCTGTTGAAAACCTGTCCAAACAGTTTCAGCGGCTGCATCATCTGAACGATAATGCCGATATACAAGAGCAAAGCGCCGGGCGTCATCGAGCTATTGCCGGCAATAACGCCTTTCCCGAGAAACCATAAAATAAACGCAACGATCAGCACGCCGAAAATTTCAGAAATCGGTGTCGCCCAATTGCGGCGGCGCTGGATTTTTTTATTGATATCGGCGTAGGCGGCAGACTCGCGCGTAAATTTTGCGATTTCAAAATCTTCCATGCCGAATGCTTTCACGATCCGGACGTTCGCCAGAGTTTCATCGAGAACGGAAACCAGGTCGGCCATTTTTTCCTGCGACTCAACGCTCTTTTTCTTCAACCGGTCCGCTATCCGGCTGATGACGAAACCGGAAACCGGAAGCAAAAGAAAGACGATCAGCGATAATTGCCAGTCGAAGAAAAACAGCAAAACGGTGTACAACAATATTTGCGGAGGATCGCGTAATGCGCTATTGACAACCGCCATGGCGGAATCGTTGATGATCCGGACATCGTTCACGACCGATGAAATCATGTGCCCTTTACGTTCTTCCGTGAAATACGACATCGATAGATTTTGCAGATGTGTGTACAGATCGACGCGCAAGTCATGAATAATATTCTGTTCCACATCCGTCATGAAATGGCCGTTCAAATACCAGAATAAATTTTTCAACAGGAAACTGACCACAATGCCGATCGTAAAGAACATCAAAATATCCAACCGGTTGTACTGCTGTACGAGAAGAGCAAGATGATAGGAAAGATATTTTCCGAAATTCAGAACGCTGAAATCCATCGAAGTAAACGACGAGACCTGCGGCGGTTTGAATACCACATCGACGAGCGGCATGATGAAACCGATCGACAGGACGTTGAAAATAATAAACAGCACCATGCAACCGGTTGCTACCAACAGCGTCCGCAGATGCGGCTTGACGTAGCGAATAATTCTGAGAAATGTTTTCATCCTATTTTCCTCAAACCGTTTCGACAGACCGGATCACCCAAAGCAACGGTCAGATCGAACAGCTCCTTATTTTTTCCACCGACCTGTGTCGGCGGATGGAACAGATGATACAGCACAGCAAGATACCGCAATGAAATGAATTTCGCGCCGATTAAATTCAAACGATACGCAATATCGGTATCTTCACCGATTCCCGGCGCAAGATAATCTTCGTTAAACCCGTTGATGCGTTCGAGCAATTTTTTTTCAACGGAAAAATTGCATCCTAAAATTCTTGCTCTATTGAACGGTATCAACTTCCGTATTATGTCGTTGCCGAGGCGGAGACCATCTTCCAAATTACTGCTGCGGGCAAGCATGCCATCCCACAACAATCCGATTGAAAATTTTTCAAATTGTCCTGATGTAATCGACATCAATGATAAAGCATCGGTCATTTGTTTACTCAAATTCACACGCCGGCCGCATAACAACCCGTTCGGTTCACGGTGATCCCAATGATCTTTCAGAAAATGCCGGTGCGGCAGACAATCGCCGTCGATGAACGCCAGATAATCCGTTTGCGCCGCTTCGATCGATCGGTTCAGCATAACATTTTTTCTGAATCCCTGATCCGCCTGCCAAAGATGCTTGACCGGAAACGGAAGCCGGGGTTGAGCCCGCTCGATCAATTTTCGTATTTCCGGACCGGAGCCGTCATCGGCGATGATCACCTCAAAATTATTCATTGACTGACGCGCAAGCGCAGCAAAAATGAATTCAAGATTCCTGACGCCGTTATACACCGCGATAATAACCGTCAATGACTTCTGCGAAGAAGAATTCGGCATCGGTTACAGTCGCTTCACTCGTTGAAGTTCAAGATTCGTTACCGGCGGCAACAATCCTTTTCCTTCCTTTTGCCGATACCGGTATTCCCAGAGCTTTGCATACAGCGCAAACGTATAAATACCGCCGAGCACCGCGAGAACAAATCCGTGCAGACCGTCTTTATATCCTTTTTGAGAAATATATTTTCTAAAAAAATGCGAGAACGGACTGAAAATAATTTTGAATGGTCCTACTTCAACCGATGGATTCTCTTTCAGCTTATTGAATAATGCGAGCGATGTGTAATCGTTCATCTTTGAAAGATATTGATCGACCGAATCGTACGTGTAATGCAATAAAAGTCCATTGAGAGTTCCTTTTTCGCCATCAACCGCAAAACCGCCATGAACTTCTGCAGGTTCGGCATGATAACGGTCTTTCCGGAAAAGTCGAAACACATAATCGGGAAACCAGCCGCCATACTCGGTCCATTTTCCAAAAATCTGGCTCTTTCTCACGAACGAATATCCAGCTTTTACTTCTGGATTATTGATTGTCTCCTGAATTTGCATTTGCAGTTCAATCGTCACTTCTTCATCGGCATCGACGTACATCAGCCATTCGCCGGTTGCAATTTCAAAACCGCGCTCACGTTGGCGGATATCTCCGTCGTATTCATGCTGAAGAATTTTATTTGTGAATTTTCTTGCAATGTCGACTGTCGCATCGGTGCTGAACGAATCGACGACAATAATTTCATCAGCCCACTGAATGCTTCGCAGACATCGCTCGATGTTCTTCTCTTCATTGAATGTGATGACGATGACCGACAGTCGTGCCATGAATTTATTGTACGACGATGCTGACTAATTTATTTTTGATGACAATGAATTTTGACACTTTTTTCCCGTCGATATATTTTTTGACATCGGCATCTGCCAAAACGCGAGTTTTGATAGCTTCATCATCACTATTGATTGGAAAAGGAAATTTCGCACGCACTTTTCCATTCACCTGAACGACCAATTCGATCGTATCGACTTCCGTTTTCGATTTGTCATATTTTGGCCACGATTCATACGCCACCGACTTCGAATGACCCAACTTTTGCCAGAGTTCTTCCGCAATGTGCGGAGCAAAGGGCGACAACAATAATACAAATGTTTCCATCACATGCCGCGGCTTAACCTCTTTATTCAGAAACTCGTTTACAAAAATCATCATCTGTGAGATCGCCGTGTTGAAATTCATCGTCTCGATATCTTCGGTCACTTTTTTGATCGTCTGATGGAACAATCTTTCTTCATCGACGTTCAGCGTTCCTTCAGAAATTGATGCAAGCAGAGAGCCATTTTCATCGACCATCATTCTCCAGACACGATTGAGAAAGCGTGACACGCCTTCAACACCGCGCGTCGACCAGGGTTTCGAATCGGTCAACGGTCCCATGAACATTTCGAACAGCCGCATCGAATCCGCGCCATATTGCTTCACAACATCATCCGGATTGACGACATTACCGCGTGACTTCGACATTTTTCGTGAATCTTCACCGAGTATGATTCCCTGATGACACAGTTTCATGAACGGTTCTTTCGTACTGACGTAGCCGAGATCGTACAGAATTTTATGCCAGAAGCGAGCGTACATCAAATGCAAAACGGCATGTTCCGCGCCGCCGACATACAGATCGACCGGCATCCAGTATTTTTCTTTTTCCGGCGAACAAAATTGATCCGGGTTTTTCGGATCGAGATACCGCAAATAATACCAGCACGATCCCGCCCATTGCGGCATTGTGTTTGTTTCGCGGCGACCTTTCAAACCGGTTGCCTTATCGACAACATTCACCCAATCTTCCGCAAGCGCAAGAGGCGATTCCGTCGTGCCGCTCGGCTGAAATTTTTTGAGTTCGGGAAGAAGTAACGGAAGATTGGTTTCCGTCGTCATCGTTCCGTCTTCGAGATGAATGATCGGAATCGGTTCGCCCCAATATCGTTGACGCGAGAAAAGCCAGTCGCGAAGTTTAAATTGAACCGCTGCCTTGCCCAATTTTTTTCCGACGAGCCAGTCGATGATTTTCTTCTTCGCTTCATCGATCGAAAGACCGTTCAAAGAAATTTCCGAATTCGCGCTGTTGATTGCCGGTCCTTCATCGACAAACGCTTTTCCCGACCAATCAGCAGGCGGCTGAACGGTTCTGACAATCGGAAGATGAAACGTTTCGGCAAATTCCCAATCACGCTCATCCTGTCCGGGTACAGCCATGATTGCACCGGTTCCGTATCCCATCAAAACGTAGTCGGCAATCCAGATCGGGATTTCTTTACTTGTCGCAGGATTGATCGCATAGCTTCCGGTAAAGGTTCCGGTCTTCTCGGCTTGCGTTCCGCGTTCAAGGTCGCTCTTCAATGACGCTTTGGTGCGGTAATCAGCGACAGATTTTTTCTTATCCGAAGTTGTAATCGAGTCGACCAACGGATGTTCCGGCGCAAGCACCATGTAGGTAGCGCCGAAAATCGTATCGGGTCGGGTCGTAAAAATCCGGAGCGATTCATTTCTTTCTTTAATAGGAAAATTGACGAATGCTCCTTCCGATCTTCCGATCCAATTCCGTTGCTGTTCGAGCGTTGAAGAGGGCCAATCGAGTAATTTGCTGTCTTCAAGCAAACGGTCGGCGTATGCGGTGATCCGCATGATCCATTGCCGCATCGGCCGGCGCTCGACGGTGTACCCTTTTTCCGTCCACTCGGCAACTTCTTCGTTGGCAAGGACGGTACCAAGCGCTTCGCACCAGTTGACCGGAATTTCCGCAATGTATGCAAGTCGATATTGAGCCAGAAAATCCTGCTTTTCCTTTTTATTTTTCTTCTTCCATTGCTCGGCGGTGAAAGGTTCTTCAACCTCAAGACCCGATGTGCCGTTCTTTTCAAGTTCCTGGATTAACGTATCAATCGGATGTGCCTTTTTCTGACGGGAATCGTACCAAGAATTATAGATTTGCAGGAAAATCCATTGCGTCCATTTGTAATAATTAGGATCGGTGGTATCGACTTCCCGCGACCAATCGTAGCTCAAGCCGAGCATCTTGATTTGGCGTCGGAAATTGTTGATGTTCTCCACCGTGGTGATGCGGGGGTGAATGTTCGTTTGCATGGCATACCGCTCCGCCGGCAAACCGAATGCGTCCCAGCCGATCGGGTGAAGCACCTGCACGCCGTTCATCCGTTTGAAGCGCGAATAAATATCGGTTGCCGTATATCCCTCGGGATGACCCACATGCAACCCCGCGCCGGAAGGATAGGGATACATATCGAGGATAAACATTTTCGGTTTGGAAAAATCTTCCGTCACGCGAAACGTGTTATGCTCGTCCCAAAACTTCTGCCACTTCTGTTCGATATCTGAAAAAGAATAGCCCATGGAAAATTTCTATTTAATGTCATGTAAAATAGTGATTTTGGGAGGGATAAACAAACGTTGGACAGTGTAAAGCGCTTCGCTTTAACGTCCATTCCTCTCCACCCTTCCGAAAATGTCCTCGACTGGATTCCCACTTAAATCATGTGGGAATGACAATGAAAGAGCATCCGTCATTCCCGAATGTTTCTATCGGGAATCCAGACCGAGTATATTTCATCCCGTTTTCCCCTCCCGCCAATCCCGTCTTTCCGAAATGATTCTATAATAGACTCTTGACAATCGTTACGATTTTCAGTATGTTCGTTTTAGACTATCGGGAGATAGTCGACAAAAAGACGTGGAGAATCATCCCACCAAATGTTCTTATTAATTGTGTGAACTTCGCGGTAATGATATCAAAAACAGAATTCGAAACCTGCTCGATTTCTGATTTGGGATTACGAACATAAAGAACCCGGTTCAGGTCAAATGTTATTAAAATCGGGGGAAAAAGAAAAACAATAAATATGCAATATAGCGTGATTACAGATGTTATGCGTCATTGGGTTGCGCGCTCTGGTTCAAGTCTAGTTCGGTTGATGATGTGACATTTTTTATTCACTAACATGGATCAAAATTTAGAATTGGGAAATAAGGTAGAGTCATTCAAGTTCAGGCGAGTGCATCTGCTAAAGTATCACGGGCGATATGCGACATTAATGATCCTCTCGGTCATACCAATCTTTGTGCTCGTTATGGCTCTTCAGGGTAGACCAGATTGGGCACTAGTTTATGGAGGCATCGCTGTCATTTATGCTGCGATACTGAGCAGTATATCGTGCCCAAATTGTGGAAAGCATTTTTTCTTCAAAGGGATTGGTTTAGGCCGGCGAATGCTTTGGATTAACGAATGCCAGAACTGTGGCTTTCCAACAACTAGAAAATAACATTCACTAAGTGCCGTACTGGGAGGTAGTTCTACTACCGACTAATTGCTCGGAGATTTGGTCGGAAGTGGAACTTCCTTCCAGTCCAAAACACAAAAGGGTTCCCGATACAATCGAGAACCCTTTTTTATTCAAAATTAAAATTTAACTTTTTGCTTCTGCTTTCTTTTCCGCTTTATCGGCAGCTTCTTTTTTCTTGCGGCCCTTTTTCTCGTCCTTCGCTTTTTCTTTCGCAGCCGCTTTCGGTGTTTGACCGGTATTGTAATCGACCAGTTCGAGCACGGCAACTTCGGCGCCGTCGCCGAAACGCTGTCCAAGTTTGACAACGCGTGTATAACCTCCGACACGGTTTGCAACTTTCGGTGCGATCTCGCTGAAAAGTTCTTTCACAACTTCTCTATCCTTGATCGACCGTGCAATCATGCGGCGTGCGTGAATATTCTTCTTATCACCTTCCGTTGCAACGGCATTCTTCGCACGGGTAATCAATTTTTCCACGACCATGCGTGTTTCTTTTGCCTTCGCAACCGTCGTACGGATCTTTTTGTGGCGCAACAATGACATGCAAAGCGATGACAGCATCGCTTTGCGATGGCTTGCCGTTACTCCAAGTTTTCTTCCAGATTTTCTATGACGCATGTGATAATCCTAATTCGAAATTAATCGTTACCGTTATGAAGATATTTGTCAACTTCCATGCCGAATGTCAGACCGAACTGCTCGATGATTTCGGAAAGTTCGGCAAGCGATTTCCGTCCGAAGTTACGGAACTTCAGCAACTCCGGCTCATCGCGACGAACGAGATCGGCGATGGTCTTGATGTTTGCAGCACGCAAACAATTATGCGAGCGCACGGAAAGCTCCAACTCATCGACATTCATTTGTAAAATTTTCTTGATCCGCGCAAACTCGGAATCCTTTTCCATCAATTCTTCATGTTGTTCCGTCTCGATATCGAAACTGAGGAAGAGATTCACATGATCGCGGAGAATATTTGCCGCCTGAGCGAGCGCATCGTCGGGAGCGACCGAGCCGTCGGTTTCTATCTCGAGGATCAGCTTTTCGTAATCGGTCTGTTGTCCGACGCGTGTTGTTTCGACAAAAAATTTCACGTTTTTAATCGGCGTGAAAATCGAATCGATACTGATCAAGCCGGTCGTGGTTTGATCGGCAAGTTTATTTTCTTCTGCCGGCACATAACCTTTGCCGCGGCCGATGCGGAGTTCCATATCAAGCGAAGCCCCGGCATTGAGCGTGGCGATATACTGATCCGGATTGAGAATCTCGATTTCCGGATTCGCTTTCTGGATATCGGCTGCCGTAAATGTTTTCGGTCCTTTCAGTTCAACAAGAATTCTGTTCAGTTTCTTGTTGATCAGTTTCATCCGGACGGCTTTCAGATTCAAAATAATTTCCGAAACGTCCTCGACGACACCGGGCACGGTGGAAAATTCATGCAGGACTCCGCCGACATGAATTGCCGTAAATGCAGTGCCGGGCAGCGACGACAGAAGCACCCTGCGGAATGCATTCCCGATCGTTACACCGAAACCTTTTTCCAGCGGTTGTAAAATAAAACGACCAAATGTATTGGAATAACTTGATTCATCAAGTTGAACCTTTTCCGGCATTTGATAATTAATAACTGACATAATCTCCTTCTCCCAACGTTTCTATCGTGGGATATCCCTGATAATCGATAAAAATGACAAAATGTTTTTCTTATTTTGAGTAGAGCTCGACGACGAGCTGTTCGTTGGCGTTCAACGGAATATCTGCACGCTCCGGAACATTCAAAAATGTTCCTGACATGGTCGCCTTGTCGAGACTCAGCCATGGAAGCATGGCATTGTCTTTCATCCGTTTCATCGACGAATGAATGACGTCAAGCTTTTTGCTGACATCGCGTACCTGCACAATATCACCCGCCTTCAACAGAAATGAAGGAATGGTGACGGACTGATTGTTCACCATCAGATGACCGTGCGTGATGAGCTGACGGCCCGCTTTGCGCGACGGGGCAAACCCCATGCGATACACGACATTATCGAGCCGGCGCTCCAGCATTTTCACGAGCATTTCGCCCGTTCGTCCTGTTTGACGCAATGCTTTTTCAAAATAATTCCGGAATTGATTTTCCTGTAACCCGTACATGCGGCGGATTTTCTGCTTCTCGCGAAGCTGAACGCCGTACTCGGAAATCTTCTGCCGGCGCGTTTGCCCGTGCTGTCCGGGCGGATAGGCACGGCGTTCGACCGGACACTTTTCCGTAAAACATTTCGTGCCTTTGAGAAATAACTTCTGACGTTCTCTCCGGCATAACCGACAACTTGCATCTATATATCTTCCCATAAACTCCTACGTAAATGAAATTGTAACCGTTTGTTTAGACACGCCGCCGTTTCGGTGGACGACAACCGTTATGCGGAACCGGCGTAATGTCCCGTATACTCAACACTTCCAACCCGACCGTCTGCAAGGAACGAATTCCCGCCTCGCGTCCGGAACCGGGTCCTTTCACAAAGACTTCGACTTTTCGCAGTCCGAGATCGAATGCTTCCTTTGCAGCCGCTTCCGCGCTCACCTGCGATGCGAACGGAGTATTTTTTCGCGAACCTTTGAATCCGTTGCGTCCGGCGGACGACCAGCTAATCACGTTACCGTACACATCGGTGATGGTAACGATGACATTGTTGAAGGTCGCCTTGATGAATGCTTTTCCGGTAACATCGACCTGAATTTTCTTTTTCTTTTTTGTTGCTCCCGCCTGGGGAGCTGCTGCTGCCTGTTTTCCCATAAATCTTTCTCGTTATAATGAATTACTTCTTGGCTGCTACTTTTTTCTTTCCGGCAACGGTCTTTCTCTTACCTTTGCGTGTTCGTGCATTCGTGCGTGTGCGCTGTCCGCGGACCGGTAAACCTTTACGATGCCGCAAACCGCGGTAACAATTGATGTCCATCAGCCGCTTGATATTCATTTGCGTTTCACTGCGCAACGCGCCTTCGACTTTCACATCGGAGGTGATGATGGAACGAATCTTTGCCACTTCATCGTCGGTTAAATCGCTGATCCGTTTGCCGTAACTGATTCCGGCCTGATCGAGAATACGATGAGCGGTCGTCCGGCCGATACCGAAAATATAGGTCAGACCGATCTCCGAACGTTTTCCTTTGGGTAAATCTACTCCTGCAATACGAGCCACTGAATTTTCATCCTTTCAAAAAAATTCCAGTTCAACGAAAAGAGTTATTATCCCTGACGCTGTTTATGTTTGGGATTTTTGCAGATCACGCGAACGACGCCTTTGCGCCGGATGATCTTGCAATTTTCACACAACCGTTTTACCGATGATCGAACTTTCATTGTCTGCTCCTGTTACTTATATCGATACGTGATACGACCTTTAGACAGGTCATACGGCGACAGTTCCACCGTCACTTTATCGCCGACTAAAATTTTAATATAATGCATACGCATTTTTCCTGAAATCACAGCAAGAATTTCATGACCGTTATCGAGTTTTACTCGAAACATCGCGTTCGGCAGCGTATCGGTGATAACGCCGTCCATGGTAATCGGTCCCTGTTTTGCCATTCACCCTATCAGATTGTGAGAATTTCAGGTGTATTTGTTGTCACTAAAACCGTATGTTCAAAATGTGCCGACGGCAACCGATCGGCGGAGCGTATTGTCCATCCGTCACGATCCACATGAACGCGAAACGTTCCGAAATTCACCATCGGTTCGATGGCGATCGTCATGCCGTTTTGAAGAACCAAACCTGTTCCCTGTTCGCCGTAATTGGGAACAGCGGGATCTTCATGTAAATTCCTGCCGATACCGTGTCCGACCAGATCCCGGACAACGGAAAATCCGGCACGTTCGACATGCGACTGCACTGCGGCAGAAATATCGTGAACGTGATTTCCTGCGCGTGCCTGCACGATACCTTTGAAAAGCGATTCTTCGGTCACCTTCATGAGCCGGATTTTATCGTCGGAAATTTTTCCGACCGGAAACGTCCAGGCACCATCACCGTAAAAATCATTTTTCTTCACGCCGACGTCGATGGAAACAATTTCACCTTCATGCAACACCCGTTTTCCCGGGATACCGTGAACGACTTCATCGTCAACGGACGTACATAATGTCGCCGGGAACAAATTGTGTTTATCGCTTCCGTATCCTTTAAATGCCGGCTCGCCGCCTTGCGACCGGATATAACTTTCAGCGATCGCATCCAACTCACCGGTGGTGACACCGGGGCGAACATGTTCTTTCAATAGCCGCAACACTTCAGCAACAATGCCGCAACTTTCCTTCATGAAAAGAATTTCTTGCTGCGACTTTACCGTTGCTTTCGACATACTCAACAGTGCGGGATTGGTCTGAAGGTACACTGCCAGACACCAATCAACGACGTCCTTTAAGTTTTCCGCTCTTCATGAAGCCGTCATAATGCCGCATCAACAGGTGCGATTCGATTTGCTGAAGCGTATCGAGCCCGACGCCGACGACGATCAATAAACTCGTGCCGCCGAAGAAGCTTGCAAAATTCGAAGTCACACCCATCCGCACCATGAACGCGGGAAGAATTGCGATGATCGCCAGGAAGATTGACCCGGGAAGGGTAATCTTCGTCAAAATATTATCGATAAAATCGGATGTATTTTTACCGGGCCGAATACCGGGAATAAATCCACCCTGCTTCTGCATCGTCTCGGCAACATCTTTCGGATTGAATGCAACCGCGGTATAAAAATACGTGAAGAAGATAATCATCAGGGCATAAATCACAGAATAGGTGGCGGATGTATAATTAAAATATCCGGCAATATTCTGTAGAAAATCACTGTCGGGAAAAAAAGTCAGGATCGTATTCGGAATAAACATGATTGCCTGCGCGAAAATAATCGGCATGACGCCGGCGGTATTGACGCGCATAGGAATATATTGTGTGACGCCGCCGTACACCTTTCGACCGACAACCCGTTTTGCATATTGAACGGGAATGCGGCGGGTCGCTTGTGTGACCAACACGATGCCTGCAACAATCACGACCATCAAAGCAACGATGATCAACTCGACGATAAGACCGCGGGCGCCGGAACTAACGAGCTGATATTCATCCAGTAACGCATGCGGAAAACGGGCAATGATGCCGATAAAAATGATCAGGGAAATTCCGTTGCCGATACCGCGTTCGGTAATTTGTTCGCCCAGCCACATCATGAAAATCGTTCCGGCAGTCAGTACTATCATTGCCGTCAGATGAAACATGAATCCCTGCACTTCCGGAGGGATGATTGCCGAACCGGCAGCAGACATACTCGACAATTGCACGCTGACGCCCCACGCCTGCAGGAGCGATATGATCACCGTTCCGTACCGGGTCAACTGGGTAATTTTTTTCCGGCCTTCTTCACCTTCTTTTGACAACTTCTGAAAATACGGAATGACGGCGCCCAGAAGCTGGATGATAATGGATGCGCTGATATACGGCATAATGCCCAACGCAAAAATCGCCGCGTTCCGGAATGCGCCGCCGACAAATAAATCATACAAACCGAAGAGCGTATTGGATGATTGATTGCGGATGACCTCGGAAAGAACTTTCGCGTCGATACCGGGAAGCGTTACATGCGATCCGAACCGGACGACAATAAGCAAACCGGCAGTGTAGAAAATGCGTTGCCGCAGTTCCTGAATTTTAAAAATGTTCCGAAAACTTTCGCTGAATTTTGCCATTACTGCTTTTTCGCTGACTGAGATATGGTAGTTGCTTTGCCGCCCGCCTGTTCAATCTTTTGCGCGGCAGATTTGCTGAATGCGTGCGCAGTAATCTGAAGTTTGGACTTCAAATCGCCGTCACCTAAAATTTTTACCGGAACCGTTTTCTTGGCAACAGCACCGACGGTATAAAGAATTTCGGGAGTAACAGTTCCGTCGGATAATTTTCCGCCGGCAGCTAATTTTTCGAGCGTCGCAACATTCACGATCTGGTATTCCACACGGAACGGACTATGAAATCCGAATTTGGGAATCCGCCGGATCAACGGCATCTGGCCGCCTTCAAACCACGGGCGATAATGCGTTCCGGACCGGGCGCCTTCGCCCTTATGACCTCGTGTTGACGTTCCGCCATGCCCCGATCCCTGACCGCGGGCAATGCGTTTTACTCTTTTTCGGGAACCTTTTGCGTAATGTAAATTGCTCAGTATCGCTTTTGCCATAATTTATTTCACCTCTTCCACTGTTACGAGATGCTTGATGACATTAATCATTCCCCGGATTTGCGGTGTATCGTTTTTGACAGTGGAATAATGCGGTCTGCCCAGTCCCAACGCTTTGATGGTCCGCTTCTGGACTTCAAGACAATCGTTTTGACTGACGACCTGTGTAATTTTAATTTGCTTCGCCATAAAGAGTTTCCGTTAGTTTGCAGGTGTCGCAGGTTGTGAGCCGAATAATTCCGAAAGATGCATTCCGCGCCGTTCCGCCATAGAACGAGCATCGGTCAGTGAAAGAAGAGCGTTCAACGTTGCCTTCACGACATTGTGCGGGTTAGATGAACCGATCGATTTCGTCAAGACATCTTTCACGCCTGCCGATTCGAGTACCGCACGCACGCCGCCGCCGGCAATCAACCCGGTTCCCGGCGAGGCCGGTTTGATCAATACTTTGGATGCTCCGAATTTCGCTTGTACCGCGTGAGGAATGGTTCCATTCACAACGGAAACTTTCACCACATTTTTCTTTGCGTCATCGACACCTTTAGAAATAGCATCCTGCACTTCGTTGGCTTTCCCCAGACCGAGGCCGACATGACCGTTTCCGTCGCCGACGACAACGATCGCGCTGAAACTGAACCGCCGACCGCCTTTGACGACTTTCGCAACGCGATTGATGGATACCAACCGGTCTTTCAGATCAAACTCACCTGCTTTAATTCGTGCCACAGTTATTACTCCATTATAAAAAGTACATGTACTTGCTGCCGGGGGAGGATTCGAACCACCACTGACGCCTCCAAAGGGCGCTGTCCTGCCATTAGACGACCCGGCAAATACGTTGCCGCCCGGCTTCTCTTACTCTAAAATTTCAGTCCGGCCTCACGAGCACCGTCTGCCATGGACTTCACGATGCCGTGATACAAATACCCGTTACGATCGAACACGACCTGTTTCAGATTCTTTTCAAGCGCTTTTTTTGCGATGCTCTTGCCGACGCGCTTGGCAATCTCTTTCATTCCCTTCACGGTTTTCAATTCATCCCGTAGATCGGTTGCGAGCGACGAGGTCGCAACGAGAGTCTTTTGCTGGGCATCATCAATGATCTGCGCATAGACATGATGAAGACTGCGATACACGGTCAACCGCGGTTGTTCCGTGGTTCCGCGGATTTTCTTCGAAATCCGGTTCTTAATTTTTAAACGTTTTTGTATTCGGGATTTTTTTATCATGTTATCCTGCCTTTGCTCCTGCCGTTGCTGCAGCTTTTCCGGCTTTGCGACGGATATATTCGCCTTCGTACTTCACACCCTTGCCTTTGTACGGTTCGGGAGGCCGGAAGGAGCGAAGTTTTGCTGCCACCTGTCCGACAAGCTGTTTATCTATTCCTGAAATGACGATGTTCGTAGGAATAGGAACTTCAATTTTAATTCCGGCCGGAGGTTCGAATAAAATCGGATGTGAGTATCCGAGGGCAAGCTGAATTCTCTTTCCCTTCACTTCCGCTTTATATCCCACACCGACTATTTCCAATTTTTTTTGAAAACCTTCCGACACACCTTTGATCATATTATTGACCAACGCCCGCCACGTTCCGTGAAGAGCTTTTTGCGATTTGATGTCGGACGAACGAGTCAATTGTATCTCGCTCTCTTTCACTTCCAATCCGATGGAATCGGGAATACGAACGACCAGTTCGCCTTTCGGTCCGTGGACTTTCAATATTCCGTCTTTCTTTTCAAGTTTCACTGCTTTGACGGCAGGAATCGGTTTTCTTCCAATACGAGACATTGTTTACACTTTAATAATTAAGTTACCAAATATGACAGAGAACTTCACCGCCGACCTTTTGAAGACGCGCTTCTTTATCAGGCAAAACGCCCCGCGAGGTCGAGAGAATCGCAACACCTAAACCGTTCAGTACTCGCGGCAATTCCGATGCGCTGGCGTACACACGCAACCCGGGCTTACTGATGCGATCGAGTCCGGTGATCACGGAAGCGCCGTTGGTATACCGCAGTGTTAACCGGAGTATCCCTTGTTTTTTATCCTGAATATCGGCATAGCTTGCGATAAATTTTTGCTGCACGAGAATTTTCGATAATTCACGTTTCAAATTTGATGCTGGAATATCGACGCGTTTATGCTTTGCGCGTACCGCGTTCCGAACACGCGTCAAATAATCTGCAATAGGATCTGTTGTATTCATATGATTTGATTTTCCTTACCAGCTTGCTTTCAACACACCGGGAATTTTTCCTTCCAGCGCCATTTTCCGGAAGCACAATCGGCAAATGCCGAACCTCCGCATAAAGGCGCGGGGACGACCGCAGATACCGCATCGGTTATGTTTGCGGACCGGAAATTTAGGCGTCCTTTTTGCTTTTACAACCATTGCTAAACGTGCCAACTGAATTCTCCTGAACTAAATTTATGAAGGTTTCTTTTCAAGAACTTCTTGCCGCTTGACAAACGGCATACCGAATTCCCGCAACAGGGCATATGCTTCCTGATCGGTCTCGGCAGTCGTCACAAATGTCACATCCATACCGAAAATCTTCGACACTTTATCGACATCGATCTCGGGAAAAATGATGTGTTCTTTAATGCCGATGGTATAATTCCCCCGGCCGTCGAACGATTTATCGGAAAAGCCGCGGAAGTCACGGATACGCGGGACTGCCACGTTGATAAAACGATCCATGAACTCAAACATCCGGTGCTGACGCAGCGTTACACGCGCCCCGATCGGCAGACCTTCACGCAGCTTAAAATTGGAAATCGCTTTCTTCGCGCGCGTGGTCACCACTTTTTGGCCGACAATGATTTCGAGATCCTTGACGACACTGTCGAGCAGTTTCGCGTCCTGCGTTGCTTGCCCGACGCCGACGTTGATTGAAATTTTTTCCAGTTTCGGCACCTGCATGACATTCTTATACTGGAATTCTTTCATGAGACTTTGCACGACCGATTTTTTGAATAATTCTTCCAATCGCGGCATCACGCCTTTTTCGTGTTCATGCGATACTTGCTTCGCAGAACCTTCTTCTTTTTTTGCACCTTTTTGTGGCTTTTCTTTTCCCATGCGATATACTTTCGATTAAAACATTTCTTCACAATTACGGCAGATGCGCATCATATGCTTGCGGCCCGTGGTCGAATCGGTCACCGGTTTTCGTCCGACACGCGATGGTTTGCTGCATTTCGGACAAATGACCATGACGTTTGCCGCGTTGATTGACGATTCTTTTTGTACGATGCCGCCTTGCGGATTTTTTTGCGACGGCCGCGAATGGCGCTTAATAATATTGACACCCTCGACGATCACGCGACGTTCATCGCGGAACATTTTCAGGACCTTGCCGGTTTTTCCGCGTGCATTGCCGGCAATAACCATCACATTATCATTTTTATGAATTTTCATAATCGTATCCGATAAACATTAAAGGACTTCCGGTGCGAGAGAAATAATTTTCATGTAATTTTTATCGCGTAACTCACGGGCAACCGGCCCAAAGATTCGGGTTCCGCGAGGTTCGCCTTGAGCGTTCAGGAGAACGGCAGCGTTTTCATCGAAGCGGATAAAGGATCCGTCTTTTCGTTTGGTCTCTTTCGCCGTTCGCACGACGACGGCATGAGATACCTCGCCTTTTTTCACACCGGCACCGGGAATGGCGCTCTTGACCGAAACAACGATCAGATCTCCCACTCCGGCGTACCGTCGGTCATGACCGCCGAGCACGCGGATGCAGCGTATTTTTTTTGCACCCGAATTATCGGCAACCACCAGATTTGTTTCTTCCTGAATCATAAGTCATTATTCTTCAAGTTATTTTGCTTTTTCCACAATTTGCAACAGACGCCACCGTTTGCGTTTGCTCAGCGGCCGCGTTTCCATGATCCGAACAACATCACCGATACCTGCTTCCTGCTTTTCATCATGAGCCATCAGGTTCGTCGTTCTGGTAAAATATTTTTTATAAATCGGATGAGCAACGCGACGTTCGATCGCGACAACGATGCTCTTCTGCATCTTGTTGCTCACAACTTTTCCCTGCCGTACTTTACGCCGTGTTGGCCGTTCGGTCATACCGGTTCATATTCCTTTCTGATTACTTCGCTGCGGCAACGGTCGCCGCTTTGAGTTCACGTTCACGAAGCACTGTTTTCAAACGGGCGATATCCCTGCGGACGGTGCGAATCCGTATCGGACTTTCGAGTTGACTCGTTGCTTTCTGAAATTTCAGATGAACAAGATTTTCTTCTTCGTCCTTGATGCGTTTCCGCAATTCGTTTTCAGGCAATTCCCGTAGTTCGATAATTTTCATAATAGTCGGTCTCGTTGTTATCCTGCTTGATACGCTGGTCGTACAACCATTCTCGTTTTAATCGGGAGTTTGTGCGACGCCAGTTCCATCGCTTCCGTCGCAACCGCTTTATTGATGCCGCCGAGTTCGAACATAATCGTTCCCGGGCGAACCACGGCGACCCAGAATTCCGGTACGCCTTTTCCGCTTCCCATACGGGTCTCCGCCGGCTTTTTAGTCACCGGTTTATCCGGAAAAATACGGATCCAAACTTTTCCTTCACGCTTCATAAGACGGGTAAGGGCAACGCGGGCAGCTTCAATTTGCCGTTGTGTAATCCAGCCCGGTTCCATGGCTTTCAATCCAAAATCACCGAACGCGACGCTGTAACCGCGGGAGGCTTTTCCTCTCATCCGGCCGCGCTGGGCTTTTCTATATTTTACTCTTTTCGGTAGTAACATACGATACTCTGTTTATTGCTTTGTTGATGCAGTACGGTCCAGAACTTCACCGCGGCAAATCCACACCTTCACGCCGATCGTTCCGTAAATGGTCATAGCTGTCGCCTGGGCATAATCGATATCGGCACGAAGCGTATGAAGAGGAATACGTCCCTCTTTATATTGTTCCGAGCGGGCAATTTCCGCCCCGCCGAGCCGGCCGCCGCACATCACACGAACTCCTTCGGCGCCCATCCGCATGGCAGATGTAATTCCCATTTTCATTGCACGACGAAACGACATACGTCCCTGGAGCTGGCCGGCGATGTTTTCCGCCAGAAGGAAACTGTCGAGTTCGGGGCGTTTAATTTCATGAATTAATATTTTTACTTCCTTGTTCGTAATCTGCTTCAATTCCTCTTCCAGTTGGGTGATTTCCTTACCGCTCCGGCCGATGACGATACCGGGCCGCGACGTGTGAATGGTAATCACTGCACGCTTTGGTGTTCGATCGATAAGAATGCGCGAGATGCCTGCTTTCTTCAATCGATTCTGGATATACTGCCGAACTTTCAGATCTTCCTGAAGTTTCCCGGCAAAGTCTTTTTCGTCATACCAATTGGAATCCCATGTGCGAAGGATGCCAAGACGAAAACCGACTGGATGAACTTTTTGTCCCAAACAATGCTCCTATTCTTTTTCTTTTGTTGAAGAAGTTTTCTTCGACTGTTCTTTTGGTTTCGCCGCAACTACTTTTTTCACTTTTTGCGGATGTTGTGCGACCACAATTGTCAGGTGATTGGACCGTTTGACGATCCGGTACGCTCTTCCCATCGGCGCGGGTAACATACGTTTCATCCCGGGTCCGCCATCGACAAACACCTCTTTCACGAACAACGACTCCATTTCTGTCCGTCCGGCATCGTCTTTGTTCTGCAAATTATGAATCGCTGAACGCAACACTTTTTCCGCAACGCGTGATGCATGTTTGGGAGAAAAGTGAAGAATATCCAGCGCCTGCGGAATTGATTTTCCGCGGATGAGATCGATCACCAGCCGCATCTTGCGGGGCGATGAATTGATATACCGGTTAATTGCCCGTGCTTCTAACATACTTATGCACCTTCCGTCGACGTTGTCGTTTCACTCTTCAAGCCCGGATGGGTCCGGAAAATCCGTGTCGGGGCAAACTCACCAAGCTTATGCCCGACCATTCCTTCATGAACGTACACCGGAATGAATTTATTCCCGTTGTGCACTGCCAGCGTATGGCCGACAAAATCGGGTGTGATGGTCGACGATCGTGACCAGGTTTTGATAACCTTTTTCTGTCCGGATTTCGTCATCGCTTCCACTTTTTGTGCAAGCTTTGTATCGACGTACGGACCTTTTTTTAATGAACGACTCATATCGTAACTCTGGTAAAAATTATTTTCGACGTTTGACGATGAATTTATTTGATTTCAATTTATGATGACGCGTTTTCTTTCCTTTGGTATGCCATCCCCACGGCGACACGGGGTGCGGATTTCCTTGCGGCGATTTTCCTTCACCGCCGCCATGCGGATGATCGACCGGGTTTTGCACAACACCGCGGGATTGCGGACGGATACCCAACCACCGTGACCGACCGGCTTTACCGACACTGACATTTTCATGATCCGGATTGCTCACCGTACCGATCGTTGCATAACATTCGAACGGTATGTTCCGTACTTCTCCCGAGGGCATCCGGAGCTGAACAAATTTCCCTTCTTTTGCCATCAACTGAATCGCCGATCCTGCACTGCGTCCGACTTGCCCGCCTTTTCCTGCACGAAGTTCAACATTGTGAACAAACGTACCGACAGGAATATTGGAGAGCGGCATTGCATTACCGACTTTAATATCCGCTTGCGGACCGGATGTAATGATTTCGCCGACCTTGAGTCCATCCGGAGAAATAATATAGCTCTTCTCTCCATCTTTATATTGTAGAAGAGCAATGCGGGCAGAGCGATTCGGATCGTATTCAACGGCAATCACTTTCGCATCGATGCCGCGTTTCCCGCGTTTGAAATCGATGATACGATAAAATCGTTTGTGTCCTCCGCCGCGATGACGCGAGGTAATGTGCCCGTTCGTATTTCTTCCGCCGCTTTTCTTAAGCGGTTCGATCAAGGAACGTTCGGGCTTCGATTTCGTAATCTCCTCGAACGTCGGAATAGTCATCCAGCGTGTTCCGGGAGTATTAGGTTTTAAACTGCGAAGCGCCATAAATTTTATCTTTCGTCGGTCGTGCTGTTACACGTTTGCAAAGAGGTCGATTTTATCGCCCTCTTTTAATGTTATGATTGCTTTTTTATAATGAGACGTCTTCCCCGTAAATCTGCCCCGACGGGTCATCTGAACTTTGGTCTTTCCCTTCAAATTCATCGTCCGGACATTTTCAACGGTAACATTGAATTTCTTTTCGATTGCTTTCGCAATGTCGATTTTATTCGCGTTCGGGTCCACTTCAAAAGCGTAGATCCCTTTTTCCTGCAGATTAGAAATTTTTTCCGTCACTAAAGGACGATAGATAATACCGGTCATACGATTTCAGTGAAATGTTTTTTCAAGTACTTCAACTGCGCTTTTTTGAATCAAAAGAATCTGATTATTCAGAATTTCATAGGTCGAAGCTTTTGCAGCTTCGAGGACATTCAATCTCGGGATATTGCGTCCCGACTTCCACAACGACAGATCGGTGCCTGCAACGAGCATCAACGTTTTTTGTCCGGAAAGCTCGAGCGCTTTTAAGATCGCCGCTATTTCTTTTGTTTTGGGTTGATCGAATGAAAAATCTTCAACGACTTTGATCGCTGCATCTTTCGCCTTATAACTCAACGCGGATTTTCGTGCAATCTGCCGGATTTGCTTGGGCAACGTCGATGAATAATCACGCGGCTTCGGACCAAAAATTGTTCCGCCGCCTTTCCACAACGGTGAACGAACGGCACCGATACGCGCCCGGCCGGTGTGTTTCTGTTTCCAGAGTTTTTTGCCGCTGCCCTGTACTTCGCCGTACGTTTTGGTCTTGGACGTCCCCTGCCGCTGATTGGCAAGGTACACCGTGACAGCCTGATAGATCGCATGATCGTTCGGCGTAATCTCAAAAATTTCCGGTGAGAGTTTTACTTTCTCGCCGGACTTTGTTCCATCTTTTTTAAAAACTTCCAGTTCCATATTCGCTCTAAAGAATTATTCTTCTTTTTGAATCTCGACATAACTATTAATGTGACCGGGAACAGAACCGCTGACAAGAAGAATATTCGATTCCGGAATCACCTGAATAATGCGAAGGTTTTTCACCGTCACGCGGTCACCGCCCATGCGACCGGCCATCCGCATTCCCTTAAAAACACGGGACGGATACGAGCTGGAACCGATAGAACCCGGTGCACGCTCGCGGTCGCTCTGACCGTGTGTTCGCAGGCCGCCGCCGAAATGATGGCGCTTCATAACGCCCTGAAAGCCGCGTCCTTTCGATTTGCCGGCAACGGACACAATATCGCCCTTCGCAAACAGCGAGTCGATTTTTATTTCCGCACCGACCTGAAATTGCGTCACGTCGAAGCCGCGGAACTCGAGCACAACTTTTTTCGGCGCAACGCCGGCTTTTTTGAAGTGCCCTGCCATCGGCTTATTGACGACACGTTCTTTTGCATCGCTAAAACCAATTTGAAGCGCCTCGTAGCCGTCTTTCTCTTTGGTTTTAATTTGCGTTATGAGACACGGACCGGCTTCAATGACGGTACAAGGGATCGATTCACCCTTGTCGTCAAAGATGCTTGTCATGCCAATTTTTTTACCGAGAATGCCCTTCATCTTTATTTCTTCTCTGAAATAAATAAATCACTTCATCGCCGGATAAAAAATGATCCGGGATATTTTATTAAACTATGGAAAAGAAGTCGTTAGACTTTTATCTCCACATCGACGCCAGCGGGAAGCTCAAGCTTCATCAACGAATCAACCGTCTTGTTGGACGAATTGAGAATGTCAATTAGGCGCTTATGGGACCGCATTTCAAACTGTTCACGCGATTTCTTATCAACATTGGGGGAGCGCAAAACAGTGTATAGTGTACGCTTCGTTGGCAAAGGAATCGGACCGGATACGATCGCCCCGGTAGACTTGACGGTCTTGATGATTTTCTCCGCCGATTTGTCAATCAGCGCATGATCATACGACTTCAGCTTGATACGTATCTTTTGTCCGGCCACAGAATGCGTTCCTTACATTAACGAAAATTATTCAATGATCTTCGTGACAACTCCTGCGCCGACGGTGTGTCCGCCTTCGCGTATTGCAAACCGTAATCCTTCTTCCATGGCGATGGGTGCAATCAATTCGACGCTCAGATTGTCGACGTTATCGCCGGGCATCACCATTTCCGTACCGCCGGGAAGAGTTGCAACTCCGGTGACGTCGGTCGTTCGGAAATAAAACTGCGGACGATACCCGTTAAAGAACGGAGTATGCCGGCCGCCTTCTTCTTTTTTCAATACGTACACCTGAGCATTAAATTTCTTGTGCGGTGTGATGCTTCCCGGTTTCGCAACGACCATTCCGCGCTCGAGTTCGTTTTTTTCGATACCACGGAGTAAAATGCCGGCGTTATCGCCTGCCCGTACTTCGTCGAGTTCTTTCCGGAACATTTCGGCGCCGGTAATGACAGTTTTCTTGTGCGCTCCGAGACCGATGACTTCCACTTCGTCTCCGACTTTCGCTTTACCGCGTTCCACACGACCCGTGCCGACCGTACCGCGGCCGGTAATGGAAAACACATCCTCGATGGGCATCAAGAACGGCTTATCGACATCGCGTTTCGGAAGCGGGATGTATGAATCGACTGCTTCCATCAATTCAAAAATAGGTTTGAATGCCGGGTCGTCGATTTTGGAATCGGGAGCAAGCGCACGTTCCATTGCCTTCAACGCGCTTCCCTTCACAATGGGAATCTCATCGCCGGGAAATTCATATTTCTTCAGCAAGTCGCGGAGTTCCATTTCAACCAATTCGATCAATTCGGGATCGTCGACCATATCGACTTTATTCATGAAGACCACGATGCGGGGAACACCGACCTGACGGGCAAGAAGAATATGCTCGCGGGTCTGCGGCATCGGTCCGTCATTGGCGGCAACGACGAGAATCGCACCGTCCATTTGTGCGGCACCGGTGATCATGTTTTTGATATAGTCGGCATGACCCGGGCAATCGACGTGAGCGTAGTGACGCTTGTCGGTTGCATATTCGACGTGCGCAACGGCGATCGTGATTCCGCGTTCGCGCTCTTCGGGAGCGTTATCGATACTATCAAACGTACGAATAGACGCCCATCCTTTTTTTGCCAGCACCATGGTGATGGCAGCAGTAAGTGTTGTCTTGCCATGATCGATATGACCGATGGTGCCGACGTTGACGTGGGGTTTATCCCGGTTGAATTTTTCTTTTGCCATTGTGCAGATCTCCTTATAGCTGAGAGTATGACGTATTGTTCAATTTGTTGTTATGCGGTAACCGCTTCTTTACCTTTGACTTTTTCAATTATTTGATCGGAAATGCTTTGCGGCACTTCTTCGTAGAATGCAAACTGCATCGAGTAAATGGCGCGACCTTGCGTCATCGACCGAAGCTGTGTGGAATACCCGAACATGTCGGAAAGAGGAACTCTTGCCTTAATGATCTGAGCATCCTTCCGAGAATTTAACCCTTCGATTTTGCCCCGGCGTGAACTTAAATCGCCCATGACATCACCCATATATTCTTCGGGTGTCACGACTTCAACTTCCATGATCGGTTCGAGCAGAACAGGATGCGCTTTACGAGCCGCTTCTTTGAACGCAATCGATCCGGCAATCTTGAATGCCATTTCGGATGAATCGACATCGTGATACGATCCATCGAACAAACGAATCTTTACATCTTCGACAGGATAACCGGCAAGAACGCCGTTCCGCATCGCTTCTTGAATTCCTTCCGAAACAGGATTGATATATTCTTTCGGAATCGATCCGCCAACGATCGCATTTTCGAATTCGTATCCTTTTCCTTTTTCATTCGGTTCGACGGTAATCCAGACATGTCCGAACTGACCGCGTCCGCCCGATTGACGGACGAATTTTCCTTCCTGTTCAACTTTCTTCCGGATCGTTTCCTTGTACGCGACTTGCGGTTTACCCACATTGGCTTCAACCTTAAATTCGCGCTTCATGCGATCGATAATAATTTCGAGATGCAACTCGCCCATACCGCTGATGATGGTCTGACCGGTTTCTTCGTTCGTTGAAACTTTGAATGTCGGGTCTTCTTCCGAAAGTTTTGCCAGCGACTCGCCCATTTTTTCCTGATCGGCTTTCGTTTTGGGTTCGATGGCGACTGAAATAACGGGATCCGGGAATATCATTTTTTCGAGTATGATCGGATCGCTTTCATCACAAAGAGTATCACCGGTGCGGGTATTTTTCAATCCGACAACGGCACAAATATCGCCGGTAAATGCTTCGTCGATATCTTCACGATGATTCGCATGCATACGGAGTAACCGTCCGATACGCTCTTTCTTTCCGGACGACGAATTATACACGTATGATCCGGCACTCACCATACCCGAATAGACACGGAAAAATGTCAGTCTGCCGACATACGGATCGGTCATAATTTTGAAAGCAAGCGCCGTGAATTTTTCTTTGTCGCTCACTTTGCGAACGATATGATCTTTCAAGTTTTCGTGATGACCGGTTATCTCACCGCCGATGGCATCAAGCGGCGACGGCAGAAAATCGATAACGGAATCAAGCAATGCCTGCACGCCTTTGTTTTTAAATGAGGAGCCGCACAACACCGGCACGATGCTGACTTTTAATGCAGCACGCCGGAGAACAGTTTTAATTTCCGCCGGAGAAATTTCTTTCCCATCGAGATATTTTTCAAGAAGAGTATCATCCTCGTCGGAAACGGCTTCCAGCATTTTGGTCCGATATTCCTGTGCCTGCTTCTGCAGATCATGGGGAATATCCATATCATCCCACGTCATGCCCGCATTTCCCTCATGGAAAATCTTTGCTTTCATGGTAATGAGATCGATAAATCCGGTGAACATATCTCCTTCACCGACCGGAATCTGAACGGGAACGGCGTTTGCACCGAGACGCGTTTTCATCATAGAGATAACATTGAAGAAATCCGCTCCGACGCGATCCATTTTATTCACAAAAGCGATACGAGGAACACCGTATTTATCCGCCTGCCGCCATACTGTTTCTGATTGAGGTTCGACACCGCCGACTGCACAAAACAGCGCAACCGCACCGTCGAGAACGCGAAGCGATCGTTCAACTTCGACCGTGAAATCGACGTGACCGGGAGTATCGATAATATTGATGCGGTGATTATTCCAGAAACATGTGGTTGCAGCGCTGGTAATCGTAATACCGCGTTCTTTTTCCTGTTCCATCCAATCCATCGTTGCGGCGCCATCATGCACTTCACCCATCCGATGAAGGACTCCGGTATAAAAAAGGATCCGTTCGGTTGTCGTCGTCTTACCGGCATCGATGTGCGCCATGATACCGATATTCCGTGTTCGTTCCAGTGGATAAACTCTAGACATACGTATCGTTATTGTTTTTCAAAATGATCAGTGAATATATTTACCATTTAAAATGAGCGAATGCTTTATTCGCCTCAGCCATTTTATGCGTATCTTCTTTTTTCTTCACAGCGCTTCCTTCATTATTGGAAGCGGCGATAAATTCCGAAGCAAGCTTCAGCGACATCGATTTATCGTTGCGTTCTCCGGCATAGTTAATAAGCCAGCGAATCGCGAGAGCCACACTGCGATCCTGCCGCACTTCGGTCGGGATCTGGTACGTCGCTCCGCCGACACGGCGTGCTTTGATTTCAAGAACCGGTCTGACATTGCTGACCGCTTTCTTGAAAATATCGATGCCCGGCGTCTTGCCCCGTTGTTCGGCAAGTTCGATGGCATCATACACAATCCGGCGAGCAAGATGTTTCTTCCCTTCCTTCAGGACGCTGTTGATAAATTTCGCGACCAGGAGATCGTTGAATTTCGGATCGGGAATAAGTATTCGTTTTGAAGCTGTTTTTTTTCTCATACGTTAAAAATTATTTTGGCCGTTTGGCTCCGTATTTTGATCGACCCTGTTTCCGTTCCGCGACACCGGCAGTATCCAATGTTCCGCGAACGATATGATACCGGACTCCGGGAAGATCTTTCACTCTACCGCCGCGAATAAGCACAATGGAGTGCTCCTGCAAATTATGTCCTTCACCGGGAATATATGCCGTCACTTCAATGCTGTTTGTCAGCCGGACGCGTGCCACTTTTCTCAAAGCCGAATTGGGCTTCTTCGGTGTCGTCGTATACACCCTTGTACAAACGCCTCGCTTTTGAGGCGAACGCTGGAGAGCCGGTGCTTTGCTCTTCCAAGTGACTTGTTCTCTACTTAATCGAACTAATTGATTGATTGTAGGCAAAACGGGGTACTCCTGTTTTAGTCAAAGCTTGTGAATATATGAATTTTTATGATATTTGTCAACAAATTTCTTTCCCTTTTTTTCATATAAGGGTTTTTTATGATGAAACGACCTTTTCTTTCTTGCGCGATTTTTTCTTTTCTTCTTCCTCGACAAGCAAATTCGATAATGCATCGGATTGTACAGATTCTTCGGCCGGCATGACGATAATGTTTTTGAACTTCTTCAAGCCGGTACCCGCAGGAATCAAATGACCCATGATGACATTCTCTTTCAAACCAAGTAAGTAATCGACTTTCCCTTCGATGGCGGCATCGGTAAGAACCTTTGTCGTTTCCTGGAACGACGCGGCCGAAATAAAACTCTCGGTCGACAACGCGGCTTGCGTGATGCCGAGAAGAATCGGTTCCGATGTTGCCGGTTCCGCATCGCGGAACTCGACAATTTTTTTAGTTTTCTTCCGGAGCTCCGTGTTCGCTTCGCGAACTTTCTTCTTCGAAAGAATCTGACCGTTCTTCATTTTCGAATCACCTTTACCGGTCACGACAACCTGATCTTTGAGCAATGCATTTTCCAGATTGATCGAAAGAATATCGACGAAATCATCCTCAAGGAATTTTGTTCCGCCCGGATCGACAACACGGACTTTTTGCATCATCTGGCGAACGATCACTTCGATATGTTTATCATTAATCTTCACACCTTGCATCCGGTAGACTTCCTGAATCTCGTTCACAAGATATTCTTCCACAGCGCCAACGCCTTTGATGCGGAGAATGTCGTGCGGATCGATAGCGCCATCCGAAAGGCGTTCGCCGGACCGGATGACATCATTTTCCTGAACGAGCACGTGTTTGCCCATCGGGATGAGATAATGCCGTTCGTCCAGACCGTCATGGCTCTTCACAAAAATTTCGCGTGAGCCGCGTTTTTGAGGTCCGAATTTTACGGTACCGTCGATTTCGGAAACAATCGCCGGATCGGCAGGACTGCGAGCTTCGAATAATTCCGTCACGCGCGGCAGACCGCCGGTGATATCGCGTGTCTTTCCGCTGTCACGCGGGATCTTGACGAGCACTGTTCCCGCCGCAACCTTCTCTCCATCATCGACAGCGATGTGAGCACGAGTCGGAATAATATAATTGCCGACTTTTTGACCCTCATCATTCATTACAAGAAGAGACGGGCTCAATGTGCGATCCCGGGAATCGATAACGACCTTCTGAATATGCCCGGTTTGTTCGTCCGGCTCTTCACGGAAGGTTATATTCTCCTTGAGATCCTGATACTTTACTACGCCGGGATGTTCCGATATGATAATTGCGTTGTACGGATCCCATTCATAAATAATTTCACCGCGCTTGACCGCAGCACCGTCAGCCACCAACAATGTCGCGCCGTAAGGAACGTCATACTTCGTTAAAATACGGTTATCTTTATCGACAATATTTGCTAATCCGCTCCGGCCGAGAACAATTAATTTACCGTCGGCAGCAGACTGCTTCAAATATTTTATACCGTCATATTTTACTTTACCGTCGAATTTGGAAACAATCTGAGACTGCGCAGCGATAAGACTTGCCGTTCCGCCGGTATGGAATGTTCTCAACGTCAATTGCGTACCGGGTTCACCGATTGATTGAGCAGCAATAATTCCGACAGGTTCGCCGGGCTCGACAAGTTTTGATGTAGTCAAATTGCGACCGTAACATCTCGTACAAACGCCGCGTTTTGCCTCGCACGTCAATACCGACCGAATTTCCACCATCTCAATCGATGTATCGGCAATTGCCGCCGCTTTGATTTCATCGATTTCTTCACCGGACTTCACGATCACTTTCCGTGTTAAGGGATCGACGACGTCATGAACAGCCACGCGACCGAGGATACGTTCCGAAAGAGGTTCCTTCACATCCTCACCTTCTTTGAGAGCGCCGGTGAGTACTCCGCGGATCGTGCCGCAATCGTTCACGGAAATAATCGCATCTTGCGCCACGTCGACAAGCCGGCGTGTCAGATATCCGGCATCGGCAGTTTTCAAAGCGGTATCGGCAAGACCTTTCCGAGCGCCGTGTGTGGAAATAAAATATTCAAGAATCGAAAGACCTTCACGGAAATTCGCTATGATCGGGTTTTCAATTAACTCGCCGGTCGCACCCGACATACTCTTCTGCGGTTTCGCCATCAATCCGCGCATGCCGGCAAGTTGACGCACCTGTTCTTTCGAACCACGGGCACCGGAATCAACCATCATGTACAACGAGTTGAATCCGTCGCGGTCATGCTGGAGAGCATCGAATAATCGTTCGGCAACTTTATTGGTTGTCCGTGTCCAGATGTCGATGACTTTATTATACCGTTCACCGTTCGTAATGAAACCGCGGTAGTACTGATTTTGGACGTTGTCGACATCCTTCATCGATTTCCCGATAACTTCTTCTTTTTCCTGCGGGATGATAACATCACCGACGCTGACGGAAAGTCCGCCGCGCGTTGCATAGGTAAACCCGAGTTCTTTTAAACTATCAAGAAATTCCGCCGTGCGGAGATTTCCGCATGAACGGAAAGCGGTTTGGACGATCTGCACCAACCGTTTTTTATTTAAAAGTTCATTGATGAATCCCAATTCCTTCGGAACGATTTGATTGAAGATGACGCGTCCGGTAGTCGTGTCGACCAACTTGCCGTCGATACGGACTTTAATGCGTGCATGCAAACCGATGGCGCCGGAATTATGAGCAATAATTGCTTCATCAACCGAAGTGAATCTTTTCCCTTCGCCGAGATCGCCTGTTCTCGATTTGGTCAGATAATAGCATCCGAGAACTTGATCTTGTGTCGGATGGACGATCGGTGCGCCGTTCGATGGAGAAAGAATATTATGACTGGAGAGCATCAAGATACGTGCTTCCAGTTGGGCATCGAATGAAAGCGGAACGTGAACTGCCATCTGGTCACCGTCAAAATCGGCATTGAATGCCGTGCAGACCATCGGATGAATTCTGATGGCTTTACCTTCTACCAAAACGGGTTGAAATGCCTGAATACCGAGACGATGAAGCGTGGGAGCACGATTCAGGAGCACGGGATGCCCATCGATAATATTTTCGAGAATTTCCCAAACTTCCTGCCCTTTTTTATCGACCATTTTCTTGGCGCTCTTAACCGTTTTGACCATTCCCCGCTCAATGAGCTTTCGGATAATAAACGGTTTGAATAGTTCCACCGCCATGTCTTTCGGAAGTCCGCATTCGTGCAATTTGAGTTCCGGACCGACAACAATAACAGAACGACCGGAATAATCGACACGCTTGCCGAGCAAATTCTGACGGAAACGTCCCTGCTTTCCTTTGAGCATATCGGAAAGAGATTTCAGAGCTCTATTATTATCGGAACGAACCGCGTTGACGCGTCGCGAATTGTCGAAAAGAGAATCGACGGCTTCCTGCAGCATTCGTTTTTCGTTGCGCAAGATAACTTCCGGAGCTTTGATTTCGATCAACCGTTTGAGACGATTATTTCTGATGATCACGCGCCGATAGAGATCGTTCAAATCGGAGGTGGCAAATCGGCCGCCCTCAAGCGGAACGAGCGGACGGAGTTCCGGCGGAATAACCGGGATCACATCAAGAACCATCCACGCCGGCTGATTCGGAACGCTGTTTTCGCGTTCACGGAATGCTTCAACGACACGCAGTCGTTTGAGAAATTCCTGTTTCTTTTGAACGGATGTTTCTTCTTTCGCACCGATTCGCAACTCAGCGGCAAGGATTTCGACATCGACACGTTTCAGCAGATCTTTGATTGCCTCACCGCCGATTTTGGCAATGAATTTCTTTTCATCGTTATCCTCAAGATCATGATTCTTTTCCGGCAACGATCCAAGAACATCATAATATTGTTCTTCGGAAAGGAGATCCATTTTTTTCAGTCCGGTCGTCCCGGGTTGAACAACAACGTACGATTCATAATACACGATGCGCTCGAGATCTTTTCCGCTCAAGCCGAGAATGTTGCCGATCTTCGACGGTGCAGACCGGAAATACCAGATGTGTACGATTGGAACGGCAAGAGAAATGTGTCCCATCCGTTCGCGTCGAACGCTTTTTTGCGTCACTTCCACGCCGCAGCGATCGCAGATGATGCCTTTATAGCGGATCCGTTTGTATTTTCCGCAGTGACATTCCCAATCGCGCACCGGCCCGAAAATTTTCTCACAGAACAACCCGTCCTTTTCAGGACGGAATGACCGGTAGTTGATCGTTTCCGGTTTGGTCACTTCACCGTGCGATCGGGACAGAATCAAATCCGACGATGCAAGGGTGATCGTGATTTTCGAAAAGTTTTTCTTGATCAGATTTTCGTGTGATGTAAAAGCCATTCTTATTTCTCCAATCGTTTTATTCGATCTTTAAATCTAATCCTAAACCCATTAATTCGCGAACAAGAACATTGAACGATTCCGGCACATTCGGTTCCGGAAGATTATCGCCTTTCACAATCGATTCATACAGCTTGGCGCGTCCGTACACGTCGTCGCTCTTCACCGTAAGAATTTCCTGTAGAATATTCGCGGCACCGTATGCCTCCAACGCCCACACTTCCATTTCTCCGAACCGCTGACCGCCGAATTGCGCTTTTCCGCCGAGCGGCTGTTGCGTGATCAACGAATACGGACCGATAGACCGTGCGTGAATTTTATCGTCGACAAGGTGAGACAACTTCATGATGTAGATATAACCGACAGTCACTTCCTGATCGAACTGCTCACCGGTACGTCCATCGTACAAGGTCGCTTTTGAATTCTTATTCAATCCGACTTTTTCCAGTTCGGCCTGAACCTGTTCCCATGAAGCACCGTCAAAAATGGGAGTTGCATACGTTATACCGAGTTTTTGGCCTGCCCATCCGAGCGCCGTTTCAAACAACTGACCGAGGTTCATACGTGACGGTACACCGAGAGGATTCAAGACAACATCGACCGGAGTTCCGTCTTCCATAAACGGCATATCCTGCGAAGGAACAATTTTCGCAACAACGCCTTTATTACCGTGGCGTCCTGCCATCTTGTCGCCGACGGAAAGTTTCCGTTTCTTGGCAACATAGACTTTTGCCAGTTGAACGATACCGGACGGCAATTCATCACCGAGCATGATTTTTGTTTTTTCATGCTTATAGTACTCGTCGATGTCGTTCTGTTTCTGCAGGAAGTTTTCGTAGATACGGGTAATGAGCGAATTCTTCTTTTTATCGTCGGTCCAATCGTTCTTATAATTCAACTTGTCCAATTGTTCGGCAAGATTGACAAAGAGTTCTTCTTTGAAAATTGTCCCGCCGCGAATCACAACATCGCCGTCAACGTTTCTGATACCGGCGGATTTGTCGCCGTCGAGAACCGTAACAAGTTTTCTGACAAGCTTGTCGAGATTATCTTTCAATGCCTTCTTCTCAGCTTTTTCAAGCTGGTCGACCAATCGCTTATCTTCTTTTTTGGATTCGGCATCTTTTTTCTTCCGGCTGAACAGTTTCGTCGCAATTACGATCCCTTTCATGCCGGGAGGAGCTTTGAGAGATGCATCTTTGACATCGCCGGCTTTTTCTCCGAAGATCGCTTTCAATAATTTTTCTTCCGGCGTGGATTCCGTTTCACCTTTCGGAGTTATTTTTCCGATAAGAATGTCACCTTCAACAACTTCCGCTCCGACACGTACCACACCGTTTTCATCGAGGTCTTTCACCGCTTCTTCGCTGACGTTGGGAATTTCACGCGTCAATTCTTCTTCACCGCGTTTTGTATCACGCACCTGAAGTTCGAATTCTTCAATATGGAGCGACGAGAAGACATCTTCCGCAACCGTGCGTTCGTTGATAACGATCGCATCCTCGAAATTATAACCTCGCCACGGCATGAAGGCGACAAGTACATTGCGCCCAAGCGCTAATTCACCGTGATCGGTCGCGCAACCGTCGGCAAGGATATCTCCTTTTTTGAAATGCTCTCCGGGTTTAACAATCGCACGCTGGTTAATAGCAGTATCCTGATTCGTGCGGAAAAATTTCACGAGCTGGTACTCGACCCGTTTTTTATCTTCAAAACTGATCAAGGCTTCATTGCTCGTTTCGTCGATATCATAATTCACAATGATCGAGTTCGAATCGACATATTCGACAACACCGTTGCGTTCGGCAACAATCATCGTCCGTGCATCACGTGCAATTTTTTCTTCCAAACCGGTTCCGACAATCGGCGCTTCGGGCCGCAGCAACGGAACAGCCTGTCGTTGCATATTGGAACCCATCAATGCGCGGTTAGCATCATCATGTTCCAGAAAAGGAATTAATGCAGCCGCTGCACTCACGATCTGGCTCGGAGCGACATCGATATATTGTACCTCTTCCGGTTTCGCCAACGGGTAATCGCTTTGCAGGCGCGCCGTTACACGTTCCGTCAGAAATCTGCCTTTATCATCGATCGCATTATTCGTCTGCGCGATCGTATAAATATCTTCCTTCTCAGCCGTCATAAATTCGATTTCGTCCGTTACTCTGCCGTTCTTTACTTTCCGGTACGGAGTTTCAATAAAACCGAACTCATTGACATGAGCATGAATACAAAGTGAAGAAATCAATCCGATATTCGGACCTTCCGGTGTTTCAATCGGACACAAGCGACCGTAATGCGTATAATGAACGTCACGCACCTCGAACCCGGCACGTTCACGTGTCAAACCGCCCGGTCCAAGAGCCGACATTCTGCGCTTGTGTGTGATCTCCGCAAGCGGATTGGTCTGATCCATAAATTGTGAAAGCTGGTTCGTTCCGAAAAACGCATTGATCACGCTCGTGATCGTACGGGCATTCACAAGATCCTGAGGTGCAACTTTTTCCTGATCACGCAAACTCAACCGCTCACGGATCGTTCGTGCCATACGCACAAGACCGATGTTGAATTGCTGACCGATCTGTTCGCCGACCGTGCGGACACGTCGGTTGCCGAGATGATCGATATCATCGACTGTCTTTTTTCCCTGTTGTAAATCGATAAGATAATTAATGATGGCAACGATATCTTCTTTCGTCAGCGTCGTTGTCGTGACCGGGATGGTCAAATTGAGTTTTGCATTCATCCGGTAACGACCGACATTGCCGAGATCATATCGTTTCTCGTTGAAGAACAATCGTTCCAATAAATTTTTTGCCGTTTCCAGATCGGGAGCTTCGCCGGATCGCAATTGCTGGTAAATCGCATTCAATGCTTCTTCGTCCGAACGAGCGATGTCTTTTTGAATCGTGTTGGCAATAACGGAACTTTCACCGATTCCTTCATGCTTCAAGAACCGGATTTTTTTGATTTCCGATTTCTTGACTTTCTTCAATAAATCTTCGCTGAAGATGGAATCTTTATTGATGAAAATTTCACCGGTTTTTTTATCGACAATATCACTACAAACGATCCTGCCGATATAATCCTTCAAGTTGACTTTATGCGTGTCAACCTCTTCCACTAGATTGAAGAGTTGCAGAATTTCATCGTCGGAAGAAAATCCGAGAGCGCGTAATAACGTTGTCACCGGAAATTTCTTTTTCCGGTCGATGTAGACATACATGACGTTGCTGATATCGGTCGTAAATTCGACCCATGATCCGCGGAAGGGAATGATGCGCGCGGAATAAATCGACATGCCGTTCGGGTGCAACGATTCATCAAAAAATACGCCGGGAGACCGGTGCAACTGGCTGACGACAACGCGCTCAGCGCCGTTAATGATATACGTTCCCCGATGGGTCATGACCGGAAGATTACCGAGATACACTTCCTGCTCCATCG
>Ga0265322_10000055_pt1 | contig 57698 bp, 83 predicted proteins | sample 41222metaG_FD_193584 | JGI IMG/M metagenome (GOLD analysis project Ga0265322, IMG submission 193584) | Rhizosphere microbial communities from Carex aquatilis grown in University of Washington, Seatle, WA, United States - 4-12-22 metaG | ecosystem: Host-associated > Plants > Roots > Rhizosphere...
CATTTTGGACATTTAACTGTACAAAGTTATGAGCATTAGTCTTACTCTTTGCTTGTGCTTCAAGATCATTTTGGATTTGTTTATCCATCATAGCCATAACTGCGTTTGGTTGATGCGCAAGTCCAGACCCTACACCACTAACCAACATGCCGAATAACATACCAATCTTACCTAATGTACTTCTATCAGTTCCATCAGCATTTTTAGCGAATAGATCATTATAGTCTTTAGGAGTGATATGACCATTTTGGATATCTTGAGCAAACTTTAGGTTTTCCTGTTTCTGCTCATCAGTAGCTTCTGCATGTTTTACCTGATAGATTGCTTGTTGCCTAGCAGATAAAGGCTCGCCTGGGTTTGGAGCACGTTCATTCGCAAGTGGATTGGCGGGTGCTTGTGGTTGGGCTTGTTGAGCTAATTGGGCTCCTTGAGCTTCATTTGCATCACCTTCTTGACCTACATCTTGTGCTTGCTGTTCTGGACTTGGTGGTGGTTCAGGAGGTATCATAGTACCAGGAGGCGAATCTGCTTGTGCTCCTTGTACATCTTGTTGTTGATCTGGCTTATCATATAATTGATGCAAATCCCTGTTATCTTCCTTAGGCTGCATTTGAGCTTCTTGAGCATCAGATTGAGTTATATCAGGGATTTCAGTATCTTGATGTTGGGCCTTACCACCATCTTCATAATACTGGACTTTTCCGCCTTTAGCATTCAATGCGCGATCTCCACGCCATTGTTGACCAGACTTTTTAAGCGATTCTCCTTGTTCACTAGCTTGAGGCCCAGTTCCAAAAGTACCTGCCTTTGCTTGTTCGTGATACCAATTAGTAGCAGAATCTAATATACCAGGGGCAGAGTCAGAATTAGACACAGGTTCGCTTGGGTCAGCATAATACCTACGACCTTTAATCTCAATGAACTCACGACGTAACTTATTATAATCTAAAGTATTTCCTTCTTTAGGCGGTACCTTTTTACTCTCTTCTAACTTAGGATTACCAGCGTCAGAGTTTACTTTACCACCCGTAGAATAGGTCTTGTAACCTTCATCGGAAGGTTCGGGCTCGGATTTGGTTGGATATTCTTTTCTATAATTGGCATTGGAAGCAGCATTACGGGCATCCGCTTGTTTATCTTGCTCAGGAGTAGTAGCGTGGTAATACTTTGGATCAGTTTTGTTGTAAATAGGCGCGTTGGCAGCTGTATAAACATTTGCTTTAACATTGTCGTAACTCGCATCAGTAGTTCCTTCTGCTAGGTATTCGCATCCAGCAAAATGTGTTCTTGGCTTATCGCAGAATGATTCGGCTTTGCCGCCATGAGCCATATTACCATAGCAACGGCAGTTTGGATGTGGTTGGCCTTGGGATTTACAATGCGGATTTTTACAAGGAAGGCCTGCATCATAAGCAGAGTTTGCTCCTGCTTCTTCATGGGATTGGTGAGATACTCCACCTTTAGCCATCTTTGCTCTACCGCCATGGCACATAGCTTTTAACTGTTCTTGACTCTCTGGTCCAAGAGCTTTAATAGCAATTGTTAAGGTATGTCCATCTTTATGTCGAAGAGTAGCGTTATCTTCATCAGATTTAACATGAGAGAATTTAGATAGATCTAATTTAACCTTGCTCATTATTTCTTCGCCTTTTTTGGCATAGAGATTTGACCACCATTAGCCTTCATAATCTCTGATACGAACTTATGTGCTGCCCAATGTGGGTTTTTACTTTGGGTTACAGATCTAGGTAGGATGATATCACCTTCATTTAGGTCTTTAGGCACGATATCATTTGCATAGTCATTCTTAGCGCCTTTAACAGGAGCTTTGCCTGGGATCTTCTCGCCATCTAATGGTGATTTCTTACCTTTAGCTACTGCAGGAACGTCTTTAGCATGGATGCGAATCTCGCCTGGGCTAACCATAGCAGGGACTTTACCGCCTTTAGCTGCCATTAATGTACTAGGATCTTGGGATTGATTATCTGAAGGACCGCCTGCTTGATTCATATTGATTTTAGCATCTGGAGCTTCTGGTTTAGGAGTAATAGCACCAGCAATTGCATTACCAATGCCTGTTCCTAATTTAGAAAATCCTTGATATAGCTGATTAGCTCCTGGATTACCAAAATTAGGAGTACTTCCTTCTGCTTTAGGAGCATTGGGGTCTGTTGAAGTCGTTTTATTTTTTAAGAATTGACCGAACTTAGAACTAGCACCTTGTGGTTTAGCCGGTTGAGCAGCAGGACTAGCAGGTGCTGGAGCAGGAGGGTTTGCAGGATCAAATACATCATTATTAGGATCTACTGGAGCATATTGTCCATTTTGAGGCGCGCCTCCACCATAGAGATGGACTCTGCCGCCGTCAGCGAATAATTTACCAAGAGCACCTAATACAGCGCTTCCTGCAGGTCCAGCAGCATTACCAAGTCCGCCTAAAGCAGCTTGTTGACCTTGCATAGCAGTAGTAGCTAAACCAGCATTAGACGAATTGATATTAGCTTGGAGACCTGCTCTTGTAGCATTAGTCGCTGCAATATTGTTTAATAATGTAGATTGTTCGGCTTGTTGGGCTTGGGTATTAGCATTAGTAGCCGCCATTTGATTGCCGACTTGTTGGCCTGCTACACCTGTCATAGCATTAATAGCGTTTAGACTCTGGTTAGCCTGCATTGTAGCGCCTTGGCCTACTGCCTGCTGTTGTGTATTAGCACCTTGTTGTGCGGCTTGCCTAGCCATTAAACCAGCATTTTGGCTAGATCCACGTTGGCCTGCCATCAAAGCATTCTGAGATGCTATATTAGCACCTGTTTGTTGAGCTAACTGAGCTTGGGCAGGATTAGGACCAGTACCATTGGCTATACCTTGGAGTTGGTTATAGTTATTAGTTTGGTTTTGAATACCATTTTGGCCTTGGAGTGCAGTTACGAGACCTGATTGTTGGCCTAGAGCAGTTTGATTTGCTGCATAGGCATCTTGAGCTTGTTTAACCGTAGTTGGAGCATCGATTTGTGCTTGTTGTGGTGTCGCAAAGCCAGTACCATTAGCACCGCCTGCCATACCTAATACTGAAGAGACTACTGAACCCAAAGGAACTCCTTTATGGATAACCTAGCTGGTTATCGCTAAAGTCAGTAACTTCGACTTCAATAGTGCCATTTAGTACTTAAAAGGTATTAGATGCTCTATATTAGAGATAAGACTATTACAGTAGTCTTCAAGGGAGTAAATCCATACTTCTGTGAACGCATAAGGATTGACTGTACAGTACTTGTACACATAAGTCCGATGATATTCATTGATTTAGCAGTAATTATAAGGGTTTGGACTAATAAATCTAATCCATCATTACGTTCTTGGCTAGTCATACTAGGATTGGTGATTAGTGTATCTAACTGAGCCGTACCGCCTTCTACTAATCTTAGGAAGCCTGCTGCGATTGGCTTACCATCATGTGACCTTACAATAAACCCAGTCTTAGGTAAGGCTTCTAAGTGCATATTAGAGAATGGACTATTATTGTCTAAATGCATTTGGACTAGATCTTGTACATCAGTTTGCGAGAATGGATAGATATGTATTGACATAAGAAGAGTATACCTTTAAATTAAGATATGTCCAGGAAATTCAAACAAGGTGATATAGTTATAATTAGAGCCGAGTTAATTGGCATAAAAAAATCTTATGCAATAGTAATCGCTCAATCTATTGAAACTGCTCAATATATAAATGTAGTGTGCCTCAACAATAACATATGGCCTGCATTGAGAGAAGAATTAGAGTTAGTAGAAGATCCTAGTGCTTTAATAAAAGAGTTTTTAAAATGACTAATATTAAAGTAGGCGATTATTTAAGAATAACAGAAGATATAACGGCTACTTTAAAAGACTATACAATGTTTCGCAAAGGCGTACTTTTTAAGGTTCATATAGTAGAATATTATGATTCAGAAAATACAGAACTTAAAGGTTATGTAACTAAACTATCAAATAATGAATTTTATTTAGTATATCCAACTGAAGTCAAATTAGCAAATCCTACAGAACTTGAGTTAGAACTTTTATTACCCAAATGACCTTGAAGCCTTTTGAGGACTGTAACCCTTTTTAACGCCGATTACTAGATTCATGCCTGATAAAGTCAATCCTTGACCAGCAATAACTCCATATGAAGCATCATATATCTCATTGATGTTTATCTGGAATGTCTGACACTTCTGTCTTTCAGGGAATATACGTGCCTGGAATACGTTTCCAGGTCCGCCCCAAGGGCCATTAGAGCCCCAGAGAGCCTCTAAACCCCAATCAGGAACATAGTTATCAGGAGTTACTTGGATAGTCTGGCTAGGATTATTGCTAAAGTCATAAGAGATACCTACATTTAACTTAAATGGTGTAATATAAGTACCAAGAAGGTACATAAAATAGAAGCGTTCAAAGCCCCTTAAACCAGCAACAGAGATAGGCCCAGTCCCTACACTCATAAGTACTGGTTTAGAATCATCTAAATAGTAGTTAGGAGTTTCTTGAAGGATTTGTCCAAATGCATTTAAATAGACTTGAGTCTGGTTATATAGTGTACTACTAATAGCCCTTAGGTTACTAAACGTCCCCCATTGAGCATAAAAGTAATCATACATAAGAGTTACATCGTTATTAAGGATGAAACGGACCTGGTTAGTACCAGGTATAGATACAGCAGACTTTACTGGGATTGCATTAAATGATTCTACTGGAGCACCGATGTATTGAGTACCTAGACTTCTATCTAAGAGCCAGATACCTTTGTCTGATTGGAACATAATTCCGTTGGGCATGAGCACAATGGAAGCTTGGTTAGCGCATCCGACAGAACTTGTAATGTAGATCGGGTCTGAGAAATCATTATTTGCTCCTGTATTGTCAGGTCCAGTTCCTGTGACATAGTAGATAGCATCACGCTTAAATATGATGAGCTTATCGTCCATTGCCGACAAAGCAGTGATAGGTCCGGTAGAGCCTTGGGCCCCTGATGTCGGTGCAACATAAATCGTGAACAGATCGGACATTTCAACTGGGACCGCCTCGATGACTTGTTTTGAATACCATAGTAAATTCCTATCTTCTGCATCTACGATGAAGAGTCTATTTTTAAAGAGTGCCGATACAGTAGAAGCAGGAGCAGCTATATTCTCTATTACGCCACCTTGTGTGTATAAAAGAGTATTACCAAGAATAGCAGAATCAGCGTTAGTATCTGTAATTACTACGAAATCTATAGCCGTATTGTTTAATACTGGTGCTGTAATACTGGTGAATTGATAATATACTTGTTGGGCAGTACTCCAGCGATATCCTACAATCCTAACAGGATTAGGTGAGATCTTATCAGTAATACGTAGTGTAGGTACATACAATGTATTAGTAGATACAGCACCTGTAGTTATAACAGAGATTGGAATAGAAGGAGCAGATCTATGTAGATTTCCTTGGTTATCAGTCCATTCATATGTAAATACATAGTTATACTCTTGGGCAGTAATTAAACCGCCTGTAGCTGCTGTAGTAACCTGTATATCTTCTGGCCATACCTGGAAGCCATGTTCTACTGGACGTACACCATCATACATCCATAGTTGACCACCAGTTAGGTGTAAAGTATTAGCAATCTCTGATGAAAACTGGCCTGAGTTATTAATGCTGAACTTAGCTAAATTAATACCTGTCTGAGTGTATATAGCATTTAAAGGTACTAGACTAGGAGAGTTAGTAGGTTGGTTAAGCGTAGGCCCTTTGTTTACAGTAGCAAGGAAGTCTTTAAACTCGTAGGCTACCATATGGACGTTATTAATCGTAGATACGCTAGGGAGGACTTGGGAAGGCTTATATCCACCACCATTAGAGTAGGCTAAACGCATATAAACGCTTCCAGAATCATCTACAAGGAAGTAAGTCGGTTGGTTAGCTTCTCCATATGTTGCTATGAAGTATACTACACCACTATCTGTAAAGGCTTTAGAGGCTAGCCCTACGCTTCTAAGCACTACCCCTGGCCCCGTCACTACCCCTACCTGCGAAATCGTTACCTTGCTGACGTAATCGCTTTTAACAGGGGTTGGGTAAGGAGATGCATAGTCATTAAAGTTTTCATATAAAATAGTATTAATCCCATTAGTAGCAACAGAAGTGATCTCATCGATTACTATGCCTGTAATTACCTGGGTTGGAGCTAATACAGAGTTTAAATGGCTATCAAATGCCATAGAATAGCCGTTATTAGAACCTGAGTCCCAGAAGGTTACCCAAATGATTGGAGAATTACCTGAGATATCAGCAGTTACGCTTACTAGATCTGCTGTATGCCCTGCTGTATTGATAGCAGATGATAGTATTAAGGTACTAGAGAGTAATGCAGTCCTGATAATAGTACCTGTATCAGACCAGGATATATAAAGGGCATCATTAGCTACTACACCATCATAACCTGCTTGTAGTGTATTCAGTGTAGTAGCAATGTCTACAGGAGCCCTAGGAGAAGCCGGCATTGCTATTGGAATGGCAATATATTGGAGATGAGAAGTACCACCAACCGTTGCTGTATAAGTAATGACAAAGTATTTATCTAATAGGAATGCACGTGGATTAGTAGCAGTACTTGGTAATGCAGTCCTAGGAACTATTACCTGTCCTGTAGTAGAGTCTGAAATGATATAGTAGCTAGTATTAGCTCCTGTCATATAGACTAAACAGGTAAGCCCTAATGAAGTAATAGCCGTATCTGGAGAGATATCATTGTTAGAGTCTCTAAGGAGTGGAGTAACATCTAATCCAATTGGTTGGATCTTACCTTGGTTTATCCAAGTATCTGTATCTGCTGAGTAATTAAGGAGGTTAGTACCAGTAGCGATGAGACTATTGTTTAGCGTTGTAAGAGTAGTCTGGTTATCATCTGGAAGTGTAGTTAACTTCTTGAAACCATTACGTTTTGTAAGCCTGCCAGCAATATCAAAGACAGAGTTTACCATAGTCAAGAACTTACCAACGGGTAGCTGGTAAGGATCTGTCTTGGTATCAATTCCTTGTTGGAAGTTAATTATTACGGGTTGTTTTTGTAGTGCCACTAAGCACTCCAGCCGGCTATTGGTAACCTTGCACTAAATGTGACGTAATATGGATTAGTAGCAAAGCCGATGCCTTGGCCTGTGCCCCAAGATTCAGACTGAGCATTGCTTCCACCTTGGAATTCGGCTAACATATATAATTTAGAAGTACTAAAGGGAAGTACAATTGTACGAGAAACTACTCCAGTACCAGCATTAGCACTATTAGAAGTAAATCCTACTCCAAGAGCAGTACCGCCAATACCGACGTGGGTTTGATCTATAGTGCCGGTAGCAATGTTAACTGATGAGTCTAATAGCAAAGAGCTAGGAATAGTAAAGAGGTATGCACCAAGGCCTGCTACTCCAGCAGTAGTTTGGTAGTAAGTAAAGTTAATCTCCATGAATTGGCCATTACGACGCCATACAACATTGTCTGTTACTGGAGTAGCGCCTTTAGTAGGATTAGTAGTAGTAGCTGTAATAGTAGATGTAGTCGTAACAAACGGAGTTACAGTCTCATGCTCTATGATCTGCCAATTAGCACCATCAGAGACTACTGTATATATCTCAGAGATAGTATTTAACGTCCTAGTAGAAGCACCATCGATAGTCTGGCCTAGACTTGTAGCAATTGTAATGACATTAGTTAAGCTAGCATCTGTCTTCTTAATAATGATCTGTTTACCTTGAATTGTAGTAGCATCAGGAAGGGTTACAGTAAATACTCCACCAGATACAAGGATTACATCATCTACATTAGAGATAGCATAAGTACTGGTTTTTGTTTGGATATTCTGGAGTAGATTCTGGAAGATTGGTTGACCACTACCGCTTTGTCGTAGTATCTGGCCTTGAGTACCGGCATTGCTAGGAAGTATAGTAGTTACAGGTACTTGGCCTGTAATAGTACCAGAAGTATCTATTTGAAGGAATGAAGATACTGCAGGAACTAAAGGAAGAGTAAGAGTATAGTTAGAGCTAAGAGATGGCGGAGATAGAGTCAACCCAAAAGTAGAGTTAGGGCTTAGATTTCTAAGGATTGCCGATCCAAAGTCCATATTAGCAGCAATGTTTACACCAGACTGCCATACGAAAGTACTAGAACCTGCGATATATGCAGCAGATGCAGGAGGCGTTAGGTTAGAGATAGAGCCTGGGCTACCAGCAATACCACCATTCTGAGTGATCTGAATGTTATTACCTAATCCATCTACGAAGAATAGATCAGTTCCTGACTCATAAATCGAACTAATACTAGGTGTTACTACCTGGGAAGTAAGCTGAATACCACCAACGTTTGCTAATAGCTGGTTATTGATGTTAAAGGTAGTATTAATGTTAATGCCTGCGGGAGTAATCTGTACACCAAAACCAGGTGTATGATCATGGCTATCGATTAGCGTCAAGCAGTTATTTACATCTTGAGCATACTCAGGACCAGGAGCTACGCCTACTATTGGTATAGGCAGATTCATGTCAGGAGATAGGTTTACATTAGCCATTAGAATACCCACAGTGCTATAGTACAAGCACTATTACTTGTAAGAGTAAGCGTAGAAGCGTTTAAAGGCTGGCTACGATGAATAGATGCAGGACCATCTATATCCATAAGGACCCATCCTTGCATCTGTCTGGAGAGTCTATGGTTGATTACAGTAACCCCATTGATTAACTCGATGTTCTTAAGCAAGATTCCTTGATTTGGAGCAAATCCTATTACTGGGTTAATCTCTGATGCCCATCTAGTTTGTGCTAATTCCCAAGGCATTTTTTGAGGTAAACTCATTATCTATTACCCTTACTTTGGTTATAAGAAGCGGGCAATATTTGTAAATTCCAAGGAACATGCAATCCTGATACTAATTTACCTTGTAATGGTATAATATGATCTACTTCTAATGGTGATTCACTTAACCAATTGAGTTCTTTAGCTAATATATAAAACTCAGTTATTTCGGCATTTTGATCTTTAGTAAGCCACTTAGGAGTCCTATTAAGCTTAGCTGCATTTCTTTTAGCTATATGAGCATTTTTCTTTCCTGGATTTTTTAATCTCCAAGTCTTATCATGTAAGGCTGCTTGAGGCTTTGATTTTTTAATAGTTTTGTATTTCTTTTTACATGGCTTACAATAAGACTGTAAGCCGTCGCTAGCTCGTTTATCTGGGCTAAATAAACTAGTTAAAGTTTTACATTGAGAGCATTTTTTATAAAAGCTAAGTGATTTCATATACTTAGAATCCACCAATCGGCCCATTATTGCCGCCGTTCCAATCGCCACCATTACTACTCTGTCTAACTTCTGAGATCTTATCTGGCATACCAGCATCACGATTTGCTGCAGTCTCTTCAATTCTAGCTTTTAGGAACATAAGTTCTTGATCTAGTTTAGTCGTATCTGATTCTTCTTTATCTAATGCATACTTAGCTGCTCTAGTAATTACATACTGAATCCATCCAGAAATAGATGTTTCAGTAGGATCAGTATCTGCTAAAAGCTCAGTCAATCTAGGTATATACCATAGTCGGATGATCTGATTACCAGATGGAGTAGGTATAAACTCTATGTTCTTACCCATTACGCGATATTGGAGATTGAATACACCATAGATAGTAGAAGCTGTATTAGGATATACGAATCTATTTCTCTCAGAGAATTGGAACTTGTTTACAGTCACAAAGGCGTTTGAAGCAGAGTTAAGTGCTAAATCTACACCAATTAGCTTATAGAAGGCAGGAGGTGTAAAGCTAGTCTGGTTAAGGCTATTTACAAAGGTATTAGATCCATTTGGAAGGGGATATAGGAATGTAAGCCCATCTGCTGTAAACTGGACTGGAGTACCGATGTAGTAGTCTTCATAGACTGTAATGAGTAAATCGTATAGTTCATACATTGCTAGATTAATAAAGGAGTTCCATTCAGGAAGCGTTACAAAGTTAGAGTTAACCCTATCAGCTTTTTCTTGAGATAACTGGCGTACCCTACCAAGACTCATCTCACCAGCTGCTACTGGAACTACAGACTGTGGAGAAGTATATGGACTAGTCCCTAAGATGTTAGATGCTGCAACCTTATAGAAGTACTGGGTATTTAAAACTCCTGTAGTATCTATGTATTGAGTAGCAAGTGGAGAGCCTGATAGAGTAACGAGTACAGAAAAGGTTACATTATCTAGACTTCTCTGGATTATATATGATGTCGCCCCTACAGATAAGTCCCAACTAACCAAGATTTGCTGGTTAGCTGTTTGGACATACATGTTATTAGGCGTGGAAGGAGCGCCAGACACGGCTTACTCTCCTTTGACGGTGACACCGCTATTACTAAATAAGAAGCCTAAGCTAATTACAGAGCCATCAGCAGGAGCAGCATTAGCCCCAGTGTAATCACGTGCTTGTAGAATAATCTGAGCACCGAAGCCCTGGTTTTTAGTAGGATCTGGAGCAATAGACGCATTAGGATCTCCGACTGTTTCAATAGATAAAATACCTGAACCAGCAGATGCTGCCTGCATTACTGATGCTCCACCACCAATTAGACTAGAAGAAGAAGCAATGAATGATACTCCTACTGCTGGAGTAATACCTTTTGGAAGTCCTACTGCCTGGAATTGAGCAGGAGTAGCAGATCCTAATGATGTAATGATCATTGGTTGGTTAGCAATAGTAGAAGATAGTGATGTTCCAGATGCAGGAGATACAATAGATTTAAAGCCTTTTAAAAGCTTATTAAAGTTATCCTGGAACTGGACTATGATTACACCTGCAGAAGGGCTAGAAGGAGCAGCTGGAATTGGCTTATTAACAGCATTAGTATCGCTAAGAGTAACTGCACCAGTCAAACCAACTAATCTACCATCAATTGTACCTGCTTGTGTAGCAGTAACTGATGCTTGAGCAATGATGTTTCCATAGAATACTGCTCCTGCACTAGATACACCAGAGTTGATAGTAGCTGAAGAGCCTACTGCCCAGTTAATAAAGGTATTTGAAGCATTTGCTCCACCAGAGAAGGCCATTGTAGGAAGTCCGCCTGCTCCTGTAGTAAGTGTACTAGAAGCAATGATGTTATAAGTACCAGGACCATTAAAGGTAAGAGTTCCTGGACCTGATTGTGCTAGGTTAAAAGTACCAGAAGCTTCTTTATAGTTACCAGGTGTTAGTGTCTGGCCATCTAATGTAGAAGAGATGGCTGTTGCACCACTAGCAAGAGCATTAATAGCTACGAATGCTGAGTTAGCATCAATAAGACCTTGGTTTGCTGCTGAATCTGCTGCATGGATTGTACCAATGTCTACACTAGGAGGGAAATTGGTTACAGAAGTTAGGTTATTTGGATAAATACCCATATCTCCAGTAACTACACTACCAGCACCTGTACTACCTGTAATGGCAGAAGCTGCTAAAATAGCAAAGTTAGCTGCAGTTGCTAGGTTAATAGAGTTTACTGGAGGGTTAACACTAGGAACTAAAGGGTTTTTAGAGTTAGGTGCAGAAGATTGCATATATACATTTGCAATAGTAGGCCCTTTAAGACTTCGGACTCCAAAGCCATTTCCGTTAGTACTATCTACTACGAAGTTACAATCAAGGAGTACTGGAGAGACAAAAGGCGAGTAAATCCTACCGCCATTAGCATAATTTCGGTTAGCCATTACTCCCCCTGAACTGTAATAGAAGAATCACTTAGGTATAAGGCTAAAGAGATTACAGAACCATCTGCAGGAGCAGCAATTGCTCCGCCATAACCTCTACATTGAAGGATAAACTGAGCACCAAAGCCTTGATTTAAAAGAGCATTTGGAGCAATACTCAGATTTGGATCACCAAGTGTTTCAATAGATGCTACTCCAGAACCTGCTGAAGCTGCTGCTTCTACTACGCTAGATCCACCAGAAGCTACGCCTGTTGCTTGTGCAATGAAAGACAGACCTGCTGCTGGTTTAAGACCTTGTGGAATACCAAGAAGGATAGCATCTGCTGCTGTTAAAGCGCCTACAGAGGCTAGAATGTATGGAGCGCCGATAGTTAGGTTAGAACCGGTAGGGACGATTGGAGTACCTGATACTGGGCTTACGATTGAGTTAAAACCAGAGAATGAACGGTTAAAGTTATCCATTAACTGTACTATAATAGTGCCTGGTGCTGGATTTGGATTACCTGGAGCAGGAGTAGCAGATGTATGCATGTAAACTGCTTGAATCATTGGGCCTTTTAGGCTTCTAATCCCAAGACCATTACCATTTGCTGAGTCAACTACGAAGTTAACATCAAGAAGAACTGGCTTGACGTGCATTGAATAGATGCGTCCTGCGGACGCGTAGTTACGATTAGCGATATAGATACCCTCATTACCTAGGTTACTGACAGAGGCGTATAGCTTGTCTCACCCGTGGGCTTCTAGGTAGGCCGGAGGGGAAGGTTTGAGGGGATCTCATACCTAACCATGCCTAGAAGTCCTTTTAAGGTACTATATCTATTCTATTCGATTTGGCATTAATAGTTCTATTAGTAGTTCGCTTGGATTTTCGACTAGCTTAAAGCAAGGATCAGTATAAGCTATAAACCAACTTGGATCAGGCGTATTTAATTGGTAATATACATTATTCTCTACGCCTAATACTACGAATAAATGCCCTGGAGGTACAGGGCTCATATAATCTGGATGTATAAATGAAGTATTCCTAATGATATCGCCTTTTTTAAACTTCATTGGATCTGACAGTTAGCTAATACGGTGAAGGTACAAGAACTACCAATTGCATTAGAACTATACACTCCTGGCGGGATTAATGCTAGAAACCCATCATTAGCAGAATATACAGCAAAGATATTTCCATTAATACAGACTCCATACTCAGGGAATGTAGATGGGTAGACTGGATGTACATTAGGGCAGAACTGGATTGGTGTAATGATAGTACCATCTGCTCCTTTAGGACCTACTGCACCATCTTGACCATTAGTCCCGTTACTACCGTTAGTTCCATTAATCCCTGCAGGGCCTGTATCACCAATAGGACCGATATCGCCTTTAGGTCCTACAATAGTAGCTCCTGAGTTTCCTTTACAAGCACTTAGCAGTAACATCATTATGATTAGGTATTTCATGACATAAACTCCTTTTGTATTTCGGTTAAATCATTAATCATTCCTATTAAAATATCATAGTACTTTTTACTATATTTATTTCTATCTTCGGCGTAGGCGTAGGCGGCGTAGGCGGCGGCGGCGGCGGCGTAGGCGTAGGCGGCGTAGGCGGCGGCGTAGGCGGCGGCGTTGGCGGCGTTGGCGGCGTAGGCGGCGTAGGCGGCGGCGTTGGCGGCGTAGGCGGCGTAGGAGGCGGAGGCGGAGGCGGTGGCGGAGGCGGCGTAGGCGGCGGAGGCGGCTTTTATTTCTTGTACTGTTGTTTTTCCGTTTAGCCAAAGCTGAGTAATATCATTACATTCTTTAGACTTGTTAGTTTTATCGTATTCTTCTACATCTCTTGCACAAGACAATGCAAAGCGAACTAGGAAACATATAGAAAATTTATTTTTATTTAGGAGTTTTTCTATTTCTGCTTGGTAGTTCATTATGCGCCCATCCTTAAGTATAATTTTAATGGCAATTCATCTTCATTGTCAATCTGTAATTGTAGAGTAGCTGCTACATCTAATAGCTCATGTAGCCGATCTCTATAGATAACTTTATGGTTAACGACCTTCTCACCTTCAAAGAGAGTAATGTTTAGACTCCACTCTCCTGATAGGTAAGATATGTGTACATAGCTCTTCATACCATTACCGTCTCGCCTATAGATAATGCATATTCTCTAGACTCTATTGATTTGATGGCTTCTTCTAAAGATTCAAAATTATCTTTTCCAAATACATGGCCTTCAAAAGTATATTCCCATCCATAAGTACTATCATCCGACCATTTAACAAGCCAAAATTCAGTTTTAGTAAAAGAGCCTGTTACTTTTTTAATATAGCTTTTCATATAACCTCCATAATATTTATCGGCTATTCTCAATAAAACTAAACTAGTTTCCTGCCAACTCTTGAGTCTTGTTATCGAATATGAAAGAAGCTGTATTGTAGTCTATTAGAACAGTAGTAGCTGTAGACATATCAGAATGATTACATAAGACTTTGTATCCATTTGGTACTTCTACCAGAATTACTTCGTAGTTAGGCGTAGATACTGCTTTAATTGTATTACTTAATGAGTCCATTTGACCCTCCTACATAACTTATCGGCAGTCTTATAACAAACTTTAGCTTACTTTTACTTTTAATTGACTACCAAAGGATGCAGGAGGCTTCTGGTCACCTACGATTGCCCAAAGTACGGGGTATTTAGGCTTCTTAATCTCTTCTGTATCGAAACAATCCATATCGCCAAAGTAAATCATAGCATCAATGCCTTTTTCTTTATTAAAGAAGTCGAAGGCTGGTTGATAGGCCGTACCTCCCCGTCCTGAGACTTTGTATTGCTTCTTAGGATTGTATTCATAATGATTCTTAATTTCGCTATCGGCTTCTACGACTGTAATAACAGCACCTGTCTTATGGATTTGATGGATTTCTGCCATAAACTGATTTAATGCTTCGTCTGATACACTTCCAGATGTATCAATTGCTACTCCAATATGGAGGACTTCAGTCTTGATAGTGCCTGGGTACATTATACCGTACCTACGATTTCTCTTCTTCTTGCTAGTATCTAATACAGTCTCTAGACTCCTAGCCACGAATCTACGTAGTTGGGCCTTCCAGTTAACAGTCTCTTTAGCAAACTTGGAGACTAATAGTTCGTCATGGGCAGTCATCTTGCCTGCATTCCTTGTATTCTGCGCTGCCTTTTCTACTGCTTGTCTTACCTTTTCCTTAAGGATCTCTTCTCCTTCAGTACTCTCTTGCCAAATAGCATGGTCATCGAACTCCATAGCTCCTTTAGCCTTTGGATTATCCTTTAACTGTGCTATATACCATTCAAAGGTCTCGCCATTAGGTAAATCAAAGTTCTTTGGAAACATTCCACCTTCAGGAACATTCTTAATAATACCATTAATGGCTAGATCAGCAGCAATATTTAAACTCTTATGTTTCTGGCTATTAATAATATCTTCTACAATACGTTCTGTGCCTTCTTTAGTAGATTTAGCATAAATAGAACTATCATAATCTTTCATTCTAGAAATGTGGTCCCTTAAGATATGCTCACATTCATGCTTTAAGATAGCCGTACGCTCTTCGATTGGATATTTACCAAATGTATCAGGATTGATGTGAAGTTCAATCCTATCTTTAATACAGACTCCAGCAATAGGAACCTTCTTGCCTTCAAACCTATCCATTTGGCAAATCAATTCAGCATAGAACCGCTCTTCTTCGAATAAACGGACTAATGCCTGAGATACTGAGTTATTCATTAAGCCGCCTTAGTTCCTTTAGCAATCCTGATTATTTCTAGTAACTGCTTCTCATAGTCTTTAGTATTACAAAGGTCTTTAAATACAGCAGATTCATTAATAGCAAGTTCTTTGATAGCCTTATAGCTAACGTCTTTAGGGACGATTAAAAAGAATTTTACTAGATTCTTCTTCTCTTTATCTGCTAGCATAGTTTTAGCTTCATCTAATCCCTTTAAATGAGCCAAGACATTCTCACATGTAATTGATAGGAGGCTACCGTTTATATTCTCTGGATTACTCCATTTCTCTACTAACTTAAAGTTACCTTTTAGGACTTCTTCTCCTGTCATTGGCTTATCTTGAGACTTAAGGAATTCACCATAAGCAACTGTACGCTCTAGTCCAATGATACCAATCATAAGGTCTTGCATAAGGTGTGCAGGAGTATTCAAGGCGATTAGCTTATTCAAACGAGAGTATGCGCGTCTATCTACCTTAATAGGAAGCTTAAACTCACTTCGTTTTTCTTCTAATAGCTCTGGTTGTTGGCGGATAAACTCTACTAGATTAGTATCGATTTTAGTCTCTTTAGCAAACTCTAACCATTCTTCGATAGTCGGCTCTAACTTGATATGGACGAATCTAGCCATTAATGCAGTCTCATCTACATCTGTAGTTACATACTCTTCAGTAGGAGGATTACCAGCTGCTACGAGATGACAATTCTTTGGTAGTTTAAGTGTATGAAAGGTCTTATCTAGTGCAAGCGAAAACATTCCATTAAGGATATCACGACGAGCCCTATTGAACTCATCAAGGAAAATAACAGCACCAGAATCTGGATTTTGTTCACAATAGTCAATGGTTTCTTTAAGCCATTTAGGTATAGCAAAAGTAGTAGCAACAGGATTACCGTCACTGTCTCTAACAAAATCAGCAAGTCCAAGAATATCTCCTAAGTCAGATTGTGTACCAAGATAAAAGGGAAAGAACTTATAGCCTAAGCTATCTGCCCATTGTTTTACGATAGTTGATTTACCAATACCTGCATGGCCCCAGATAAATGGAGTTACTTCTGATTGTGCTAGGTAGGGTAGTGCTTCCTTAAAGTTCTTAATGTTCATTGTTTTCTCCTGTTAGTTAAAATTTGATAGACTACGGTTAATTTTTCGATAAAAGTCAATGGTTTATGATCTGGACCACCATAAAACCATTTATGAATACAATCTGCCATTAAATCTTTATCTCTATTACATAAAGTAGGATATTGTTCATTTATGAACTCTTTAAAACTCCTATTCATGGTCTCTTCCTTTGGTTAGATTTAATTAAATCAGACTTTATTAAATTCTGCAACTATTTTCGAGTAAAGTAAAAAATATTGTATTGAATACCCAGATACGTCGCATTTCTTATTGCCGGCAGTTACTACATATCCGCCATTTGCTCTACTATCCTTTTTAATGTTTCTTATTGTAAGAATTTCATTATTTTTGAAAGTACTAGATAAACCAGCATAGCCTCTATAAGCTTCTCTTATAATTACTTTATCGCCTACTTTTAGTCTACAAGCCTTCATACAATTAGCGTATAGCATTAAAATAAAAAAACCCAGGATTTTTTAGGTCCTGGGTCATAATAATACGTTTTAAAAAAACGACTAATAGTGTCGTTATTAGTTAATAATATTAAGCACTTAATTGTACTACGCAATTCCAACCTGGTGCGCTACAAATCAAATTGCCATAATAGCCAATTCTGATTTCCAAAGCATCAGCATTTCCTACTCTGAGACCTTCGAGGCCTTCCATTCCATAAGTAAGAATATGTGGAACTTTTCCGAGTGAACGGAGTTTCCATGTATTCATAGTAAGGAGGTAAGCAGTCTGTGGAGGACATGAACGATCTGCAAGAACCGTTACTCGACCATAAGCTGATTGGAAAGTAATACCTTCGAATGCAACTTCTACTTCGTCATGGTTGACTTGAACGTATTGGACCTTTGCGCCCAAAGCGTTTACAAGTGCAGCATATGAAGAGAAATCCATTACACATAGGTCTGGTTTTCCACCTTCTCGGTTAAGGAACGCTAACGCATTAGTCATACCTTCTTCGATAGTATATGCAAGAGCATTATATCGGAGACCAGCAAGACGTGTAGGATCTGCAGAGCGATTAACTCCCCAGAAGCTATCAGAATTGCTTGGAGTTGCTGTTGGAACCCACGCAGCTAATCCTGACAATGCAAGATAACTACCAGTACCAGAAGCACCAGAAACAACGTCACCAGATACGCCAAGTGCTTTTCCAGCAGCTGCCCAAGAAGCATCCACTGCAGATGCAAGAACAGTAATAATACCGTTTGCGCGATCTACCTTTTGGATAACTGCTGTAGAAGCAGATACTGCAGAAATAAGACCTGCTGTATTAGTGAAGTTAACTAATGTCATACCAACTTCAAACTGAACTACTTGCTGAGCATTAGACAATGTAATTACATATGTCGGTGCTGCAGAAGAATCAGTTGAACCAATAGATCCACGTTGACCAGAACCATCAGCAAAGATTTCGAATGCGATGTTGTTGGTAATGTTACGGAACCCACCATCCATTTGGAGTTTAGCAGCATCAACAAACGCACCAGCGTTAGTCTTAGTCTGTTCCATAAGGAGGTTAGTAATAGTTACTAATTGGTAATCATTAATCACAAATACGAAGAATGAAGCCAATTGAGTAGCTGTTTGTTGGTTTTGAGCATTCGCAAATGCATGCGAACGACCTTGCGGAGTACCATATTCTAGTGGTACTGGGATATACTTACCAGCAAATCCATCTGGTGATTCGTTTTTTGGAACTAGTGCAAGGAAAGGGTTTTCCTTGTATACTAGATCCTTCATATATTCTTTATCATCCGTGTATAGTTCTTTCAACGCAGCAATCTGGTTGGAACTATTGGCATAAATAGCAGCCATTTTAATTTCCTTTAAATTAAGTTAAATCAAGTACTTAGACCATCTAAGTCTTTGACACACTTCTCCTACGCTTACTGCCTTTTTAAGGGACTCACTGGTAGATTGGTGTAAATATTAAGAGAGAATGCTCTTAACGCTTAAGATTTAAGCTCCCCTTTAAATGCTAATATTGCACGTTCTTTCGCACTGAGCGTCCGCGTAGAACCCGTGGCATTTGTTAGGGTTTTCATTGTTTGTGGCTGCTTATTACTTTGACTAGGTGTCTGCTTATTCGCTTCTCTTTCGACTGCAGGTCTACTAGATTGACGTGTCTGGATCTTTTTAGATTTAGCTAAACGTTCTGCATACTCAACTAAATATTCTTCTACTTCTTGAGCAGCTTCTTCTACTGTCATGAGACGTTCTTCTTCATTCCAGGTCTTTTCGATGAGTTCAACTACATCGTTAATAGAGCCTGTTAGTCTCACCATTTCGTACTCATCACTTGACTTTACAAGTTCAGTAGTATCAGTCTTGATCTGTTTCAAGGCTTGTTTATATTGAGCGTCTTGTGCTTCTACTGCTCTAGTTTCTTGTGATTTCTGAGCTTCTAGCAGCTTATCAATAGTTGCTTGCTGTTGGCGCATAAACTGCTCAACTCTAGGGTCTAGAGGTTGACGGTTAATAGCCTGTTGGGTTAGTCTATCGTAGTCAAGGCCTTGCTCTTCTAATACTGTTAAAGGATCGTTAAGGAGAGAAGACTTAGATATGTAATTAGTCTTATACTCTTCTTCTCTAGCAGTAATAGCAGCTTCTCTAGCCGCAATAGCGTCTTCCCTAGACTTGATCTGTTCTTGGGCTTGACGTTGCTGAGCACGAATGGCCTTTTCTTTCCTAGCAAGCAATTGATATTGCTGGTCTAGTTTAGGCTCTTCTGCTTTAGCTTCATTGATAGTTTGGGGTTCAGGGCTTGATTCTACTAGCTCTGCACTATTGTCTTCCTGTCCTTTTTGAGGGATGATTGCACTCATCTCTTCTGCAGTGACTTTGGTAGCGTCTAATACTGGTTGTTCTGTTAATCTAGCAATTGCTCTTGCGCGTGCATCTTGAGCAGGAGTAGGACCTTGTGGGCCTGTAGGCGCGGTAGCACCTTGTGGGATGACTTTCATTTTATTTCCTTATTATCTTAAGAATGCGCGGATTGCACGTTCTCGGCGGGTTAATAACTCTTTTTCTAAATCTGTAAAATAAGCTTCTTTAGATGATTTGATTTCTTCTTTAGTAATAGGCAGGACTTCAAAAGAATTACCAAAGCCTTTTTTAGGGCCTAACAATTCGGCTTCTAATTCAGTATCTTGACCTTTTAAACGAAGGCGTTCTGTTTGTTTACGTTTCATTATTGTGCTGCTCCTTGGGGGTTAGGGCTATTAGGTACTAATGGGGATGTTGGAGGTGCTTGGGGGTTAGCCTGAGGGGCTGGAGCACCTTGGGGTTGAGGCATTGGAGGCGGTTGGGCGGCCTGCTTAATATCTTGGATTTGAGAGAAGAACATATGGAGCTTATCTGCTTTACTCTCTTCTAACTTAGCCTGAGAGTATAGATTGATATACTGGACTACAGTCTTTTCAGCAAAGGTTAAGTCCATAAAAGGGTCTGGAGGTGTATACTTACCAGACTCAATGATATCGTCTAATATCTGGAATACACGCTCTTCTGCTGCATTTGCTAGCTTTTCTACTTGATCTAGATCTGGATAGTCAAGGAGTCTACGACCTTCTTGGACTGTAATCATACCTGCTTGGATCATCTCTGCTACCTTTTGGAGGCGTCCTGCAGGATCTTTAGGTAGGCTAGACTGGGTAAAGCATTGGATTACAAAGGTGTCTTTAACTACGTCTGCTGCTTTTAAATCAATCTCTTTAATACCATTCTTATTAGGATATACAGTAGAATAGCCATCATCGCGTTCACATATGTCTTTAGCTAAGTCGATTATTTGATATGATAAATCAATAAAAAAGTTATCGTAACGACGTGCAAGACTAGCGAAACGATCAGTACTGATATCGTCGTACGTGCGGATAGCCTCACCCGAGTCGAGGCCTTGAGGTTTTTGACTTGAGGCTTGTAGTGCTGAAACACCGGATTGCTGGTAGCCATATTGTATTAACTTATCCCTTTCAGCGTATAGTTCTGGAGCATTACATGGAGCTACTTCGTATGTAGGCTTAATTCCACGATATTTAACGATTACACCTACTTCATTGTTATGGTGTGCTGATACGACTTTAGCGCCTTCTTCTTGGAATACTCTTGGTACTCCTACGAGTTTGATGGCTCTAGAGATTGTATATAGAATAGAGTTTAGCTCCATCTGAGTACCCATTAGCTGCTCTGCTACACCTTGTGCCCAAAAGCCTAATAGCCGTGGAGCATAGTGTAAGAAGGAGAATGGGAAGCGTTCTTTATCGAATGGCTCATCTAATAGGCTACCAGATGAGCATGCAATAGTATGGCGTCCATCACCCATGCCTTTACCTGATGGAAGGTGCCATCCTTCTACTACCATTACTAGATCTGAAACGGACTTAGAACTATCAGCACTATTGTCTGGAGTCCCTTTTGCTGCCATTTCGATTTTCTCTTTAAGTTTCGGGAAGTTAGCAAGGAGTACATCTCTATCTATTAGCTTAAGACGGTATAATTGTCGTGGCTCACCGTACATTGCTTCATTGGGATCAACCAATAATTCGGTTAGCAAGACGCGTTCTAGACCTACACGGTTATCTGGTGTCTCGAATACGTGGATTACACCTGTGCCTTCTACTAGCCCATCTCTAAGAGCAGTAGTGCCTAACTCGTATGCCTTGGTATTATGGAACTCACCTAATATGAATGAATTCAACTTTTTTGCAAGATTGCGTTGTTTGTAGTCACTGTTAGATGTTAGGAATACTGGTTGTGGTCTAGACTGGGCTATCCGCGATACCAAGGTATCGGTTACTGATTGTATTAGGTTAAACGTAGGACGTTCTTGTGGAAGACCATAAGTTTGGTCCATCTTGCTTATATTAGATCCTGCAAAGGAGTATAGACTTTGATTACCGTATAACCTTGCATAGATAGCTGCTTGGCGGTAGCGGTAAGCCTGAGACTCTTTTAGGTAGGCAGCAGACGTAAGCATCTCTGCTGCTGCCTTATCTGAGTCCTTAGTCAACCACCATTGGGCTAATATGCTAGATGCATGGTCTTGCTTAGTTTTGAATACGACCTTTGCTTTAGGTCCTGGTGCTTGTTTAATCTTCATTGTCAGGGATTTCTTTGATTATAGAGGTCCAGATACCGCTATATGATCTGTTTACGCCGAAATAGTTATCAAACTCTGGTAGGGCATAGTATTTACCATCGGAATGCTTATATTCATGTCCGAAAGCTTCTGCAAAGGCTTTGTCTTTAATGCCTTCTAATTGTGTTGGTAGCCAATCTTGTAATCCGCCCATTATTGTTGATTTTCCGTTGCTGAGTAATATAGTAACTGCTCTTCTGTAAGGGTGTCTGGCATGTCTATAGTCTCTACTGGTGTGTTTTCATCAATACCTGGTAAAGATGGCGCTATGAAGCTATTACTTCGTTTAACAGCCTTCCTTGGTGGTTGTTCAGTCAAGGCTAGCTCTATACCATCTACTTTGATTACAGTAATGCCAGTTCTACGCATGAGTTTGATTAATTTTTCTAAATCCTTAATATCATTGATTTTCATTTATTACTCTTTTTGACATTATCAACAGCACTTAATACTTGAAGGTTCCAAGGAACATGTAGACCACTAACTAATTTACCTTGTAATGGAATAATATGGTCCACATGCATTTTTATCCCTAACTCATTCTGCAATTGCTTAGCAGACGTATAAAACATTTGGATATGTTGTTTTTGAAGTTTACTAAGCCATTTAGGCATTCGTTTTAATTGATTAGCTTGTCTAGTCCTACTTTTTTGATTAAATACTTCTGGCTTAGTTTGGCGAGCTTTTTTATCGTATATTGCTTTTTTAGTACTATTTTTAGCCCACCATTTGCGCATATATTGAGCATTGTGTTCTTTATTTGCTATTTTTCGTTCTTTGTTGCAAACAGAACATCCAAGACGATTATTCTTAGTTTTAGCGACATAAGAATGCCCTTGTTTACATTGTTTCAACTTAACCTACTTAGTAATAGGGCTAGATTTACGTTTCTTCATGATTTTAGAGACGATTGACTTATCGTGTTTATTCTCTGATTCGTCTTCTCTAGGATCATTAGTTTCATTTGAGTCTGATGGTTGATCAAGTTTCTTTAAACCCGCAGATTCACTATAGTTTTCTTTACGGAGTGCATTAAAGCTTAACTGATCTTCTTCGTTTGCGTCTTCGTCTGCATTTCGGCTTAGATCTACTTGTGATGAGTCATCTGAATCGATTGAGTCTTTAGAAGCAATACCACCAATAGCCATAAACTGCTTATGGGCACGTTTAGCCATGATTGCTGCTGCAATAGATGCTGCGTGCTCCATTTGGGCCTCATCGTCTGGTTGATCATCCATTTCTTTATGCATATCGACGTTACCGCCTTGTGCATATGGCTTACGGCCATTAGAATGCTCATCTTCCATATCGATTCTACCGCTGTTATGGCCCATTTCATCGTCTTCATTAAGACTATGTGCTTCTTCTGAGCCTTCGTCTTCTGATGGTGCTTCTTCTGATTGTAAATGAGCTTCGTCATCACGTTCGATTAGCTCTTCATGGTTGTCTCTCGGTTCCATACGACCACCTTGAGCCATCAATGCCTTGCCGTCATCGTCTTCGTCACCTGGGTCCATACCGCCGTGATTTTTAGCAGCAGTCTTACCGCCTACATTAGATACGTTGATGCCTTTAGAACCTAAATCTCTAGTAGTAATAGTTACGGTACCTGCTCCACCTGTAGAAGCTCCGCCTGGGTTAGATCCACCAGTCTTTGTCTTATTACCTGTAGTGCTAGTCTTAGCTCCACCAGTTTTAGCGCCGCCAGTTTTAGCGCCGCCAGTAGCAGTCTTTGTATCGACTTTTCCACCTTCAGCATAAGATTGGACTTTTTTCATCTCAGCTGCAGCCATATCTTGGGCATACTGGTCTTCGATTTCTTTATTGTATGGAGCTTTTTTATTGTTATGCTGAGATGCCATATCAGGGCCTTTGCCCATCTTTTTAGCATCATATTCATCGTCACGTTTAATTGGTTGGCGTCTATCAGTTTCTGGATGAATACTATCGCCAAGGTCATTTTCATCATCTCGCATATTCATATTGCGGACAGAGAATGCATCAGAACCTATGATTTTTGGTTGACTAAGCTTTGTAACTGAAGGCTTTTGGGCTTGTTTTACTGTAATGTTATCTGCCCAAGAATCGTTTTTAGCTGGTTTATCGCCTGAATTTCTAGATGCTTCTTTAGAATCATTATAGCGGTTATCTGGCATTGGACGTTTTTCAGACTTTGCTGATTCTACTTTTCCGCCTTTAGCATAGTTCATATCTTTAGAACCAGACTTAACAGAACCTCCAGATGCAAGTTTCTTCTTAGCTGCTTTTCGCATTGCATGGGCCATAACGAGTTTACTTTTAGACATTATTCTTGTTCCTTAGAGGCTTGTTCATTCATACTATCGAAATCATGGGATTCTTCAGAGTCTTCATCTTTTGGCTTAGCGCAGCAATCGTGTGCTTCTTGGAGTAAGATTGCAACTGTTTTAACGTCGTGACGGGCAACTGCCTTGATTAGGTCAGATGCAATAGATTCGATACTAGATTCTTGGTTTGATGAGTCTTCTGGTTTTTCATCTGGAGCGCGGTCTTTTACTATCACACCAACTTGATTGGCTTTTTTCATAAAAGGTAGCAAAATCGCCTCCAGGCAGTCTAAATATGCCATTTAGTCCTTAATTATCTCCATAACCGCCATATTCGACCTTATTCTTCTCTTCTTGCATATATCCTTCTAATTCGCGTTCAAACATCTCTTTGTCTTGAGCTTCTGCCCATGCCTTGGTACCATACTTAGGCTTATCTTCTGGAGGCATGTAAGCATATGCAGGAGAGTATTTAAATGCATATAATACAGAATCGATGATATCTGAGTGATAATCAGTACTTACGACTGTTCTTTCAGGAGTAGATTTATCTCTATTAATCTCTACTAAATACGTATCTTGAGCAAACTTAGATTCAATAGATGCTTTGAAGTGTCCACGACGTAGCGCATCGTTAAGGAGTTCTACATTCTCCATCTTACGAGACTTCTCTGCTGCTTCTACTGGGATTTGGTGTCTACGGATTAGCTCTTCACCAATCTTCTTACCTAGGGCGCCCATATCCATACTCATTTTAGATACATTGTATATCTTGTCTAATCGCTTAATTTCATCTGCAAGCTCTGTAATGCCTTGCTTAGTCTTTACTGACTCTTCTACAAGGTAGGTTACTGGATCTGCTTCAGACCAGGCTAATATACATATAGCATCTGCATCCTTGTACCCAATATCGATACCCATGATGTATTGGTACTGGCCCATTGGTAATGGTGGTTTCCAGTTATTTTTATCTGCATTGTATTTGATTAGGAGAGAATCAGAGTCGTTTGCCCATATACCATAATACTCACGTTGGATACTAGGATCTGATATGGTTAGGTTACGACGTTTAAGTACTCTGTCTAATAGCTCTTGATGGGTCTTTTGGGATTTAGTAGCAATATGTGGATTATCAAAGAATGTCCACTTATGTTTAGTCCATACATCGTTATTATTATGGGCACATTCATAGAAGTAGCCAGTTGGTGTAGCCCTAGGAGTTCCGATTAAACATAGAGTACCAGCATAATCTAATAGTGCTGGTTCGATAATGTCATCGATAAGATCCTTGATATACTCACGAAAAGACTGGCATTCATCGATGTAACAGAGCTTTATAGGCAATCCCCGGAACTTCTCAATCTCAGACTTATCTTTAGCTCCAGAGATATAGATCACCGACTTGTTAGCAAAGGTTATAGATCCTTCTGCTTCAGATACTGTTCCTTGTAACTCATTGTTATCGTTTATCTTCTTAAGTTCTTTCCATACTAGTTTCCTAGCATTTGCTGCAGATAAAGTAATATAAAGGCACGTAATCTCTGCTGTATTGATAGCTGTATGTATTAGATGTGCTGCACAAGCAACGGTTTTACCTGCTCTACGGCTACATACTGCTACCTTAAAAGGAGATGGATCTTCTACGAATTCTAATTGCTTATCAAATAGAAAAGAAGTGATGTTGAATTTACGTGCCCAATACTGGTCCAAAGCTTCCTTGCTTTGAGCCTCAGGCTTTTTAGAGCCTATGATGCGTTTCATTAGACTGCTTGCGACTGTTCTTGAATTTTTGGAAATAATTCGGCAGAAACAATATTGCCCCAAGGGACTAGGGCATCGACTGTCTTAGCAGTAAGATGGGCAGTAAGGAGAATACCTGAATCTACAATAACACCTGTCAAAGTGATGTTATTCTTACGTTCTGATAGATTGACTACGTTTGGTACATTACCATATCCTTCGATAAGGAAGGACTGGTGTAGTCGTAGTACTCGTACTAAACGAGAGTTAGCTGTTTGGTTCATTTGTGCTCTTTTCTGAAGCGCGGTCTAAATCTTGTCTAGCCTTTGCTTCATGGTTAATAGCTAATAGCTCTTTATTAGTATTTTCTAGGTCTAAGCTATGGACATAGACTAGATATTGGGCCTGAGCAGCTTTAGATAGAGCTTCTGTATATGCCTTTTGGATTTCTTCCATAGTACGCGGAGCAGGCGGATTTGGGATCTTTTTCTTTTTAAACATCTTTGTTTTCCTTATTGTTTTTTAGTATTAGTTTAATAGCATCACTTAAAGCACGTTGGTAGGCAACAACCATAGAAGCAGTAACTAGACTGCCTGTATGTTTAATCAAGTTCTTGTAATCACTAACCATTTTCTCATGATTAGCAAATAACAGGCCTGCTACTTCTTGAGTTGGCGTAAGCGTAGTCTTCTCTGTTTTAATCTGTGTTTGACTCATATACTCCTTTAGAACGCAAATGGGTTAAAGATTGTATTTGGTAACTTAATCATTAATCTACGGCCTAGATCAGTTAGATGCATTACACTAACCGGATTAGCTGGTACTAAGGCTTTAGCAAGGCCTTGTAATCTCCAAGTCTTTTTAACAAAGACCCATATAACGGTATTATCGTCTGTACTTAGGATGCTATACCCTAGTATTACATCTTGATCATCTTTTAGGCATGCTATCTTAATTTTAGCTTTAGGGCTCTTTAAGAAGGTCTCACCAACTGGCTTATAGGAAGTCATGAATATATTCTTTGGTATTAGCGAAAACCAGCTATCGCCATAATAAAGGCCGCGTAGAAAAGTAGCCATAACAAAGCTAGTATCACTAGTCCTGAAGTCCCTAATCTCATATAGCCCTTCTAGTTTACTCACGGTATTCCGTCTTTGGCATTAAATACATTGCATACATAGAGTTTTTAAGCTTCTTAATGATGTAGTAAATAGGCGATTTACTCTTAATCTTATTACCTGCTTTAGCAAGGATCTTAGCAATGTCTCTATAGCTAATACCGTTTGCATGGTATGTCCAAACAACCTTTTCTAGCTCTGTATCAAACTTATAGTCTTCTAGAAAATTCTCTGCCATTTGGTAGTATGCTCTCTTTGCTTCCCATGACTCGCCATGGTGGTTTTGAAACAATTTTGTAGACCAAGTTTTAAGCGTGTCGTTATTCACGTCTTCTATCTCCTTAAATCCTGTATCTGCTGCCTTCTTGTACCACTCATCTCTTAACTTCTCGTAACTATTCTTTGGGCGTCTCGATTTCATTTAATGCTACTTCTGAAGGTGTCTCTGCTGATGGAGCTAACGCTGCCTGCGCTGCTGCAGCTTCTTGTGCTGCCTTTTGTTGTGCTTCGTGCTTTAGCTTAAGTGCTTGAAAACGTGCTCCTGCAAGTTGCTTAGCAGCTGCTACGCGTACAGTCTTTACAAACTCGTTTTTAGGGAGTTTACTACGAGTAGGTGCAATTCTCATCATTTCAGCATCTACAACCCATTCAATATCATCTGGAGTAGCAATAGGGCCTACAAGGCTTACAATGTCTGCTACATAAGCATCGAATTCAGTCATGCCTGCTGGGATTGAAGTAGGGAAGTAACTAGATAGTTTTTTAAGTAATTGTTTCATTATATCTCCTTAAGAGTAATATATCTCTTTTTGAGACGTATGTCAATACTTAATACAAATATTTTTTATGGCGGATAAGTGGCGGATATCATTAGACTTCTGCTAATGTTCTGCCTATCTTGGGAATGGCTTCTAATTTAATACCTGGTAAAATCGTAGTATTTTCCATGGCTTCTTGGAGTAATAGGGCTACAGCTTCAGCATCGGCTTCATTACACTCTGCTACTAAACTATCATGGACCTGGATTACTAACTTACAATCAATGCCTGCCTCGATACATAGGCTATTAAAACGAATAGCCGCTCTATTAACTATGCTAGCACTAGTTCCTTGGACTCTATGGTTTACTGCTAGATTTAGGATATTCCTAATTTCATAAGGTAGGTCTGCATGAGACTTATTACCGTAGTGTTTAACTATATTCTTAGCTTCTGGCATTCTACGTGGTCTGCCAAATATCGTTAAGACTTGGCCAGTTTCTTTGGCTTCTTTATGGCTTTCGAGTTGGAACTCTCTAACTTTCGGAAACTCTTCAAAGTAGTTGTCAATGTCCTGTTGAGTATCTTGCACAGACTTGCCGGTAGTAGATGCAAGTTGGTTTGCAGTAGCTCCATATGTTGAAGCAAGCGCGATAACTTTAGATAGATCTCTAAGCTTTTTGTATTTGACTCCAAATGCTTCAGGGCTTCCATCTTTTTGAGGACTGCAGTCTGATTTCGCGTATACTTGCATCCCAATAACGGAGTAAAAGTCAGTATTCCCGTCGAATGCTTTGAGAAGACGGGCATCCCCTGATAAATAAGCAAAGACTCGTGGTTCGAGTTGTGAGTAATCCGCCCCCACGAATAATTTCGCTGCTCGTGCGGAGATACACTGTTTAATACGTTTATCATCTCTTGGTAGATTCTGAAAGTTAGGGTTACGGCTAGAGTACCGTCCGCTTGTTGTGCCAGCCTGCAAGAAGTTAGGCCTAATAATGCCATATTGAATTCTACTCTCTATACCCTTTACATAGGTATTTAAGATCTTGTTTTTACGTTGATATTCTAATAGTTTGGCAATCCACTTATGATTATCTGCATGTTTCTGAAGTGCTTTTTTATCGCATGCTATATAGGCCCAAGGCTCTTTAATCTTTTTAGCTTTAATAACTTTGCCATTCACTATTGCTTCAGGTGAACTTATATTCCCAGCAGATCTATTACATTCGGCTATAAATAAACGTTTAGCAGAAGGATTATAAGGTATTTTAATACCTAAATGGGAGCATAGTTCTTTGCCTGATTCTGTAAGTAAATTAAACTCTAAACCCATTTGGCCAAATACTAACCAAGATAGCTGCTGCCCAGATCCTATATTAAACGTGTTCTTCTTATTAGTTCCTGGGTATTTGACTTTTATATATGACTCTATCTCTTTGTAGATAAAGGTCTTTGCTTCTAAGCATTCAGCTTCTAATGTCTTTTTAAGCGTTGTTAGAGCTTGCTGGTCTACCTTCAATCCAGTAATGTTTAGTTGATAGGTAGAACCCTTTAGTAAAGGCATAGATTCTTCTTCATAGAAGAATTTATCCAATCCTTGTTCATATAACTCAGGAACTAGCGTTAAAAAGAGTTTATAGGTCAATAGCGCGTCTTTAGCACCATACTTAGCCATTATGTGGCTATCACACTTATACATCTCATATTGAGTCTTGGTGAGTTTACCGCCATTTGCTAATACCGACGCCTTCATCTCTGCTTGCTCTTTAGCCGAATCTTCTCCAAAATAGGCTTTAGATAGCTCCTTAAGACCTATTCTACGGTTTTCATTAAGTAAATGGGCTAGTATCATAGTATCAGTATGTACAGCTTCTATTAAACTCACCTTGAAGTAACATTCAGACATAATACAATCGAAGATGGCATTATGCATAATTAACTGCTTAGTCTGAAGTACCTGCAGTAGAGGCTTTATATCTAAAATAGATACTGATGCTTCTAATTGGTTAGCTTCTGCATTCCACCCTTGGAGAATTATGTAATAGGCAGTATTTTCATCTGCAGAAATAGATATACCGATAACTGTAGAAGACTGCTCTAATCCAGTAGTTTCAGAATCGTAGGCTACATATTCTTTATCTCGTAGGTATTCAATTACTTCATCAATGCCTTGTTGTGTGTCTACTACTATCAATTGTGGCTTCAACTACTGCTCCTTCCTGATAAGGAACGCTCTTATATTCTACTAACTCAGTCTTTCGGTCCATTTTACGTTTATTAGTACTCCTAGGCAAGAAGTAATTAAAAGAGACTTCTTCGGATTGAGTCATATCGCGTAAGAGTTCCTTGTCAGAATCGAAGTAAAAGAAGTATGGAACGTCCTCCTTGATTACATCCTGCTTAGCCTTTTTATGCCTAATCTTACAGAACTTGAATGCAGTTACTGTAGGGCATGCTTCTTCTGCATGGCAGCGTTTAAGTGGTTGCCATAGGGTTATTAGATAGTCACAATAAGCTTCAAAAAACATAGTACCGTATGCAGCATCCTTGTTGAGTTCTATATCGCCTATACCTGCTTTTTCTCTAGAAGTCTGGGATTGCATTACTAGCAGTGTATTAGTACTAATAGCAAATGCCTTCATGTTATGGCAGATAGTCATTAGATCCTGATTTTCATTATTAGAGCCCTTTTTCTTCAAGGCTCCGATATGATCAATTACTATACAGCCTACCTTATTGCCCGTCTCTTCTTGCCATTTCAGTATATACTCTTTAATCTCATCGAAAGATAAATGGCGGAAGTTACCATCATTATCGTAGTTAGAAATTACATGGACTTTAGAGTTTAAGCTAGTATTACCATCTGTCATAGTAGCCCATCTATCTGCAATCTCATTTGCTGGTTGTTCTAATGGAATAAAGAAATGGTGATAGTCTGGGTTTTGTTCTGTAAACCAAAGAAACATGTTTAAGGCAAAGGCAGTCTTACCTACACCTGAACCTGCTACAAGCCCTATTACTTGGCCTAGTCTAAACCCATGTACTGTATTGTCAATACGCTTATGGCATCTAAATGGTATTCCTTTTAGAGTACTACCAGAGCGCTTTAAAATAGATTCTACGCTATCAGATAGGACTAGTTCTGACTTAGTATCTGGTAGTTCATATGTCCAGATCTTATCTACGATATTAGAAGCATAGTTAAGCCTATGGATAGGCGCTCTAGACATGGCTTTAGCTGAGTTCACTAAAACAGAGACTGCTTCTTCTTTAGTAAAGTTATTTGCAAACATGAGATGGCCTAGTCTATAATCATCTTTACTTCTATCGCTAGAGTTACCTGCCCAGATGCTTTTGGCTTCATGATTTTCATGAAGGAGTTTACCAAACTTAGCAGGAAGTGTGTCATCTATTGCAGTACTAGTCCTATCTATTGAATAAGTCTTATTATAATGCTGTTCACAATAGGCTAGATCTTCTTGTGTTAGGACTGGTAATAGCTTATCCATATCTTCACAAGAGTAAGTAACATCATTTTCTTCAATGATTTCACATAGTTTGAAGTCATTCTTGTCTTTAACATTGAAAGAGCCTGGGAGTCTCATAAGCTGACAAATCTTCTGTACTGCATCGTCGGTGTTATATAGTCTCATAAGCCTGCGGGATAGCTTTAGGAAAGACATGGCATCTAAATCAGAGATTTTCCAGTATACATGGATGCCATTACCTGAATCGACTACTTTAGTAGGTTTGATTGAAATAGTCTTTAGAAATTCTTGCTTTGAAAGAATCGCGGTTTTAAGGTCAAAATCAATGAAAACACTGTTAAATGTATCGATATCAGGACCAGATACTGATGGGCCTGGAGTAACATAATTACCTGGGTAGTTAGGGAAATAATAAACATTGTAGCCCAAAACATTTTTAGTTGCGATTTCTTCATCTGAAAAATCTCCTTCTAAAGCTTTAGGAGTGGTAGGATTTTGTTCTAAAAGCCATTTAGAGGCTATTAATCGGCAAAGCATACCACTCCTAATTGTTAATTACGTTTATTCTTAGCTAGAAGTCTCTTAACGTCTTCTACTGAACGGCCAGAAGTGGCAGCAATATTAGACTGATAAGGTACTTCTTCTTCAAATGAGTTAGTGTCTTCAGACTCATCCAAATCATCAAAAGACTCTTGTGCAGAATCAGAAGCAGCTACTTCGATTGAGTTATCAGAATCTACTTCTACTTTATAGGTATACATATCACCATTCGGTGTAGCTTTAGTACCTGTGGATGTTACACGTACCATAGCGCCTACAGGAGCAGCACCAAGCTTACGATTAAGGTCTGTAGTGCCCCATACACCAAGGTTTTGCCCAATACCTAGCCCAAGAGCTTTAAACTCTCTAACTACTGCTGGATTATCAGATCCAAAAGTAAGGAAATGAAGCGTGCTCTCTCCGCGCTTATTTTCTACTTTACGACTACCAAGGTAATATCCTTCTGCTTGCTTAGGATATGGTTTACCCGTTTCTTTATTTACTTTACCGATAGCAATAGTGATATCGGCATCTAGACTGGACACTTCTTTGAAGGCCATATTTTTCTCCTTATTTTCGTTGTTTAATTACTTCTTTTAACATTTCTTTAAAATCTGAATCTTTATTATCTTTGCTCTCTAATAAAGAAGTAAGTAATGTATATATCCTGTATATTTCCTTATGTAACTGATCATTGTGGACCGCATACTTATCTCCGCGCTCTTTCCAAGCTGATATAACTTCATCTTTAGCAGCTAAAGATATTCGTAGCAAATCATTTATTTCTTCAATGTTTTTTCGCTTAAACATAAGTCCTCAATTCTTAGCTTTATAAATAGTTTCTGGTTTTAAATATACTCTTTGAGTTAACCATGATTCTACTGGCTTGTCATCAAAATAAGCTTCTGGTTTACTCATAATCTGGTGTACATGCTCTTTTAGTCCAAGAGCATCTATTACATTCGATGCCCATTGGAAGCCTCCACGACTCCATACTATGATGTAAGAGCCTCTAGCAAACTCTTCTTTTACCAACCTAATCATAGGGTTGTTAAGCCTAACTCTAATCTCTGCTCCACCAAGCGGATCTACGACGCTAATCCGCTCTTTAAATGGAATGCCGATAGGATCTTCATGCATTACAATCGTATCGTCTACATCACACATAATGATTCTCTCGTTATTAATGACCTTCATAATTAGTTTCCCAGGGCTTGATAATGCCCATTTCCCGTTCCATATACTCTAATAGCATTTCTGCTCCATCTTCTGGTTCAGCATCTGCATAGATTTCTACTTCTGCTATCCAGTCTGCTAGCATTTGGATTGCTTCTTGTTTATTCATTTTGCCCTCATTACTACTTCTAGTATAAGTGTAGTAGACTGCGATTGATTTTTAACATTAAAAACTTCTATTTGTCCGCCGATCAATGATACCATGCCTATCCCTTGTCTAGAAATGGAAGTTATCGAGCCCGTATGTACTCCTTGAAAATCTTTCGTTGTAAATTTAACTTTATCTCCGATTTGCAATAGTATATTCATTTTTGAGGTCCTTTGTATCTGTCGTCAAGCTCTTTATGCGTTTCTTCAAATTCAAGTATAAACATTAAACAGCAAATCGCATGAGCAAGATGGGATAAACCAGTTTCAGGATCTTTATCTTCTCCGCCGATATATGCTACCACGTGACGTAAACATGCAGATAATGGTCTGCTCCAAGCAAAGCCTCCACGCCAGTTATGAGCGCTATATTTTTTCTTACCAAAAGACATTACTTGAGCTACCTTTAGTAGTGCAATCCCTGACAAGAGACTCATGTCTGGCTTTTCAGAGTCATGCTTAATGCCAGTGCCCACAATTACTGGTTTAGTAATTCCAGAAGCAATAGTAATAGTCTCGCCTTCAGTAAAAATGCCTTTAGTTTGGTTCATTGTTGTTCCTTTTCATATTTAGGGCAATAGTCAGAATGTTTACCGCTGCCTGCTATATCAGCGCCACATTCACATTGTTTATTCTTATATGGAAGTAACCAATCCTCCATATTATCATCCCAATTGGGTTTAGCAGGTTTTGGTAATTCAGGAAGTTCATCGGATAGTCTAAAATTACGTTTAGTTTTAAGCCAACATACGTTGCTTACATCGTATAATCTTGACATGCGATTAATCTCCTTTGGTATACTTTGATTACTTTATCGGAGTATTTACTCCTTGTCAAGTCTTTCGCTGATCCTTGATTATAGGCTATAAGCCCTTTTTGTATATTGCCATGGTATCTATGGATTTGATGTGCTAAGTATTTCGCTGCATATTGGATATTAGTCTTAGGGTCCATAAGGTCTTTTTCAGTTCCTTTAAATCCAAGAGACTTAGCTGTATTGTATTTGATTTGGCAAATCCCTAAACTATCTCCATTACCATCATGATGGTGTATGGCAGTTGGATTTAGGTTAGACTCTATTGTGCATACAGACTCCAGCAGTCCTGGAGGTAAGTGGTTTTGATTAGAAGCAGCCATGAAAATAAGCATAAGAGTTATATTCATGAGATTAGTATAGCAGAGATACTAAATAATTAAAAATCAAGTCTCATTATGAAATTAATTCTCGCTGCAACTCGCTTACATCCATGGCTAATTCAAAATAATAACGCATTGGATACCCATCTGCCTTTCCTTGGTTATTATTGATTTTAAACCATTCTTCATTTTGCGTCATCGTAGGCTTATAAAGAGAAACTACTCGATACAACCTATTTTTTGATATATTTTTATCATACGCTTTTACACATCTAACTATATCGCCTACCTTGAAGGTCATACCTTAAAGCCTGGTCTATAATCGATAAAGTAAGGTACGCCATACTTTAGTACGCCAAAGCCTACACTAGAACCTACTGGGTTAGCTGCTGCGTATTTAGCTGCTTTAGATTGAGTATCCATAATACAGCCCATTTCAGCACCAAAGATAGTACCGTTTAGAGTCGTAGTGTATGTAATTGAGACTTTGTGCGTATGGCCCTGGATTATGGACATTCCTAAGATTCTACTCTTTTGGGCTACAGTACCGCCTTGTTCGTCTCCATGTACAAATAGGACTGGGCCCCTAACAGTATTTACGATTAACTTATCATTCTGAGGTATCCAAGTCCACCCTTTAAATCCAAAGACTTCGTTTACATCTCTAAACATCTGAGAAGGAATACCGCCTTCAATTGCTTTAGATAAGATACGAGTATCGTGGTTACCTCTAATGATAACCATTGTAGGAAACATTTTATGTAGAGACTTTAGACACTTCTCTGCCTGGAGGTATTCATCTGTAGGACTAGCATCATCTGTATCTTTAGGCCACCTACTCCAAATCTTCTGGTCTGTAAGGTCTCCTAGACATACTACTAGGTCTGGCTTGTGTTTTCTTTTCCATCTAGCCATTTGGAGCACTGCATCCTTATTCCACCAAGGTGCATGTAAATCAGGGATGACTAGTACTTTTTTAAAGACTTTTCCATTTTTGTATAACTTCTTCATAGAAATCATTTTGCCTCCAGGGGCAGGTCATATTTCAGTAAATAATCGTATACAGTTTTAGCGCTCTCTAATGTATGCCTACCAACTAAAAACTTATTACAGCGAAAGCAGAGTAGCCCTCTAATCCTACCTGACTTATGCGCATGGTCAACAGACAGGTTGTTCTTAAACTCTTTTCTATCCTTATTGCAGATAGCACATTTATTTCCATGCTTCTCTATAAGATCTTTCCTTATAGCATCTATTTGCTTCTTTGTATAGAGTTTAGATAGTTTAGCCATTAACCAAAACCAATGATTATTTGTTTACCCCATCGACGGGCCATGTTAAATCTAGGATTGTCTTTTAGAATTTTGTCCACTAGTTTAGACCAGTCTGGATGTCTCTCTGGCATAGGCAAATCCATTAAAGCTTCATAATAAAGCCCGTCCTGTTCATAAGAATAACCAAAAGCCTTTGCAAATTCTGGGTTTTTAATACCTTTATCCAATTTGAGACTCTCCATCAACAAGAGTAACATCAATCCTATTGTTAAAACAAGCTTTTAATGATTCTGAATGATCTACAACAAAGATATTCTCGTATTTAGTCTCTAGTAGACTGAATAGGCCAAAGGCCTTCTCTTTTAAAGGCTCTGATAGGCCGTCTAAGGCCTCATCGAAGAAAAGAGTAGTAAAGTCTACGCTATGGTGGTTGGCAACTGCTTCCATTACAGATACTCCAAAACAGAGTTTTAGGAGGCAGCGTTGGCCTTTAGATAGCTGAGTAAAGGAGGCTAAATTACTATCCTTTAGAATAGTAACCTCTAGCTTATCTGTATCTATTTCGAAGTTTACTTGGATTTCAGAATCGAAATGGTTTACGAGTAATTTGTTGGTATTCTTTTCTAGGTCTTTGATAGTAGACTTGACTAATAGTCCTCTAAAGTCTGCTAAAACATCTCCTAATAACTCTAGGTCACTAAGTTCAGTCTTGTAGTAATTAAGGTCTTGCTTCAACCCTACTAGGATAATAGATAGATCTGACACCTGGGTTTTAATAGTCTCTATATCGTATGGGCTAGTTTCATTAGATAGTTGCGTTATCTGATCTAAATAGGTATTTTCTCTATTCTTTTCTAGGCTTAGTTGCTCCTGGAGGTTTGATACAGTCTTAGTGAGTTGGTTATATAGTACTATATCATGTTTCTGTTCTGATCTAAGTACACTAAGCTCTTCTAATAGCTTTTGGCGGTCTCGGACTAGTATTACCTTCTTGGTATTGTGTTTAGAACTACCACAAGTAATACATACTTCTTCATCTAGTTTAGTAATGGCTTTGTCTAAACTGTTGATTTGTCTAGTAAAATATTCTTCATCATAGACTTTTGTAGCAAGAGCCTTTAACTCGAATAGATTTGCATTAATAGCGACATTAATCTTTGTAAATGTCGCTTTTTGATTCTCTTCGAAATCTCTATTCTTTTCTTGTAAAGTGTTTATTTTCTTGTCTTTATCTAAATTCCAATTAGTTACCTTAACTGCAGTTCGCTTCAATTCGTCTTGCTTTACTGCTAAAGTAGTAGAAGTCTCATTCAGATCTAATGTAAAGGTTTCTATAGCTGATTTAAGTTCTTTACGGTATTCTGCTGAGCTAGCAGTTAGTTGAGTAGGTAATGATAAGTCGGCTAACTGTTCTGTGATTAGTCTACGGTTCTTAGCAGTAGTAGTAAAGAACTGAGCAGTCTGTGAAAACTCATGGAAGTAAGAACCAGATAAGTAAAGCTCTAGATCAAAGCCGAGAAGGTTATTAATAATGCGCTGACTATCTGAAAGATCTTTACCACGATAAATGCCACTGACATTACTACTACCACTGTTAAACCACAGATCATTAGGGTTTCTACTCCGTTCAATAATGAGACCATTGTCGAATACGATGCGTCCTTTAGTGCCTCCAGTAGATCCCCAAGATATGACTTCATCTACTGCTCCATTCTTAGCCGTGCGGCCAAATAATACCCAAGGGATTAGATCGCAAAGGGTAGACTTACCAGAACCTGTAGGTCCTGAGATTAAAGTAAGCCCTTGGTTTTCAAACTTAAAGTCTAGTTCTTTATAACTACCAAAGTTAGTTGCCTTAGCTGATAGGATTTTCATGTAGACTTTTCCATAATACCTTTAGCCGATCTTTTCTATCTAAGTCTATATCTAAAGAGTCAATAGTCTTATCTAGTTTATCTGTTGCTGGTATGTTTACTTCTATAGTCTCTGTACTAGAGATTACTTCATTTGAGATTAAATCTAACTTAAAAGGTATTGTAATGTCAAGTTCTTTAGCTATATCTGCTTTAGATATATTTACTAACTTATCTGAATCTCCAGAGACTTTAACCCATAATAGGTCTTCTAGATTGTAAGACAATCTATTAGGGCTGCCTATTTGGTGTTCATACACTATATGCTTACGAAGGTTTGTAGGTACGAATTCAAGACTGCCGTCACTATGTAAGATCTGATATCCTTTTTCTGGGTCTTTAGCCTCCCCAAAGTTAAGGGTATAAGGATTACCTACATAATCCATTAAACCTCCATCAGGAAGGTCAAATTGCTGCCTAGTATGATAATGGCCTGATATTACTCTACGGCCTGCTAGGTCACCTTTAGAAATTGCAGATCTGTCTTGGAAATACTCTCCTGAAGCTGAGCCAGTAACTCCTTGGTGCATAATAACGATTTTAGCCTCAGGATGTATCTTTTGGAATTGAAACTTAAGCATGTCCGATTGATATGGTATAAACTGTACTAGGCTAGTCTTAATCGTGTAATAATGGGGACTATCTATTAACCAGCATGTAGGTCTTAAGAAGTCCAGGGCATGACGTTCAGATTTTTCATTTAACTTATCGTGGTTACCGATTAATATCATTGGTGCTTGTCTAGCCTGAGCAAGTGTATTCTGCATAGCATCTACACACTCTGCTCTAAGGTTAGCCTTAGTGTCATGTAAATCGCCACATATGATTAATCTAACGCCTAAATGGTCAGCTGCATCAACAGCCATTTTAACTGCTTTATCTGCTACTTCTAGTGTGTTCAGATTATAGTGAACATCACTAATCAAAACAGCAATTGGATGGTTACTCATTAGTCCTCAGTTCCGACTACTTTAAACCCTTCAGATGTAATATCTAACTCTACTACTTTAGGCCCTGGATTGGCTTTGTCAATATGATTCTTAAAAAGTTTCCAAACGACTCTAGCGCCTTTACGAACTTTTACGCCTTTAATTGTAGGTTCTATCCAATTTTTACGACTAGTCTGGTAAGTAAGCGATGAAAAGAAGTTAACTGCTTTACCGCCTGCATTAGTCTTCCCTGGGCTACCGATATTGTCGTAGGTGTAATTAATCATCAGTACTGCAACGTCATTTTCATCGCGCTTTGCGATTAGCTTATTTAGGCCTAGTCTATTTATTTGCCCTTTACCGCCCGGCTTCTGATTCTCCGTATTTAGATCAATCTCTGAATCTCTTTTAGAGACGATATTACCAAGTGAGTCGAATACGACTAGTAACTTGCCTTTTGGGTAGGCCTTAAAGAAGTTATCCCATAAAGCAAACATAGCCTCGAATGCCCGTTCAGCAATACTCTCTTGGACTAGCATTACACCATCTGGATCTACTTGCCAGTTGATTAGGTCTTGGGTTGTAGTCTTACCTTCAGTTTCTACATAAAGCACTGCTACGTCTTGGGCTTGTGCCGCCTTCATAGCAGCAATGGCACACGACGTTTTACCAGAATCTGAATCTCCTGCAATCATTACGATTTTACCAAATGGTATACCTTTGGTATTAGTAGCAGTTACCCACCACTCAGGCATCATAAGGAAGTTAGAGTCTTCTAATCCCTTTAGCTTAGAGCCTAGGCCTATATTACTCATCTTATCTGTTTTATAGAGCTTTTGGCTATCTGCCACTACTTTTTCTAGGTTATATTTAGCCACCGAATGTTCCTTTAGCAATAGTACGGAAATGTACATGCGCTTGGATGAAGATATTGTAATAGCGTTCTAGTTCGTCTCTATTTACTTCTGCTTCGTCTAGACTCTTTTGCTCGCCTAAAACTAAATCATTAGAATCTACTAGTGCTGCAAGCATTACATCGGATGGCTTTTTGGCATCTTTGGTAGCCTCAGCTAAGTAAATAGCTGATCTAACAGCCTTTACACCTGATTTCTTCATACGACTGTCTAGATCTGCATCTTTAAGGGCTTGGGATACTTTTAACTGCCCATACAAGAATTCACCTGCTAGCTTCTCAGCTACTTCTGCTGTAACGCCTTCTTCATAAGAAGCTACGATTTTCTGCTCTAGATCTTGTAATAGTTTTTTCATTAAAAGTCCAATCCGATAGATACGCCTATCACTCCGTTAGTCAACCCAAATACTCCAAGAGTAACTGGACCTAAAATCTCTTTAGATACGCTAGCTCCATAGACTGGCATTACAGATCTAGAACTAAGATCTAGAGATGCAAGCCCTGAAACATTTAACGTCTTTCGAGCATTAGATACTGTAGAAGTAGAAGACTGGTCTGTCTTATCTATAGAAGTATGGGCGTTAATAACCGTTTCTTCTTGGATGGTAGTAATCTCTTTACCATCTGGAGTCTTTTCAATCGTAGTAGTCTTCTTAGTATCTTGAGTAGTATCTTTTTGAGTATCAGTCTTAACTACTTCTTTAGACTTAGTATCTATAGATGATACAGAATACCTGCCGGCTGCGAATACAGCTGCTAGGACTAATATACTTATAATTACTTTAGTTTTTAGATCTAATGTCATAATAATTCCTTTTCTAATTCTGTAGGCGTAAATACTTTTTGCCTAAAACCTGCTTTTCCTTTTTCTATCATTCTAAGCTTCTCAAAAACTACTTTTAAATTATCAAAAACATATAAAGATCTATATTCCATGCAATGATCAACAGTAGTACAGAAATAATCAAATCTATTCTTATAATGATCAAAGTACCCAGAATATACACCAAACCATTGTTTTTTAATTACATAACATATATCTTCGTGTGGAGTGGTTATCTTTACTATCTTAATCTTATAAAACAAACTCATACAATCTCATCAATCAAGCCTAGTTCTAGGCATTCATTTGGGTTTAAATAAGTCTCTGCTTTATGGAGTTTATCCCAAGTAGTACTACTCGAAGTAGTTAATTTTGCAAGAAGGTCGCTCCACTGGGTTTCAAATCGCCTGCCTTCTCTACCTTGTTTTTCTATCTGAGAAATAGATCCAGATACTTCAGATAAAGAGTCTTCATGGACAAAAACCCATGAGTTTTCTGCCATGGCCCTTTTATCCCCGGAAGCAAGGATAATTACTGCTGCAGAAGCTGCTTGGCCCATGACTCTAATCGTAATAGGACAAGGCGAAATCCTAATCCTATCAGCAAATGCTAGACCATCAAAAGCAGTACCGCCTTCAGAGTTAAGTTCTACTAACACACCTTCGTCTGATTCGGCTTCTAATTCAGCTAATCCTTCAGAAAATATTTGATAATTATCTGAGTCGATCTCGCCACAAATATACAGTCTTCGCAAACTACCCTCCAATAAGGATTAAGAGTTTACCAAACAGAAATCCTGCCGAATAACAAAAAATAAACAAACTAACATAGAATAGTAATTTATGAAATAATTTCATTCCCATGATTAACAATACTATAATGAACAGAAACATGCAACAAAAATAAATAATGTAGTCAAAATAGCACTGGCTAAAACTGATACACCATAAAGCATCATGATTTCGTATATTTGATCTCTCATAAACCCTCCAAGGTTACTACTTATCGGAGATATTTCTAGGAACTTAAGTCTTTTTATGCTAATATTAGGTATGTTTAAAAAAGGCGATATAGTACGCTGCGTTGAATGTACGTCCGATATTAGTATTAGTCATACTATCTTAGGAGACCTTTACATAGTAACTAAGATAACTACACAAACCTATTATGAGAGGGATACTTATTATTACTTAGATCTACATCCTAGAGCAATTGGATGTAGTTCGACTAGATTTGAATTAGTCAAAAACCCTAGTAAGATCTTAAGGGAAGTATTATGAGTTTTAAGGTAGGCGATATAGTCCTCTGTATTAAAAGCAATGTAGTCGATAAGGACCATTATTCAATTGAAGGTCATCTATATAGGATTACTGACATTCTAGATACAGTCTTTTCGATTAAACAAGCAATTAGTATTAGTAATGGTTCAGTATGTTGTGATTCGTCTAGGTTTGAGTTAGCAGAAGACGTTAGTGAACTAGTCCGGGAAGTATTATGAAATTTACAGTAGGCTATATAACTAAATCTATCTACCAAGGCCTAGGCTTAAAGCATACGCTATTAGCTATTGGAGTTTTGACGCCGGGAGATTGTCCCTATCTTAACACCAGAAATCTAATATGTCAATAACTATTTCAATAAACAATAGTTATAGCCAAATCCAAGGTATTACAGTAGAGCAGCACAAGGCTTTACGTAAACTCCTACGCTATGAAGATAACCCAAATGCTAAATACTTTGGTAAAGGCTATGCTACCTATAAACACCTAATCGATAAGAAGGGTTACTTCCCTACCGGACTACTAAAGCTAGTCTCCCCACTACATCCAACTGCTCAAATCAAAGACAATAGAGTACAGCCTAAGATCCAACCTAGCATTCCTTTAACTGGCGTAAAACCGTATGATTGGCAGGAGAAGGCAGCCTATCTAGCCACATACCATCATAGGGGTGGTATAGTTGCTGTGACAGGTACCGGTAAATCGCTTGTAATAGGCCTAATCGCCTCAAGGTTGAACGTAAAAACCCTGGTGGTAGTTCCATCAATAGAGATCAAGAATCAGCTAATAGCCTCAATAGACGCTTTAATAGGCAAAGGGCATCAGGTAGTGGTTGAAAACATCGATTCTAAACGCCTCCAGACCCTAACCGGCTTTGATTGCTTGATTATAGACGAATGCCACCATGCAGCAGCAAAGACGTACCAGAGCCTTAATAAGAAGGCCTGGAGGGGTATTTACTACCGTTACTTCTTATCTGCTACCTTCTTTAGGAATGAGACTAATGAACAGCTACTCTTCGAAGGTATTGCAGGGAGCGTTATATACGAATTGACGTATAGGGAAGCAATCCTTAAGAAATATATATGTCCAGTAGAGGCCTATTACTACAAACTGCCTAAGGTTACTACAGATGCCTACACCTATCGTGAGGTATATAATGAGCTTGTAATTAATAATGAATATCGTAACTCATTAATATCATTGACTTTACTGAGATTAAATGCAGAAAGAAAGAGTACCTTATGTCTGGTCCGTGAAGTAGCACATGGTAATATCCTGTCTGAGATGACAGGTATTCCCTTTGCCAATGGAAAAGATGAAGAATCTCGTAAGTATATAGAAATGTTCAAAGAAGGCAAGATAACCTCCTTAATAGGTACTAATGGGATTATTGGAGAAGGCGTAGATACAAAACCTTGTGAATTCGTAGTGATAGCCGGTTTAGGCAAGGCTAAATCAGCATTCATGCAACAAGTCGGCAGGGCTGTTAGGCGCTATAATGACAAGGAAAGTGCTAAAGTCATCCTATTTCAGGATAAATCACACCGCTTTACTTCGTCTCATTTTAATACCCAAGTAAAGATCCTTCTTGACGAATACAGGATAACTCCTGTATTATTACCTAATGAGTAACTTTAAAAAAGGTGATATACTTAGAATAATTGAGCCTCCTTTCGGAATGGAACATTCAACGGGCAATTTAGTGCGCGCACTCTCAGATAGAAATGATGGTTTTGTCAATATATTGCCTCAAAAACAAGAACATACGATTTCTGTAAAGCACTATACTTGGTATGTATATAGATTTAAGTTAGTCACAGACCCTAGCGAACTCTTAAAGGAGTTTTTATGATAGTAGCATGTTTAGTAACATTAATGCTCAACAATGGTACTATGGAGCAGCGTTATGCAACAGGGACTCTACTAAAGGAAACATCTACTTCTTATGTAGTTGATTTTACTAGTGTTTCTAATGAACTAAACGATAAAGTAGAATTCGCAGCAATAGTCGTACGAAAACAAGACTGCGTAGTAAGGAAAAGAATTAAATGAAGTATCTAATATACCTTCTATATTTTATAGCCGGAATATTCTTAGGATTAGCGATAATGCAACAAGCCCATGCATCCCAACTAATCAAGATAGCCATTATAGATACTGGCTATAATCCTGAATATGCAAAACAACTAAAAGCACCACCAATAAAACTATGTCTAAATGAGAGTAAAGATTATGTAAATTCGGATTTTTCTAGAAATCCATACCACGGGACAGAAATAGCTTCTATTATAGCTAAAGAGTTAATAAATGTTAACTATTGTGCAATTATCTATAAAGTATTTTCAGATAACCTACCTCAAATCGATATAAATATAGTAAAAGCTTTAAAAGATCTAGAAACTAAAGATGTAGTAGCCATCAACCTATCTTTTGGTGGTACGGGGCCAAAAGAAGCAGAAAAAGCAGAACTACAAAAGTTAAATGACAAAGGTATTCTTATATTCGCTGCAGACGGTAACGATAATAAGGACTTAGATAAAGAATGTAACTACTATCCAGTATGCTATTACTTATCTAGTATAGTTAGAGTAGCTGCAGCAGATAAGGACGGCTATAAGTGCGAGGTGTCTAATTATGGAAAAGATTCTATATACGTATTAGGAACTAATTTTAAACAAGAGAGTTACTCATGTGCTACAAGTTATGCTACACCAAGGGCATTATCGGAGTTTGTCTCATTATTTGCGGATTTATTGGCAGGAACTGCAGTGCAGACACATCGACACAAGCAGTAAAAGCTGCCTGGGGCGCGTTTTATAAATATAACGGATATGACTCTGATATGAATAGGTTTTTGGCTCAATATGAGAATAAACTATCCGACGATCAAAAAAAGTATGGCGGATATGCCTACTTCTGTGCTAGAGTAGCTTTAGATAAACAAATCTCTTTCAAATGGACGTTTCCATGAACTATCAAAATGAGATTGAAACTATTTTAAATAGAAATAGATTTTCTAGACGTTTCTATGTTCGCTTCTCTCTTGCTTGTGCAAGATACGTAGAAGCTTATGATACGACTAATAGAGCAAAGGAATGTAATGATGTAGTTCATCGATGGATAAATGGAAAAGCTACTATTCAAGAAGTAAACGCCGCCTCCGCCGCCTCCACCACCGCCGCCGCCATGACCGCCGCCTCCGCCTCCTACGCCTCCGCCTCCGCCTCCTACGCCGCCTACGCCGCCTCCGCCGCCCACTCCGCCTCCGCCTCCGCCGCCTACGCCGCCTCCGCCTCCGCCGCCTACGCCGCCTCCGCCACCGCCACCGCCTACGCCGAAGATAGAAATAAATATAGTAAAAAGTACTATGATATTTTAATAGAAATGATTGCTAATTTAACTGAATTACAAAGAGAGTTTTTATGAAAAAATATAAAGAAATTAAACGACGTAAACGCATCTGTTATAAAGCTATGAAAGTTATAGCAGAAGATGAGCAAACCTATTCTTGTATAGCTTTACTCTTTTCGGGTAAAAGAGACATTACTAACTATACAGGCCGCTATGCTTACTTCTACGGTAAGCATGTGGGTAAGGTTTGGGTTATGCCATCTTCGGATGCAAAAAATCATCGTTTAATGCTATTAGCATTATTTGCTGAAGTAGGCGTGGAAGGTATGAATGAAAAAACTAGGTAAGTACTTATCAGTAATCCTAAGATACACAATAGGGTTAATTCTATTAGCACCAATTATCTTGCTTTTAGCAATAGTTGATGTTATGATCTATATTCATAGGAGATTGAACTAATGGTTAAAATGAAGAAGAGTATTGCTAAGTGGTATGTAGACCATCCTGAAATCTATTTTAGACCAGATGGAACTACAGATATTAACTATGATGATGAAATGCAAATCTTCCTAATGTGTTTAATGGGCGTGCCGGTCTTGGGCAAAGTCGGTAGACCTGGATATAAATGCTATCGGGTAGATTGGAAAGTAGCTGGACTTAAATCTGGGGCGTATTATGAAAGGAAAGATTTCGAAACGTTAACTCTCGACGATGAGTTCAAACTGATCTAAGCCTTGAAGAAGAGTCATAAACTCAGTAAAGGTAGTCATAGACCCGGTAACCATTTGGCCCTTGCTAGACTGGGCTATGCCAGATCCTAATAGTACGCAACCATCGCTATCATCATTCCAATTACCTACATGAAAGAGAATACCAGTATGACCAGATACACCAGTTATTTCAAACGTTTGAAAGGGTACATTGTTATGGAGTTTATGCACGCCTCTGACGCAGTTGAAAGTGCCATCATAGAGCTTTGGTACGGAAGCGAATGAGTGCTCTAAGGTATGGGCTAAGATCTTGCCATCAGGTAAATATAACTCTGAAAAGATACCATCTTCTCTAAATTCAATCCTACGTAGTCGGAGAGTCATTACTTATCCAATAAGAAAGTGTGGATGTCGAGTAAGGGCACAGTACCACTAAAAGGGCCGTCTGATACTGATACAATACCAGTTAATTCACCATTATCGTTTACTAATGGTCCGCCAGAACTACCAGCAACTACAAATGCAGTACTTAGCATAACAGTCTCTTTCATAGAACAGACAATTCCTTGTTCCATGTCTATCATTACTTCCATTTTGTTATCTAAACAGCGCTGGAAGTCTTCTGGCTCTAATACTGGGAATAGCATTGCATGTATAGACTGCTCGGATAGTAGCTCACCGTCGGTCCTATAGGTTGGCTGCATAGCGCCGTGGGTCATAGTATGGACATGTTGGTGCTTATACTGTTTATCGGCGATTTGGATAGACAATGCATGCTCAGGAGCAGATAAAAGCAATAAGTCCGATTTATCGTCCATAGCAACAAAGCTAATCATTTCTGATTTGCCTTGCTCATTAGTAGATTTGACTTTTCCATTCTCTAATAGACTAAAACAATGCTTTGCAGTCAAGGTGTATACTTTGCCACTAGGCGCTTGGACTTGGATACCAGAACATCCACCGCGTTTACTAGATAACTGGACGACTCTATTTCTAATATATGAGTCTTGAGACTTTACATACTTCAATACAGATGTAATACCCACAGTAACTATTAATAACCAAACAATATAACCAATTACAAATCTCATTTTTCATCTCCCTTTTGAAGTGCTTTACCACCAAAAGCAGAAACAACAAATACACTACAAATAGCCGCTACTCCTGTAAAATCCTTGCCTCTAAGTAAACCCAGTATGCCAATGGTACACCCTACAATAAGGCTTATAAGCGACATTAATCTCATTGTAGAGATACTACCGTCTTCGCTAAGTAGTTTCTTTATAAAATTCATTTTGTAAGTCCTAGTAGCTTAACTAAAGCCTCTACAATACCGGCAAGAATGGCTAACAAACCCGCCAACTTCATAGCTCCACTAACCATATGGACGTGTTTTTCAATAGGTTCTAGTCTATTTTCAAGATTAGTACTGCGGCGGACGTGTTCTTCTAATATAACTGATTGCTTTGCAAGCGTTACGTTAATCTCTGATATACTATCAGCTATCTTATCTACTTTGTCTTCAAGACGTTTATTATCCATAACCTACGATGTTTTTACGATATTGATAATAGTTTTAATCAAATTAGGCGGTTGATCAATAGGAGCACTAGAACTAACTACTACTTGTAAGATATCCCCTACTTGGCAGTTAAATGGAGCATTCATTTCTATATGGCTTTGTGGGCCTGCTGCTTGTGGAGAAGCTACGCTAGCAGATTGACTACCACTTTGCGACATAGTTACTACGATGCCTGATAGCGGTACCATAGTAGTTCTACTATAGATAACGTGCTCACCAGCTACGTTAATCGTTAGTGTATCAGTGCTCAGTCCACTACTAGCACTTGGTTGACCTATTTTCATATTTTATCCTTCTCCAATAGATGGAGATAAAGAGTTTATAGTATTATAAACTTGACTTTGATCTGTCCCAGAAGGTACAGATATCGTTACATTCACTACATTATTAGAATCAAGAACAGTATATGTATCAATACCATTACTAGAGTCTAAATTTACTGTTCTGCCATAATTATCATTATCTAATTGTGTCATAAATTCCTATGAAATAGTCCAAGTACCAGTTGTTGCTTCAAATGTTTCAACTGTACCTTTAGTACCTGCTGCTCCTGCTGTACCATTTGTTCCTGTTCCGTTACCACTACCAGCATTACCACCAGTACCGCCAGTAGCTAATAAAGTACCTGCAGAACTAATAGTATTAGCGAATATAACAACAGCACCGCCGCCACCGCCACCGCCACCGCCTCCACCACCGAGGTTAGTACCAACTGTAGGAGTACCGCCATTACCGCCATTACCGCCTAAAGCTTCTATAGTGCCTGAATTAGCTATTGTATCTGCTATAATGAATACGCCGCCGCCTCCAGCACCGCCTCCACCGCCTCCACCACCGAGGTTAGTACCGTTACCGCCTCCAGCACTGCCGCCTCTACCGCCTGTACCAGTTCCTGTATAAGTGCCTGCAGATTGAGATTGCCACATTGCTTGGACGTTTCTCCATAATATAGCTTTTAATACTCCCCCAGCACCGCCACCGCCGCCTGCTCCATTAGAACCAGAACCGCCAGAACCTGCTTGTCCACCAGCGCCGCCAATGCCTGTTACAGTACCTGGAGTAGAACCATTAGCACCTACTCCAGTACCTCCTGCTGCTCCTGCCGTACCTGCTGATGGGCTTCCTACAGTTGTTCCTGCAGATGCTGTTACTGTTCCTGCTGCTCCTGCTGCAGTAGTAGCGCTATTACCACCATTACTACCATTAAGATCTATGATACCTGTAGCTGCTACTGTTAATGTACCTTTAACAAATATTACTTGCCCGCCAGTATTTAAAGTAACTCCAGCATTGACAGTTAAATTATTGTAGTACATATCTCGAGTCAAAGTAGTATTAACCGAGATAGTTACGTTACCATCAGACCCATCTCCTACCATACCTTGAGCTAAAGCACCGCCAGATACAGAAGTATTATTGATTTGGATGGTGCCTGGGCCATTAGTAATACTAATACCAGGTCCTGCAGTAAGTGTACTAAGGTTATAAGAAGATGTAGTACTATTACCTATTAGTAATTGACCATTGGTAGGAACAGTAGATAACCCAGTACCTCCAGATCCTATTCCATCTACTCCACGAAACCACATATTAGAACCGTTAGAGATTAAATATGATTCTCCATATGCTGCTCGAATAGTCTTTGTAGCTGCACCATCAATAGTATCAGATCCAACAGCAGTCAGAGTCAAAGTATTAGTAGTACTAACAGTACCTGATTCATCTGCAATAATAAGGACTTGGCCTGGGTTAAGACTATTAGCTGCTGGTAAAGTCACTACTCTAGGAGCAGACATTGTACCAATTTGAGCAACATATCTATCAGTACTCAGTACAGTATAATTAGCATTAGAAAATGTAGATCGCTGATCAATATTAAGACCAGTAGAAGTCCTAGCACCTGCTGCAGTCGTATTGCTAGTACCTCCATGAGCTACTAATACTGTTCCAGTTACGTTTGCTGCATTACCTGCAATATTCCCTGTAACCTGGGTACCAGGTAAGCTCAATGAAGACAATGTAGTCAATGTACTATTAGAAGATGCTGTAATGTTACTTGCAGTACCACTAGTATTAGCAGCATTATTAGGAATATCAGCAGAAACTAAACCTCTAAATGAAGGCGTTGCAGATCCACCAGATACGGGACCTGCAAATACTGTATTTGCTGCTTGATTTAAGAGATTTAAGGTTAAAGTACCTGAAGTAGTAATAGGACTTCCAGAAACACTATAAATGGCTCCTGGGACACTAAGAGCAACGCTAGTAACAGTTCCTGTAGGCGCTACTCCACTTGCTGCAGAAGTAACTCGTCCTTTAGCATCAACTGTTATACTAGAATATGTATAACTACCTGCTATTACACCACTATTAGCTAATGTAAATGCAGCAGATCCAGGTCCACTAGCAGTGCCATCACCTGTAAGTGCTGTAATGTAATTCCCTGCAGGTTGTTTAGCATTGAATGTAGACCAGTCAGCACTAGACAAAGCTCCACGATTAGTAGCAGAAGCAGTAGGGAGATTAAATGTATGAATACCTGCAGGATTATTATCAACTATATTAAAATCTGTACCAGCAGTACCAATTACTAAAGTTTGATTAGCAAATGTACTACCATTCAAGGAAATTAAAGCAGTTGGTAGTGCAGAAGAAGAAATAGTAATTACATTACCAATATTGGTTACTGTAATATTAGGTCCGCCTACAAGAGTTAGGGCACCGCTTAAAGTATTTACACTAGAGACGCCAGCACCACTGCCGCCGCCTTCTAACGGTAAATCAATGTAATTATTAGCCATTTAGTCGCCTTTACCGTTATATATAATATTCATCGTAGCAGTACTAGTACCGCCAGAAGCATCTGTATATACAACTCGTACGTAATTGTACCCAATATATCTAACATTCCACATTGTCTCTCCTGATGTAGCTACTGCAAATGAAGAATCTGCGATATCAACCCAGTTAACTGGACCTACAGCAGGAGGTAATCCAGTAGAATTTGTTTGAGTATCATTAGTCTCTGGGTCATTGGATGCTTGAATCTTAAGCGTACCACTAGGTGTACCTGTTATAATCGCTGCAATAGTATACATAAAAATACTTTTTAGCGGCTGATAAGGCGAGTTGTAATTCGCATTCAGAGGTACATTTGTTGCTATTTGTCTATTATTTACTCTCATATTATCCTTATGGCTGCCAACCAGAGATTGGGACCGAAATAGTAAAGTTAATTATTGCACCTGTAGTAATATTGATACCAGTAGCACTAGTCGCTGGTGTCAAACCTGTTGATCCTGCAGTTCCGAAGTTACCTACACAACAGTATAAAAGAGAAGTACTAGTACCAGGAGCAGTAACGACTCTACCACCAGCATTCGATGAGTTACTTGTATTCCAAAGTCCTACACCATTGCCTGGGCTTGACGTTGTATTAGCCGTAATAGTAAGTTTTGTAGAATCTAAGGTAGCATTAGTAGGTAAAGAAATAGTAGGTATAGTAGCTGCAGCAGTTCCTACAGTACAAGAAGCAAGGATCTCCATGTTTCTACCAACCCTACGCCATTGTGCTGAATTATTAGTTACTGTACCAAAACCCGTACCATAAGTAGGAGTATAAGAAGTAGTATCACTACCCGTTTGATGCTCCATTACCTGCCAGTTAGCATTGTCTGAAACTAATACGACCTTTTCGCCATTAGTAGCTAAAACATAGCCTCCACTAGCAACAGTTCCACCAGGGCCATTTATAGTCTGTGAGCTAGTAGTGTTTAGTGTATATAATTGAGACAATGAAGTACCATTATGTTGGATTACTATTACTTGGCCATTAATACCTACTGCTGTAGGCAGAGTAATAGTAAAAGAAGTAGAACTAGCAATTACATAGTCATTCGCAACTGCGTTATAAGCACTAGTCTTAGAAACAACGTTATAAGCTACTGCTCCAGTACTTCCACTAGAAGCAGCAGTAATCAAACCCTTAGCGTTTACTGTAATAGTAGCATTAGTAAAGGTGCCTACGTTTGAGTTGACAGTAGCTAGAGTAAGCGCAGCAGATCCAGGTCCTGATGCAGTAGCATCGCCTGTAAGGGCTGTAATACCTGTAGAAGCAAGGGTAATACTACCATGGCCATTAGTAACAGTTATACCAGTGCCTGCAGTAAGCGTTGTCTGAGTTAACCCGCCACCAGAACTATTACCGATAAGTAATTGACCATCAGAATAAGCATTAGATCCAGTACCGCCATTACCTTGTGATAAAATACCCGTGACTTTAGTAGTTAAGTCAATAGTATTATTGGCAATCTTAGCATTAGTAACGCCTAAATTAGCAAGTTTTGCCGTCGTTACTGATAGATCAGTTATGTTCTTAGTTGTAATTTGTGACAAACATCACTCCATTATACGTAACTATAGCCAACTGTTAAAATATCGCCCGCTATTAAAGCAGCATTACCACCAGTAGCTAGATCACCTGCAAATGTAACTCTAGTAGATCCACTAGATCCGCCAGTAAGGCTAACTGTAAAATCAACGCCTTTTAATTGTAAAATTCCACCATTAGGAACAATTGAAACACTATTAGTTAATGCAGAAGATCCCGTTGCTGGATGATTAGATGGAAATCCATTTGCTACATCTAAATCTATGTACTGATTAGTAATATCAGTAGAAGTAAGTGTATAAGCATAAGAAATCGGATTAACATTAGAAATTACAGGAGTTCCTGTAAGTTGGCTATAAGGAAGGCTTAGTGCACTAAGGGTAGTCAAAGTACTGTTAGAAGTAGCAGTGATATTAGCCGCATTGCCTGCAATATTGCCTGTAACCTGAGCACCTGGTAAACTCAATGCGCTTAGAGTAACTAAAGTACTATTAGAAGTAGCAACTAAACTAGCTACCTTAGATTGAGATCCAGTAGCAGGACCTGCAGTTACATCGCCAGTAAGTTGGTTAATAGCATTTACTGTTACAGCGCCTTGAGCACCGTTTACAGAGCTTACACCAGCAGCAGGAGTAGTAAGTACCCATTTAGTACCATTATAGATAACTAAATCACCAATCTGGAAGTTAACCATAGAAGGATCAGTCAACCCAGCAACTGGACCAGCAAATGCTGCATCTACCCAATAAGTAAATCCAGTAGTACCAGTACCATCGACTAAAGCAGGAGTATTTGTAGAAGGGTCCCAATTACCTTGGAATTCCATAAGAGCAGAAGGAAGTTGACTTAAAGGGACTTTACCGCCACCATCTAAAGATGCTACTCCACTAGCCGCGCCTACTTCACTCTGAGTTACGTAAGTAGCGGATAGACTTGGAATATCTGCTGCAACTAATGCCCTAAACGTAGGAATAGAAGGTCCAGCAGAAGCAGGTCCTGCAAAGACTGTATTAGCTGTTTGTGTATTAAGCGAGCCTGTCAAAGTACCTGAAGTAGTTACGGGAGATCCAGAAACAGTAAAGATAGAAGGAAGAGCAAGAGCTACAGAAGTTACTGTACCACCAGTAGCATGTGTATCAACGTAATTCTTAGTAGCTGCATCTTGAGCACTTACAGGATCTAATACATTGCTTATGAGATTAGAACTCGCATTTAATACTCCTGGGATAGACCAGTCAAGCATTACTGTAGAGCCATCTTGGGCAAGTAACTGTCTAGCACCATAATCAATAGATGCATTACCAGCACTATCAACTGTATGTCTTGTTCCATAGTTAATGGATGGATTACCGCTAGTATCATCTAAAATTCTATTAAAGAACTCAACAGAATTGGCACCAGAGGTATCTCTAATACCTTCGATGAAACTCCGTCCCCAAGGATTACTAGAAGATCCTAAAACCTCTCCACTACCATCATTGACCAAATCTTGGTTAATCGATGTTGCTACTAGGTTACTAAGTGCAGTATTGGCACCTGGTGTGATACCTAGCATTGCTTGGACTTGGGCTACTGTCAGAGCCAGGACGTTTCCTGTACTACCAGTGTTATTGCCTAAGATAGTATTTGCAGGGATTTGTTGGATTTTTACCAACGTTGCTGCATGATCTGCTATGAACTTTGTTTGAATTTGTGACATTATCTTTCCCTTTAATATTGATACTTAATTACAATTACATCGCCAGCGACTAAGGCAGATACGCCACCAGTAGCCAGACCATTTAAAAACGACACTCTAGACACTCCACCAGCACCACCACTATAACTAACTGAATAGTCATAACTAGCGCCTTCGATTTGAGCACCTTCTCCTTGTACAGAGAAGGTAATAGAATCTACGCTAGCAGTATGAGTTAAGTCTACGTATTGATTAGTAATATCTGTACTAGTCAATACGTATAAATCCTTCTTATTAGTAGCGCCTATTCCAGTAGCAGCAATAGTAATGTTGCTTCCAGCAGGAGTAATGGTAATACCAGAGCCTGCTACAAGCGTTAATGCGCCTACTAGCGTGTTTAAACTAGTAACTCCACTACCACCACCGCTAGATACTGGATACCTTGCGTAAAAGTTATCCATTAACTAACCTTAGCGTTAATGACTGCTTGCATTGAGCCAGTACCAGAAACACGGTTATAGACTAGTCTAATAGCATAAAAGCCAGTAGCATCTACATCGATACCACCATTACCAGTATTGCCAGAGATTGGAGTAGCTGCAGATAATGTAAGAGTAGTCCAATTACCAGGATTTCTTACTGAACCATCTACGTTTTGACTATAAGTATTAGATACTTGGACAGACATTGTTCCAATAGGAGTCGTTCCAGCCCAAGAGATATCATATGAGATCATTGATAGATTATCTATGATGGAGACTGTGGAAATGATGTTTCCAGACATGTCGCCATTAGCTATAACAGGGAAGGGGCGGAAGATTGGGCGTGAAGCCATTTGACTCCTAATGGGTAAAGCCTTATGGGCTAGTCTAATTATGCCTTTTAGTACTTATTTGATTAGATCAAAGGTATTGGATTTGGCGATTAAAGTTTGACAAGGAGTAGCCGATAAGTATACTGTAACTAGGAGGCTATATGTTTTTATTAGGAATATTTATATTTGTAATAGTAGTAGTAATACCTATAGCTGAATCTTTAGAAGAGCCTAAATGTAAGTGCAAGGAGTGCAAATGTACTCGCAAAAACTAACTCCTGCTAAGCTATCAAAAATGGCTAATCAAGCAAGGAACAAAAGCTATAAAACTAAAAATAAACAAATTAAAATGTATCTCCAAGGCTATGCTCAGGCCTTGGATGATTTGATGCGTAATATGTTAGAAACTCAGGAGGAAGTATGAATGACAGAAAAATGTTTGAAACGCTAAAATCAATTGGTGTCTTAAATCAAGATTCAGGCGATTGGAGAGAATTAGCTACTACAGAACCATTTGTAGATAAATTAGTATCTTACTGTACTTCTGATAAGTGCTGCAGTTATACAGAAAAGGTATTTTGTGAGAAAACATCAAAATTTATCAATAAAAGACGTCGTAAATCTAAAATACTTAAGTATGTTAATAAAGGTACAGATGATTGTAAAGATTGTAGTAATTCTTTACTTTGGAAAACTATACAAGTACCTGTTGGATAATTATTTATTCTCGCGCTCAGAACGAGACTGAGAAGGAGTCTCATAAGACTTAGCTAACTTGTCTAATGGCTTTGTAGACTTAGCAGGGCCTTGTTGTGGCTGCTGTTGAGCAAAGGTAGCCTGAGAAGCTATGATGCCTTCTGGAGTAAAAGAACGGGAGAGTGGAGCACCAAGGAATAATGACATGCCTTGTTGTGTTCTGAGATTAGGCTTCTCACCTTTGATTTGTTGCTCTGTAATCCTTTTAGTCATCTCTTTAGACAAATAACTATGTAAATCCGGGTACATAGATAATAAATGCTTTACATCATCAGACTTTAACTTACCTTTTTGGAGGTCTTGAAGTACCTTAAGTGGTTGATTAGCAATCGATAAAGCACTTCTATAACTACTCTCGGCCTTTGTATTCTTATAAGGCGTATCAAAGGTTAGCTTTTGTGGTGGTTGTGGGCGTAGTTGGCTTAAATAGTTAGAAACTGTAGTCTTTGTAGTAGCAAGTGCTGTATCTTGATCTGGATATAGTGTAGATAAAGATGAGTTCATATTCATTGGTTTAGGTGTTACTATACCACCCTTGGCATATGAATTACTTTGATCTTGATTAGATTCTTTATTCATCTCATCTAATTGCTGGTTAATTCCACCTTTTTGGACATATTCATGCAAATCATCATCGGCTTCTGGATCTACTGCAAAGTCCATTGCTTTAGAACCTTCTACTTTGAATAGAGAGTCTATTGCATTGCCAATTAACTTGGTTCCTTTAGAAGCCTTATATCCATAGTTTAGAGCATCTGTAAGACCAGTTACTTTACCTGCCTTGATAGCATTAATCATTATAGGAACTGCTACTTTGTTAGTCAATGGTCCAGAAGCTCTAGAAGCAAACTTCTCTACAGTAGGATCAATATACTTCTTTACTAATCTATATGCTTCTATAGCTCCTACTCCACCGACTCCGGTACTTCCATAGGGCCCTAATACACTTCCTGCAACTGCTCCTGCAGCACCGCCTATAGCAGTACCAACTGCATCAGTAATTGAAGTAGCGATCTTTTGAGTAACTACTTTTTCTAACCATTGTTGAGCCTTTACACCACGTTCAAATCCTTTAGAGACTTGAGAAGCCATAGGTTTAAGATCTTTAAAGAATTGCTTCCTAGCAATAGCTATTTCTTCAGCGCCTTTGGATGCAGCGCCTAATCCTATTGCAAAGTTAGTCAACCCTTTGCCTAGATTCTTACCTTGTAATATTTCTAATTCTTTTTGGCCTGCACCAAGGGTGCCCATAGTAAGCATACCTAGCGCACCAGAGCCTACTATATGACCTGCAATAGCAATACCAGACTTATCTTTATGTAAGAAGGCATCTGAGAGTTCATCCCCAGTAGCCATGCCAGACATCTCAATAAAGCCTCTCATAGCTGCAGAGCCCATAGTAGCTAATCTACCTGCTTCTTTAGCAGCAACAGGGAATAAGGCTTTAGCGCCTTTTTCAAGCATAGCCATTTCGCCTGCGCCTGTCATCATGCTAGTGCCTACACCTACTAATTCGCCTAAATGGCTTGCAACTGGATTGCCTTCTTGTCTATTCTTAATCTCTTGGGCAGTCTCATGCTCATTACCAAACTGATCTAAAGCCCAATCAGAAGCGCCAAATGTGTTTGCACGCATAAAGCCTTCTTCAAAGGCTCTGCCAGTCTCTAACGGTGTTTGGTTTTTAGATAGGTCTACGTGGGCTTCTTCTACAGGGATAGCACCTTTAGGAGCTTCTGGTAAATTCGTGGCTTCATCTTCTGGTATTGCTCCTTCTGGAGCAGTTTGAAGACTAGAATCTATAGGTCCAGGACCAGCCATAGGAGTACCAGGGGCACCACTAGGATCACTAGGTGCACTAGGTGCTTGTATATCAGCTTCATCTTCTGGTATAGCGTTATCTGGACTGTTATCCATTTTACCTTATTTTTTGATTGGGACCCAATGGTTACCATTACTATATTTCTTTAGCTCATGGGTAACATTGGGTATTACTCTAACTCTAGGCTTTTCTTGTTGACTTTGCTGGTCTTGATCTTGTCCTGGTTGTTTAGGAAATCCCATACCACCTTGGCCATTAAGAATCATATTTTTACGCATTCTATTATTCTTAGCAACTTCGTCTAATTTCTCTTTACTACCTTTTAATTGTTCCATAAAAGATTGTGGATTATTAGGGATTTGCTTATCTAGCCATCCCATACGACCTTCAGTCATTCCAAGGCCATCTAATGTTTGGTTATAAAGAGCAGCAGTTTCATGAGCTTTTACTGCCATAGGACCTAGAACTTTTGGATCAAAGTTGCCTCTAGCACTCATAGCAGAATACTTTTTAACTGCATCTTGTAGATTAGTCATTTGTTTATCTAATGTATTATGAGCTAAGACTTTATTTTTCAATCCTGGATCTATAGGACCGCTCGCATGTCCAAAAACACCAGGTATATGTTGCTGATTATTAATATCCCATTGTCTTCTAGCTGCTTCATTAGTCTGACCTAATTTTAATAATTGATTCTGATGATCTTGATATGCGCTCTCTGCTTTATCTGGATCCCAATTAGTAGGAGTACTATCACTAGTTTCTCCAGTAGAATCAAACATTATTCCATTATTAGCTTTAGCTCCTGCTATAATAGCGTTTGAGTTCTGAAACTTTTCGCCAACTTTTTGATATAATTGAGCCATAGCTGAGCTTATATCTTGCCTTCTCTTGATAAGATCTGGAGTATTACCTTCTGGTATCTTCTTTAATTGATTTTCTAAATCAGCCATTGCAGAAGTATAGGCTTGAATAGAAGAGTTTTCAAAACCAATTTTCTGAGCATTATTATATACTTGTGCTGTTTGGGCTTGATTTAAATGCTTACCGGATATAGCTAATTGCTCTTGAGCTTTGTTTAGTTCATTTTGGACATTTAACTGTACAAAGTTATGAGCATTAGTCTTACTCTTTGCTTGTGCTTCAAGATCATTTTGGATTTGTTTATCCATCATAGCCATAACTGCGTTTGGTTGATGCGCAAGTCCAGA
>Ga0265322_10000057_pt1 | contig 55346 bp, 84 predicted proteins | sample 41222metaG_FD_193584 | JGI IMG/M metagenome (GOLD analysis project Ga0265322, IMG submission 193584) | Rhizosphere microbial communities from Carex aquatilis grown in University of Washington, Seatle, WA, United States - 4-12-22 metaG | ecosystem: Host-associated > Plants > Roots > Rhizosphere...
AAGGTCACGGCTCCGGCTTGGGCTGAATACAATAAGGTCACGGATACGGCTTTGGCTGAATACAATAAGGTCACGGCTCCGGCTTGGATAAAATTATTTTCAGTAAAAGAAAATCGAGTTAAAAGATTACAGTAATACTTATTAAAATTAGCGGGTAGCGGAGACCTCCTTCTCTGCGGGACGATAATAACCCTATATACCCGCTGATTTTAATGAACTGTTACTAATTGAGGTTGAAATGGAAAAAGAATTAAAATTTCGTGCATGGGATACAGATAAGGGTGAGTGGGTTTATTTGCCGGAAACGGGTTATATAGAACTAATGCAGGACGATCAAATCGAATTTGACTACGATAAAGAAAGGATTAAAATATCCCAATTCATCGGACTTAAAGACAAGAATGACAAAGAAATTTATGGGGAAGATATAGCCAAAACCATATTTACAACTTTTGAAGTTGTAAATAATGGTTACGAGTTTTATCTAAAAGACACGAAGAGTTACGAAGGCAAAAGTAATTTTATAAAACGTTTTCACATTGACGAAGATGATTATTTGACTGCAAGAAGAACCGCACACGGTATAACAGTTGAAAGATTTTGGCGTAAAGATTTTAGGGCAGATAAACCATTAGACTTTATTCTATTTCATAACGACGGTAGAGTGTTAAAAAACGGGAATGTTTTATTAACCAAACAAATAGAGGTAGGGAATGAATGATCTTGCGTTTGATGAGTCAAGGCATATTTACAAACTTGACGGAATTATTATCCCTTCGGTTACTCAAATACTAAATGAGGGTGGGCTTGTTAATCTTGATTGGATAGATGCAGACTTATTAGCGGATAAAGCAGACTTAGGACAAAAAGTACATAGCACTACAGAGCTATATGATACGCAAGATTTAGATTTTAATAAGCTTCACCCGACATTAAAAAATTATCTTGACGGCTGGATTAAATTTAGGAAAGATTATGATTTTATCCCTGCTGAAATTGAAATGCAATTGTTCCACCCGGTTTATAGATATGCCGGACGTATTGACCGTGTCGGATTTGCCAAAGAGGATTTAACTATTGTTGATATAAAATCCGGTACAAAACAGAAAGTACACGCCTTACAGACAGCCGGATATAAATGTATGTACGATGTAGGTAAGAAGAAAACGGAACAAATTAAACGCCGTCTATGCGTATATCTTAATCAGGACGGCTACAAAGTTGAGGAATATAAAAACACACAGGATATAAATGTTTTTCTAAGTGCATTAACAATAACTAATTATAAGAGAGGTCTAAAATGAGCGATAATATTTCTGTAACAATCAATACGGATGAACAACAGAAAAAAACAACAGACGTTCCGGCAATTTGCCAAAAAGCGGAAATCATAATCTCTAACCAGTCGGAATATGAAAACGCATCGGTTGTGTTAAAAGAAATCAAATCCCGTTATAAAGAACTTGATACACAGCGGAAAGAAATTACTACTCCTTTGGATACGGCAAAAAAACAGGTAATGGAATTATTTCGCAAGCCATTAGAAATGCTCGATAAGGCAGAGTCGCTAATTAAAAATAAGATGATTGGCTATACTACAGAGCAGGAACGAAAGGCGGAAGAAGAAAGACGACGATTACAAAGATTGGCGGACGAAGAAGCTGCAAGACAAAAGAAAATACTTGATGAAAAAATTGCACGTGCGAAAGCATCGGGGAAAGAAGAAAAAGCGGGAATGTTAGAAGAACGAAAAGAAAACGTAGTCCCTGTTTTTGTCCCCACAATTGCACCATCAATCGAAAAACCATCCGGCGTATCTTATCGTGACAAATGGTATGCGGTAGTAGTTAATCCCGACTTAATACCACGTGAGTATTTAATCCCGAATATGGACGCACTTAATAAAATTGCAACCGGTACAAAAGGTTCATTAAAAATTCCCGGCGTAGAATTTAAATCAGAAAAAATCTTATCCTCAAGGAGTGCATAATCATGGAAGAAGTTCAAGAAACAAAAGAGTTAGTTACTTATTCGCCACAAAGTTTAATCTCACAAGCATTGGCTCAAAACCTGCCAATTGAAACGCTTGAAAGATTAATGGATTTGGCTGAACGATGGGACGAGAAACAGGCTAAATCGGCTTATCTAAAAGCTATGAGCGAATTTCAAAGTATCGTCCCCATACTAACCAAAAAGAAAAAGGTTGCTTTTAATACTACAAAATATAGTTATACGCCAATATCTGACATTGTTAATGGCATTAAAGATGCAGAAGCTAAAACAGGATTATCACACCGATGGGAACTACAAGAATTAGAAGATAATATTATATGCACATGTATTATTTCCCATATCGGCGGTCATTCTGAAAAAAACACAATGTCTGCTAAGAGAGATCCGTCCGGTAATAAAAACGAAATTCAAAGTCGTGGAAGTGCTGTAACATATTTGCAACGCTATACCCTGATTGGTGCATTGGGATTAAGTACGGCAGACGAAGATAATGACGGCAAGACTACAGCGACAGTTACAAAAGAAACTATCACCGCACCGCAAAAGAAAACAGTAGAACCGCAATATGACGTTGAAATTCTTAAGAAGATTGAAAACGCCAAAACGATTCCTGAATTAGAAAAGCTTTATGTAGGTCTTACTGAATTAGAAAAACCCGTTTATTTGGGGAAACTTAGTGACAAGAAGAAATTATTGAAGAAGGCAAAATAACATGGCAAACAAAACATTCTTAGGTCCTGGTAAAGAGTTCTGACAGTACGGAGATATAAACGTAACAATCGATCTTAGCAAGGTTACAAAGGAAATGATTACACTTTATGAAGGCAAGAAATATCTTAGGGTGGTAGTTTCCAAGAAAAGAGAGACTGATAAATACGGCAAGACACACTCTGTTACTTTGAATGACTGGAAACCCGGAGAGAAGAAAGAAAAGCCCGTTAATACAGATGATAATGACGATCTACCATTTTAATTATGAAAACTGAATTAGCTTTTAAGATAAACGAGCAAGGCAAAATCCCTAAAGATGCAATCGGTGTTATGCAGGACTTTTTTACCAAACGAGCCAAGAGGTATATTAAGATTACGCTTGAGGATAAAAAGAAGCTTAAATCACACGAGCAACTTGGCTATTGGTTTGCCGTAGTAGTCACTATTTTTTCTAACCATACCGGATACACACAAGAAGAAATTCACGAAATATTAAAAGTGCGTGCTGGGTACATAGAAGAAAAAGAAATAGAAGGGAAAAAGATTACGGTTATTAAATCCTTCGCCAATGCTTCCGTAATGGATATTATGGCGATTATGGGAAAAACTTTTGAATGGGCTGAATACTTAGGTATAAATTTACCTTTACCAGACCCAAATTGGCGAGATAACTTAGAGCGAGAAAGAAATAATTAAAGGAGATTGGGATGAGTATTAAAACAGAGTATAAAGGTATTGAAATTGAGTACAAAGAATATAATGATAAATGGTGGTATGACGGTGCACCGAATGATTACACTACATTAACTCTTTGTAAACAATCAATAGACAGATTTGTTAAAAAAGATTTCGAGCAATTCGACATTTATTTTGCTAAAAATCGGATTAATGTTGAGGTGCCGGAATTAGTCACAGTAACTTCCTTTTATGGCGACAATGAGGTTTTTATAAAACAGAAGAATGGGAAAAAATCCAAAGAAAATATTAATAGTTTGTATTTAATCAACACCACAAACGCTTCAATCATAAAGGAATTAACAAAGTCGAAAGAAGATTATCAGGAATATCGAGAACAAAGAGATAAAATCGAAATAGAACTTTTTAATAAACTTATTCCATATAAAAATAAAGAATAATTAATCGCCGGACACTGGACTGCATCTCACCCCTAAGAATACTTATTCTTAGCAAGTGTCCCGGCAAAATATTAAGAAAGGATTAAAATGTTAGCGCAAGCTTATTCGGACGGATTGTTGAGACTATTTGACAATAAAGGTAACGTATTGTGTGACATAGATTGTGTGCCAGCATTAAAACAAGTTAAGCATTGGGATTGGGGTAATGATGGAGAAAACGAACCGCAACCACCCGAACCCTATAATCCTAATCAGTTGATTTTATTTTCGTTTGATGAAACAATCGATAAACTTATACAAGAACCTCAAAAGGTAGAAGCATGACACCCGATTTAGAAGATAGAATAATAAGCTATATACTCACTTACTCGGATGATAACAGGCAGATAGGTAGTCTGGAATTATATAACAGATTTGGGATAGGCACATTAAAAGGTTTTCAAAGAAGAGTAGCTAATATAATTAAAGAATTTCAGGATGAAGAATTTGAAAAGGCAGATAAAAAAGAACCTTTTATTTTAATCCTTTCAACCAACGAAGGATATTATATACCTAAATCTTATGACGGCGCATTAGCGGGATTACTCTTTTATCAGGGCAGGATAATGAAAGAACTCGCACGCAGAAAGCAATTAAAGAACCTAATTAAGAAAGCGTATTTAATTAATCCCGATTCTAAAATTGATAAACAACAAATGAGTATGGAATTATAAGTGGAATATAAAGAGTTTTTGGATTCTAAAAAGAGAAAAGTTCAGGCAGTAGGTAAAATTATAGCTGCTGAACAAATACATAAAATACTTTTTGATTTTCAAAAGGATACAGTTATATGGGGTGTTAAAATGGGTAGATGTGCAGTTTTCTTAGATACTGGGCTTGGAAAAACTTTCGTGCAATTGGAATGGGCAAGACTAATCGGTAAAACTATTTTAATTTTTGCTCCATTGTCGGTAAGTCGCCAAACTATCAGGGAGGGTAAAAAGATAAATGTTGCTGTAAAATATATTAGAGATAAGGCAGAATTAGACGAAGGAATATTCATAACTAACTATGAAAATATTGATAAATTCGAGGGCGCAATAATAGACGCAATTGTACTTGATGAATCCAGTATATTAAAATCAATTGACGGAAATACACGAAGGAAACTAATTAAATATTTCAAAGATATTCCTTATAAACTTTGCTGTACAGCTACACCTGCCCCTAACGATTATACAAAGATTTATGAACTTAAATATTTATTTCGCTATGGTATTGAAATTGAATAAAGAATTTTTTACTTTTACGAAGCGAAACTTTTTAACGGACAATTTTCCAATGATTAAACAGAAAACAAGACCCCCAAACGTACAGAACACTTCGAGAGAATTGTCCAAAGGTTTCGCAACCCATTGTACGTGCGGGGGTATTTTATTTTTAAGGGATATATGAGCAAAGAACAAGATTATTTATATACAAAAATTCGTGAAATAATACCCCCGAAATTCACGCATTATAAAAATAATTTAAGACCCGATATTCTAAGAAATCCCAAGACAGATAAAAATCTTGAAATTGACATATTCCTTACTGGTTTTAATGTCGGGATAGAATATCAAGGCGGAGTTCACTTCAACTATATTGAACGATTTAGAAACGATGTAGATTCAATACGTGAGAGAGATACATTAAAATCCGATTTGGCATTACAAAACAGACTTTCGATAGTTGAGATTTTCTCCGTTGATTTAGATAATAATTTCTTTGACAATTTTATTAAAAGAATCCAGAATACTTCAGACTTTTATTTTCTGCAAAACAAACTATCTCATGTTAAAAGATTACAGATTTTGAAAATTGCAATATTGCATCATGCGGGGATAAAGTTTGGACATGTACCCCTTATTGATTTTAAACAAGATATGGGTTTTATGAAAGAGTTGTTGGAATCAAAATATCAAGCAAAAGAAAAATCTTATGGTTTCGCCAAAAAGAAACTTGCTATAAAATATAAAACCTTTTTGAACGAGGATTTACTAAATAATTATATTAATAAACACATAAGGATGTCCACAATTGCCGGGACTTCCGATTTTATAATAGGTTTATTATGAATCTTAAAAACTATACTTCATCGGTTCCAATAATAAATTCGATTGCAAACATTGAAAACTATTTAATCGCTGTAGGCGCAACTGCAATTTCAAAGACCTATGATAATGGTATGCCGACCGGAGTAATATTTCAAATCCCCTCAAACGGTAATTTCTTAACTTTTAGTTTACCATGTAAAGCCGATAAGGTATTTGATTATTTTATGAAAGAGAAGGAAAAACATAAATCAAATCGAACTACAAAATTAACTCCATCTATGAAAGAAAATATTAGGGCACAGGCCAACCGTACATCGTGGAAACTGTTAAGTGATTGGATTGAAATTCAGGTATCACTTATTAAACTCGAACAAGTTGAAACAGTTGAGATATTTCTTCCATACTTATGGGACGGCAAGCAAACTCTTTTTGAAAAAGCAAAGGCGAATGAATATAGGTTTTTAACAGAACATAATTCCAATCCCCAATCATAACATATAAAGGAGTGAGAGATGCAAAGACATATTGCCCGACAAATCGCTGAAAAAATTACTAACGAACAACTACAAGAAATGTTCAATAAGGCAAAACGAAAAATAGTCGATTGGACTAAAGTGAGTAGTGTTAATCCGTCTTTAACTAAGGGCGCAGCATGGAATATTCTTGCGGAGAACTTTGATGTTAATAAAAAACATCACATACTCGCAAAGACAAATATGATTAGGGAATTTGGAGATTTTATGCCGAATGAATTAAAACCACAAAAGAAAGTTAAGCCCGATATTACACCTATTCACCAAGTACCAAAATTTATGCAATAATAATTCCCAACCACAAGGAGAAAGAGAATGGCTAAGAAGAAACTCAAATCCTTTCATATAACATCTACGGTAAAAAATAGATGTGAATTGAATTTCTTTACTAAAGGCAAAAATAATAAATCTGCATTGAAACGATTGGTAACTATATCGAGTGACTTTAATTTTATAAAAGATGAACCAAAAATTACAACTAAGATAAAACAATTATAAACACAGGAGGATAAGAGAATGAGCCACTATTGGAATTGGGGTTCTCAAGAAGCTTTTGAAGAGGGCAAAAGAGACGGAAAATGTTATCGCGAAAATAGTTTTGATTATGACAGATATTCAGATCGAGAGCATGATAAAGCTTATTATGACGGCATAGAAGAATCTAAAAGAGAACGTTATCGAGAGGAAGAACGGGAACAAGAAAGACGATATGAAGAACATCAACAACGTTTGGCTTATGAACGTAGACAGCAAGAAGAATATGAAGAACAAGCATATTATGAGAGCTTAGAAGAACAGAGACAGCAAGAAGCTGACTACTGGAAAGAAGTTGATCGAGAGACAAATCTTTCAGAATTTTTTAATGAAGATGTCTCTACAAACATACACGATTGTAGACCCTAAATAACTAACTCATACAGGATACACAATGGCTAATACTTATTTGAAAGATGAAACAGAGGGGTAGATTATTCCTTAACTGGATATTGATTATTAACAGGAAATTAGTTACGTTTGGTTAGCTACAAATTCTTATTTATGAATAATTTTAACAAAACATATTGCCCCAAAAGATACGTAAATCCTACCCTCATAAGTAAGATTTGTAGCCACGTATTTTGCGGGGCACTTCTTTTTAAGGCAATCCATGTCTGAATTTATACACGTTCGCAATCTCGAAAAATATCACCCCGGATATAAAGACCGCACTTTAGTATGGGCTAAAATATATTTTAATATGGCGCAGGGCGATCCTGATTGTGAAATGATTGAGGACGAAACAGACTGGGGAAGGCTAATAAAATTCATTCTTTTGGAACTACAAGCAAGAAAACCTATACCACTAAACGAACAATATTTGATAAAAAAAGGATTTAACCTTGAAAAACGTCCTATCACATTGACATTAAAGATGTTACATAACTTTATAGACGTTGTTACGGAAGATTCAGAATTGCGTGTGTTAGAGAAGATAAGAGAAGAAGAAGAAAAGAGAAGAGAAGACGATAAAAAACCGGAAGTTGATGAATACGAAAATATTAAAATACTTTGGAATGAGTTTGCAGAGAATAATAAGCTGAGCACTATAATGAAATTAAGTCCTAAGAGGTATGCAGGTGTTAAATCAAGATTAAAAGAACCTGAATTTAATATTGAACAAATTTTTAAGGAAATTTATTATAGTGATTTTTTGCATGGTATTAACGATCATAAATGGAAAGTAGATTTCGATTTTATTTTTCTTTCTCCTAATAATTACCTAAAAATTTTAGAGGGAAAATATAGAAATAATGGTAATGGCAAACATACTACAGAGCCAAACAAACAAAGTTTTGAACCCACATCGGATGTAATGAAAGATTTATTAAATGGAACGCTCGGTACAAAATGAAATAGAACTTGCGGTAATCGGACATTTTTTAATGTCTGTTTATGAGTTTGAAAAAAACATCAAACTTGATGCTCTTTGTGAGGTCAGTGAAGATTTATTTCTAAGCGAAAGCAATAAGGAGATTATACGAGGTATTTCAAAACTTCTTATATCCGGCGAAGATTGTAACCAATTAAACCTTTATTCGATTGGTATTAAAAGCATTTTAGAATTTGACACTACAAAATATCTTAATTCTAACATTAAAAACCTGCCTCAATATGTAATGTCATTAAAATATGAGAAATATAAACGTGACTTAGTGAAAACCGTAAGTGATAATTTATTGTTATTCAAAAAAGGAGCGTACTACAGTGATTTAGAAGATGTTAAAAATGGTTTAATTGCCGATCTAAGTAATTTGACTATATATGAAAAATCGAAGTTTGTTAATATTGGCATTGTTACAGAAGAAATTAAAAGCCAGCTAAATGGGGAAAATAAAATTGAGGGATATTCCTGGGGGGTAGAAATAATCGACAAATGGACATCTGGTATAGTAATCCCAAGAATGTATGTTATAGGCGGGTTAAAGAAATCCGGCAAATCAAGATTTTTAATCCATGTTTTTAAGGAACTTTATAATCAGAACATTAAGAGTGCTTTTATATCAATGGAAATGCCGGAGCGGGATGTTGTCAAGTTACTTCATGCTTCGATGATAGGAATAAACGATTTGAAATTCCGTTCCGGTTCTTTTATGCCACGAGAAGAAAGGCAAATGTTTGAAGAAAACATTATTGATGAAAAACTCTTTGGAATCGAATGTAAGGGTGGGTTAAAAAAATCACAAATACTTAGTCGAATAAGGCGTTTAGCAAAAATGGGATTTAAGGTTATCGGAATTGATTATATACAACGTATTAAAATGGATTCAGCAAACAGAGCTAATGAACTCGAGGACATCTCTACCGCTATAGCCGATGCCTGTAGGACAAATAATGTTGCGGTAATACTTTTGTCCCAATTCAATGCAAGTGCCGAGAATCCGCACGAACCGCCAAATATGGGAAGTCTCAAAGGCAGCGGTGGAATAGGTGAAGCCCCGGACGTAATAATGCTTTTAGATAATCTTTATCGCAGGACAAAAAACGATACTGATAAAAATTTAATGGATATTTATTTTGAACAACGTTACGGCGATTCAGGAAAGATACAGATAATTACTGATTTAGGGTGTTGCTCTTTCAAAGACTTAGCGAAATTTGGAACATATCCTACGGGTAAAGAAAGCATAGCGGTAGTATCTAACCAAGAAAGGCAGGAAGAAATATTTTGATAGATTATTACGAATATATCAAAAGTCCCGAATGGAGAGATAATTAAAAACGAAATTCAAACCAACATTAAGGAAATAATATGAAACAGTATTACATAGCTAGAGATAAAGATGGAAGAACTTTTTTATTTTATAGAGAACCTATGTGGGGAAAGCGATCTGGAATATGGAAAATAGATCGTGGCAAATGTAACCTATTAGATTTTACATTTGGACTTAAGAAAGGCGAGTGCCGCAAAGTCAAGATAGTCCTAGAACCAAAAGGAGGGAAGTGAATTGAGTGAAGTAAAAAGTGCTTTTAGACAAACCGACGAACCCGAAGAAATTGCAGGAGAATATTTTGAATCTGTTTATAAAAAATATCGTGGTAATCCCGGAGTAGAAGTCCAAGATTTTGAGAACAAAAATGCAAGGGTCACCTTATTAAAAGTTGACAATAGGACAAAAGCATTTGTCATTGAGACGAGAACCGAATATAATAATATCGAATATGTTTATGGTTCGCTTGATCTTTAATTTTTAACAAACCAAGTTAAAGGAGATATGAAATGAATATAGACTTTTTACAAAACGAAATACTGCCAAAGCGAGCATTAGAAATAAAAGAAGGAAAAAATCTCTGTACGGCCAAACCAATTTATGTTGTACTTGATTTGGTAGAAAATATTTGTTCGGGACACTCTGATTATTCTCTTGAACCAAACGAACAAGGGAAAAAACCAGAGTTCGGTTTTATTGATAACGCACTGGATAGTGAAGATAGAAAATTTTCCGAAACAGACGAAGGTATGACAGACCCAGAAGAAGTAACAATATTTTATACCGACAGATTTGTTGCTTTCTTCTTAACAAGCGAAAGAGCACATAACTATTTAACATATCAAGGACACAATTTACACGATGCCTACGTTTATGTATTTGGTGCTGGCTACTCAAATTGGGAAATGGATAATTTATTTAGTGATGAAAATTAACAAGGAGGACTTATGATACCCATACCCCAAGAACTCAAAGGACAAGAAGTAAAAAGTTTTATCGATTTAATGTTACCACTTTTTAATAAACGCAGAAAAGAGTGTGTCTATGATGTTGCGTTCCTTGACGGCTCAATAGAAATATTAGATTTTTATTCACAACCGTTCTCACCATATATGATTACGGAATACTTTGAGGGTTTTGTGCAGACTCCCAATCATAATAAATTCGGGGATGATTTTTGTGATATAGAATTTAATTTTAATGAGGATACGTCTGAATATTTTATTTATATCTATGAAATAGAATTACATAGGCGAGTATTATTTTCTACATTCCAACCCTTAACGCTTGATATGCTTATCTCAAATCTATTGCAAGCGGGAATTAAATTATCTTTTAAATCATAGAGAGGTAAACATGGAAAAGGTTATTGAGTATTTAAAATTAAGGGTTAATGGACACGCATCAAAACACGTACTTACGCCAGACGAAGCCCAAACCATTATCGATTACTACGAGCAACATCAATGGAAGGTGGTTGAGAAAGACGGGAACCCGAAAGAATATGATTTATACTTTATTTCGTTCAAATATCCATCGGGCGAGATAGGATTTAGTATCTCTCATTATTTGGCAGGCAACAAATGGGGAGGTGATTCATGGGGGAGTTGTATTATCGCATGGCTTAAAATCCCCGAATTTAAGGAGAAGTAAAATGAACAATCTACAGCAATTAAAATATGACATAGAATCCCGGCTAAACGATTTTGAGGCCGATGTTTTAACTAAAGAAGAAACCATAGAATCTTTTGCAGAATATTTGGCGGGATTGATTGAGAGAGTAAAAGAGCAATTGAAACCGCAATGGACAAAAGACAAACCGGATTTTCCCTGTGTGTTCATTGCTAAAGTAAAACATAAAAATTGGATAAAATATATCACCTTCACTATTAAGTACGAGGATAATTTAGAGGGTGAGGGTCAATACTTAGCATTATTCAATGATTATGATAACGAAGAACCTTTGGATGAACTTTTTGCAGATGAATATTTTGTAATTGAGAAATTAGGAGAATGACATGACAGATCAAGAGAAATTAACTGAAATAATTACAGAAAATTCCACCGTAGGAAAGGTTTATTTAACCATAGGGATTAAAACAGAATTACCGGTAATAGTTGAGCAGATAATGGAGTACTACGCTTCACGAAAGGGATATAGTTTAGAAGAAATAAAAGAAAAAATTTATGAGGCGCTACCTTGTTCGTGTTTGAATGCTTACAAAGACAGGAATATGGTTGGTCCCCAATGTTCACAATGTAATTATGCAGAAGAAATATTGTGCCGATTTGAAATCAAAGACGCTTCACGAAAGGATGAGGGGGGTAAGTTGGTTGAATTATTGAAAACTACTAAAAGCCACATAAAACATACAAATAATTGGAATAGTATAAAAGAACAGTTAATTAAAGGATTTGAGAGGGGATAATGATTAAAACGGGAAATGATATTCTTTATAACCAATTGAAAAACAAAGTTGGCTTTTATCGTAGTCCTAAATTCGTTAGATGGTTTCATGAAAAATATCCCGGATATGAAATGCACCATTGTTTCGGTAGCGTATCTCAAAGCTTAAAGACTTCTGATTATTGCTGTGTCCCTGTTCCACCTAATCATGCGGAATCAAAAGCTGAAAAAGACAAATCAAACTTTGCAATAGAACATTTGCCGGACTTAATAAATGTTTTACAAAATTATATCATTCACTTGGAAAGTAAGAAATGAGCACAAAGGCAGATATTAATAAGGCATTCCGTTATTTAGAAAATTTCGATTATACCGTCCTTTCCTTTGGTGACAATAAGCCCGGACGTAGAGGACAAGCGGGCGGGGTAGATAATATAATCTTTAATAAAAAGTATCTGATATTTGTTGAAATTAAATCAAAGGATACTGGCGATAAGCTAAGCGATAAGCAGAAAGATACTGCCTTGAAACTTAGTAGCATTGCTGCCTTAAACCGGACGGTATATTATTTCCAGATAAAAACTGTCAGCGAAGCCATAGACCTAAGAAACAGAATTATTGCAAGGAAACTATAAACTATGAAACATCACCTATACAATAAAACTTCCAAATCCGTCTACAATTCCCATCTAGCCAAAATGTGGAAATCCGGTGTAATTGGATATACTTCTTTTTACTTGGCGGTGATAGCGAAATTGAGGGTTGAGGTATAGGCTAAAATTGTTCACAGACTTCCATATAGCCCTATTTGGCTATTGCAAATTAAATAAAATATAGTTACATTTATTGCATGAGTAGAGTAAAATTTGACGATTTAGATAAGGCTTCATTAAAATATAAAATCATTACTTCTTATGGGGACAAAGAGAAAAAACCACTATCCCGATTTGCAGATGAAATTAAAGTTACTAAGGCAGACCTTTCTAACTATTTTAAGGGTAATACTAAAGTCGGTACAAAGATTAAAAAGAAAATCAAACTTGCCCTGATAGAGAGAGGGTTTATACCAAAGCCTAAAGTAAGCCAATATATGAAATGCCCGACATGTAATCATAAAACATTATTAATTAAGAAAGGAACTTAAAATGATTTGTATTTATCATAACCGTGACTTTGACGGATTTTGTAGTGCCGCAATAGTAAAATTAGAACATCCCAATGCAACATTTATAGGTTGGGATTACGGGCAGCCATATCCTGAATTACCCGAAAACGAATCTGTTATTATGGTTGATATTTCTTTTGAAATGAAAGAAATGTTAGTAGTCGCAAAACATTCTAAATGGAATCTGACTTGGATTGACCATCATATAAGTGCAATTAAAGATTATGAAAAATTTATTGGCGAAGGTGAAAGTTTTTGTAAAGCCATTCTTGATTCTTCAATATCAGCTTGCGAAGCCACTTGGAAGTATTTTTTCAAAGACAAGCCACTTCCGGCAATCGTTGAATTATTAGGTGTATATGATACGTGGCGTAAAGATGATAAAGCTATTTGGGAACAGGGCGCATTACCATTGCAGACTGGACTTAGACAAATATGTAACGGATTAAATAACTTCCCAATGAAATATTTTGAACAACATTTTGATGAGTTGGAATGTGTGTACAAGGATTCAAATAGTTTGGATGAAATATTAAGGGACGGTAAAATCATTCTACAATATCAAAATATGCAGAATGAATCTCGCTGTAATAATTCAGCATTTGAAAGAGAATTTGAAGGATTAAAAGCTATTTGCTTAGTCGGTGTTATTGGCTCGCAATCTTTTCAAGTTGCATGGGACACGGGGAAATATGATATAATGATTGCGGCATCTTATACGAAAGACCGATGGACTGTTTCGCTATATACAGAGAAACCAGAAATTGATGTTTCCGTAATTTGCAAAAAATATGGCGGCGGTGGGCATAAAGGCGCAGCCGGATTTGTTACTCAAGATATTCATTCAATTTTACGGGTATAAACATATCAAGAAATCAAAGAAAGAGAGTGTATAATGATAGAGATAGGTAAAATTGAAGATGTGCGAGAAGAAATACAAAATTTTGCTATTGCGATGGAAAATGTTATGAGAAACAAGGATTGCAATATTAAACGGGCTGCTATGGATACAATTATTACATGGAATGAAATGGATAGGTTATTTGGTAGGCAACAATTTGGTCAATGTCATAACAAAATTATTTTGCCGGGCAAATTTTGTCTTAATGTAGCAGTTGCGGGTAGTATCGTAATGTTTGATAGATTAAATAAAGGCTAAACCATGATAGACTTCCACGATATATCAAATCCCTTCATGCACATATCAATTATGATTGCACTAGGACTAGGGATTTTAGCAGAGATAGGGATACTCATAGCCTTATTCTACGGGATGTTTAGAATTATCAGAGGGATTTTTATCAGGCATTCGCAGAAAGGACTTTTTAAATGACCGGAATAGGTTTTGACGGCAGACATTTAGCGTTGTTACTGGCACTATTCTTATTCCTTTGCCAACTAGTCAAATACTGGACTAAAAGGAGCAAGGAATTGCAGACAATTAAAAACAAACTTGGCGAAGAAACAATTTCATGGATTTTGGGAGAAATAAAATGAAAACTTTAGTGTACATTATCGGTATAATTTGCCTGATAGGTATTGTGTATCTCATTATCAACTTAATGAGTTTGAAAGTAAATGTGGATAAATCAAACACCGTTACTATGGATGCGGTATACGCAAAATAATAATTAACTTTTAATAATTATAAGAGGATAAGATGAAAAACAAAATTATATATTTCGGTGATACAAAATACGAAGTAACTAAAGAACAACACGACACTATCGAAGCATTTGCAGAAGCGGTAACAACTCTTAAAGTAGATAATATAGAGGTTTGCAACTTTAATAAATGGGAAAAGAAGGGTCAGCATAATGATTTTTTTCTGAGTCTTAATTATCGCATTAAGCCAACTAATCCTGAACAAAGTACAGAATTAAGCGTAGACCGAAGACTTGATGAGATAAACAGAGATGTTAAACGCTTATTTGAAGCACTTCGGAGTCATGATCGAACGCTAGAAAACCAAAATAAGGTAATAGCAAGAATACTTGAAATCCTTCCATCTGCACGTATTAAAGACGGAGAGTGAAATGAAAGTACTTTTGATAGCTATACTGTTTAGTACGATAGGTTTTGGGCAAATAAAGATAGACCACGTAACCATATTTGATAAAAAGATAGCAGAAGAATACTTTCTATATTGCTACACGCATCCCGATACTACTTGGTTTCAGCAACGCACTGAATCGGATAAGGAAAAGCAGGATGTACAGAAAAGAATAGATGAGGCTCTTAGAAATGCTAAGGATTATCTCGACTCACTAGTAACTGAATTTAATACTGGCGAGTCTTATCTTCGTGTAATAAGTTCTTATGAATATGATTTAAGTAAGAATAATGCAGGGGTAGTTTATAGGGATGATTATAAAGCAGGAACCACTTATTCTTATGTAGGGTATTTAACCAAACATTCACCTTCCGATACTGATTTTATTAAATGGTACGTTCACAATTACGATATTTATGTGTATAAATTTTATCATCCACGAAAATAATTTATTCGATAACAAATAAAGAAAGGTCTATAGACAAGGTAAATTTGGTTTAACTCTGTCTGGTAGGTATGATAAAAAGCCTACCAGATTTTTATCAACTACAGAAAGGGAAGAAGATGAATGAACAAGAATTTGATAACGATATACACCAAAACGCAATAAATAAAGGTTTTTGGGAACAAGATGAAATTATAGCTTTAATGGAACAATCTAATTTTACTAAAGCACAAATCGAATCTGTAAAGTCTGCATATAGAGCGCAAAAACTTATGTTGGTAGTATCTGAATTATCGGAAGCGATGGAAGCTGATAGACATAATAAAAGATGTACTGTAAGTATTGATGGTGTGATGGGATGGACGAAGGATGAGGATTTTATTAAATCATTTGTGAGAAACGTAAAAGACACCTTCGAGGACGAATGTTCGGATGCAGATATTAGAATAAAAGATTTAGCAAAACATGAGGGATTTGATATACATAAACATTCCAGAGCTAAACATAGATTTAATAAAACACGTCCTTATATGCACAATAAGAAATATTAAGCCCTCAAACGAGGGCTTTTTATTTGACTATAAAACCGCTTTTTTAACAAACTTAAAATAAACACCAATCAATAATACTATTACTACAATAATAATTACTAAAGTAATCGACTGTTTAATCCAAGTCCATGCGGATTGTAAAAATCCGGGATTATCCTTATAATGTTTTTCAGTGTCCTTTGTATTCGTGATTTTAGTGGTAGTGTCGTTATAACTTATCTGATCAGGCTGTATATTTACGCTTGATTGCCCTATAAAGGGTTTTACGGACACATGACCTATTACTTTGCCATGCTCATTATGTACGGCAATAACTAACTGTGACGTGTCCTTATGAGCTATTGCTGAATCAACTGCCGGGGACTCTGCAATCCAATCAGGGATAGGATCGTCAACAATTGTAGCCGGTTGTACGGTGTGCGGAGTCACTATTATGGTAGTATCAGAACTTGACTCTGTTTGGGTACTCACCAACTTGCTCGTACTACATGACGTAAGAAATAAAATAGGGATTAGAAATATTAAGTATTTCATGTTAAACTCTCCATTGTAAATTGTTCACCTTCTATATGTTTTGTAGGTAACAGTTCTAAATCTGCCGGTTCAATTGTTGCTAATCCTTGAATAGTAGCAATAATCGTTTCAGTATCCTCTGCCGGTTGAGTCTCATATAAAGCCTTTTCCGCCATACGTCTTTTAAGCAAACCATTAAGTATATTGCCTTTAACGTCTTTAGTAAATGATAAGAACTCATTCCCTACTTGGTCGTATTGCTTTGCTACGAGTAATTGATGAATCCTAGTCTCTGCGCCAGAATGCCATTTTAAGGAACCACGATTAAAGACGAAATCCACACAGGCAGCATACTGGTTCTCGTTTAGTTCCTGCCAGTTTGGTAACTGTTTCTTTAATACGTCCTCTGCTTCGCCTAAGTCAATTACTATTAGATTTTCAGCTTGCAATAAATTTATAATTGAATCGGGGCTAACAGTGAAATTCTTATCGGAGGTATGTCCCCACCCGATTGTCCATATTCCGGCACTATCTTGATATGCTTTCAATCTCAATGATTCAAAACCTTTAGTAAGTGCTTCACCTGCTTTGTTTATCATCTTTTATCCTTTACATATTGGATACTTTTATACATTGTTAATAGTTCAAACTTTTCTTCCCTAGAAAGTTCAATACCTTCGTCAACTTTTTTTCTAAAAGGGATAAGGAAATGATTATGCCAGTACACGCTAACCATGTAACGCCTATCCTCAACATACTGCAACATTTCCTCAACTGATAGTTCTTTTGGCATAGGCGCATCAGGGTTTTATTTCCGCATTCGGGTTAGCTAAAAGTTGTGTCTTGTCGGCAGCATCTTTAGCCATGATAGCATTTTTATCAGCGGAGCTTTTAGACGACCCATAAAAGTAGTCTATAACACTGCCAAACTTTGCAGCAAGCACACCAACTATTACCATTAAAACATCTTTATTGATAAGTGGCATTGCGAAAAATATTAATAAACATATTACACCAATAATACTCAAAACAATAACTATTCCGAGTAAATACATATATAATTCTTTACCTTTATCGCCCATGATTTTAACTCCTTTTATTTATGAATAAATAGTCCAGTATTTCCGAAAAGTGCTAAGTTACCTGTTAATAATTCTATCAAACATATAATTGCAATTATAACAAGTACTACGACAATGACTTTTCTAATCGGTTCTGGTACACCAATATAGCCAATTACCCAAAAGACCAAATAAAATATCAATGCCAAAACAACTATACTAAGCAATAATTCTAACATATCGTCACTCCTTACTTTTTAATTTATCTAACAATTCCCTGTACTCTAGTTTCAGTCCCTTTAATTTCAAATACATTTCCGTAGCCGTAATTCTACATTCGCTGTACTCGTGTATAATAGCTTTTCGTTTAGAATTATACTTCTTATACTGCTCTTTATCCTCTGAAGTTAAGTCACTCGGTTTCAGATTTACTCCATTTATAAATAAAATAAATTATTGGCAAATAGGAAACTAAAATCAAACCACTTATGAAATGGAGTAATGTAGTATTGGAAATTACTATATTACCCCAATTATCATATATCAAAGTAACGGTTCCCAATATTCCAAGAAGCCGTGTAAAAAAGAATATCCAGAACGCCCATTCTTTTCTATGATAGTAAACTGCTAACGCCCATAAAGGCACACCACCTGTAAGAATTTGGCAAGTAATGTAAATTAGAAACGCTAGTGAGCGATTTCCTAGATACATACCTGCCGTTCCAATTGCGTTTACTATTAAACTGTAAATCAGTACAGCGTATAATATTTTTAACTGGTCTTTCATGGATTTGTAACAGGCGGAGGTGGATTCTGGTTTCCCGGAGGTAAATCCAAAGCCTTCAACTGGTCTATTACTTTTTGATGTTCAGCTATAACATTTTCAGCCTCTTCTATTATCGCTGCTTTCAAAATAGCTATTTGCGCCAATAATGCCTGTAGTTTCTCGTTCATGGTCTTTCCTTTCGATTATGTTTTTTATTATTCTCACTTATTATTTCTTTCCAACGCCTAATTACATATTTAATCTCAAATACCCCTAAATAAAAAGCAACTATTATAAACGAAATAATAGCAACAAAAAATATAACAGCCGATGCCAATATGATTTTCACTACCCCCAACTCAATCCTCGTTTTTTAGCGCTACTGCTTTTTCCAAAATTTCTTCTTCGTATCTCATTTCTTCTATAAGCCTTCTTTTCTCTGCATCTTTAATGCTCTTATAGGACTTGCCATTACTAGGAAAGAAATGATTCAAGGCTTCGTCCGATGCCTTATTGTCTATCTGTAAAGATTTTATATCAGCCTTCATTAACTTCAATTCTGCAAGTATTTGTTTAAATATTGTTTTGATATCATTAAAAAAATGCGTTAACCCCCATTTACTCAAAAAGAATATAATCATAAAACAAGCTAATAATATAGGTAACCAAGCCCATGCCGGCATATCCTTAAGTATTTGTTCCATATTCATATTCTTTCTACTGTAAGTGTTTAATGTCTATAAAAATTTGCGATAACTGATAATATTGTTAATAAAATACCAATTGCTAATATTATATAGTGCATACTCTTGTCTATACCCCTTGAGCCACCTTGATGGCCGGATATAAATTCAAGTATTGGTTTTAATATAGCTTGCATTTTTGCATCATACACAGCCAAATCACTTTTCAATGCCATGTCTCTACGTTCTCTTTCAATTTGCGCTCGTAATTCATTAGCCTTTTCATCTTTATATGCCTGAATATCTCTCGCTAATTGGAGTGCCGCTAAATCCGCAGCTTCCTTAATTTGTACGGCTTTTTCTTTTTCTATTTGTACTTCTTTATAACGCCTATCTCTTTCATTTTGAAATTTTTCTTCCGCTACTCTTAATGCTTCATTATGAATAACGTAAGATTCAAGCGTCCAATTTTTATCAAGCATAATTCAAATCACCAAATTCTTTTAATGTATTACCTTCTTCCATCACGTTCTTTCTGCATTATTAGTGCCCTTTTTACCATAGGGGGGGCACGCTAAATTTTATAAAATATCTGCCAAATTATTCCACCTATCGCATAAGGGATAATATTTACCGAAAATGACCAGTAAATATTTATACTGAACTGATTGCATATTATTAAGCTAAGTGGCATTAAGTAAGAGTATGTTTGTACACTCTTACAGAAATGCCACCCGTCTAATAAGAAACTAAATGGTACTTTCAATAACCAGTTCTTTGTCTGCCAATTATTACTTAACCACCAACTTGATTTGAACCATGCGCCTGTGGGTTCAAATTTTATTTTATCCATCTGTGAATTAAATATAAAAGTTAAAATAAACGATATTGAAAGTATTGCAACCATTTAGTGTGAAGTATCCAAATTCTGCCAATAATTCTGTGTTTCATCTATTGTCAGGTTATGCGCTGTGCAATAGTCAAGTATTTCCTGCCATGTTGTACAGACAAAAAATTCACATGGTACACCATCCAACATATATGACTGCTGTACGCCATCACAATACATAAGATTATCTATTATATTCGTTACTACACTATAAAGAAGTCTATAACACATTTCGCCAGTAGTAGGCCCCTTTTTATAAGTTAGAGTTGTCAAATCCAGTATCATTTTTATTATTCCTTATATTAATTATTAAATACACTTACCGATTTACTCGGTAATGTTACTGTTCTTGCTGTTAAACTTGCACTTGTAGGTATTCCAATTCCCGAACCTGTTAATCTTGCAACTTTCCCACTTCCCGTCCATGTTGCATTTGCCAAGTCATTAAACCAACTATCAACACCTGAAGATGATAATGTGGCTATTGTATTACCAACATACACATAATTAACAGAATTTGACCAAGTGTGGGTCGTATATGTTAAGTTTACAATACCGGTATTGAGAGTGTTTAAATTCAGAGAAGTCAATCCCGTACAATTAGCTGTATTTACTGTTAAGGCTACAGTACCGGTATTGAGATTGTATAATTGCAGAGTAACCAACCCAGTACAATTAGCTGTATTCACCGTTAAGTTTACGGTACCAGTATTGAGAGAGGTTAAATTCAGAGAAGTCAGCCCCGTACAATTAGCTGTATTTACTGTTAAGGCTACAGTACCGGTATTGAGAATGTTTAAATTCAAATAAGTCAGCCCCGTACAATTAGCTGTATTTACCGTTAAGTTTACGGTACCAGTATTGAGAGTGTTTAAATTCAAATAAGTCAGCCCCGTACAATTAGCTGTATTTACCGTTAAGGCTACAGTACCGGTATTGAGAGAGGCTAAATTCAGAGAAGTCAGCCCCGTACAATTAGCTGTATTTACTGTTAAGGCTACAGTACCGGTATTGAGAGAGGCTAAATTCAGAGAAGTCAGATTTTTCAATCCTAAAGTATTAAATGTAATCCCAATCGGATTTGAAGTCATTGACCATTTTTTTATTAAAAGTGGCTTATCAATACTTACATAATGCACTATACCATAAGTATATGTATGAGAAATATTGTTATCTGATCCTGTTAAATTATATACTGTGTAAGTACTATCTCCCCATTGTACAGTTATTGTTCCGGTTCCCTGCATTACTATATTACCAGTAGTACCGGAACCGTTCAGCGCAAAATGGAAAGATGTACCATGCCGCCTTTCAAGCACCATCCATTTCTGAGATGATGTTTGCGGGAAAAGACTTGATGCTAATATTAGCCATAATAAAATCGTTTTCATTATGGATTAACCCCTATAAATGCAATTGTAATCGTTGAGGTTCGCACTCTGTTTGTTAGTGTACCAATCAGGAATTTAGCACCTCTTAATTCATTTGCTTCCCACTTTTTCGTAGTAAGCGCAGGAATAATTATCATTGCGTTATTAGATTCTAAGTTATCAGTCAACAAATCCCTTAATCCAACTTCGTACTGTGTCCAGCCACCTTTTGTAGTTGAATATCTTTGTATGATGACTGTATCGGCAGTAGCATTGGGATTCGAAAACTCAAAGTAATTTTTATCCCATAATGACCCGAAATCAAACTGAACTGTATCCCTATATAATTTTAATGAATCCCGATATATGTATTTCTTCGCATTAGTTAAAACTAAACTTCCACCTGCCAATAAGGTATCAAGTTTCTTGGATGTTAGTGTCTTATCACTGATAATTGATACAGGTAGCGGCGCATAGTATGACTTACCACTATTCAATGTGAAAATAGAATCACTTACATTGATTAAGTGATTAGTAGATTCCTGCCACCAATTAAGAGAATAAGTTTGAGCATTAACCACTCCGACCATAAAAAGTATTGCAAATAAAAATAGTATTTTCTTCATTGTTTGTTCCTTTATAGTTTCATTTCCGTAAGGTAATGGGTTTCATTAGCTCCACCCCAATTTTTATTTTCTTCAAGAATTACCGCACCTAAAGATTCATCAATATGCGTCATTGCGCCCGAATTAGAATGACTTACAATGTATTCATATCCTAATTCCTTCAATGCGTTACTCACTTCATATCTTAAAAGTTTGCCGATACCCTTATTCTGGTATTCCGGTAACACCCCTACTGATGAAATATATGCCACTTTTTTATCGATATGAGCATATTCTTGAGGATTCCAACATCCATCTAACCAGTCGCTATCTTTATCATTTAATGAATTGACATAAATAGCACCGATAACTTTATCATCATCCAGAGCAAGGAAAACAACACTATCCTTAGAACAACAATCACGAAAAACTTCTTCTTCGGTCATTGCAAGTTCACTAGGGAAACATCTATTCTCTACGTACATTATACCGTCTTTGAATAAACTCCATTGTTCAGGGTAAAAGCGTTTTATCATTCTATGAACCTCAATATTTCTTTATCTTCCAGTAATTTATCATCAGAGAATTTAATTCCTTTTTTTTCAGCTTCACGGATAGATTTAAGCAAGTCAAAAAATCCTTTAAGTTTGAAATATACCGGTTCGTCTTTAAGTGAATCGATATTTTTCTTTAACATTGCAAATGCTTCAAGAAGCGTATTGCCTGCACCTATTACTACACCTAAATCTTCTGCATCTTCGGAAGGGAAGTGATAAAGTCCGTCTATTAAGCAGCAATGTGAGAATTTTATCCATCGTTCACTTTCTTTAGGAACTTTAACAACGCTCCACCCTTCTTCACTACCCTCACCACAATAATAAGCCGATGCCGTTACTGCATATTGATATTCATATATAGGATCGATGTATACTCCATGAGCACCATACCAAATCACATAAGCTAAGTTGCTACAAGTTTCAAGTATCTGTTCCCCGGACATTCCGGGTAATCTAAAAGTAGGATCAATAAAGTAAGGCTTACCATTCACTCTAATTTCTGTAGCAAAGAAATTTCTATAGCCATATTTCTTAAATAATGGGATAAGTCTTTTATTTACTTCCTTTACTGCATCCGGCATATCAGATGCAGATTTCAAAGATGCTATATAAAGTTCATTTTTCTTCTCATAACCCATGAAATATTTTGAGGGATACTTATCATCTATTACCCATAGGTCGCCACCTGTTTCAAGTTCTGTAGGTATTTCGTCCTGTACTACAAAAGTTATTTCATCTTCAATACCACCGAATAAGACACTAAGATGCTTTAATTGTGCTTTACTATGCTCATGATCTATATGATGCCAAGTTTCCATCTCTCTACGGAAAACATCAACTTTTATATATTTATTCTTTACTGTCTTTAAGTGCTCAATAAGTGCGGGTAATCCTTTTATAATCTTATAAGGTGCACGGGCAAGCCCTAAATCGCCTAAAGTCTTAAGGAACAAACTTCTATAAATTTCATAATCAGTAGCATCACCGCTGCCCCACACGGGCTTCCCTATACTCCTCAAATAGCTCTGTATGGGCGCATATCCTATATCGGGGAAAATGAAAACATCTATCTTTTTAAGGATTTCAGGACGCATAAATTCATACCCTTCAATCTTCTCGATTTCAGGGAATCCCCATCCGGTAGCGTAATCGTTAGCACTTAAAAACTCTTTATCTGTGGGGGTACAGTAATAAACTTTTTTGAATGTCTGGCTAAGTTTTCTTGCAAGTGAAATGAAATATCCTGAATCTACTACACAAGCGGTTTTCTCTGAAAGTAAATGTTCTTTTAGTATATCCTTAGTTTTAGGGTACTTTTTAACATACTTATCCGCAAACTCCTTATCACTAAGGTAGTCATACTCTGGATACCGTTTTCTTTTTTCTTCTAAAAAATCCATTTAACTCTTTCTTACGATAGTAGCAAAGTGTTTTATGTTTGTCAATCTAACCTACCGGCTTTTATTCTTTGAGAACCGAGTCTGTTATTTAAAGTTCTTATCGGCTTTTTTTTGTCTGATATTTCTTCTCTCGCTCTGGCTCCGGTTCCACCGCTAACTACTGATAAAAAGACACCGGTTAAAATTTGCTCTATTTGCGGTGTACTCATACCTTTGGCTTTCATCTGGTCGTATACGTCTTTTATACCTTCGGCTGCCGGAATAGGTGTTTGCTGTGTTAAAAGGTATTCACCCCATGTATATTTATGTGCGCCTTTTTTAGGCTTATCGTTGAAAGGTGGTAAAACATTACCCATATAGTCGGTATGTGAAAACCAGTCTACCGCATTCCCCGCGAAAGGTGAAGCTTTCCCTCTGATATAATTTCCACCAAATTTAACCGCTGTTTCAAATCTTGATTTACCATATAATTTTTTTTGATCTTCAACAATTATCTCCGCCAAACGAGCTACGAATGTAATTGTTGAAAGCATACCACCCGATACATCAATAACTTTATTTCCGGCTTTGAACCTCAACCAGTCACTCTTTGTTGGGTCTGTAAAGTTTATTTTCTGGTTAGAACCCGCTAATGTCAAAATTGCCTGATTAGCAGCAAGTAACGCGGCCATTGTTGCGAGTCTTTCGCCGGAACTTTTAGCCGTAAGTTTTGCAGCTACTTTTTCAGAGGGTTTAGCGTTTTTCCATGTTGTAAATGTTTTTATAGCCTTTGCCGGTTCTATAATTAATCTTTGCCATCTTGACCATTCAAGTCTTGGGGCGAACATAGCTACATTAAGAATTTTCGGCGTAACAACTTTGCTTGTACCTGTAGAGGAGTTTACTTGCTCTGCAATTCTCTGGGCTGTTTCAGGGTCGGCTTTTTCTATTTCTGATAAGTGACTCCAAATTGATTTAGCTGTTTCAAGCCTATGAACTTTTAATATCTGGAATCCTTTATTACCTATCTCTCCGAACTTTCCGAATAGTTTACCAATTTCCATATAATCATCATATATACGAGTAGGATCAACTGCAAGGCCGGCACGTTTCCACATTATATAATCAGGGTCAGCTTGTAAATCTTCAATTGCCTTTTGGTAATTAGCTACATCACCGTAAGCGAATTTAAATTGTCTAATAAAGTTAGGAAAGTAGATATTCCATGCTGAGGGTTTAAATATATCCATCCCCGCGTGTGTAATCATTCCTACCGTACCATGACCAAATACTTTTAAGCCAAAGAAAATATTAGGCACTGATCTTATAAATCTTATTGTTTTAGGTGTATCCGCTGACCGTATCCATGCTTTAGCGTTTAATATGGCTCTTTGCCTTGCATATCTCGCTCTGTACATTTCGTCTGTAATTTCACGAAGTTGTTTTGGCTGTGCGATTGCATTTCTTACCTGATCGTGAGATAGTCCGGTTTCTTTTGAAAGTCCGTCCACCATATCATTAAAATCAGTCACGCCCTTATCGATATATCCTTCTTTTGCCCGGCCCCAGACTGCCTTTGCTTCGTTAGGAGTGAATTTATTTCCTTTTTTATCTGCAAAGTTAAAATCTTCAATCTTTCTTGCTAATTGGTCATTATGCCAATCGGTAAACTGTTTTTCCGCTTCTTTTTGTCTGCCTTCGCCAAGTGCTTTGTACCAGTCGGTTTCTTTTAATGCCTTAATACCGTCCTGAATAGCCTCTGCTACAACTCCGCCTGCTTCAATTGACTTTGCTACTGTTTCAACTCCTAAATCCCACGCTAACGTTGCGGGTGTAGCTGAATAGAATGCGCCAGGTCTATGAATCTTAGCGGTACGGATTTTATTAGCCAGTGCTTTTGAAGATGCTTTTATGCTTTTATCTCCGGCTCTTTTATTGGCTAAATTCTTTTCTAAATCTTCATTTTTACTGATAAGTTCCTGAATACGGTCATTTAATTTTTGTTCTTTATCCGTAAGTTCTTTAACAGTATTACTTAATTTCTTAGCCCTCTTTGACTGTCCGGGTGTAAATTCCTTGCCCGTCTGCGTTTCATAAGCCCTTCGTATTCCGCTGAAAGTTCCTGTATCAATATCAACTCCGCCTTGCTGAGCCTTTCCTATATTACTCCACATAGTCTGCATAGGTTTAACTTCATCCAAAAAGGCTTTTTCTTTCTTAGCAGCTTCTTTATATTGAGGACTATCAACACCGTATTTGTCCTCTGCTAAATTAGTTGTATGAGCCAATTCATCAGCGTGTGCATTTGCAATAGCCATTGTATCGGCAGAAATTTTCTTGTCTTTTTTGAAGTCGGAAATAATATCATCTGCACTAATACCTTGTTTTAGGTAACTATTACCTATATTTCTCATATCTTCTGCACTATAACCCTGCCCTATTTCAGAGGCTTTCATACCCGTAATATCGGCTCTTTGTTCTCTTATTCTTTGTGCTATACCGGATTCAGCGCCTTTAGTTTCCGCTTCTTTTGGCACTTTTGTGGAAGGTTCTATTTGTTTTTCGTCTAATTTAGCATCTTCCACTTTTGCAGGGGCGGCAGCTTTTTCGTCCTTAAATAAATCCGAAAAATCACTTTTTGTCTGTTTCCAAATATCCTGAAGATGAGGTTTAATATCCTCACCAAAGTCCTCAATCATCTTCTCTGACCATTTGGCGAAACTTCTTAGTCCTGATTCTACGTGATAGGCTCCTATAGTAGCGTAATCTTTTAAAAGAGTTGGGCCAATGCCTAATGGAGATATTCCTTGACCTTTGGTGATTATATTTTGCTGTGCTTTTTTATATGATTCATCAGAGATAATTCTATTGGGTTTCTCTACCTTAGATTTGTTTAAGTCTTCTAAATAATCGGCAAAAGCTTCTTTACCATAATCTTGTTCGGTAAATTCATAACCTTTATTTTTTAAGTAATCACGTAAAACTTGTCCCCATCCACCAACGCTAACTTGTTTCCCTTTGGTAACTTCTTTTCTCAAAGCATTGCGAAGTGGAGAATTATTTTTAACCCAATCATTGAATTCAATACCACCAATTCTTCTAAAATATTCAGGTGTGACAGATTCGTTACTACCCCTAAGCATAGTTTTGGATACTTCGTCTTTAACAAATGGTTTCTCAATCGGTTTCAAATCCTCTTTAACGGGGGCTTCATTTGTAATATCTCTGTCAAATCCAATTCTCCAATTTTTTAAATCAGTATCGCTTAAAGCATGGAAAATGCGCTTATCTCCTTCTTTTGTGACAACCCCATTCTCCCTATATTCAACAATATTATTTTCGTTAGGATTAATAAGCTTATCAACTTGCTCAAAGTATTTTTGAGCTTTTTTCTCTCCAAGTTTATCTTTTAGGTTTTTATAATCTCTGTTTATAACATCAGAGGTTGTCATTTCTTTAACGGCGGGAACTTCGGGCTGTACGGTTTCCTTTGGAGTTTCAACTTTTTTCCTATTAGCATAATCATATTCAGCTTTAGTAAGTTCGTAACCGGAATATTGACCATTATCTAATTTCTTTCTGAACATATATACATCTTTTTGGGGAGGTGTGGGATTATCGCCCGCCAATTGATCTCTAAGCTCATAAAATCTTGCAACTTGAGGAATATTCCGATTTCCCAAAGGCAAGTTACTTCTTCTTAATCGCTCATATTCATCTTGCATCTTTTTGAATTTAGCCATATCGCTATGTTGTTCTATTGTAGGTTCATATCCTTTATCCGTTTGTTTATCAATAAATTCTTTCCTTGTAACCACACCAATATCTTTACCGTAATCAAATTCCTTGCTAAGTATTTTTTCATCACGAGCATCATTAAATTTTTGTTGACGTTCCTGTTTACTCATTGTTTGAGTAATAGGCTTTTCAGGTTCTTTATAATCAGAAAATTTCTTCAATTGCTCAATAGTACCCTTTTGTGTATTGGGTAATTTCTCGCTCGTATATTCCTCGAAGAATTTTCTACTTGTTTTATTATCGGTATGAAGATTATCAGAAAGAGTTTTATAATCCTTATCATCAATAGCAGATTTTAGCTTATTTAGATATTTAGCGTTCTGCTCAATACCTTTAGGAATTGCTTTAGAAATTTCATCTTCTGAACGAGGTTGTAACCCCGATTCTTTCCTTGAATCCGTATCAAGTTTTATCTGCATATCAGTCATTCTTTTTGCATAGTCATTAATCAAGTTAGGTTTCTTAACCTCATCAATAACCTTTTTGTTTTCAGGTGAAATATTCCCTTCCGCTTCTTTTCTCCACTCCCTAACCTGATTCATGTTTTTAGGTTCGTTCTTTAAACCTAATGCTTTTAATACTTCCATATCCTTCTTACCACGTTCAAACATACCCATAGCAGCGGATTTGTTGTTGTCGGTAGGTTCTAAAAATTTATAATTTTTATCATCTATCTTTTCAGCTAATCCTTTTTTAACAAAACTATCCCAAAGGCTAACTGCATCGGGGGTTAATTCATGTACTGTCTCGCCTGATAATAATTTTCTTGGCTGCGTAGACCTTAAAGGCTTACCTGTTTCTTTTAGACTTTCTTCATTCATTTGTTTATAGAAACCAGTAGCGATACCTTTTCTTTTTAATTCATCGGGTAATAAAGCATTTCTGACTATAAAACCATCTTTATCTTTTGATACTGTAAACATATCGGCACGTCCACGAACATTTTTAGAAACATCGTAAGTAGAAAAATTACCTTCATCTGTTTTAAAATCTTTAACTTTTGTAATCTTAGGTGCTTCTTTTGGCACTTCCTGACTGGCCGGAGTATGGCTAATTTCTTCTTTAGACTTGTAAAGCGGGTCGTTATCATACCATTGCCTGTAATTAGTGAATAACCGACCTTTTTTATCTTCAAGATAGTTAATACCATCTATTTCAGTAATTTTAGTCCCTTCATTTTTAGCGACACGTTTTAGCATATCGTTAAATTCTTTTGAGTCTTTTCTTCTAACCTCTTCACTCAAAGTTTTGCCATATTCGGGTTCGGGTACGGTTTTTAACTGTTTCAATGTTTGAATATTCTCATACGGTTGTTTCTCAGTCTGTAAGTTTTTCTCACTAACTGCTTGAACATTTTCCGTTTTGGAAACAGTTGATTCTTTATCCGTTAGTTTCTCTACTCCCGTGCCTTCCGGTGGAATATTGGAAATTTCAGGCTTATTTAATGCTTCTGCAATACGCTGTTTCCGTTGAGTAAGCTCTTGCTGTTTTATAATATCAGCAACTTTCTTTCGTGGAATCTTTAACTCATCTGATATTTCGGAGGGCTTCTTACCCTTGCTTAAAAGCTCACTTACTTTGCGCTCATCATCCTGGACAAGTTTTTGTGTTTGCTCATTTTCTGCGCCTTTTCGTGCTTTGACATCTTGTGCTCCGGTAGCCCCTTCTCCTTCGTTGCTGCGAAGTCGTGAAGTTGCTTGTGAGACATTTTGAGCACCCCCTTGTTTTTCTTGCTTACCTGTCCCGGATTGTGCTCCGCCATTGCCATTAACTTTCTCTGTACTTCTGATTGTGCTGGCATTTTCTGTTCCTTTCTTAAATTTATCTTGTATGTTTTTTGCTTGCTGTAATTGTTCCTGAATAGCCTGTAATTGCGGGTCAATATTAGGCACAGGAACTTTATTCTCTACAAATTCTTTAGCTCCGCCGTGCATTGCGCCCATAAGAGCTAATCCGCCACCTTCGATAAGTAACTGATTGACCTTCTTTTCAAGGTCTGAATCACCTGTAGGTAAGTTTATGCCTACCTTTTTAAGTTGGCTGGCTAATCCTTTATAGGCTTCGTTATAGCCTTGCGAAGCCATCTTTACTGCATCAAAGGGCAGATTGAAGGCTCTATTTATCCCTTCGGTGGTTTGCTGACCTATAGAACCCGTCTTATTAAGTAATTCCTCTCCTGCATTGATAGGTATGGTTACTGGTGACATTGCACCATGCAGAATAGAGGAAAGTAGGTCAACTGTACCTTGTCCGGGTTTATCTCCTTGTATTTCCTGTAAACCTTGTCTTGCCTCATTTACGGGGCTTAAAATAGATTGCAAAAGACTATCTGCTTGTCTTACTCTTGGAGCTTCTTGTACCTGATTATCTTTCTGTACTAAACCACTAGACTGCGTATTAGGATTTACAAAGTTCTTATTTCTCGAAGCCTGTACTATATCAAATATTTTTGCTTGTGGTTTAACTTGCGCTTTACCATAGGTGCTTATAGGATGTTCTATATTAGGATTCTGCTGAGACGTTTCCTGCCCTTGTGAATCGTCCTGACCGTAATAGTCTACCTTACCCTCACCATCGGGTTTGATAGTTAAATAAGAAGGTTTTGCAGTATTTTTTGTAGTGTCACTCATTATCTAAGCTGTCTTCGGTATCGTCTTTTAATTTCTTTTTCATTTGGTCCATAGACTGAATATCGTCTATAATACCAAATTGTCTAAACGGATCTACTACTCCATATTTAGCTCTTGCAAGGTTAGCAGCTGCTTGTAAATCCCGTTCGCTTATAATCTTCTTCACATAATCAGACTGGATCATTTTCCAAAATGTTTCTGCGGAATATGGTCTTTTACTACTTTTTTCTTGCGCCTGTAAATCCGAATAATACTTACTGAATTTATTAGTAGTTGAAGAAAGTATTTTATTTATAGCCGTCTGCTTATCGCCCTGTAATTGATTAATATAATCATCTGAATTAACCGTCTGTTTATTGCCCTTTTTATCGGTAACTTCTTTGCTTTTCATTATATTACCGAATTTATCTTTTTTAGGAGTCTTACCGTCACTTTTGTATACGATTTGTCCGGATTGATATAATGATTTCAATGAAACATCGCTATCTAAAACGTTTACGAAATCTTTATCCATTATCTTTTGATATTCAGGGCTATAAATAGATTCTCCATTAGTGCCTTTTGTCTTAATTGCAATTTCTTGGACTCGCTTAACAATAGGTTTCCCATCTTTCCCGGTTTCCCATTGTCCTAATTCGGGATCATAACCACCGTATTCAATTCGATGTTTTCCTGTTTTCCTATCGATAGTCCCGTTAGCATCAATAGCAGACTCTTTATAATCAGGTTTATAAGCAGGGTTTATACCTTCATAATTTTGTACTTGTTGTGTCCCGTCTGGATATACGGAAATAGTTGAGTGACCCTTTTGTATAATAGTATGAGGCTTTGGATTTAGTATATCCTCAATCTGCTTGCTTGTCTCACCTACCGGAACACCTAGCGTCATATTCCTTAAAAATAAATCCTGAACTTTTTGTTGTCTTTCGGGTGTTAAAGAAGTCTGTGGAGTACTTAGATTTGATTTAGATTGAGGCACGCCACTTGGTTGAGAAGTAGGTTCTACATTATTAACGCCTAATATCTTACTAAGATTCTTATACTTGTTCTGAAAATCAGTATTCTTTTCTTGGTTTTCAAGATCATGGGTTTGCAGTTGTAAATCCTTTTCATAAGCATATCTATCCCGTAATTCTTGATTTTGTTGCTGTTTGGCTTGTTGCTTTTCCGCAATTCCAAAACCCTGATTAATTCCCTCGGAAGTTGCGGGGATCATGTATTTAAATAAATTGGTTTTAGCCATTATCTATATCCATAGCTCGATGCACTTACATTCGGACTTGTCATATTTATTCCGGGATAGGAATTATTATTGGAAGAACCAGTATTAGAAGAACCACCAAAAAATTTATTCATAAGATCCGATGTGCCTGCTCCTGCTGCCATCCCCCCAACTTGTCCTAAAACGCTTCCAAGATAATCCATGATTCCCGGCTTTTGGTCTTCATATTGAGAAATCCCAAGTAGTTGCTGTATAGCTTGCGTACGTTGCTGTTGCTGCATCATCTCACCTTGTGCGGCTACGTTATTAAGTTCCTGCCCTCCAGTTTTATAAGCATCATTTAATGCAACTCCACTTATACCGCTTCGATTCATTCCTGTGGTAGCAAACTTAGCCATAAGTTTTTTTACAGCTTCATTAGTCTGGTTATTTATTCCTGCCGAAGCAGTAGAAACGTAATTGTTTACAGGGGCAGAATTATTAGCATCCCCCATTAGCATATCACTTATATTATCTAGACTTGGTATTCCCGGCATAGTAACCTCTAAACTTTCGTTAATGTGCCTGCATTATGCCAAGCACCTTGAATAAGTTGATATTTTGTATAGGAACCATCGCTATTCTTTTTTAACACTTCGCCCAAATCCTTGCCCTTCATAGAAGCAGGATTAGGTAACGAAGTCACAACCTGTGTCGATGGATGGAAATATTTCCCTATCTCTGCAATATGTTCTGTTTTTAATTTCATTTACTCTTAGCCGAATCTACGATACCATCCTGACCACGCCTGTAAAGCTGATAAGCTGCCATTTGAGTAGGTGTAAGAATAGAATTTATCGCTTGATCTGCATTCATAATGATTAATCTATACTCATCTTTATGAAGACTTGGATTAGTAAGTTGAGTTTGCATAGATGTATAAATCGTATCTAGCGATGTAGATTGAGTATTTGTAAGTGAAATATGAGCCTTTATCTCCGCTATTTTACCTGCGATAATGTTATTTTGTGGATAAGCCCTTGCCACAAATAACAAAATAATTATAATAAATATTTTCTTCATTTTAGTTCCTTAATAAATTGTTGAACCTGTAATTAAACTAATCCAATTCGTACCGTTGAACATTACCGGGCAATATCCCGATGAGTTATAATTATAGTCAAAGAGTAAATCACCGGCTATCTGATAATCCGTAGGCGTTCCTAATTTGTTAAACTGATTAGTATAAATGCTTTGACCAAATAACCTAATCGTACCTGCTCCATAAGTTGTATCAATAAGAACATTAGGTCTGTGCATATCATAAGTTATAGGGCAATTATCAAGATTTATTTGTTGTAATCCTAAAGCCCTAGAGGTTTTCAGTAAATAATTTGTAGATGAAATTCCTGCCATATTCGAAGGATAGGAATTTGAACCTATGAATTTGGTTGCTCTGCCATGTAGATTATATACATAATTGGTAGTAGAACCTGTATAATTCAACAATATATTATTATTGCAGAACATATCATTGATTGTTACTGTGCTATCACCGGACGTTAAACCTAGCATGATTAAAGATGTACTATTTGAGGATTCTCCCATAACTACATTTTTAATATTTAGATTTGTCAACTTTGAATTAGTAGCACCCATAAAATTATATATCAGGATACCCGCAAATGAGTTATGATATGAACCTGTAAAATCAGACAAGTAAATATTGCTCATCTGTGCACCGGAGTTCAATCCGATTGATATAGGTCTATATGCAAAGATTGATCCATTATATCCGGAATGAACATTTGTGACCCATACTGAATCTTGATCTCCTGAATACCAATATAGATTACTTCCTCCGTATTCATCGCCCGGATTTCTGCCAGCCGATAAAGCTGTAAGATCATCGTTTGTAATTCCATCAATATTTGATATTTTTATTTGAGAACCACCGGCAGCGATAACCCCGGCGTTATTAGCCAAAGTCGTACCATGTACCTGAATATTATCAACGGTTACATTATGACAGTTTAGTAAATAAATTCCTACAGTTCTCACGGTATCGAACACCATATTTTTTAACGTGATATTATAACCTCGATGAAACACTATACCCCATCCAAAATATCCGCCCGAATCGGGGCTTACAGCATAATTTGTGGTTTGGTTAGTCCCGTTGCCTTTCCATATCCCGCCTTCGATAGTTATATTACTATCTCCGGTTTGCGCCTCTGCCCAATGGCTGTTTCTGCCCATAGTTGAATTTGAAGATGAAGCCAAACTTATGACTGCATTCTTATCGAAGATTAGATTAACATTGCTTTTAAATACCAGACTACTATTATAGGAATAATTCCCGGCTAAGATTTTGATAGTTCCACCACCCGCATTATATAAAGTAGTGATAGCACCATTAAGTTTGTTTTGATCTGCCGTACCGGTACAAACAGAATCAGCAGAAGTTTTATTATAAGTATTCAAAGCTGCTATTGTAATTGTCCCTCCACCACTTCCGCCGCTACCACCGCTACCATTTGAAGCAGCAGTGATGAGTCCTTTAGCATTTACCGTAATATTTGCATTAGTAAAACTTCCAACATTGCTATTAACAGTCTTTAATGTGATCGCATTTCCTATGTTTGTCACATCTCCTGAAAGAGTTGGTAGAGTGAATATACCTTCTAAATATGCAGCCAAATTCAGCAATGTTATTTTCCTGTTTGCATATCCCACCAAACCACTATCCTGCACTGCAAATATTGTATTATTATTTAGTGCGGAAGCAGGCACAGAACTAAGTGGCACTTGTGCTTGCGCAGATAGGTATAAGGCAAATATAATAATAACTATTTTTTTCATTTCTCTATCCTTATTAGTTAAGTGGTAACAGTTTGCCCAGCATTATCCGTAACAAATTCATCACCATCGTCTGTAATTATATCTTTTTTATCTTTTTTATGTTTTTTACGATTACCCCAAGTTTCAACATTATATTCTAACTTCCCGCCAATAAAATTACTTATGGCTTCGCCCTGAATAGAAAAGTTTAACCGGTTACATCGTTTAAGCGTACCTGCCATTTCATCGGTAACTATTCTATAAATATTCTGATCTTGTGTATCATCGACATCCGATAGACTTCCATAGTTTCCAGTTATAGAGTCGATCAAAGTAAAAGTTATATCATTTGTTGAAGTACTATGAAGTCTGTAATAATCGATATACAAAAACATTAAGCGTGCTCTTATGAAATTATCAGGGAAAGCATAATCTTTTGTTTTAAGAGAGACTGTTATATCTACGTTAGTTCCGGTATCTGAATCTACCGTCTTGGTTTTATCATAAAAAGTTACATATAAATTACCACCAATTAAAAGTTTTCCCGCATCCGATCCATATTCTTTTTTAATAATTGTATCGGCTTTACTGATTGAAAACTTATACCATGCCTTTAATTTTGTATCATAACAAAGTAAAAAATAATTCGTGCTGATTTTAACCGCTAAGACATACCAGAGAGAATCATTCCAAAATGTACTTGCTAAAACAGTTGTGATGGAATCGAAAGTTGGTTTACGTAAATAACTTATTTCTTCCTCTGCACTTGTACCATTAAATATATACATCTTATTCTCAAACATGAAGAAATAAGAACTACCATATTTATATATACTGTCAGGTTGATCGCAACCTTTATTTGTAACAAGCTTAACTACTTGCCAACTTTCAGGATCGCCATTAGTATAAAGCTTACAAATGCTTTTTTGCTTAAAAACTATCAACCCATTATCATCATCAAATATTCCCGTTATCTCATCTTCATCATCGGGGTAAATCTGTACTAAATTTAGTTCTTGAAGCTCATTAGGCTGGTCGATTTCCGACCACACAATACTAGTAGCAAGCGTTACTAATTCCGTAGAGTTATGTACGGATTCTTTGGGATAAGTTATTATTAAACTAGCATCGGGTGTATTATCAGTATAAGTATTTCTTACATCGATTATGTTAATATCTACTAAAAAATAATACTGGCTGCCACCAGCTTTAGTCCTGTAAATCCGCTCATACTTAATAGAACTATTCATTAGCCAAGTTGAGGCATCATCAGGATCACTTGCGGTAACATAGGCATCATTAGGGGGATAAAAGATAACTTTTTTACCAGCAACTAAAGTGTCTGTAGTGAAAAAAACTAATTCCGATTCGTTACCATTAATATCAACAAGGCTTCGTGCCCATTTATAAACTCCCGCACTTAAATTTCCTGTTTGTGTGTCGTCAGTTATGGAGCTACCACCACCTATAAAGATCGCAGGAGTAATAATACGGTTAGTCATTAACTTTGCAATATTACCTAAAAATAGTCTTTCTGAATTTGTGACAATAAATTTAGAAGTTGAAATTGCACTTATCCATGTCAGTACCGTTGTTGTATCAAGTGAATCATCTTTTTTTATATCCTGATAACTTGTGATAGAGTTATCTATAGTGTCAAGAAGATAAAAGTTAGAAAAATCATTGTGTTTGGAACGAAATATCATCTTAGATGTTACTCTTGAATCTGGCGATACAGGAAGGTTATTCAAAGTAACATTTATAGTCGATGTCGCTGATAATACAAGAACATTAAATGGTATTGAGCAATTGCTACGGCTCCCATCGGTCGAGATATAATAAATAAAATAGTCAACATCTATAGCCGTAGAACCACTGCTATTATTAACTGCCGTTACGGATGTTGTATCAGGTCTTACGATTTCTAAATTATATATATAGCTTAGATTAGTAAAAAAAGGCTTTTCATTATTGTTAGTAAAAAAAAAATTATCTCCAAATTTCGCCATTCTAAATTTAGCGTTATTTGTAAGCCCCGTCTTTAAATCAATATACGTCCCCGTACCATTTACCGATTTTCTTAATTTCCCCGCTGTCCCGGTTGTCGTTGGTGATATTGCAGCAAGTAAGAAATTATTGCCACTAGCATCTTCAACATCAAATAAAGAATTTATATTACCAGTAGTATCTACTTGTACCGGCGTTGCTCCATATCTGGAAAAACCTTTTCTCGTAGAAGCAATACCAGCCGGTTCATCAAGACGCATATTCTGTAAAACCGTAAGTTCATCGGCAGATAGTTTTTCAGGAGAGGTAATTTCATTCACTCTTTTGAACGAAGGATCACCGAAAAATATGTTTGGTAATTGTGTCATTTAGTCCCAATGATATTCTATTTTTTCACCATCAAATTGCTTAACTCTAAGTTTACTCATCTCCTGTTCATAATTAGACTTAAGTTCATTATAGAACATACTATCAACCATGTATCTTAAAATTGCCTCATCGTAGATACTTGGAAAAATTATTGTCGGATTATAATAAACATCTTTATCATTTGCAGGATTAAATAAATCAATATTCATTGCATACGAGACAAATAAGCTATTTCCTACTATACTCTGTGCGGGTATAGGTGATAGGAGAATATTATACCCTACTCTTTGCCCTAAATCATCTGTAATTTCTTGACCGTTGTCATCGGTTATGGTTATATTACTATCATCGGCGATAATATCAGCTATTATATCGCCTACAATGATTGAATAATTTGCAGGGCAACCAATTCCCCATCCTACGTTTTTACTTATCCAAGAAGTTGTACGCTTGCATAAAGGCAAATTATTGAGCATAACTAGTTTAGGAGTCCCAAAATCCAAAGGCAGATTATAAAGGTTTGAACCCGTTAAAATAATATTAGTTGTCTTTTCAATAACGTCTATTCTAGACTGGACATCACTCATTGCATTATAAGCCATCATAGCAATAACTTTGCCTGAATTTTCTAAACTAATTTCCTTAACGCCTCTTTTCAGGCATTCAAGTTTATAACGGGTAAGAAAATGGTCACGAAATTGTGATAATGTCATTGTAACTTCTCTTGTTGATTCGCCTGATTATCTTGTCTCATTGTCTCAAACTTTTTATATGCGGCTGTTATTGCATTTGCAACTTCTGTTATCGCATTTTCTTTATCAGGAATTTTATTCCTTATAAAATCAATCTCAACGCCAACTCTTTTAATTACATATTCCATAAACTCTGCCGGTATTTCTGAAACATCACTATCATTTACTAAGTCGGTTACAACTCTATAAAAATGTACTATCGCCGTAATAATAGCTAAAGGAGCTATATACACCACACCATCACTACGCCAGAAAATAGAATCTCGTGGAGTAGGGGCCATAATAGAATTACCTAAATGACTATTTAATGAGGTTTCATTAGCTTCTTTTGCCTGATTCCATACAGTACCATCACTAGTCTGGATAAATCTTAAAGCAGCGGGGGATTCGGCAAGGCTTGGCAGAAAGGACATAGGGAAACTTTTCACATTGTTTATACCAGATAAAAACGTATCCGGAGTAAGCCCCGCAGTTGTAAGGGTAGCACCAGCCCATGATGTTGGCACAGTATTACCATTCGCTTGGAATACACATCCATTTGTATTTATCGTGCCTGATATTACAACAGCAACATTTGAGAAATCAGCGGTCCCCGCAACAGTAATTGTGTATATCTGACCTGATACTAAGGCTCCGCCTGTTACCGTCACCGGTGTTGTAAACTGGCTTTTCCTTTCCCATCTCTTAATTCCCAAACCATTCAATTGCATTTGCACAAATCTTTGTGCCTGATTTATAAATACAAGTATTCTGCTACCGGGGAAGTTCGGGTCTCCATCTACTTTATAATCTAGTTGTATTTGTTCCCGGTAATTTAAAAGTGTTATCATATCAATCTCACTTATACTGAATCATTTGAATAAACTGGTTGAAGGCTGACAGAGCTTCATTTAATAATTTTGGTTTTTTTAGCATTTCTGAATAGGCGTATTGGACAATAGCAGCATGAGTCCAGTCCGGTAATATTGGGTTTATGGTAGCGTTTATATCCGTAGGTTCGGTTAAATATGCAACTTGATAGTTGACCGTAGACGCACTTACTTTATTTTCAAGTTCAATTTGGGTAGAGGTAACTGCATAAAAAGTATTTACCGGATTCATTATACTATTTGCTTGCCTAAATGGTCTTACAGAGCTTAAGTCCCTTTCTAATAAAGGAGTGCTTGCGCTTCCGTAAGTCACATAAATGACTTTCCATAAACCGGTAATAGGAGAAGTAATAGGGATAACTTTATCAGTTGATAGTATAGGTATATTTGGACTTTCAACGAAAAGAGGTAAAAGAGTTAAAGGTATTGGGACATTTCTATCTTGCTTTCTTAAACCGTCAAATTGAGCATAAATTATCGAGGCATACTCCCTTTGACCATTTGTTAGAGCCGTATATATTTCAGGGTTAAGATAAAACCCTTCAACATCTTCGTCCAGCAATGTTCTTACTTCGGCAAACATAGCTATAGAGTTCAATCAACGCCTCCGGTATTTGTAAAATATTGGGGCGTATTTCAGCCCCATGTGACTATTGTACCTTAACGCCGAAAAACTGCTTAGTAAGAACAGCTATACAATTAACCACTACATCTGATCTATTCACGTTACTTGCACCTTGCACAACAAATCGTATTTGATCTGGGCGTGCGCCGTTAAGATTCATAACGTAAAAGTATGCTATGCCATCAACTTTATTAAAGCCAATACTTGTAGAAGTAGTTCCGGGAGTATCTATTACTACCCATGTGGTATAAGTCTTCTCGGCAAGTTTCATTCTGCCTTGTACGGTAATTTTAAGTGAATCTGCCGTTCCTGTCGCACTTACATAGAAAGGCACATAATTAGTGTATATATCCTGATGTAAATATGGTAATGCAGAATAAGCCGGGCTATAATGAGTCCCTGTACTATCTGTCATTGCAGTAGTGAATACTAGATTATATCCGCTTGCTGTCTGATAACTCGGTGAAGCAAAAACGGGTGTTACGGTCTGTCCGAAAGTAATAACGGCAAACAATAATACCCCGATAAGAGCACTAAGTATTTTCTTCATTTTCTAATTCCTTTTCTTTAATTCCAAGTTTTTCTTTAAGGTCTTTGAACTCTTGAACTAATGCCGGTTCTGCACCCTTAATCGTTCCGCCACCATTTTTACCTACTATAGCAAATAATTCACCATAACGAGTAACGTCTTTCTTCATTTGGTCTTGGTCTGTTTTATATTTTAATTCAGCTTCTTTATTAGCTTGCTGTCTTATTTGTGCTTCATTAACTCCACCCGGCACGGCTGTACGCAGATTTAATGTTTGCCCTATAATTGGTTCGGATGATTGTTCTTTGATAATAGTGCCGAAGCCCTTTAGGGACTCCATACGTTTTATCTTTTCTTCGTCTGTTAAAACAACAAACCATATATTTGGCATTTTATCATTTTTTTCTAATCCTTCATTCATAGCAATAATGTTGTCTTTTGTATTAATGAAAGTGCATAAATAACCAACATTATCATGTATAACTTTTGGACTTAGTTTATCTGTTACATAAATTTTCTTTGGCATAAAATTTCCTTTTTATTTTTGCCCCGCTTTAACGGGGCATTTAATTAATCGGTTATGATGGATTTGGTCTTGCAATGCCATGAATTTTTTCTACCGGATACATTACTCCAATGTCTGCCCTAAGAACGTCAATACGTCCATCTATATCCTTAGTTTGGACATTTTCAATGATCCTGAATTTTCTTGAGCCGTGGGAATCATCTTTCATGTATCTAAAGGTTACAGGATCACCCTTGCCGGTTCCTTCATGGTCAATTACAAATCCCCAATCAACAAATGTATTGTCAAGGATAACATCCCATGTAAGGTCAATTGTACCGCCGAATGCTTTCCAGCGTGTTAAATCGACACCGTATTCAGTAGTTATAGGCTTAGGGTCGATTGCATACTTAGCTTTAATTATTTTACCAAGATTATTTCCTAAGTTTGTACCGAAATACAGAGTTTTGTGATTCGAGCCGCCCGTACTAAATAAAGATGCAAAGAATGAATCCCAATAATCTTCGTTAGGCGTGTCATAACCTATTACGTTAGTTGTAATAGAACCTAATGCACCCTTGCCATAAGTAGCTCTCCAACTTTGGGTATAACCCGATACTGTGGCTGTGATGTTCTGTGTGCCCGATTCTGTAGAAAGAGTGTAGTTATTCTCAAAGAACTCTTTCATTTCCCAAATCTTTTTCTGTATTTGGGCTTCAAAATCAGTCCCGTCAGTCCATGTTTCGCCAGCATCCTGACGGCCTGTAAGTGCTACAGCCTCATTATACTTAGTTAAATAATTTGAATTACGGACGGGTTTAGTTGCTACCGCTGTCCTCATACCGGAAAATTCGTGATCTAATGTCCCAACTTTTCTTAAATACCCGGTTGTTGCCGCTGTTATAAGTGTAGAACCGTCCATTGAAGAAACAGTTGTATGAGTTGTGATAGTAGTTACATATAATAGCTGTAAGGTAGTTTCGTTCAAAAGAATATCATTAGGTTGAAGAAAGTTTGTCACAACTTTAGTCTCGATATTCTCTGTAGCGGAACCACCTACAATACCACCCGCCTGTAATGCAGTTGAGGATGGATATAATTCATCTTCCCACCAGTAATATATACCCGATGAGTTTACTACCGGTTTTGATTGCCTGCCGGTGCTAAAGTACATTTTCTGAAATAATGGAAACTGATGCCTGTAATAAAAATAAAGTAATTTATCATTATCCGGCATCTGTTCGGTAGATTCCACGTTAATGGAACTTTGTACGCCTTCATTTAAAACTGCCATTTTTTAGTCTCCAGATTTTTGCTTCTCTCCCTTCAACCTCATTTCGCCTTCGGCGATGAGTTTTTTATAAGGTGAATCGTCTTCGATTTCAACTTTATCTCTTTGGGAAGAAGCAGAGTTAGTAAATTTTTTACCTGTATTTTTTAACTTGTTTACTTCTTTTTCGTGTTGCTTATTTTTATCATCGTCCGGCTTTTTGCCAAAATTTTGAGCTTTATGAAACGTCACCACTGCCTCGGCAAGTCCATCGGGATCATTATTATACAAGTTTTTTAATGCTTGTTGTTTTGATTCCGGTAACCCTTCAAAATAAGTATCGTACTCTTTTGAGGCTGTATCAATTAGCTTTTCATCAAAATTTTCACCGTATGTTGCCTTTAATCCTTTACCAATATTCTCATAAAGCAGAGAGTTATTTCTTTCAGCAATGAGATTATCTACTTCCGGGTTCTTTTGGTTTTTAAGTTGGTCTAACTCTTTCCGAAATTCTTTTCTAGTAAGTTCATCTCGTTTTTCTAACCATACCCTAAATGCTTCCGGGTCATCTAATGGGTCTGGCATTTCGGGAAGTTTATCATCTACGTTCTCTTTGACGTTCTCTTTAACTGTGTTAATCTGTTTAGGGGTGAGATCAAATTCCCCTAACTTCTTTTCAAATTCTACTAACTTCATTGAAAGTTGCCTATTCCACTTATCCTTTTCCTTTATTTGACTTTCAAGGGTTTCGTGGTAAGGCTTGCCTAAGAACGTCTCGCTTAGACCTAATCGAACTAAATCTTCTTCGTTCATTTTCCGGTCTTGGGTTTGTCCTTCATTGGATTCCTGTTCCGTACTTTCAGACGTTTGTCCTTCTAAGGATTCGTCTACTTCTTCTAGCTCTGGCATATAGTTTCCTTCCGGTTTGACTATGATTTAAAAATAAAAAAGGCGGCTCATACCTAAGTACAAACCGCCTTCTTTTATACATTTAACTTAAAAACTTTTATCAGTCGAACGATTATTTATGAAAATATTTCAAAGAACTATATCATCAATAGCAAATGATTAAATAAGAATCAAGTGTTTATATACATTTAATTAATAAATCATGTTGTTTTTTCCAAGCCTCATTTGGGCGGATAGTGTGTGATACCATCCTCCTAGAAGAGACTAATATTGTTTGCCCGCCATAATTCATTTTATTACAGAAATTAAAGGCATAATCGATACTTACAGCACTGTCAATCTGTCTATCTTTATTATTTATCTTTTTACGAGAGTAATAATATTCACCTGATTTGTTAAGATAGATATTCATGCAAGACTTTTTTGCCCATCCCTTAATAGTTTTTTATAAGGCGCGCTTGATGTTTCGGGTTCGGATATTTTTAGAATTTCAAGAGTAATTTCTTGTTTTTTCCCCTTACCTTCTCTTTCTTCAATTTCCTCACCGGTTTTCTTTACCTTTACTTTAATTTCACATTCTTCACCAACTTTAACTCCCCTGAGATATGGAAAACTTTCCGATGATATTCTTATTTTTTCATGGTCAAGTTTCATTTTTTGTGGCTTCGATTCAGAAATAGAGCCGCCACCCCAATCAGGTCTTTTTATTCCCGCTTCTACAAAGGAACTATAACTATCCATATTTAACCTTTCTTTAGTTCATCATTAAAGATTTTCTTTTACCAGTCATAAAGATTCGCTTAAACTTACTGGCTACTTCTTCGCCATTTTCAATTACAATTACTTCAAGATGTTTCTTTTCGTTAAGTTCATCTTCAGTAAATTCAATCCTCTTTTTGCCGTCCGATGTCTGAATTATAATCTTATTATCTGGCATATTACTTTCCAAATTTAGGTGTAGGTTTAGAACCTCGCCATATAACATGACTTGCATAAATTATTTTATGAGCGATTGTATTACACAAAGGGCATTTCTGCAAATTTACATCCTTCATGCTTTCATATACATGAAATTCATGTTTGCATGAGGGGCAACGGTAATCATATTCTTTCACTTAGCGCTCGCAATCACTTTAGCTTTCTCAATATTTATAGCTTCTTTCTGTTGCTGTTGCGCCATTTGTTGCTGTTGCTGTTGCGCCTGCTCGATCTCCTGAACTATCTTTTGTCTGCTTTCATAAGGCACTTCGTCCATAAGTTGAAGTTTTATTTTTCTCCATTCGGTTGATAGTTTAAGTTCAGGGTCTGATTGTTCAATTTGTGTCATTATTTGGAATTGTGCTATTTTCTGCGTACTTGACATATTTTCTTCAACTACCTGAATATCCACCGCTGCATCTTTAAGCATGGTAAGTTCATTTTCAGGGTTGTTGATCTCTACGTATCCAAATGGTTTACCCGTCCTTGAGGGAGTGTAAATTTGATTCTGTTCTAAGAGTTGTACCATTTCTTTTGATAGTTCGGAGGCATGAATCTTTTGTATGCTATGAGAAGTATCATATTGTTTAACAAACCAAACAACCTTAGTAAATATATTTCTTTTCCAATATTTTAAGTTACCTATAGGAAGCATTGCCACAAGTTCCTGCTGTTTTAGTTTCATAGCAACGGCTCCGGCAGATTCTTTCCCTTTACCATGCTGTACACCTGAATATAAATCTCCCCCGGTGTATTGATCTTCAAATGAGCGTATAAGAGCGATTATCTCCATCCATTGTGGATTTATACCATGCTGTTTAATAGGATTAAGCGCACCCGGTCTTATCACCGGTAAAGGTTCGCCAGCTTTTACTTTTCTTATTGCTTCCTCTAAACTAATGCCTTTATCAACCCATGAAGTAACAAGCTCCCATCCATTTTTTATATCAGTACCTATGGAGTAGTCAATTTGAGATATTAGTTTATCCATAAGTTTATTATTCGGCTTTAACAAGTCAGCCAGACACCATATCTTATCTTCAAAGAAATAAGACTGATATACAGTAAGAGGGAATGACTCTAAGTCCGTTTCTTCATATTTAAGAATTTGATTAAACGTAGTCTCATAATAGTCATAAGCATAATCAGGATGTTCTACAATATCAGATTGTGGGATAGGTTTATTTTGGAGTATGAAGGGAAGTTTTTTTAATCTTTCAAGTTGTTCGGCCTGAAATCTTGACGTGCACTTGAAATCATCAACACCAAAGATTAAATGATAGGTCGTACGTATCATCTTTACCCAAACCCGATAAATGTAAATTACATCATAATCTCGCTTGCCTTGTTTGTCCTGCATACCCCAATTTTGCTGTGCTTTCCTGCCAAAAGGCGATTCATTGATTGAAATGGCATTTGCTATCTTATCGCCATAATCTCTCCTAATATCAAGCCTATAAACTCTTTCCCTATGTGCCTTAAACTGTCCATCCTCTTTATCATAATCCCTTGCATTAGAGTCCCAGATGCAATCTAAATAATCCCGCTTAACAATGTTTATCTCTGGATTACCCTGATAATCATATTTCATCTCTACTTCTGCAACGCCATATTTCGCACCTATACCGGAAGTAAAAACCTGATTCTCAATTTGATCGAACTTACTTGCTTTCTCAATCTTCTTGCATCGCATGGTGAATATTTCAGATTTAATCTCGTGCTTAAACGCTACATCCGGGAATGCTAAATCTCCCCCTATAAAAGAGTCCGAGACTTCTGTCTTAACAGAAGTCTTATTATTCCTTTGTGTTTCAATTACCCTTGAAAGTTTATCCGCTACGATAGGCTGTGCAAAATGTCCTCTTTCTTTATCATGGTAGGCTTTTCTTTGCTGTTCGGTCAAATTTTCACCTGACATATAGAGTTCATTCTCTTTTGCTGATTTCCATAACTTCTCAAAGTAAGGTAAATGCCCATTTATCATATTGCATAAATCAGTTGCACTCAAAGGGGCATTCGTAATCCCCGTTATCTCTTTTGCAGTTTTATTCTGTAGCATTTAATTATCCTGTCCAAGTAATATTGTTTTGGGCATACTTATACCCTTTTCTTTCTCAATCTTCTTAACAGCTTTAACTATACAAATACATGGAGTAAATTGGAGCATTTTCATACTCCAACTATCCACACCCGAACCATCACATTTATTGCACTTAGAACCATTAGTCTTTTCTGCAAGTTCAGCCATTTGTTTTAAGTTCTCTTTCTGCTGTTCCCGTGTAAGATTTAGTCTGTACATTATACTTCGTAAGTACTTAACTGTTTAAGTTCTGCATTTATTGAAGCTTTTTGTTCAGCAATCTTAGAAACTAAAGTTGCGCCGGCAGATTTATTAAATTCATTTATCCCCGTGATCTGGCTATTAAGTAATATTAAGTTTGATAGTTTTGAATGCAATGATTCAAGTTTAATATCCCTTAGTTCGTATGGAGTAATTTTAGGTTTAACTTCTACGCTTGATTCCATAGGTAAATTCTCTGGTACTTTATCCTCTAATGGTGCTCCCAACAAAGCGTTTTCTCCTGGCTTTTCGGTTGTAGCTGGTTCACCTTGAGGTGGTATCCCTGTCTGTTCCTGCGCTTCTGGTGTTATACCTTCGGCTGGTATTCTGTCATTTTCTGTTAATTGCCCGGTTGTCTGTCCTGTTTCTTCTGCCATGATAGTGCCTTTCGTTTATTGTTTTGGGTTTCTATATAAGTCTACTAAACTAATTAAATATTGCGCTGCCTCTCTGTCAGTCTCAAATCCATGAGGCATCATTGTTTCAATATCAAATATCATCTTTTCATCTTCCCCCCTGATGCTAATTTTTCCCTCTGCGGTTCCTATCCATCTTCGAGTACCGTAAATGTCAAGTTGACTCTCATATTCTAACCGTCCGAATACTTCGATAAAGAAGTCTTTATGGATAAGAGGTTTCATTCTTACCATGCCGTCAGGTGTTGTTAAAGCACCGGTATGGCCTTCCTTCTTTAATTCTCGTTGAATATTGTGGAGTGCATCATCTTTCTGGCGGTAAACCGTCTCCCAAGTTTGTGTTTTATGAAGTCTATTACCTAATCTTTCGTATGACTTAGCATTGTCATTACTCATTTTTGCATTCCTAAGCTGTTAATTGATGTGCTGTAAACCTTATCGAGTTTTGGATCATCTGAATTTACTTTAAATTTTGTTTTGGTGTGTTTATACTCTTTCGTTAATCCTATATAATAATCGGAGGCTTGCTTTAGCCACTCTATCTTTACTATAAATCCACATTTAGGGCAAAAGTGGTATCCTTCATCTTCTTTCAGTTCCGTACTACAGTGAGGGCAGGGAAGATTATTCATAAATATTGCCTGTCTAATGTTAGGGGATGATTATTTCTGATTCTCGCTCTCAATATTCTATCGTAATATTTAAATTTATCGATGTTGTTTGCATGTCATTTTTTCATAGATACCGTTATTTATATATGCCATTGAGCCTTGTTCATCACAAATTATTGAATAATTATAATCACTTAGCGGTCTTTCTTGATCTACGATAATAAATTCAGTACCCATTCTCTTAAGCGATTCTAATTTCATATCTTCCTTTCTTATAAGTTCCGGCTTTTACACCGGAACACTTTAACTAACTATGAGGTGTTGTGAAAGAGTCTCTGCTAATGATATTTTACGTCTCGGTCATTAACTGCCTTACCTTTGGTGTTCTTGACGGTTTCGATGTCGCAAATTTCATTTCTTGCCCTTTATAACAACGTTTTTTAACTCCGTTTTCTTTTGCGGTTGTTTTGTACCCACAGGGAAGTTATCAATTTTCGTATCGGATACGTGCCTGACTACATAGGGATCGGTATCCTTAATCTTTACCGGACTGTTACCGCTTATTGTCTTCTTTTTCATTGTTACTCCTTTTTTACTATGTAGAAATAAATAATTATTTGGTTAAAATCAAATTATCTAAATTGTAAGTCGCCATCTTGATAATTCTTTTCTTCGGGATCGTAATAAGGGTGATCCCTTATATATGCTTGTTTCTTTGCTTCTTCAAGTTCCTTATTAACCGGGGTAACTAAATTCATAAGTCCGTACTTGAGTCCATCTATGCAATGAGGCTTATTCTCGCCAGTATTTACAAAATCCCCCGGCACATCGGGATTGTGAATAATAGTTGTAAATTCCTTAAGCAAGTAAACACACCTCTTAGAAAAGAATAATCTTGGTTGCCCCGTTGTCTTACGAATGTTCAGATATTCCTTTATGGCTTCATTACAGACTATCCGATAACCTTTGTTACGGTCGAGTGACTTCTTTTCAACCATAATCATCTGAGGCGCATCTTCGCCCATTCTTTCCTTAAATACCTGTCTGAATATTTCAATAGGGCGTTTATCATAACCGATATTACTAAGCTGTGAAATATCCATATCAGTATCAAAAATTATTTGTAGGTTTTTAAGGCTTCGCTCTATTAAAAAATCTGCAATTGCATTTGCCCTGTCGGATGGATTAGTCATATCAGGAAGATAACATTCATCGGCTGCTATAACCGAACCCTCATAATCGCATTGTAAAACTTCTAATACCGTAATATTGCCATAATCAAGACCGGCGAGTGTGTTCCATTCAGGCTTATACTCATACTCGATTACGTGCTTATCTCTCCTAAAATCAGAGAAGAACATTCCCTCAAATATATCCATGTCGCCAAGCAGCTCAGCTTTACGTTTTGAATCCGGGAGTGCGTCTAATATTCTGCCGTAATCAGTTTTAAGGAAGTATTTGAATCTTATGTCATTATCCCATTTATGGTAATCGTCAATCGTAAGCCCTTGCTTAAATAAATTCCTTTGGCTCCAATATGCGTTATCCCACCCGAAGGTTTGCAAGAAAGCGTAATTTTCTGGTATCTCGTTACCTTCGTAAACGTGCTCAAAAAAAAGTCTTTTATTGTATGAGTGCGAAATTCCCCCAGGATTAAATAATAAAAGCATCTTAGGGGTTATATTCAGATCGGTGGACCTGTTGATAGTTGAGAGGGATTCTATTTCTTTTTGCGTGAATAATTCTGATTGGTCTATCATAACGTCTGCAAATTCCCTGCCTTTTCTTTCTTCAAACTCTTTCAGGGAATCGCCGGATAAAAAACGAATGTAGGATTTATTAAGTAGGGTGAGCATCATTTGTTGTACGTTAAACATGCTGCGCAATACCGGATATTTGTTGAATAAAGGCGTTAGATGAATGTCCCATATATCTTGATAAACCTTCATTATTATTAATCCATTAGTAACCGGATACTTTAACCTGCGTAAAATCATTACCATATCGGCGGTATATGATTTAGTCCCTCCCCTTGAACCACCGAAACCGATTATTCCTGCATTACCAAATTCATATAACTCATAAAGTTTTGCCTGTACGGGTTGAAAGTTAAAAGTAATTTGTATTTTACCGCTTTTTTCTTCCATTATAAAGGTTTTTAAGTCTGTTTTACGCCGTTTACAATCAATTCTATTCCCTTCACATTCAAATCAACCTTATCATGCCACATGGATAAATTACGTCCCAAAAGCTCTAATGCACCCTTTTTATCAACATTTTTAATCTTTTTGGTGATTTCTTCAAGGGTCATATCTTCACCATCGTCCGCTTTTGAGCCTGATTTGATTTGCGTAGTGCAAATATCTAATCCGGCAATAGCTGCAGCTGTATCATCATCTAAGTCAGTTATACGCTTTAGTTTACCGTTTTCATCGAAAAGCTTACGAATATCAAGAAATGCAATCCGCCCTAACTCTTTTAATACTCTGTCTTGTGTTATTTCTGTGCGTTTTTCACGTGCTTTTAATCGTTCGCTTATATATTCTTGAACGTTTAGTTTTGTTAAGATTTGAGCAGCTTGAAATCTCGCTGTTTTCTCACTATATCCCGCCTTTATAGCTGCGTCTGTAGCGTTGAGACTAATTATATACTCATCACAGAATCTCTTTTGACGTTCATTTAGTTTGATGTTCATAAGTGGTTATAAATTAAGGATTTATTGGAACAATATTGTGACGAATTCTCGTATAGATATAATTCTCGTAAAGTTAATGATTCTCAACGCTTTAACATAGAAATACTCTCGATTTAAAATCAGAACCAGAACAGATAAAAGTTTCCAAAAGAGAATTGAAGAGACAGGGAAAAGAGCTTATACTTAAAATTGCTGCGATTCTTATTTTAGTATCGTTATTCATACTCTTTTGTTCTCTGGTTTAATCATAATTGTTTGTGCTGTAATAACTTAGTAGAGGGATATTTTTGAGTTAATTCGTCTTTAGTTAGCTCTTCGTAAGTGGTAAATATATGTTCGTGTAATTTACGAGGGTCTGGTTTACCCGTGTCTTTTACCCTAATCCGAGTGCAGTCATGGTAAACTATTTTTCTCAATCGCTCTATGTTTTGTTTGTCTGTATTCATAATTCGTGGTCTGCTTATTTTAGCTCATTTTCAAGGTTTTTAACAATTTTTTACTCATTTTCGCACTTTTTAATTTTCGTCTTGGCCCGGTACCATTTACGTCTTTACACGAATATGGTTTATAGTCTGTATTCATGTTAGTTAAGTTCTTGTAAATGTTATATATGCGGTATTATCAGGCTCAACAAATCGTTTCATTTCCTCAATACATTCCGCTTCATATTCTTCTTTCTTTTTTGCATCAAGCCAAGTCTTTAAACTTTCGGGCGTTTCTTTCTCCAAAGTTTCATCTAATAGTTTTTCTATTTCGGTATAGTTAATCATGCAGCGTAACTCTCCCTCTGCGTGTAAATCTTTATCGCTTCTAGTTCATCATCACTTACGATCTGTCTGTCTTGAAAGTAACCTAAATAGCTTATTAAGTGCGCCTTCTTTACAAAGTCGGTTTCAACGGCTATTTTTGCTTCTAATAAGATCATAAGTAACGTTCTGTTTTCTGTATTTTTTAATGTATTACACATTTCCTTAGTAGAGTAGGAAGGAATCGAACCTTCATCATCCGGGTATTGATCCCGGCCAGCTTAAAATAAGTTATGGGTTACCGCCATTACGCTCGTCTTTATTCCACCCTTATTTACCATTACTGCACTACTCATATAACCTTTGGCTTATGAGGCCAACAAGCTTCCAATTGCTCTACTCCGCAATATTAAAGACGGCGAAAAACTTAGGCAATAGGGGAGAGAGCTTAACTAACTATTTTAAGATTGTGCCTGTTATTTAACGCCGTCATGTTTAAGAACAAATTGGTAAAATATGAGTTTGTCAATCTAACTACACCGGAGCCAACGAACTTAATCTTGGACGTGTTTCTTTGCGTATCAACATTTTACCAAAATATATAAGAACTAAAAAGGTTTTCTAACCAACAATGGTATTTACAAAATTTCTTATTCAATTGCAATATCGTAGCGGAATTTATTTTCATATTTCTAACTGTCTATATAATATGGGATTAGTTAAATATGTTTCATGTGGAATAAGGATATAATTCATATTACCTTATAAAGTTTCGTAAGTTTACTAAATATTTCGCAATACAAGAAATTAAGATAATATGCCGCTGGCTCTGAATTACTTTTACAAATAGAAATATTAACTTTATCAAATACATTTATTACGCAATGTAATATTTCGTGCGCCAAAGCCCCATATTCGTCAATCGTAAATCTGAATTGTGGTAACCATAAATAATTGAAACAATGAAGTTCGTTTGCCTCTTTATATTCGATTAAGCAAGTCTCGCCCCCATAATTTTCTTGAGGCTCTTTTTCTAAACCCTGCTTCTTGAGAACAGAATCTTTATAATCAGAATCACCAATAATTACCAAAACATCAAAATTATAAACCGGGTCTTTAACTCTAAAAAATTGTATATAGAAAGGATAAAATTTGAAGAAAATAAAGAGGGAGCTTTCGCTCCCTCAAGTAGAGTAAATACGGGGGCTTGTTACTGATGTACGGCGGTCGGATTCCCACCCAGCGCCGTGGGTTTGATTCCCACAAGCTCCACATACTTGCAATCATTAAGATTGCACATCGAACACGAAAAATCTCAAGTGTTCATACCACTTGAGCAATGAAAGGAGGGTTTTATGCCTCCGCCATAGATAAAGCCGGGTGAAAGCCCGGTCACATAACTAAAAAAGAGTGGGGCTGTATTTGTTAATTGGTAAACAAATAGGTTGTCACCCTATGATTGCCGGTTCGAATCCGACCAGCTCCACATCTTTATTATCGATATTTTTATAAAGTTAGTTAAGACTATTCTAATATAAAACATGTGCTAAACATTGTCAAGAAATGTACGCACATTGTCATACCTCTCCAAGATAATCCCGGAACAAACTTGCTCCGTCAATCAAAATTTCAAGGAACTAATTATTTGTTACTAAATACCAATTTTGGTAAATTCCATTTGCACTTAGAACCCCAAAAATGATAAAAGTGCTTTCTATCAAAACTTATATCAATGTCACAATCTTGAGAAAATTCTGTAGTCCAAATATTATCAATTAAAGTAAGATGATCGAACGTATTATTAAAACGAATGTAAAACTCATTACAATTATCTTTCTCTCTTGCCCAATTTTCTTTTCTCAAACTATCTATAAAGGCACTTTTATTGTCATTTTTAAATTTAATGATACTATCTTCGTTGCGGCAGACAGCAAGGCTGTCTCTCAAAACTACAAAGGTTTGCGCATTGAGGAAACTTCCCTTTGCAAAATAGGGTTTCTGGATAATATCGGGTATGCGATTGCTGGGGTAAGCATGGCTAGTAATGGATTTGATATTTCCGTTTATTGTCGACAAGCCTGCCGAATTAAAGGGAATATTTTCCAAAAAGCTGCAAGATTTAGAGAGATTGTAGAATCTCCTTTGCGCAATATTTGGCAAAACTCCCCCGAACCTCTTTTGCCCTCCGAATCCCAAGTTGCTTTTTTCGGTTTTTACATGGATAAGCCTATAATGATTAAACAAAGATTTATCCCAAGTCGGGATACATTTATTGTTGTGACTACTCTCCCAAAATCTTCCACTATCGATTCCCCAGATATTATATGTTTGGGTGTTGAAAAAGCACTTAACGAATTTATTAGCATTAGCAACCAAGATTTTGTCTTTGGAACAGGTATTGACGGAGCAAGCAACGTTGTAAAACTGGCTATTAAGGCTTTCCCGGATGATTGTGGGGAACCTATCAATACTTTGATTTGCACAAAGAACGGCTTTCAATGGATTAGCAAACACCAACCATGCAATTAGGATAATTATAAAATTTAATTTGTATTTATCACTAACATTTTCAGGCATTATTCACCCTTTCGCCTGATGGGTTCGTGAAAGATATAATCGTCAAATTTATTTATTATAATTTTATCTTTCATTGCCTAATCTGAATTGCCTCAAAATAAAAAAGTATTTTATTGTTACCGTAAATTAAATTGTTCTTTTTATATGCAGAGTGAGCCTTTGAAGTCCCGATATTATCTTCAATTACTTTTCTAAAAAATTAAAAACCCCATCAATCAGGACGGGCATCCGACTAATAGGGTTATTTAAGTTCCTTTTCAGGAAAATACTTCTTTTGTTATTCATTTCGCCCGTCATATAAGTTTATCTTAATTTCATACTACTAAAATACACCTTTTCTATTAAAAGTCAAATACTATTATGCAATACCCCCACGAGATATATTTTGAGTGTGATTATGAGCGATTTTGGAAGGGATGAAAATAATTCTAATTTTATTTTAGATTTTTCTTGACATTGTTTAGAAATAAATTTATATTTGAATCGTTACTTAACTATAATTTATAAAATTTGGAGGTTATCATGTTATTCAACAAAATGTTACAAAACGCTGGTATTACTACTATTGAAGATAAATCAACGGATTTATTAGCTCAATTCGGTCTTAATTGGGAAGTTAAAAAAGAATCTCTTTTATTGCCTTCCGGTCAACAATCTGGTTTCTATGGTATAGTAAGACAAGATACACAAAAAACTTTTGCCACTTGCAAAGAAGGTTACGAAGTTTTCCAAAATGCTGAATCACTTACATTAGTGAATGAAGCTGCGAACAATTTAGGTCTGTCAGTAAACAGAGGCGGAATGTTCAAAGAGGGCGGTTTAGTTTTCTTACAATTAGAGAACGGTCAGGTATCCGGCATCGGTCAAAACAATGATACAATTAAGAAGTACGTATCTGCTATGAACTCGCACGATGGTAGTTTGTCTCTAAAATGGGGATTAACAAATATTACTATTTCTTGCCGTAATACTTTTTGGGCTGCCGTACGTGAAATGAAAAATACCGTTAAACATACTGAATCGATGCGCTTAAGAATTGAAACTATTATGAATCAGATCAAAGCAGTTCAGAAAACGGAAGAAGATTTGTTTAAGATTTTCTTTAAGTTTGCAGAAGTCCCCGCAACAAAGGCTCATATTGCTATGGCTGTTAAATCAGTTCTTGACATTGACTTGCTTGGCGGAACAAGATCAAATTTGACATCTTATCAGGTTAATCGTATGAACGATCTTAGTGCATCAATCCAGAAGGAAATCAATCAAAAGGGTAATACTTTATGGGGGTTATTTTCCGGCGTAACAAACTACACAACACATAAAATGCCCGGCGGTGATGTTAATAGACAGCAATCAAAGGCTATCGGTTTAGGTTACAAAGTTGATAATGAAGTCTTTGCAGAATTTGCCGAAATAGTTAAGTAACATCGGCATGGCGCATGGTTAGCGGTCTAAATTATCCGCCTTGCGCCACTAATCAACTAAAATTTGTCAGAAATGGTTCTTAATAGGCAGATAATCAATACTAATAATTTTTATTGGGAGTTAAAATAATTGTGTAGATTTCTGCAAAGAATTAAGTACCCTAACAGGCTATGAGTTTATTAATAATTAAATAAAAAAGGTAAAATGAAAAAACAACACTACACCAAAGAAGAATTTATGGAACTGGCTGGAAAAGGCAAAAAACCTATTACTAAATCCCGCCTTAGTCAGTTAATGAACGGGTATAAACATTCAGACGGCTATATGGTTCCCCCTGTGCTCATAGAGGGCAAAGACTACAAGAGAGCCGGAGTAATATTCTTTCAAAGCGCAATTAAGAAAATAGTTAGGAGGGATAAGAAATGAGCCATCTTATAAAAAGCCAAATAAAATTGAATATGAAAATATATTTCCGTTATGGCATGCAAATAAAAGGAGGAATAGTTATTGAAATTGTTGATAATGTTTATTTTAAAGTTTCTACTGAAATTTGTACGAAACCAACAATTTTACCGTTAGGTTATTCTGATATTTACGATAACGAATATGAAGCTTTAGAAAATTTATCAGATGATTTAAACTTTGGTTATGATAGTTGTTTGAAAAGAATGGAAGAACTAACTAAACAAGAAAATAGTTAAGAAGTAAACTAACAAATGAGGTGAGAAAATGACTTTTCAAGAACTACAAGACAAAATCGGCGAACAAAATCAAGCGGACTGGCATCAACATACTAACGGCGGTGGATGGATTAGTAAATCTGCAAAGGTTGATGAATCGGCTTATATCGGTGAAAACGCAATAGTATTTTCCGGTGAGGTCTCTGGTGACGCATGGGTCTCTGGTAACGCACGGGTCTCTGATGACGCACGGGTCTCTGGTAACGCACGGGTCTCTGGTAACGCACGGGTCTCTGGTAACGCACGGGTCTCTGGTGACGCACGGGTCTCTGATGACGCACGGGTCTCTGGTAACGCACGGGTCTCTGGTAACGCATGGGTCTCTGGTAACGCACTGGTCTCTGGTAACGCATGG
>Ga0265322_10000058_pt1 | contig 54584 bp, 45 predicted proteins | sample 41222metaG_FD_193584 | JGI IMG/M metagenome (GOLD analysis project Ga0265322, IMG submission 193584) | Rhizosphere microbial communities from Carex aquatilis grown in University of Washington, Seatle, WA, United States - 4-12-22 metaG | ecosystem: Host-associated > Plants > Roots > Rhizosphere...
TCGACGGCGATAACGTCAAAGAATTGCGACAACGGATCGATCAGTCGATCCCAGACAAGCGGACTTCCGAGACCGTGAACGAGAAGAATTGTCTTTCCGGATCCTTTTCGTTCAATATGAATATCAATACCATCAACCCGAATCATCATATCAGAAACGAATGTTACTTTTTCATCCACTCTGTGAATAATTTCTTGATCGCTTTCTCAGACATCGCAGATTTGTCGTACATTCCTACCGCAGAGCGTTGACGAAGCGCCTCATACAACGTAACTGCACATGCAACGGAAACATTCAGACTCTGGATCATTCCCATCATCGGAATTTGCACGAGCCCGTCGGCGCGTTCAGCGGCTTCACCGGAAACGCCGCGATGCTCATTGCCGAAAACGAACGCGACTGGTTTCGTACAATCGATCTGATAAATTGATTTGGCATGTTCGGCGATCTGTGTCGCGTAAATCATGAATCCTTCTTCGTGCAGTTGATCGTAACACTCTTTGACTGATTTGAATTTCCGCCGGGGAACCCACTTGACAGCGCTGGCAGAACTCTTTTTTCCTAATTTCGGAAATTCTTCATTGATATAGAGTAACTGGATTTCCATAATGCCGACGGCATCTGCCGAGCGCAGGATCGCGCTGACATTGTGCGGATCGTGAATATCTTCCATCACCACCGTCATACCCGGCTGACGATGGCGTAGAACGGAAAGAAATTTTTTTTCTCGTCGTTCGGTCATATCGACCTGAATATACAAAAGTTTCGGACTATTCGCTGTGCGGAACGGGCGGCATCGGTTCGAGAATCGCCGATTCTTCTTTCTTCATCTGAAGAATCATGATGGCAATAATGACGAGAACGGCGCCGGCAAGCTGGGCGGGTGCCAGGATTTCTCCGAGAATTATATACGCGGAAAGGATTGCTACGATCGGTTCAAACGTCGCCGTGATGATTGCCCGCGAGGCGGTCAGGTACCGGACGCCGGCGAAATAAAGCGAGTGCGGGATCAGCACCGAGATCATCGCGAAACCGAAAAACGTTAACCATGCGTTCGAAGAATAATGTGCGGCGATAACATTCCACGGCGGATTGAAGAAGAGCCAGAAGAGCGACGCGAACAAAAACGCGTAGACGAGACATGTCCAGACATTGTAATCTTTCAGCAGGCGGCGAAGCCAGATATTGGCAAATGCCCAGCAACATGCCGAACCGATTCCCGAAAGGAGTCCGAGCCGGCTGATCGAGACAACAGAAAGATTCGTTCCGGTAATTGCCAGGAAGCAACCGGCCAACGAAACAATGCCGGCGATGATTTTTATGATACTCACATCTTCTTCCCGCGTTACGATGGCAAACCCGAGAACACCCAACGGCGCCATATACTGAAGGAGAATCGCGGTTGCAACGTTCGTCTGCTGAATGGTAAAATAGTAAGTAAAATTTGAACCGGCCCCGCCGATAATCCCCATCAGGGCAAACCGGTACAAATCCTTCCATCGAACACGCAGCAGGTCTCGTTTTGCAATCAGAAAAAAAGCGACCATGACGAGAAACGAAAGCGTCATTCTCATTTGCACGAGAACGAGTGTGCTTTCATTGTGCGTGAAAAAAAATTTTGCAATCGTTGCGGAAACGCCCCAGAAGGTTGTCGCGCAAAGGATAAAGAGATACCCTTTCAAAGACCTCATGGTGCGGGAGGTGGTGGTTGCGGAGGGCGTCGCGATTCGTCAATCTTTCGCCGGTAAAACATGCTCATCTCGTCATTACCGGACAAGTCGTAAAAATATGCAAGCCGCTCATATATTTTTTGGGGTTCGCGTACGGTGCGGGTACCCTTTTTCAGAAACTCCGTGAGATAGGAAAGCGACGGGATGTTAATATCGGGCTCGTAGCAATTTGCCGCTGCGGTATACGGTGCATGTTCCCACGGTTTGTTGTCGGCGGCTTTCTTATAATATTCCAGAGCGAGGTCGTAATTATCATACATGGCGTTGGTTACTTCGAACACATTGGCAAGCCACATAAAAACATCATAGGCAAGATCGGGAAATTCTTTAGCCAGTTTTTCTCCGAAGAGACATCGTTCCGCCGGCGCCAGCGCGTGGTTCCAGAATAATTGACGGTAGAGTTCTATATCGTTCATTCTCTGGGCAAGAGCATTTTGAAATGCATCGAAGATCTCGTTGAATTCTTTCGAGGTCTCAAAACGTTTCCGTATTTCATCTTGCGTCAACTTTTGCATCACTTTCATCACCTGAACTAAAGCGTCGAAACCTCCGCTCAAATCTCCCGTAAGAATTTTCCCAAATCAATGGTAAAGAATTTCAACGTACCGGGAAAAAATCGGACATATCTGCTTTGTCAAGGTACTAAAGCGTGCACAAAAAATCAAGACCGCTTTCGAAATCCGTTCATATTGGACACTTTTGAAATCGATATCCAGCAAATTGCCGGTTTTTCTTATGAATACCACAACCGATTCTTCATCCCTATTTTTTACGGTATCGGTTTGACAGTGGTTTCATTTTTCACTATTTTCTTTCACTACAATCAAGGAGCATATATGGACCAACAACCAATCACCGCCGAACCGATAGAACTTTCGTCATTCATGACACGCGCGACAAACGTTTTTGCAGCGCCTTCGGATCTTTTCAGCGAAATGGCTTCCACACCAGCACAGAATTCGTCGTGGACCGTTCCGCTTATTTTGTCCGTCATCCTGAGCGTTCTATTTGTCATTAGTATGAATTCCAATCCTGACCTGCGACAACAAATGGCAGAACCAGGAAGACAGGCAATTCAGGAAAAAGTCACGAGCGGTCAAATGACACAGGAACAAGCCGATCAAGCGGAACAATTTATGAGCTCATCCATCTTCGTGTATACGGCGATTGTCGGCGCCGTTGTTGTTACCGGGGCAATGATGTTCTGTTTACCGCTCCTGCTCTGGCTAATCGTGGGTGCGATTTTCAAAACACCAACGACATACAAGAAAATGCTTGAGGTGTATGGAATCTCGTCGATGATTTCACTCCTCGGTACCATAGTCACGCTGATAATGATGTATCTGATGAATTCTATGCGAGCTATTCCTGCACCGTCCCTCTTGATTATGAATTCCTACGATTATCACAACATTGCGCACCGGTTTCTTTCATCACTGAATATTTTTACGGCATGGCAAGTGGTTGTTCTTGGTGTATTTGTTTCAAAGATGACGCGGCGAACAGCAGGCGTGGGGATAGGTGCAACAATGGGTGCCTGGATACTTCTTATTATTCTGATATCGCTTGCTGGGTGGGGGGCGCGGTAACAGTTACAAAAAAAATTCCTTCCAATCGAACGGCTTATTGAGTGAAATATTTTTTCTCGGAATGGTTTTCTTTTTCCCGTCGATCTCTTTCAATGCGATAAATGTACTGAGATCGCCGAGATCGACTAACCGGGCCGGTTGCTCGGAATGTGTATCGACCTGAAACGAAATGCCGAGATCCGCTTCGGTTATTCCAGCACTTCCTTCTTCAATTCGAACATTGCGAATGATGATGTCGTACACACGCTTGCCGTTGAACGGAAGCCGATCATACACGGACATATCGTCCTGCGTATAGGTCTTATCTGCAATCGCGAAAAATGAAGAAAGCAATCCTACAACATTTAATTTCCGTATCGAATCTTTTTCCGGATCGTTGAAGGCATGACCGGACTCGACGAGAACGGTGCTCGTTCCCCATAATTGCATATTGTCGCCGAATGCCCTCGGTTCGAATGTGTCGTCGTACTTGGCAACTTTGCCGGCAACGGATCGTTCGGCAACCGAAGCAAATAATGATGCAAGTTGTTTCGCCCTGGTGCGCACATCATTGAACGATTTCTCTTTATCGAACGCCGGCGCTAAGACAGCGATTGCGGTCAGTTCTTTTGTCGTTCCAACCGTACTCAATTCCTGATCGTGCAGATTGAAACCGAATTGCGGCTTCAACTGTCGTTGAAGATGAACAAGAATTTTTGCCTCGGGTGTCGATTGCGCCATGGCATCGCGGTTCATATCGATGTCTTGGGCCGTTCGCCGCTGAAACCGTTCGGCGCCGTCGGGATTCAGCATCGGAAGAAAATACAATGTGAGCGAGGAAAGCAGATGCCGCGTTATTTCATCGTCGCGAGTCTTGTTGAAATAATTGAGAATGTCGGCAATGGCCATCGTCGCCGTCGATTCATCGCCGTGCATTTGTGACCAGAGCAGAACGGAAGTTTTTCCGTTCCCGACCGTCAATAAACGAACCGGACGTTGCTCAAATGATTGTCCGGCGAATTTGATTTCGAATAACCCTCTGGATTCTTCGACAAGTTGATCAATCGTTTTATGAAAAAGGTCCGGCGGAAACGATCGCTGAACGAATGCCGGAACACGAAACGACGGGTAATTCTTGCTGAGATTGTCGGCGTATATTTCAATGCGTTTGTCCATAATTGATCAATATAAGAAAAAGTTTTGTTGCGTCAACGTGTCGGAAGAGCAGTTTTACTGTTTTTGCATCCCTTCATCATTCTTCGTATATTTTAATACATAAAAAAAATATGACCTCTCAAGAACTGCCCTGTCGGGCTTTTTTTATCCGTGATCTGATATGAAACAGGAAGAATTCAACATAACCGAAACTCTCGCCGGCGACGAAATAATTCCAACGCGGTTACCCGTTCTTCCGCTCCGCGACGTGGTCATTTTTCCCTACATGATCTATCCGGTGTTACTCGGACGGGAATCCTCGCTCAAAGCGGCACAACATGCCATCGAGCGCGATAAATTCGTTTTTGTCGTATCGCAAAAAAATCCTGCAGTCGAAGATCCGACGAAAGAAGATGTGTATCTCGACGGTACCGTCGCAAAGATCGTTCAGACCATGAAAATTCCGAACGGTTTGATGAAAATTCTCGTCGACGGCGTGCGGCAGGCAAGCATCCGCAGTTTTGTCGAGAACCAGGATTTCCTCGAAGCGGAAATAGTCGTCAGCAAACAGCACCATGAAGATTCTTCCGAAATCGATGCGCTCGCCCGTCACGTGACGACGTTGTTCGTGGAATTCGTTCACATCAACCGTAACCTCGGCGGGGAAGTTCTCAAAACATTTGAATCGATCAAAGACACCGAACGAAAATTATTTTTTGTCGCGGCAAGTCTGTCACAAGACGTCGCATCCAAGCAAAAAATTTTACAATATGCAACGCTCAAGGAACAATACTTTGAAGTTGCGCGCCTGTTGACCGCAGAGCTGGATATCCTTCGCATCGAAAAAGACATCGATGCAAAGGTGCACGACAGCATCCAGAAATCTCAAAAAAAATTCCTCCTGCAGGAACAAATACGCATTCTGCAGGACGAACTGGGATCGGAAGAGGTCGTTTCTCCGGAGCTTGCAAAACTTCAAAAGCAGATCGACGACGCAAAAATGCCGAAAGATGCCGATGAAAAAGCGCGTGAAGAATTCAATAAACTGAAAAAAACGCCTCCGCAATCTCCGGAATTCGGCGTGAGCAGAAATTATCTCGACTGGATGATATCGGTACCGTGGCAAAAACGCACCAAGGACAATCTCGATATCAAGCACGTTCAAAAAACTCTGGATCATGATCATTACGGATTGGAAAAACCGAAAGAACGCATCCTTGAACACATTGCCGTCTTGAATTTGGTGAAAGAAATGCGCGGACAAATTCTGTGTCTGGTCGGACCGCCGGGTGTTGGAAAAACGTCTCTCGGAAAATCGATCGCACGGGCGCTGGGCAGAAAATTCGTTCGCATCTCGCTCGGCGGCGTTCGTGACGAAGCCGAAATTCACGGTCACCGACGCACCTACATCGGATCGATGCCGGGAAAAATCATTCAATCGATGCGCCGTGCCGGCGTCATCAATCCCGTGATCCTGATGGATGAGGTCGATAAGATGAGTATGGATTTCCGCGGCGACCCGGCTTCGGCGCTCCTGGAAGTTCTCGATCCGGAACAGAATGCGACATTCAACGACCATTATCTTGATGTCGATTACGATCTCTCGCATGTCATGTTCATCACGACGGCGAATGTGCGTTACAATATTCCGCCGCCGCTTCTCGACCGCATGGAAGTCATCGAACTGCCGGGATATCTGGAATATGATAAACGGGAAATTGCGAAGCGGCACATCATCCCACAGCAGATCAAAGAACATGGGCTTACCACAAAAGATATCGTCATTACCGACGGGGCGCTCGGCAAAGTCATCGAATCATATACGCGTGAAGCCGGCGTTCGAAATCTCGAACGTGCGATTGCATCGGTTTGCCGCAAGGTTGCAAAAGACATCGTGTTCGGCAGACAGAAGAACGGTAAGCAGAAAGCCGAAAAACGCATAACCGTCGATGAGCAGAAAGTAGAAAGCTATCTCGGCGTACCGAAGTTTCGCCGGCGGGAGCCGGAGCGCTCACAGCATGTCGGATCAGTCATCGGGCTCGCGTGGACGAGCGTCGGCGGCAGTATTCTCAACATCGATGCGACCATTATGAGCGGGAGAGAAACATTGACGCTGACCGGGCAAATCGGTGAGGTAATGCAGGAATCGGCGCGGGCGGCTTTGAGTTATATCCGATCGAACGCGAAAGCATTGGGCGTACCGCAAAACTTTTTCCAGAAGAAAGAAATTCATATTCATTTGCCGGAAGGAGCGATACCGAAAGACGGTCCGTCTGCCGGCATCACGATGGTCATGGCAATGATTTCGGCTGCATCCAACCGTCCGGCACGCAGTGATGTCGCCATGACCGGTGAAATCACACTTCGCGGAAACCTGCTCGCCATCGGAGGACTCAATGAAAAACTTCTTGCCGCAAAACGGAACGGCATCACTACGGTTCTTATCCCGAAAGAGAATGAAAAAGATCTCGAGGAAATTCAACCGAAGGTAAAAGAAGGATTAACGATCGTTCCGGTTGAATCTATCGCCGATGCGATGCAATATGTATTCAAGAAAAAGAAGTAACTCGATTACCGATCAAGCTTCCAAGTTTTTCCGATTGCATCGAGCGCGAGGTTCGGTGAGTGTTGCGCAAGCGCTGCTTTCAACCGTTCGATCGGTTCGTGTTGCGGCTCGTTGCTGAGGATGAACGTATTCCAGTGAATCGGTAAAATTGCTTTCGCTTTCATCTGGTTCGCCATTGCGACTGCCTGTTCCGGATTCGCGTGAACGCGAATCCATGGATCGTATGCACCGATGGGAAGAATTGCAAGATCGATCGGAATGTTTCGCTCGCCCAGCGCTGTAAAATATTCCTGATATGCCGTATCACCGCCGAAAACGATATTGTGGCCGTTTTTTGAAAGAAGATACGCATTAAAACTCCTGCCATTCCAATCGCCTTTGGATCGGTCGCTTTCCCACGGAAACCGCCAGCCGAAATGTTTCACCTGTAATCCCTCGATCGTCAGATCGCCAATCGTTATGCGTTCATTCCAATCGACTTCAACGACATTCTTCATGGAAAGATTTTCAATCACACTCGATGTGTTCTTGGCAATCACCATCGGAATCGATCGATCAAATTGTTTGAGCGAAGGAAGATCGCAATGATCCATGTGTGCATGGGAAAGAAGAATTAAATCGATGCGCGGCAATTCTTTGATAGAAATTGCCGGCGCAACGAGCCGCCTCGGTCCCAGCGTAAACATTCTCAGCAGATTAATTCCGATACGGTTGGAAAAAACCGGATCGGTAATAATATTCGTACCGAAAAAATTAATGAGGACGGTTGCGTGACCGATCCACGCCGCCGTGATCGTGGAATCGCTCCACGTTCGCGGATCCGGATGAACATCCGGTTCGACAGTTTCGGGCTGATTGAAAATAAAATCGAACAGCGACCGTCTTCGGGTCGGTTGTTGCGCGAACATGGTATTCGATGCAAGAACTCCCAATCCAACGGTTGAAAGAAATGTACGCCGGGTAGTCATACTGAACAATTTTTCATAGGGGCGAGCAACAATTTACGGTTGAACATCTTCGTGTTGAGTGTCGATAAGGTAATCGATGGCGATTGCCAATCCTTTACGGTAAGGAATAGTCAGAACGATCAATAAAAACCATCCTACGACCAGGATAATATTTCCAAGAATATAATTAGTCATCGGAAACAGGAACATCCAGAGAAGAAATACTCCTGCAAGAAATGCAGTGCTCATATATGTAAAAAACCATGTATCCCCGCCGCGGCGTTCAAACTCGCAACCGCAATACGGACATGCACGTTGAAACGTATTCCAATTCTCAAAGAGCTCCCCTTTGCCGCAGTGCGGACAATGTTTTGTCAATCCCCGCTTTAACACCGTCACTGTTTCCTGAGTCACGATCAATTATTCACCCTTGGTGAATTCAACATTGCTCACAACAACGATGTTTTTCCCCGCCCATCTTTTTACCAACTTCCGGAAAAACTCCGGCAATGTTTCGCGCCACGCGTCGAGTTTCAGATAAACGGCAGGAACCAACACCAGCGTAAGCAATAATGAACTGAGTAAGCCGCCGATCAATGCCCAGGCAAGTCCCGATTTCCACTCCGAGCCGGAGCTGGTGCTCAGGGCAATCGGCATCATACCGACAATCATCGATGCTGTCGTCATGACAATCGGCCGCAAGCGTGTTTGTCCAGCTTCACGCAACGCCTCGCGAACGGGTAAATGTTGCTCTGTCCGCATCTGATTTGTTCGATCGACCAGCAGAATCGCATTCTTTCCGACAAGTCCTATCAGCATAATGATGCCGAGAATGGAAAAGATACTCAGCGATTTCATTGTCAACGCAAGCGCTAACATTGCTCCGACGATTGCCACCGGAATGGAGAAAAGAACGACGAACGGATATAAGTACGAATCGTACAGCGCGACCATAATCATGTAGACAAAGAGAATTGCAGCGATCATCGCAAGCCCGAGACTGCTGAATCCTTCCGCCTGGTTTTTCAAATCTCCTTCGTACGTAACATTGATGCCGTTCGGGAGCGCTCCCACCATTGCTTTTTTAATATCTTCACCGATACTGCCGCTCGGTCTGCCGACGGCCTGGGAAAATACCGTCACGGCGTAATTCCTATCCTGGCGTTGAAGCTTCGTCGGACCGGCCGCTTGATAAATTTTAGCAAACTGGTTGAGCGCAATAAGTTGTCCGCTGCGGTTGACAAACGTTAAATTTCCGATATCGGATGTTTTTGAACGATCGAACTCATCAAGAACAACACGGATCGGATATTCATTCGTTCCATCGCGGAATTTCGATTCGTCGTCGCCCTCGAATGCAATGCGCAATGTTGCACCAATTTCTCCCATCGTCAGTCCGAGATTTGCCATTTGTTCACGGTTGATTTCGATCCGCGCTTCCGGTTTTCCTTCTTCCGTAGAAAGCCGCACGTCGGCCGTACCCGGAATAGTTCGTACTAAATCGGCAACTTTTGCCGCCGTGGCACGCACTTCATCGTAATCGGCACCATTGATAATCAATTGAATCGGCTCTTGATTGGCCGTCCCGAAAATTCCGATCGGATTCACGCGTACCTTCACGCCGGGTATTTGTTGGGCATAATGTTTAATTAATAATCCCACGTCGTCGGTAGAGCGTCCCCGCTGGTTCTTCGGCACAAGCGAGATGTTCAATTCCGAAACGTAGTTGGACGATTGTCCGATCAATCCTTCGGTTGAAACGCCGACATTGGTAAACACTTTTTTCACTTCCGGCAAATCGGCAACAAATCGCTCGACGTCTTGTGTGATATGATTATTATTTTCAAGAGTCGAACCGGATGGAACTTCCAGCGTCACCGTAAATTCGCCGCGATCGGTTTGTGTCATAAATTCAGAACCGACAAACCGGAAGATCGGCAGTAACAGCGCCAAGAAAAACAACAGCGTTGAAAATCCTATCACTTTCCACGGATGATGAAGCCCCCAATCCAAAATCTGAAGATATTCTTCCGCAAGTTTGTGATATTGTTTTTCGAACCACAATGAAAACCGGCCAAGTATGGTATTTTTCGTAAAGTGTTCAAGCTTTGCAAACCGCGAAGCGAGCAACGGGGTAATTGTAAATGAAACGAATAAGCTCATCAATGTCGAAAAGACAACGACCATCGCAAACTCTCTCATAATATTTCCGATCAATCCGGAAACAAGGGCGAGCGGAACAAAAACGACGACATCGACCATCGTAATGGAAAGAGCCGCAAAACCGATTTCGTTTCTTCCTTTCAGGGCGGCTTGCCGGCGTTCCTCGCCAAGCTCAAGATGCCTGTAAATATTTTCCAAAACGACGATCGAATCATCCACAAGAATTCCGATAACCAGCGACAATCCGAGAAGCGTCATTAAATTCAAAGAAAAGCCGAAAGCGTAAATCGCAATAAAGGTCGATACCAGCGATGCCGGGATGGCAATCATCACGATCAACGAATTACGTATGCTGTGAAGAAACGCGAGCATGACGATGGCGACAAAAATAACGGCAAGCGCAAGATCATGTTTGACGGCATCTGCAGCGTCCGTTGTAAATGTTGAACCGTCTTGCGCGATATCGAACCGAAGATTTCTGTCGGCATTATCCGTTTCAATTTTTTTCAATTCCTGACGAACGAGCCTGCTGACCTCGACTGAATTTGCTTCGCCCTGCTTTTGAACGAGAACACCGACGGAACTTTTCCCGTTGATGCGGCTCAGGGTCGTATATTCTTTTTGCCCGTCTTCTATTTCGGCAATATCGGAAAGTTTCACGTCGCCGCCCGAACGCGATTGACCGACAACAAGATGGCGCAGTTCATCGATCGATTGATATTTTCCAGCCAACCGGACAATATATTGAATATCACCATGCTTGACTTTCCCCGTCGGAAAATCGAGATTCGACGACTTGATTAATTGTGTAATTTGAAACAGCGAAAGTCCGTACGAATGCAATTTCTGTGCATCGACATTCACTTTGATTTCCCGCTCATCCCCCCCAACCAGCGTGATCTGTCCGACACCGGCAAGTTTAGCAAGACGCGGCTGAATGTGATCTTTCAAAAATTGAAAAAATTCTTTCGAAGGCATATTTGCCGTTACGCCCATCCGAAGAACCGGCAATTCATCAAGAGCAAATTTCGACAAGATGGGAGTTTTTGCCCCGTCCGGAAGTTGCGATTCAGCTTCATTGACTTTACGCTGCGCATCCTGAAGAGCGGTGTTGATATCCGCGGTCATATCAAACTCCAGCGAGACAAACGAAACACCTTCTTGCGATGTGGCATATACGGTAGAAACTTTGTCGATACCGGAAACGGCATCTTCCAGCACTTTCGTCACGCCGGTTTCGACTTCACTCGGCGATGCACCGGGATAAACGGTCACAATAGTCACCCAGGGCGGGGTAATCTTCGGCAACAGTTCATACTTCAGTTGTGTGTAACTGAAAATTCCCAGGACACCGAGCACGGCAAAGATAACGACAACGAGCGTCGGCCTTTTGATCGATAATTCAGTAATGGTCATAATGGTATTCCTTCACTTACTTTATGATGGTCACCGAAGCGTTGTCTTTTAAATTATTTTGTCCGTTATTCACCAGCGTATCGTTTTCATTGAGACCTTTCAATACTTCATACGATGCACCATATTCATTTCCGAGAACAATATCCCGCAGGCGGGCAATTCCGTTCGACACGACAAAAACCTGAGCGTGCTTGACACTTCCGATCAGCGCACCGCGCGGAATCGTTAAAGCCCGATCGTGTGAAAGAGTCGAAAATGCAATCCGGGCAAACATTCCCGCTTTCAACGGATGACTTTTGTTGTTTTCGAGAATAACTTCAACCGGATATGTGTGTGCATCGTCTCCTTTGGAGCTAATGGTATGAACTTGTCCGGTGAACACAATTCCCGGATAGACATCGGTACCCACCTCAACTTTATCCCCGACCTTCAATCGAAACACATCAGACTCGGCAACATTGAGTTTCACTTTGAGCCGGGAAATATCGATGACGTTTGCAACAACTGTTCCTTTTTGTATATATGCCCCGATATCAAACGGACGTGCTGTGACAATTCCTGAAATCGGAGTGCAAATTTTCGTGTCGGTGTATTCCCGGCGGGAAGTGATGTATTGCGCTTCGGCGGCTTTCTTTGCAAGGCGTTCGGACTCCACCTGCTGATCGGTTGCCGCGTTTTCTTTGGAAAGTGATTCAAACCGCTCCAGATCCTTCTGGGCTTTTTCGTAATTTGTCTCCGCCGAAGCAAGGTTTGCTTTCTTCAATTCATCGTCGATTTGAATCAGCACTGAGCCGGCAGTTTTATACTGACCGATCTCAGCTTCGACTCCGGTGATTTTTCCCTGTGTTTCCGAAACAACGGCAACATCGTTGTTTGCCACGATCGTTCCTTCGAGCGAATGCGCATCGTTTACCTGCTGTTTCGTTGCTATGCTCACGGTCACCGGAACTGATTTTACAATTTCATTTTCGGACTTTGCCTCCATCCGGGATTTATTATAGAGGAGGATAGCGATGATGCAACCGGTAATGACGAACGCAACCACAATAATTTTTTTCCGCTTCATAATCTGATTCCTTTTACCCGTGTAATGATTGTCACCGTGATGTCAAATCTCCGCCGATAGATTTTTTAAGACGTGCGACGGCAAGCATCCGGTCGACGACCGCTTGAATATGATTCCATTTGGATTGCAACAATGACACTTCTGCATCAAGCAAATCAGTGTTCAGCGCAAGGCCCGATTTGAATTTTTCATGCGTGATACGATAATTTTCTTCTGCCTGAGTTACACCTTTCTCCGCCAACGTAATCCGTTCCTTCGCTTCATTCGCATTCAAATAGTTTTGTGTGACTTCCAATGTGACGCCGTCACGTAATTGGCCAAGACCGTCCTGCGCCTGGGCAAGCTGTGCCTGCGCCTGATTTGTTTGATGAATCGTATTTCCCCAATTCCAGATATCGAAGGATACGGAAAGTGAAACGTCCCATGTATCCTGAAATTGATCCAGGGCCGGAAATATGCGTTGATTCGGCCGATCGTAATAATAATTTCCAATCAGATAAATTTGCGGAAACCACCCCGACCGGGCAAATGTCACACCGGACTCGCCAGCTTTTACGCGGTATTCCATACTTTTGAGGTCGGACCTGTTTTCCAGCGCTTCCTGTACCAGTCGGTTTACATCACCATAATCTTCCGGCTGAACAATATTCGATGTATCAAGGTCAATATCGCTTCTGAGTGGCGTTCCGATGATATTGTTCAACGCAAGCATGGCAAGATGAACATTATTCTGCGCATCAAGCTGCACAACCTGTGCATTAGACAATTGTACTTCCACTTTCAAAACTTCATTTTTCGTCAGGATTCCCTGATCGAACATGTTTTGCACTTCCTTGAGGTGTGCATTCATCTGCATGACATTTTCATCGATAACTTTTTTAAATTCATTCGCTTTGTATAAATTCCAATATGATGTTTGAATATTGTATATCAATTCCGATTTGTCGTTGCTGAAATCCTGCGAGGTCGCCTGCGCCGTGTATTCGGCAATATCCGAAGCGCTTTGAATCCGGAATCCCGTGAACAACGGCTGTTGCAACGACAGGCGCAAATCATAATTATTAAAAATGGACGGCGAGATGACGATTTTATCATTGAAGAGCGGCGGATACGGACCGATTTCTTCCGGAGGTACGTTGCTTAGTTTCGTATACGATCCTGAAAATTTAATTTGCGGAAGACCCTGTGTATGCACCTCGCCAGACTTTGCATCGGCATACTCCGATTTCATCAATGATGAATGAAGCGACTTGCTGTTTTGCACACCGATGGAAATCGCCTGATCCACCGTTAACGATAATTTTTCCTGACCACACAGCATGGAAAACATCGCGACAATCAAGGACGCATCGATGAGAAAAATTCGACATAATATTTTTTTAATATATCCTTTTCGATATTGCATAAATCGTTATGACTCCTTTTCAATTCGCAGACAAACTCATTTCATAATGTACATTCGCCGAAATGTTATACTGCTAATCCCCAATTGTCCATCATCGTGTTGTACGCCTTCAACGCCGCGACCGGAAGATGTTTTTGATCCAGCATGGAACACCGGTTCCGCAAAATCAGCGAAACAATTCCATGGACAAAAGACCAGAGCGCAAACGTTATAACGTCGATGTCGGAATCTTTAATCGCTCCCGATTTTATCGCGGCAGCAACATCGTTCTTGATTAATTCATACGAGCGTATGCCACTATTCCAATCACCCTTTTCAACGACTTTTCTCCCCGGGCTTCGCGTGATGAACATGAGGTTATAGTATTCCGGGTTTTCGAATGCAAACTTCAGATACATTTCCCCGTGTTTGCGAAGACGTTTTCGGGGATCGACAATCTTGTGCACCGACTGTTGACGCTTAAACAGTTTATCAAACCCTTCATCGTGAAGTGCAAAAAGAATATCGTCCCTATCCTTAAAGTACAGATAGATTGTTGCCGGACTGTATTCTATCTTGTCTGCAATTTTACGTATTGAAACATTTTGGAATCCTTCATCCAAGAAGAGATTCATTGCCGTATTGAGGATTTGCTGCCTCATTTTCTTCTTATTTCGTTCTTTTCGCTCGTTTATGCCCATAATCGATATTTATTAAATGAACGCTGTTTAGTTTACGAACATAGTATATAAAAGTTTCGGATAGAAGTCAAGTTCATTGAAATTTCTCTCAAGAAAATTTGGTCAAACAAGGAAAGACGTAAAAATCCAGAAAAAAGATTCCTCCGAGGATATCTCTGTTTCGTTTTACAATTATCAGCCGACCGGAATGTGAACGGCGGGAAGCGTTCGTTCTATTTCGCTGCGGATCTGTTCATATTGCGAGGGTAACTTTAAACTTGTTCCGAGTTTGTCTTTCGGTTCATCAATCAAAAACCCCGGAGGATCGGTGGCAACCTCGAATAATACTCCTCCCGGTTCGCGGAAGTATATCGAATGAAAATAATTCCGATCGATAACCGGAGTGACTTCCGCACCGCTTCTCACGAGGTCCTGACGGATGATAAGCTGTGACTCAGGCGTTTCCGTGCGAAATGCAACATGATGCACGGTTCCCATTCCCATAAACCCGCGTGGCGTATTTTTCTCATGAAGAATCTCAACGATCGTTCCGCTGCCACCCGTCCCTGTTTCGAAACGCGCTCGATTTCCTTCAACGCCAACGTCGCGAAATTCGAGTCTTGATTGTAAAAAATCCGCCGTCGGATTTTCCGCTGTTTCTAAAAGGGTCACCCCGTGAAATCCACGAATTGCAAACTCACCGGGAACTGAACCATGCAACCACCCGTTTCGCACATCTTTAGCAGCTATCAATTCAAACTGAAAACCGTCGTGATCGAATGCCTTCAGTACTTCTTCACCAAACCGCACCGACCTGCTCACTGAAGCGCCAAACTGTTTTAATCGATCACTCCAAAAACTTAATGAATTCTCCGGTATGGAGAACGAGAAAACGGTAAGCTGTCCCGAACCTATTTTACCCCGATGTGCCTGGGACGACCAGGGGAAAAATGTCAGCAGTGTCCCGGGATTTCCGACCTCGTCACCAAAATAAAAATGATATGTGAAGGGATCGTCAAAATTGACCGTCTTCTTTACCAACCGCAAACCCAAGACGTTGACATAGAAATCAATATTCTTCTGCGGATCGCCTGCAATAGCGGTGACATGATGTATACCGAGAATATTATTCTGCATAGTCATAATTTTGACGACCCCGTCGCGTTTCTAAAAAATTATTTACTTCCTTTTTTATCGTCTGTTTGTTTGTTAAACTCCAGCAATAAGGTGATGTCGACATTCTTTCCGACAACGAGCCCACCTGACTCAATTGTTTTATCCCAGTGAACGCCGTAATCGAACCGGTTAATTGTTGTCGTCGCCTTGAATGCACGTTTCGTTGCGCCCATTCCGACTATCTGCCCGTTATATTTTGTGTCCAGCACAACCGTTTTGGTTGTATCACGGATAGTCAGATCGCCGGTGATTTTATATGTATTTTCCCCGGTTTTTTCAATAGAAGCGCTCTTAAATTTTATCTCCGGGTATTTGTCTGCGTTAAAAAAATCATCCGAGCGAAGATGTTTATCGCGAAAATCGTTGTCTGTCGTAATGCTCGCCGTCTTAATTGTTGCGGTAATCTTTGCATCGCTAAAGTCATCTTTCGATCCGGTTAGCGTTGCATCAAAATCGGTGAACCTGCCGTCGACTTCCGCAATCACCATGTGTGTAACGGAAAAATCGATCTTGCTGTGCGCTTTATCGGCTTTCCATATTGTTTGTGCGACAACGCCGCCGATAACTGTGAAGAGAATTGCCGCTGTGAGAAAAATCCGCTTTATCATCTGTGCCTTTCTGAATAATGTTGGATTGTTTGTTGATAAGCTCAATTATTATATGTCGATTTCGCTTGTCGCTCCTGGTTTTGAACCGTCGCCAATAAAAAAGTTTTTTCGATGAGCATTTTTAATTGCCCTTCGACTTGTTTATCCTTCAATGAACCGTCCGGAGCGAATGCTTCCGCCGCGAAACGGATAAACACCTGCGGTTGAGACACGAAGGAAACGTTGAGAGCCTCCAATATCTGGCGGAGATGAGGCTGCATTCTTATTGTTCCGAATGCGCCGGTTGACGCTCCAAAGATTGCCGCAGATTTTCCATCCAGGACATTCTTCCCACGCGAGATCCATTCGAGAGCATTTTTCAAGGGCGCCGGAACGGAATAATTATATTCCGGCGATGCAATCAGCATCACATCGGCATGTGCAACAATATTTTTCATTCGTTCAACAACATCCGGGAATCCATTCGCCGTGATATCTTCATTATAAAGCGGAAGATTCAATTCGTTCAGATCAATTTCTTCAACCTGCGCTCCGATTTCTTGAGCAAATCGCAGTGCGATTTTTAATGCTTGTCGATTATACGATTCGCGACGCAAGCTGCCGGCAATACCGACCACATGTAAATTTTTATATTTATTATCCATATTCAATTCAGATCCGAATGAAATTGTTCGACCAGAGAAAGACCAAGTTTTTTGAGAAGATGCGATAATGCTTCCTGCTCGTCCGGTGTCAGAACCGAAGCAATCTTTGCAACATACTCCGCGTGTTGGATAAAAATCTCATCGAATAATTTTTTCCCTTTTGCTGTAAGAGACACAACGATTTCACGGCGATCTTCGGTGTTCCGAACACGTTCGACGAGACCTTCTTTTTCAAGATTGTCGACAACGCACGTCATGTTTCCGCTGCTCACCAGCCGTTTCCGCGAAAGGTCGGTAAATGTGAGCGGACCGAGATGCCCGAGTACCTCCAACACGCCGAACTGCGGCTCTGTTAAACCAAACGTGCTGATATGCTTAAACGTTAGTTTGCCAAAAGTCGAAGACGCCCGCGCCAGTTTTACCCACATGCTGAGTGACCGGTCTGCTGTTTTTCCGTAATTTTTAGTTGTTTTCAATGTTTATTAATTTGAATTTAAAACATTTAAATTTAAGATAACAAATTCCAACGACTTTGTCAAGCCCGATTGTAACTTTTTTTTAAATCGGCTTTTGCTTTAACCGATTCCTCATTATATTATATGCCGTATTTTTCGAGAAGATGGTTGTGAGAATCAATCAAACAAACCTGTTCATAATCGAGGAGAGTTTTTATGAAAAAAATGTTGCTTGGTGCTCTTGTCGGAGGGATTATTTTATTTGTTTGGAGTTTTGCCGCGTGGGTCATTCTTCCGCTTCATACCCCACACCTGCACGGTATCCCCAACGAAGATGCTGTCATAAGTTCATTGAAGTCGTCTCTCGATAACGAAGCTGTGTATATTTTTCCTCACAACCCCGGAATGGGCGCTGATTCAGCTTCGATGGATTCGTGGATGAAAAAGATGAAGCGCGGTCCGGCGGGATTGATCATTTACACACCAACCGGTTCCGATCCGTTTATGCCCGGACAGATGGTGATAGGATTTATTCTGGATATTATCTCGGCCGCAATTGTTTCATGGTTTCTCCTGCGCAGCACTGCGCTTTCATCTTCCTATATTGCGCGCGTCATGTATTGCGGAATGTTCGGTATCTTCGTTTCATTTTTCACACATCTCATGAATATGAACTGGATGGGATTTCCGCTCGATTTCACTACGGGATTAATTATCGACGGAATTGCCGGATGGATTCTCGCGGGACTCGGTATTGCAGCAATCGTTAAAACAAAACCGGACCAACTTCAACCATAACGAATAAAGTATCGGGTCATCGTTTCAAATGATAAACGATGGCCCATTCATTTGCCATTGTTAACCGGGAATTCGGAAAGCAGCATGGTAGGGTTTTTTTCCTGAAAGTATTTCAATCCCCAGTCTCCGGTGAATAAAATGCCGATTTTCCCTGCCTGGTTCTGAGCAAACGCGGCTCCGGTGGGAAGAATATTGTCGTTTAATGTTTTGGGGTCGATGGCAGGATCAACCCAGCGGATAAATTTCCAATCGGTCGGTTCCAGGCGGGATTCGGCGCCATATTCGCTTTGCAATCGATATTGGACCACTTCGAATTGCAGGGGTCCGACTGCCGCGAGAATCGGAATTTTCTGTGCCGCGTTCGTTCGTTGAAGTCCCTGAACGACTCCTTCCTGCAATAGTTGATCCAGTCCTTCGCGGAATTTTTTAAATTTCGACGGATTAGGATTGCTTAACATTGCAAAAACCTCCGGTGGAAAGCTCGGGATTTCGTTGTAGACGATTGACTCGTTATTGGTAAGTGTATCGCCGATGCCGAAATTTTGTTGCCCCACAAACCCCACAATATCTCCGGGATATGCTTCGTCGACGGTCTCGCGTGTCTGACCGAACAGTTTGCTCGCATTCGATAATCGAACTTTTTTTCCTGTGCGAGAATGTGTCACCGTCATATCACGCTCAAATTTACCGGAACAGACGCGGAGAAACGCAATCCGGTCGCGGTGCCGGGGATCCATGTTTGCCTGAATTTTAAAAATGAACCCGGAAAACGTATCGCTATCGAGCGGTACAATATTTCCGTTGCTCTGGCGCGGCTGGGGCAAACCGGCGTGTTCAAGAAATCCATCCAATAATAATTGCACACCGAAATTATTGCGTGCGCTGCCGAAAAAAACCGGTGTCAGGTTTCCCCGAAGCACTGCTTCCGCATCGAATGCGGCACCGGCATGATCGAGAATTTCTAATTCTTCGGTAAGTTTATCGTGTACTTTTTTATCGAGTCGCTCACGTACAACAGAATCCGTAAAATCGGAGATGTGCACTGGTGCACGGTACGATCCGCCGGCTGTTAACTCAAAAAGATGCACCTGTTTTTGTCGCCGATCAAATACGCCCCGAAATTCATAGCCGGTTCCCAAGGGAAAATTCATGACATAGGCGTGAATGCCGAGAACGTGTTCCAATTCATCCAGTAATTCCAGCGGATCTTTCGTGGGGCGATCGAGCTTATTCATAAACGTAAAGATCGGGATACCCCGTCTTCGACATACTTCGAATAATTTTCGCGTCTGTTTCTCGATACCTTTTGCCGCATCGATCACCATCACCACAGCATCGACAGCAGTAAGCACGCGGTAGGTATCTTCAGAAAAGTCCTGGTGACCCGGGGTATCCAGCAAATTAATTTTATAACCGTTGTATTCGAATTGCAGAACCGTCGATGAAATGGAAATGCCGCGCTTGCGCTCCAGTTCCATCCAGTCGGAAGTCGATTGCCGTTGATTCTTACGCGCCGTTACCGATCCGGCGAGTTGAACGGCCCCGCCATACAGTAAAAATTTTTCGGTTAATGTCGTCTTGCCGGCATCCGGATGCGAAATAATGGCAAATGTTCTTCGCCGTGCAATTTCTTGTTGTAGGCTTAATGGCATGATCTTTTCAATCTCATCGATAAAATAACATAGGGGTTCTTTTTTTGAACCCCTACACCTTGTTAACGCTCAAATAAAAAATTATTTCTTTTTCTTCTTCGACTTTGCAGATTTATCCTGAGAAGATTTTTTCGGTTCCTTCTTCGGTTTTTCCGTATTATCAAATAACGACGACTGCGTGGTTTCCTTTTCGACTGCCGGTTGTTGAACTTCTTCTTCTTTTTCCTCTTCGGAAGGAACAACGGCAATTGCAGCAATTTTGTCGTTCGCATCAAGTCGAATCAACCGCACACCCTGCGTGTTGCGACCGGCGATGCGGATCGTCTTCGCCGGCTGGCGAATGACAATGCCCTGGGTTGTCACCACAACAATGTCATCGTTCTCCAATACTTCTTTGATGGCTACCATATTGCCGGTTTTATCGGTAACATGAATTGTGAAAACACCTTTTCCGCCGCGGTGACTGACGCGGTATTCATCCAGTTCGCTCCGTTTTCCGAAACCATGCTCGGCAACCACAAGGATGGAGGTCGTCTGCCGCTTCACCGCAACAGCTCCGACAACCCGATCTCCTTTTCCAAGCTTTACGGCACGAACGCCGGATGCAGTACGACCCATTTGTCGGGCTTCACTCTCAAGGAACCGGATCGCCATACCGTTGTATGTTCCGATGACGATATTTTGCGATCCGTCGGTGATCCGTACATCTTTCACCGCATCGCCTTTTTGAAGTGTAATGGCGGCAATGCCGGTCTTGCGCGGGTTGCTGTATTCGGACAACCCGGTTTTCTTGATCATACCGCGCTCGGTTACCATGACGATACAATACTTGTCGTCAAATTCCTGAACCGGAACGAATGCCGCGATGTTTTCGTCGGGACCTTTTGCAATAAGATTGACAATCGATTTACCGCGTGCCGATCTTCCCGCTTCCGGAATTTCATGAACCTTCAGCCAGTAACATTTTCCTTTATCGGTGAAGAATAAAATATAATTATGCGTCGAAGCAATGAACATGTGCTCGATGAAGTCGTCTTCTTTTGTCGTCGCGCCGGTGACACCTTTGCCGCCGCGTGCCTGCCGCCGGTACCCGGAAACCGGGAACCGTTTGATAAAGCCGCTATGGCTGATGGTGATGACAACATCCTCTTCGGCAATCATGTCCTCGACACTGAATTCTTCAGTTTTGTAGACCACTTCGGTTCGCCGTTCATCGCCATATTTTTTCTTGATCTCCAGCAATTCGTCTTTGATAATTTGCATCTGCAATTTTTTGCTGGTAAGAATTGACCGGAGCCGTTCGATCAGCTTGATGGTTTCTTTATATTCGTCTTCAACTTTCTTACGTTCCAGGCTGGTCAACTTTTGGAGCCGCATGTCAAGAATTGCTTTTGCCTGAATCTCGGAAAGTTTAAAACGTTTCATCAACTGTTCCTGGGCAGCCGGGACATCTTTTGCTTTTTTGATAAGCTTGATGATTTCATCAATATTATCAAGAGCAATAATATATCCTTCAAGAATATGTGCTCGCCGTTCCGCTTCATCCAGCTCGAACTTTGCCCGGCGAACAACAACTTCATTCCGATGCTTGATGAAGTAATCGATCATCTGCCGGAGAGTAAGAACGTGCGGTCTGCCCTCAACAAGCGCCAGCATGATCACGCCGAATGTCGTTTGCATCTGCGTGTGCTTGTAGAGGTTGTTCAAGACGACGGGTGCATTGGCGTCCCGTTTCAAATCGATAACAACTCGAAGCCCATCGCGGTCCGATTCATCGCGAATATCGGCAATGTCTTCGATTTTTTTATCGCGCACCAGTTCGGCAATCTTTTCGATGAGCGATGCCTTATTCACCTGATAGGGAATTTCGGTGATGACAATTGCCTGACGATCGGCACGACCCGTTTCAATCGTCGCTTTAGCACGAACAATAATTCTTCCACGTCCCGTTTTATATGCATCGCGCACACCTTCATATCCGTAAATGATTCCTCCGGTCGGAAAGTCGGGCGCTTTAATAATCTTCAACAATTTATCTTCCGGAAGCGACGGCGTATCGATGACCGCAATGCATCCATCGATGACTTCGGTGAGATTGTGCGGCGGAATGTTCGTCGTCATACCGACGGCAATGCCGGATGTTCCATTGACAAGAAGGTTTGGAACCATCGCAGGAAGAACGGAGGGCTCTTTCAGCGTATCATCAAAGTTCGACGTAAAATTGACAGTGTCTTTTTCAAGATCGCGCAACATTTCTTCGGCAATGCGCGAAAGCCTGACTTCGGTATAACGCATTGCGGCAGGAGAATCACCATCGACCGATCCAAAATTTCCCTGGCCATCAACCAAGGGATAGCGCAGGGAAAAATCCTGCGCCATGCGAACCATGGTATCGTAAACCGCCGAATCGCCATGAGGATGATATTTTCCCAAAACTTCGCCGACGATACGAGCGCTTTTTTTATAGGCGCGGTTACTCGCAAGTCCAAGCTCGTTCATACCGAACAACACTCTGCGATGAACCGGTTTGAGACCGTCGCGGACATCCGGCAGAGCACGTGCAACGATGACGCTCATCGCGTAATCGATGTACGAGCCGCGCATTTCGTCTTCAATATCTACCGGAATTATTTTTTCGTTAATGGTTGCCATACCTTAGTTATTCTCTTTTGATTTTTCATTTTGCAATAATTTGATTAAACAAGTTCTAAATTCTTGTTTTTATGTCTACCCTTTGTTAGAGTCAGTGCAATAACGTTTGGCGTTCATTCTGTCGTCACAACTTGATGATTTCCTTTATCAAGTCTTTCCTTGCATAAAATGCTCTGCTTGTTGAACCGTGCCCCGCGCCTTTGGTTCTTGCTTGAATCCATTTGCCGTCTTTGCCTGTCAATGCAGCGAATCCTTGCGTTACAAGCTTGGTGCGAATGAATTCGTAATCTGCTTCAATTTCTTTTATCAGGGTATCAGTTTCTAAAAAGTCAAATGTTTTTACTTTTAGCAACTCTGATTTTTCGTTGTGTTTTCCGTTCCAACTTACAGCTAAACTATGTTGTTAATTACCCAAAAATTATTGTGATAATTTTTAAGGAGTTCATCTTTGCTTATCGCTCTATTTTCTCCATCTATTCCTTCATCAAACACTTTCTTTCCATTGAAATAAATGAAGTGGGTTGCCCCAACATTATCAATGCATAATCTTGCTTCAATCATCCGATTTGGATTATCCAAAATGAATTTAATTAAATCTTCAGTGTGAATTGTCGTTGTCATAATATCCAAAATAAAATCTGCTTACCTTTTCAAGAATAATTTCTTCCATTTCCTTTGAGATTTTTAATTCTTCAAGATATTCCTTATCAATTATAGCCTGAGATGAACCTGCGTCTAATGAAACAGAATAAGCAAGTGTTTTTGGAATTCCAGAAGAAACAAGTTCGTTCAATAATATTTCTCTGGGGTCGTTCACAAAATTATCGAAAATCCTTTCTGTTCCAGCATTTGTTCATATTGTTTATTCAAACCCTCATAGTCTAAGAATTTTATTCTTCCCGCAATATCTCTAAAAGAAGAGTATCTAATTTTGCTCTGATATTCTTTTTTTCGTGAAACATCTGCAACGATTATCATTCTTGATGAAAAATCTTGTAGGTCGTTAAATTTCAATAGGGAGTTTTGAATATCCGTTGAATGCTCTACTTCAAAGAATGAGTGTGGCATTTCTCTTTCATTAAACCAAATCACATCAATCGTTGAGCTTCTTTGCACTAAAATATCATAGCTAAAATTCGGTAGAGAATTTAATGTTCGAACTTCTCCTAAAATCTTATCAATAAATTTTTTATTCCTATCTTGATTGGGAACAAATGTTTTTAATCCTCTTAAATTTCCAACTGTAACTAATAAACCTTGATAGTATGAATGGTTGAATTCAATTATTTCTTTTGAATTCTTATTTTTTGAGGTTTCAGCAATTACTCCCTTTGCTTCATTTGCTTTTTTGTATTTCAACAAACCATACAAGCCGGGTTTTATTTTATAAATGCTTTTATCGAGTTGTACTATTCTCCTAATACTTGCAAAAGGAGTTTTAGTTTTCCAGACACAAGCTTTAATCTTTAAAGTTTCCTGATTTAATTGCCCTAGGGTAGCAACACCACCTAATTTTTCTAAAGTTAATGTGACGGCTTCGTTTTGTTTCATTATTCCGCTTGATCAATGCTGTTATAAGTTCCGCTAATCCTTATTCTGTCTCAGTTGGTTCATTTTTTAATATTTTGGATAACTCCCATATTTATGAACCGTGATGTCATGTTTCTTTTACACGTCCAAATTCCTCACATACTTCGCGTTCTTCTCGATGAATTCACGTCTCGGTTCCACTTCGTCTCCCATGAGAATGGAAAATGTCCGATCCGCGTCCGCAGCATTTTCAATGGAGACTTGCAGTACCGTACGCGTTTCCGGATTCATCGTCGTGGACCACAATTGCTCGGGGTTCATTTCACCGAGGCCTTTGAACCGGGAAATCGCAACACCATTGGCGCTGACGGTTGCTCCTTCTTCGATGGGCGCCGTTTCTTCTGTAACATCCTCTTTTTCTTTTGATTTTTTTTCATTGCGAAATCGCTTAATCACTTCATCCCGTTCCTCGTCATCATAGGCATAAAATTCCTGTTTCCCCTTTTTCAATTTATACAACGGCGGCTGGGCAATGTAGATATGACCGAGCTCGACAATTCCTTTCATGTACCGGAAAAAGAGCGTCAACAGAAGCGTGCGAATATGAGAACCGTCGACGTCGGCATCGCACATGATAATAATCTTGCCGTACCGGATTTTTGCGGCATTAAAATCTTCGCCGACGCCGGCTCCGATAGCAGTAAAGATGCATCGGATTTCTTCATTCTCGAGAATTTTATGAAGGCGCGCTTTTTCCACATTCAAAATTTTTCCTTTAATCGGAAGTATCGCCTGGAATCGGCGATCGCGGCCCTGCTTCGCACTGCCGCCGGCAGAATCTCCTTCGACAATATACAGCTCGCAATGTTCCGGATCGTTAATGGAGCAATCGGCAAGTTTTCCCGGCAAACTGGACGATTCAAGAGCGCTTTTGCGTCGCGTCAGATCACGCGCTTTGCGCGCGGCTTCACGCGCTTCGGCAGCGCGTAAACATTTATCGATAATGCGACGCGCGTCGCCCGGATTTTCATCCAACCAGACCTGTAATTGTTCGCTGACAATCGTTTCGACAACTCCCTTAATTTCACTGTTGCCGAGTTTTGTTTTCGTTTGGCCTTCAAATTGCGGCTCGGGAACTTTGGCGCTCAGCACCGCTGTCAACCCTTCACGAAAATCATCGCCGGTAAGTTGAACACCATTTTCTTTCACTAAATTATTTTTCGATGCGTAGCTGTTTAACGACCGGGTCAACGCTGTACGAAATCCAACAAGATGTGTTCCGCCTTCTATCGTGTTGATGTTGTTGACATACGAGAAAACATTCTCGTTATATTGATCGTTGTACTGGAACGCAACCTCCACCTCTACCATTCTCCCTGCTTCATCCTTGTCCTGTCCTTTTGCATACACCGGCTTGCGGATAAGCGACGGGCGCGTCGCATCGATATATTGAACAAATTCAGCAATGCCGCCTTTGAAATGAAATGTTTCATCGCGCTCCTGATCTTTTCGGAGATCGAGAATCCGTAATTTCACATCGGGATTGAGAAATGCGAGCTCGCGTAACCGTTCTGCCAGTGTCTCGAATTTAAAAACGCGGTTCTTAAAAATCTGACCGTCAGGCATAAAGGATACTTTTGTTCCGGTTTTTTTCGGATCCGATTTCCCGATAACTTTCACCACACCCTGTGGTTTGCCGCAAAGATATTTTTGAAACCAAACTTTTCCCTCGCGCGATACTTCCACTTCCAGCCATTCCGATAATGCATTCACCACCGAAACGCCGACGCCGTGAAGACCGCCGGAAACTTTGTATGTATTTTTATCGAACTTGCCGCCGGCATGAAGAACCGTCATGACCACTTCAAGCGCAGAACGCTTTTCTTCCGGATGAATGCCCGTTGGAATTCCGCGGCCATCATCGGTAACAGTGATGGAACCGTCCTGATTGATACTGACGGAAATATTATGTGCGTAGCCGGCAAGCGCTTCGTCGATGGAATTATCGACAACTTCATACACGAGATGATGAAGCCCGCGCACCGATACATCACCGATATACATTGCGGGACGCTGGCGTACCGGTTCGAGCCCTTTCAGAACGGTAATGTCTTCCGCGTTGTATTCACCATTATGCTTGGGTGATCGACTTACGGATGCGCTTTGTTTTACTTTTTCATTTTTTTCTTTTTCTGTAGCCTTTGCCATGATTCCTCTTATCTGAAAATAATATCATGTACTATTTCTTCGTGAAACGCCGCATTGATTTTGGCGATAATATCTTTTTTAAGAAATATCAATTCATTACGCCACGGTGCACGAAAAACATGAACGAACAATTTACCATCATCGATACGTTGTGCCGCCGTAACCTTTGCTATCTGTTCCCCGACAATTGTTTCCCAGACCTCAAGCACTTCATACTGCCGGATGCGCTGTTGAAGACCGAGACCCTCGAGTGTAGATGAAATTGCATCCGCAATCGGTTTCGGGTTGGCATCCTTCATACGGCAAGAGATGATTGCTGCACCACGGTTCCGTTTTGAATCGTAAACAATTTATTGCGACCGCCGAATTCGGCATTCTCTTCAAATATTTGCCTGTTTGTCGATGTAATAAAAGTTTGGCTGAGTGTTTCTACAAACTGTAACAGTCGTGACGACCGGGAGCCGTCCAGCTCGCTGAAAATATCGTCAAGCAGCATGATGGGTGTTTCGTTACAGCGATCTTTCAAATAAAAAAACTCCCCGATTTTCAACGCGACCAGGAATGTTTTATGTTGACCTTGTGACGCGAACTTGCGTATATCCAGTCCGTTAATTTTCATCCCGAATTCATCACGGTGAGGACCGACAAGCGTAATGCCGTACCGTAATTCACTGTCATGTTTTTTATCCAAATCTGCCATCAGTGCGGTTCGAACATTCTGTTCATCATCGATCTGATCGAGAGAACATTGAGGAACATATTCCAGGTGCGGCTGTTCTTCCTCTCCGGCAATCTGTTGATACGCCGATTGAATACAGGTCTGAAACTCATCCACAAATTGTTTTCTTCTCATCATCAAAAAACTGCCATGGGTAACGAGTTGTTCGTTCCACGGAATTAATAATTTCGAACAATCCGTTTTCGAAAGTTTTCCGTCGAGCAAAATTTTATTGCGCTGTTTGAGGATCTTTCGGAACTCCAGCAGATGCTGAAAGTACGCGGGATACGATTGTGATAACACAAAATCGACAAACTTTCGACGTTCGAACGGACCTTCGGATGTGATCGGCGCGTGTTCCGGTGCGCAAATAACTACCGGGAATTTTCCGATGATCGTTGAAAACGGTTCAACGGGATGCCGGTTAATGGTGCAGAGCTTCTCTTCCTGACGGATATCATATGCAACACGAACACTGTACTTTACCGTGCTATCCGCGACAAAGGTCCCTTCTATTTCGAATAACGGATTTTCGAACTGCACAGCCAGGGCGTCATTCGTCGCAAAAAAACTTCTGGTTAAACAAAGGTAGGAAATTGCTTCAATGACGTTCGTTTTTCCTTGACCGTTATCTCCGAGAAGAATATTGGTACCGTCACCAAAATCAAACCAGGAATCCGAATGATTACGAAATTGACGTAATCGCAATTCTGTGAGATGCATTACATGTAATTGATCAAGCGTTCAACCGCACAGGCATTACTAACATGAGAATATCTTCACCCTCCCGCTGTGTAATCGGTTGTACGGTGCATGCACGGGTCGGCGTGCTGAGCAGGAACAACGCTTCATCGGTATCGATATGAGAAAGAATGTCGACAATATATGATGAATTAAACCCGATATCCATCGGCTCGGATGAATATTCGCAGGAAAGTGTCTCGCGTGCTTCACTCCCGAAATCGATATCTTCTGCCGAAACGGTGATCGATCCTTTCTTCAGTGAAAAACGGACTTGATGCGTCGTTGAACTCGCATATAAAGCCGTACGCCGAACCGAAGAGAGAAGCTGATTTTTATCGACAACAAGTTTCTTTTCATTATCAAGAGGGATAACGCTTTCGTAGTTCGGATATTTTTCTTCGATCATACGAGAAATGAGAGTCGAGTCGCCGAATGAAAACATGGCATGTGTTTCATTAAATGAAAGTTTGATGGAATTACTATTGATCGATTTTAATGCGAGGTTCAGCGCTTTTGCCGGAATAATAAAATCCGCTTCGATTTTTTTCGATGTAAAATTTGAATTGATGATCCGGACAAGTCTGTGTCCGTCGGTTGCAGCTACGCGGATTTCACCTTTCTTAATCTGAAAAAGAATTCCCATCATTGCTGGGCGAAGTTCATCCGAACTTACCGCAAACGCCGATTTACTGATGACGCGGTGTAATGTATCGTTTTCAATTTCTAATTCATCTTTTCCTTTGAAGACCGGGATACTGGGATAATTCTCATTCGATTCACCGGTAAGTTTATATTCTCCGTTTTCAGTCGACATTATAATGCGGTTATTATCCGGTTCCGCTATAAATGTTACATCTGTCGCCGGTAGTGATCGAATCGTCTCGAAAAGGCGTTTTGCCGGTACAGCAATAATTCCGTCTTGAAAGTTTTTTACTTTGAGATTTATTGACATCGAAATATCGAGATCGGTTGCCGTAATTTTCAAAGTATCTTTGGAGACTTGAAGAAGAAAATTTTCGAGAATTGGGAGTGTCGATTTTGACGGAATCACTCCGCTAATATTGCCAAGAGCTTTTTGAAGCTCTGTGCTTGACGACGAAAATTTCATTGTAAATTCCTTCTCGGATATGATTTATATTAGGGAATAGATTTCTAAATTTACAAAAAAATAGTGAGATAAACAATGATTAGATATCTTGTAACACTATAATAATAAATAAGTTAGGAAAATAAAGAGATGACTAATTATAATAAGTGCTGTTCATATGTTTATAACCTTTTAAAATGAGGAACGTGAACGAAATTGTAGAAACATGAATGTAATAACTTGTGTGTTACTTATTGAAATGTCCCATTGTTATAAACATTACAGAAGAGAAATTTTTTCTCAAGGATTATTTATTGTTTTATCAAGATTCAATTCAGTAAAGGTAACAGGTTATAAACAACATTGTCCGGAAAAAATATTAGTGAAAATTACGTTCAAGCTTCGATTTCAGTTGGTTGATGATGAACTTTTGTTTTGAATCGGTCTTCATTAAGTCTTCTACTGTTTGATACGCATGGATGACTGTGCTATGGTCCCTCCCACCGAAATGGAGTCCAATACTTTTCAATGAAGAATTTGTCAGTTCTTTGGCAAGATACATTGCGATCTGCCGGGCATTGACGACTTCCTGTTTGCGGGTTTTTGCCCGGATGATGTCTTCAGGGATTCCTAATTGTTCAGAAACGGCCCGCTGAATTTCTTCAATGGTTATATGGCTTCGTACCTCCCCGACAGTTAACCGCACCACATCCCGCGCAAGATCGACATTCATCGGTCTGTTTTCTATCGATGCCCGTGCCAGCAAACTAATGAGACAACCTTCTAATTCTCGAATATTGGACACAACATTCGTGGCAATAAATTCTACAACATCAATGGGAAGATCTATTCCATCATCACTGCTTTTCTTCCGTAAGATTGCTATCCGCGTTTCAAGATCGGGAGGTTGAATATCTGCAGTTAATCCCCATTGGAACCGTGAAATCAATCGTTCGTTCAAACCGCGAAGTTCTTTCGGCGGACGGTCGGAAGATAGGACTATCTGTCTCCCTAATTGATGCAATGCATTGAACGTGTGAAAGAAAATATCCTGTGTTTTTTCTTTTCCGTTAAAGAATTGAATGTCGTCGACAATGAGAAGGTCAACGCTCCGGTAATAAGAAGAAAACTGTGAAACCTTATCCTGTTGTATCGATTCGACGAAATCAACCGTAAATTTTTCACTGGACGTGTACAATACACGTTTTGATTTATTCGTGTGGAGAATGTGATTACCGATAGCGTGAACAAGATGTGTCTTTCCCAATCCGACGCCGCCGTAAATCACAAGAGGGTTAAACGATGTTCCGCCGGGATTATTGGCAACAGCCAGAGCGGCAGCCCTTGCAAATTGATTGCTTTCTCCCTTGATATAATTTTCAAATGTATATTTTGGATTCAACGATGGATGAATGACCGGATGTTCTGCGGGGTTCAGCGTGCTGGAAATTTCTTTGGCAACAGAAGAAATAGTAATAGCTTTTTCTTCTTTGTTTTCAATTTGCGATAATTCCGATTGAATATGAAGGGCAATATTGTCACGGTCATCCGGAAGAATTTCATATTCGATGGTCATCTCTTTCCCCGTGACACGCGCTAACAATTCGGTGATGAGCGAATAGTAATGTTCTTCAAGCCAGTCAGAAAAAAATTGGCTGGGCACCTGCAAAACGAAAACGTTTTCCGTTACGCGTAACGGGATGATCGGTTCGAACCATGTTTTGAAACTTTGACTTTGTACCCGCGAACGGACTATACCCAAGCATTCATCCCAAAGTTTTTCCGGAGACGAAACTAAGCTCCCGGACGACAATGGAACTCTGGATTCAGATGAGGGAATAGTATTTAATGCGCTTTGGTTCAATTCCATAAAATAAACCTTAACCTATTTTCTCTCAATGAGTTAAAATGTTATGAACAGGTTATTAACAAAAGAGCGAACATCCGATTGATTGTTAAAAAAAAATGTCATGCTTGATTTCATGAGATTAAATACCAACTCAAGAAATTAACAGAATACAAGTAAAAATAAAAGTTACAGAATATTGAATGTTATTCACAATTTGCTTTAAGTGAGATTTGGCGATTATCCCCGGGATACAAAGAAAAAAGGACTGATGAAAAAGTTACCCACAGATTGTTAACACGCAAAACAGCATGCTTGCGGCTCAATATTATACGAAGATTTATGTGTGATATCAAGGAATTTTTTTTCTATGAAGCCATGTTTGTATTTAGCATTCCCATTGATTATATTGAAAAACAGTTTTAGCGTCAATCAAAGGATTGTAGCAAGCAATCCTTTTTTTTACGTCTTGTTACGGTACAAATTAAAGGTATTTTCATGAAAAGAACGTTTCAACCAAGTAACCGGAAGCGGAAAAATAAGCATGGATTTCGGGAACGCATGAAATCGAAAGATGGGCGCAAAGTGCTTGCCCGACGACGTGCGAAGGGCCGTCATCGTTTGACGGTGAGCGATGAACGGTAGTTTTTATCAGTGATGCGTGCGGTATACTCTTAAAAAGTCGGAGATTTTAAGAGGGCGGAAGATTTTCCAAACGATTCGCAAACGCGGAAAGAAATTAGAGGGAAACGTTCTACGTTGTCTTGTGCTTGAGGAAATTTACCACGAGAATTTACATACGCGCCCGCTTCTTTTCGGTGTGATAGTTTCCAAAGCAATAAAAAAGGCAGTCGACCGCAATCTCATCCGGCGGCGGATTAAAGAGTCATACCGGTTAAACAAGAAATTGCTGGAAATTCCTTCCGGAGAGCGATCACGACATCTGAAGCTCTTGTTTCTGTATCCGAAAGTGTCGGCTCTTCCATTTGACAATCCCCCATTCAGAGAAATCGACCGGGATATGAAATCACTCTTAACGGCAATTGCTGTTGGAAAGTATGTATGAAGTTTCTTGTTGTTGCAATTATTCGTTTTTATCAGGCGATAATCTCTCCCTTGCTTTCCCCAGGCACGTGCCGTTTTTATCCAACATGTTCTTCGTATGCGATTGATGCAATTAACCGGCACGGCACAGTAAAGGGAATATGGTTATCGTTGAAGAGAATTGTTCGGTGTCACCCGTTGCATCCGGGCGGTTATGACCCGGTCCCATAAAGAGTAATTACCCACATTGTTCGTTTATTGAAAAGAGAACTTCATGGATCGAAATACTATCATTGGTTTTGTGCTTATCGGTTTGGTGTTGATGGTATGGATGTATATGACCGCACCCCCACCGCCGTCAGCAACTCAACAAAAAGATTCTCTTGCCACGGTCAATCAAAACATTCCGCGTGATTCATCCGTTGCTGCACCACGGACCGCTCAACAACATGTTGCCGGTGATTCGCTGGGTAAATATTTTTCATCTCTATCAACGGGACAGAAAAAAACGATAACGGTGGAGACCAAATATTACCGGGCAGAAATATCTACACGTGGCGGAATGATTCAATCATGGATTTTGAAAGATTTCTCGACGTGGGATCATTATCCGGTCAATCTCATTAACTCTGATTCCAAAGGAGATTTTCATCTCCTGTTCTATTCTTCCGACGGAAAACTTATCAATACAAAGAACTTATATTTTGAAACAGACATTCCTGACGGGCAGGTTATTCAGGTATCGTCCGGCGATTCGGTAAAGATCAATTTGGTTCTCAAGGTTAACGGAGAGAGCAAAATCGTCAAAACAATGGTGTTTTATGCAGATTTGTACTCTTTCGATGCGGAATACAGTTTCGAGGGAATGGAAAAAATAATTTCAAATTTTGAGTATCAAATCACCTGGGAATCGGGACTCCGGTACGTTGAACACAATTCGGTTAACGAATCGAATTTTGCCAAAGCATCCGGTTATGCTGGTGGCGAGATAACGGATGTCGATGCAACAAAGATGAACGAGACGGTCAGTCAGAATATTTCCGGTCGAGTCAGCTGGGTTGCAACACGGAATAAATATTTTGTTCTTGCCATTATTCCGCGCGGCAAAGAAAGTCAGGGTGCATACATAGAAGGTGTTCGGAAACCACTTCCCGACCAGGGGACAAAAGAAGAGTATAGCCTGTCGTTGAAGATGCCGTTTACCGGAAATCCTGTCGAGACCGATCGGTTTACGGTTTTTCTCGGGCCGTTGAATTTTAACCTGGTTCGGTATTACAATGTTGACCTGGAAAAGATTATGAGTCTGGGTGCAGCGTGGATCATCCGTCCGATTTCTGAATATGTTATCATTCCCCTGTTTCAGTTTCTTCATTTCTTCGTTCCGAACTACGGAATTGTCCTTATCCTGTTTTCATTTATCGTCAAGATTGTTTTGTATCCGCTGACCAAAACCAGTATGCGGTCGATGCAAAAAATGCAGGCGCTGCAACCGATGATGAATGAGATTCGAGAAAAGTATAAAGACGATCCGCAGAAAATGAATCAACAGGTGATGCGGCTCTACAAAGAATATGGTGTCAATCCTGCCGGCGGGTGTCTTCCGATGATTTTGCAATTGCCGATTTTATATGCACTCTGGGCTGTCTTCAGTTCAACCATCGAGTTGCGTCAGGCGTCATTCATCTGGTGGATTAAAGATCTTTCTATTCCCGACGTGGTTACAACACTTCCGTTCCGCATTCCCATCTTCGGAATCAATGAGATCAGCGGACTGGCATTGCTGATGGGAATTACGATGCTGGTTCAGCAAAAGATGTCGGTAAAAGATCCGCGCCAGCAAGCAATGGTTTATATTATGCCGATACTGATGACGCTGATGTTCAACAATTTTCCTGCCGGATTGAATCTCTATTATTTTGTCTTCAACTTCCTTTCCATCGGTCAGCAGATGTGGATCAACAAACAACACAAGGGCGAACCGCTGCGCAAAGTGGAGCCGGGAAAATCATCGGGAGGATTGATCGGGAGAATTGCGAAGAACCTTCCGAATCCAAATCAAAAAAAATAGCGGAGTAATACCGAAGTTTGTTGTTGCCAAGCCCCACTAAGAAAGTGGGGCTTTTTTGTTACCTTTGTTTTTATCTCCGGGGTTTCATAAATTACTCTCCCAATGATTACCTTTAATGTATGAACTCACCGGACGATGTCATTGCCGCCCTCGCCACTCCAGTCGGGGAAGGTGGAATTGCCGTTGTGCGCGTTAGCGGTAAAAATGCTATCGCTGTTGTCGGCAAATCATTCTATGGAAAGGTTTCTTTAGATCGGTCCGGGAGCCACACCGCACATTACGGTCTATTTTTTGACGAAAAAAGAAAAAAAATTGACGACATTGTCACCACAGTTTTCCGGGAACCTCATTCATATACCGGTGAGAACACGGTTGAGATTAGTTGTCACGGTAGCAGTTACATAGTAAAGAAGATCATAGAACGTTTGATTGAATCCGGAGCTCGTCAAGCTGAACCGGGCGAGTTCACTAAACGAGCATTTCTTAATGGGAGAATGGATTTGGCGCAAGCGGAAGCCGTTGCTGATCTCATACACGCTTCTTCAGAATATGCCCATCGAATTTCTATTTCTCAACTTGAAGGAAGATTATCTCACAAAATACAGCAGCTTAAAGAAAAACTCATTGATGTTTGCGGTCTTCTTGAAGTCGAACTTGATTTTGTTGAAGAAGAGATAGGCTATATAAATTCTGAAAAAGTTGGAAAAGAAATTCATTTAATAAAGAATCAACTTGATGAAATGATCGATTCTTATGAATCAGGAAGATTATCCAAAGAAGGTGTTCGTGTTGTTATTCTTGGCGAACCCAATGTCGGTAAGTCTAGTATTTTCAATTGCTTAATTGACAATTACAGGGCAATTGTAACGCCGGTTGAGGGAACGACTCGTGATTCTATTGAGGAACATGTTTCAATAGACGGAGTAATTTTTAACATTATTGACACTGCAGGAATTCGGCATAGTGAAGATATTGTTGAAAAAGAAGGAATTAAAAGAACTTATGGAGAGATTCAAAAATCGGACATTGCAATTTTCGTAAAAGATTGTACTAATGTAAACGGCAGCCAACTTTCAGATGAAAATATTGAGAATACTCTTCCCAAGAATTCTAAAATCATAACCGTCTTTAATAAATTTGATTTAATTGGTTTTGAGAAAGGAAAAATTAAAGATCAATTAGCTGAAGATGTTCAAGTTTTTCTTTCCGCAAAGACTGGATTTGGAATCAAGGATCTGAAAGGAAAATTGCTTGAAGCATCAAAACTCAAAGACCTACCGGAAGGCACAGAAAGCATAATCCTAACAAACCTTCGTCATTTTAATTGTCTGAAAGAGGCCAACGGATATGTAAGTTCTGCCGTAGAATCATTGGATAATAAAATGAGCAACGAATTCGCGATTTCTGACTTAAGGATTGCGATCGGTAAGTTAGAATTAATTATTGGGGTTGTTACTGACGAGGAAATCTTAAATAACATTTTTTCAAATTTTTGCATTGGTAAATAGTTTCACGTGGAACTTAATAACTGAACATAATAATGAAATCGTACGATGTCATAGTAATAGGTGGTGGGCACGCTGGAATTGAGGCATCATTAGCAAGCGCAAGGATGGGATGTCAGACCTTGCTTGTTACAATGTCTTTGGAGTCAATTGGCAGAATGTCCTGTAACCCGGCCATTGGTGGTACCGCAAAAGGTCATTTAGTCAGAGAAATTGATGCCCTGGGTGGGGAAATGGGGAAAATTGCTGACGCAACAGGAATTCAGTTTAGAGTTCTTAATAAATCTAAGGGACCAGCAGTTTGGTCTCCAAGATGTCAAAGTGACAGAGATTGGTATGCACAAGAAGCTTTAAAAAGGTTAAAATTTGAAAATACGCTTGCTATATTTCAAGGTTCTTTGAATGAGATACACGTTAAAGAGTCTAATAAAGGGCTTAAAATAATCGGAATTTCGACAGAATCGGGTGATCAGTTTTCATGTAAATCCCTCGTCATCTGTGCAGGCACTTTTCTCAGAGCTATAATGCACACAGGATTAAATACCAAATCCGGAGGCCGGTTCAACGAAAACTCATCTGGCGGAATAACAGAGCGATTAGTGAAACTGGGTTTTGTTTCCGGAAGATTAAAGACCGGCACTCCTCCCCGGGTAGATTTTAGAAGCGTCGATTTGAATAAGATGGAAGAACAACAAAGCGATAAAATCCCGCAACCATTTTCTTATCAAAATAGCGAGATCAAAAATAAGCTCATTTCAATGTACTTGACACATACGAACCGAGAAACACATAGTGTTTTAAGTGAAGGGTTTAAAGACTCCCCGATGTTTACAGGAAGAATTAAGGGTGTTGGTCCCCGGTATTGCCCATCCATCGAAGATAAAATAGTTAGATTTTCGAATAAGGATAGTCATCAAATCTTCATCGAGCAAGAAGGCTATAACACACACATAGCGTATGTAAACGGTTTTTCGACAAGTCTTTCTGAAGAAATTCAACAATTAGGATTGCGAACTATTCAGGGACTCGAAAATGTCAAAATGTTGCGGCCCGGATATGCGGTCGAATATGATTTCTTCCCACCCCATCAATTAAAGCATACTCTTGAAACCAAAAAAGTTGCAGGGCTTTTCTTTGCCGGGCAAATAAATGGAACGTCCGGGTATGAAGAAGCTGCCGCACAAGGTTTGGTCGCCGGAATCAATGCCGCACTCAAAGTAAAGGGTGATGGCGAATTTATCCTACGACGTTCCGATGCGTATATTGGCGTACTCATCGACGATCTCATTAATAAGAGTACCGAAGAACCATACCGGATGTTTACTTCACGGGCTGAGTACAGACTCGTTTTACGACAGGATAATGCGGACCGTAGGTTGATGAAGATGGGACATGAATTGGGATTGATTTCTCCGGAAGTATATGAACGGCTATTGAAGAAAGAAGAGTTCATTAAAGAGGGAATCAAATTCTTCCAGGAATATTCTATCTCACCAGATCAAATAAATGGTTACCTTGAAAAAATATCGTCATCACGGATCAGTCAAAGTGATAAGCTGATTCAGCTTGCGCGAAGGTCGGAGGTTAAAACATCCGAACTTTTCCGTATCAAAAATATTCGGGCAGAATCGTATTCGAAAAAACTTTTTGAATTGAAGAGTACAAAATTCATCGATGAAATTATTGAGCAGATCGAGATTGAGATAAAATATAACGGCTACATAAATCGGCAAGAGGATGAGATAAAAAGATTTGAAAAATACGAGAGTCTCGCTATTCCGTCCGAGTTTGATTTTTCTTCGATCGGCGCTCTTTCGGCCGAGGGAAAAGAAAAGTTAAAAAAAATCAAGCCGTCGTCCATCGGTCAAGCGTCGAGAATAAGCGGAGTTACGTCGGCAGATGTCTCCGTTCTCATGGTTCACCTACGTTAAACGTTTCACGTGAAAACTTTCAGAAATGGATCCGGGAACCATAATTAAAGAAATTGCCAGGGAAAACGAGGCTGAATTCACAGATCAGCAAATTGATAAATTACGTTTTTTCGTGGAAATTTTTTTGCTATGGAATAAAAATATTAATTTGATCTCTCGGAACGACGAAGTGAATATCTGGAATAAACACGTTTTAGCATCGTTGTCCATTCTTTTTATCAGGAATTTTGTCCGACCTGCCACAATTCTCGATTTGGGAACAGGGGGAGGATTTCCCGGAATTCCGCTTGCGATTTGTTTGCCGGATTGCAAATTTATTTTGATGGATTCCATTCACAAGAAAATCGTTGCGGTTGATGATATGATTTCGAAACTCGATTTAAAAAATGTTGAAACGATTGTCGGCCGGGCAGAAACAGAAGGAAAAAAAGATACACTGCGAAGGCAATTCGACTATGTTATCGCGCGAGCAGTTGGTCCGGCCAAAGATATTGTTTGCTGGGGATCTCCGTTCCTGAAACTCCCCGATAACGATATATCAAAAGAACAATTTGATCGTTCCGGAAAGAAAACAATAGTTCCGGGATCGCTGGTTCTGATGAAAGGCGGAGTCCTTGACGAAGAAATGAAAGCCGTTCAAATTAAATATCATCCGAAATCCATCGAAGTCATCCCGCTTGCGTTTAAAGGCATAACTACCGAAGATTTTGTCGATAAAAAAATTGTCATTATTCAACCATAATCTGTTTTACATGAAAACGAAATTACTCTTTAACCAACTAAGATACCTGACCACGGAACAAGAAAATATTGCCAGCCGCTCTATCGACGCATTGGCAGTGAATAAAATTTTAAATATTATCAATGCGGAGGATCAGAAAGTTGCGCGGGCAGTAAAAAAAGAAATTCCATACATTGCCCGCGCGGTGACAATAGTAGTCCGCTCATTTAAACAGGGTGGCAGGTTATTGTATGTCGGCGCCGGAACGAGCGGCCGGCTCGGTATTCTTGACGCCGCAGAATGTCCGCCGACTTTCGGATCGAAACCCAACATGATTCAGGGACTTATTGCCGGCGGTAAGAAAGCGGTGTTTCGATCTCAAGAGGGGGCCGAAGATCGTGCCTGGGATGGGGTTACCGCAATTCGAAAAAATAAAATTGGAGTACATGACGTCGTCTGTGGCATTGCCGCAAGCATGCGAACGCCGTTTGTCGTTGCGGCTTTGAGCGAAGCTAAACGAAAAGGCGCCAAAACAATTTTTATAACTACTAATTCTCGAAGTCTCTTTGAGAAAAAAGAGTTTCGGCATATTTCTTCCGTTGTTGATGTTGCCATTTGTGCTGTCGTTGGTCCTGAGGTAATTACCGGTTCTACGCGCATGAAAGCAGGAACAGCTCAAAAACTAATTCTTAATATGCTGACCACAGCTTCAATGATTCAGATCGGGAAAGTGTACAAAAACATGATGGTTGACCTCAAGCTGAATAGTAAAAAACTTGAAGAACGCGCTAAGCGTATTCTTATGGCAACAACCGATAGTAATTACCAAACCGCTTCTGATTATTTATTGCGGGCGAACGGACATGTAAAAACCGCTCTTGTCATGATCAAAAAGGATGTCTCGGCTTCAGAAGCAAGAAAACGCCTGACGATGGCAGATGGTAATGTAAGGAAAGCACTGGATTCGACTACAAATCCAAAATCTAAAACTCGACGAGTAAAATGAAACACAATCCTATTATCGATCAGTTTATCCTGCCGCCGTTTGTCGGTTTTCCCAAAGAGGGCATTACCTTTTTACAGCGGCTGAAGAAAAACAACAACCGCGATTGGTTTGCAAAACATAAAAATGAGTACGAAGAATTTGTCAAACTTCCGATGCAATCCCTGATTATCGCGTTGCAAGCTCCGATGATGGCAATCGCTCCGGAATTTGAATTCAATCCGAAACGAAGCCTGTTTCGAATTTATCGTGACACGCGTTTCAGTAAAGATAAAACTCCCTACAAAACTCATGTGTCGGCCATATTTCATCCAAAAGGACATTGGGAACAGAGCGCCGGGTATTATTTGCATATTGAACCGGGAGAAATCTATCTCGGCGGCGGCATCTATATGCCCGACGGGATTCAACTGAAAAGAATTCGCTCTGCGATTGCAACACGAGCAGACGAGTTTCTTTCGATTATCGGTGACAAAAATTTTAAGAAACAGTTCGGAACTTTGGAAGGATCAAAATTGCAGAGAAACCCGCAGGGTTTTCGTGCGGATCATCCGATGATCGAGTGGCTCAAGTATAAACAATTCTATGCCGGCGTTTCATGGAAAACGGACGTCTGTTTCTCACCGAAGTTTACCGATAAGGTTATTTCCCTGTATCGCGAGCTATTGCCGCTCTTGCGGTTTTTGAATGCCGCGGTCGGGAATACAGACGAAAGAAAATGATAGCATTAAGCGGCACACTCTTCCTGTATAAACGTGAGGATGGTTTGAATTCCGGAAATAAATTTCGTTTCCTCAATCAATAAACTTACCACCAGAAACGTTTCCCGCCCAAAATCAAAAAAATATCCGGGAAAAACGTACACGCCTTTTTTCTCTAATAGATCGAGAGCCCATTGCTCGTCCGACTTTATATTCGGAACTTTCAAAATACCGTACCACCCACCGCTACTTTCCAGGACCGAAACCGGCGCCGATTGTTGAATAATTGATCGTAAGGATATATAATTTGCCTTCACGCGTCGAGCGATTTCTTGATGAATATCGCCTCCCACGTTCATCAACGACGGAAAAGCGAGCTGTACCGGGGCGTTTACCGAAAGAAACGTGTCGCATAAAATTTCCGCGCGAGAAACGGCTTCCTGTCGAATCTTCGCGGGCCCGCTGATAATCATCCATCCGAGTTTCATCTGCGGAAGGCCCAACATTTTCGAAATGCCGTTCAGCGTAAATGTCAAAACCTGATTTTCGGTTACGTATGATTGATTGAACAACGGATTTGACTCAAAAGGGTAATCGATAAACACTTCATCAACAATGATTGCAAGATTATGTTTGATCGCAAGCTCCCGGATTTCGGAATATTCCGAAGCGTCAACAAACATTCCTGTTGGATTGTGCGGATTGACAAGAACGATCGCTTTTGTCGACGATGAAATTGCCTGCCGTATCGATTCGAAATCGATGTGCCAGCCATCGTCATAGATGAGATGATAATAATCGAGTTGAACATCACTGATTTGGGCGAGGTAATCAAACAACGGATAAGACGGTTGTGGAACAAGCACCGTATCATTGACATTACAGAGCAATTTAAAAATATGTGAGTATGCCTCGCTGGAGCTTGCCGTTAAGAAAATATTTGACGGATCGACGGACTGTCCCCTTGTTTGATAATAATCCGATACAACTTTTCTTGCCGAGATTAACCCGCGAGGATCAGGTTGATAACTGACAAGTTCCGGGTTCGAAAATGCATCGATGATTGATGCGGGCGGATAATGGAATCCGCATTCTGTGGGGTTGGAGGAAGTGAGATCGATGATCGGTTTGCCCGAATTACGGCGAATTTCAAGACAATCGGCGAGCCGGTTTTGCCGGCGATACCAGTCTGTTCTCCGGGAAAAGTCCAAGGGTGAAAACCAACGTTATAAAATGTTCATTGAAAAATATGTGCCGCTGTTAATCCGTATCGACTGCAACAGCTTTTTTCTTCGACATTCTCAACCGTTCATTATGATCGAGATACCGTTTACGCAGGCGCAGCGATTTCGGCGTGACTTCGATGTATTCATCGTCGGCAATCCATTCGATTGCTTGTTCGAGTGAGTGAATTTTGGGGGGCTCAAGACGGATCGCTTCATCGGCGCCGCTTGCGCGCATGTTTGACAATTGTTTTGTTTTACAAACATTAACGATGATATCTTCGTCGCGGGCATTTTCACCGACAACCATTCCTTTATATACTTTTATACCAGGTTCAATGAAGAATGTCATGCGCTCCTGCAGTTTCCACATGGCATAGGCAGTTGAATTACCGTCTTCCAATTGGATGACAGCGCCCTTGTGACGCGTTGAAAGATCGCCTTTATACGGTTCATATCCGAAGAAATTATGATGCACAATTCCGGTGCCTTTGGTATCGGTCATACATTCGGAACGAAAACCCAATAAACCGCGGGCAGGAACGTTAAATTCAAGCCGTGTATTGCCTTGCGATTGAATCATGTTTTTCATGATTCCTTTTCGTGAGCCGAGATTTTGAATCACGATGCCGGCAAACTCGTCCGGTACGTCGATGATAACGTGTTCGATCGGCTCGCACAGAACATCGGCAATATGTTTATAAATAACTTCGGGAGCGGAGACTTGAAATTCGTATCCTTCGCGCCGCATAGTTTCGATCAGAATACCGAGATGGAGTTCACCGCGGCCGCTGATTTTGAAAACATCCGGACTATCGGTCAACTCAACGCGCAAACTGACATTCGAGCGAAGTTCACGCGCGAGACGGTCACCGAGATGACGCGTCGTAACATATTTTCCTTCCAATCCCGCAAACGGGGAATTATTCACGACAAAGTTCATTGAAAGCGTCGGCTCTTCAATTGCGACGAATGGTAACGGGGTCGGGTCGGCGGCATCGGCAATCGTTTCTCCGATATCCACATCTTCCATGCCGGCTATTGCAATAACGTCGCCGGCAAGCGCTTCTTCGACCTCAACTCGTTTCAGTCCTTCGAACGTGTAAATTTTTGTCACGCGGGCATCTTCGATATGACCGTCGCGGTGAATGATTTTCATCGGTGAAGCAATATGAATTTTTCCGCGATCGATACGGCCGATGCCTAATCGTCCCAGATAATCGTTATAATCGATCGTGGTGACGAGCATTTTGAACGGGGAGGTGGTGTCTCCCGGCGGCGGTGGAATCCTGTTGACGATTGCTTCAAACAACGGTTCGAGGTTTGTGCTTTCATCGTCTAATTCTGTTTTGGCAATGCCCTGTTTTGCAATGCAGTAAATCGTCGGAAAGTCTAACTGCTGGTTATTCGCTCCGAGCGAAAGAAACAGTTCGAACACTTCATCGAGCACGACGTGCGCCCGTGCATCCTTCCGATCGATTTTGTTGATGACGACGATCGGCTGGAGATGTAATTCCAAGGATTTTTTCAAAACGAATTTTGTCCCGGGCAACGGTCCTTCGGCGGCATCGACAAGCAGAAGAACGCCGTCGACCATTTTCAACGTCCGCTCGACTTCTCCGGCAAAATCGGAGTGACCGGGCGTGTCGACAATATTGATTTTGACGACCCGCTGTTCACCGCTTGGCGATTTATGTTTATAGAAAACGGAAGTATTCTTGGCGAGGATGGTAATGCCGCGCTCGCGTTCGAGCTCGTTCGAATCCATCACGCGTTTTATAACTTCCTGGTTTTCGCGAAAAGTTCCGGTTTGCCGAAGCATGTGATCGACCAGCGTTGTTTTTCCATGGTCAACGTGGGCGATAATAGCGATATTTCGTATGTCATCTCGTCGTTGCATATGAAACGGTGTCTTCTTTCTGAGAACAAAAACGCCTCAAGCTGAATTGCTTAAGGCGTTTACAAATGTTGTGTATGTATAAGATAGATATAATTCAGCAGAAATCCAATTGTTATGAGTGCATTGATACAACGTCAATTCTTGGGAACAACGGAACAATATTTATCAAAAGCTTCCGTCAACAATGCAGCCACTTCCTGTGGTTCGCGAATTTCTATATCGGAACGGTGAATCATGTGAACCAATTTACCATCACGCAAGAGAGCGAATGACGGGGACGAGGGAGGCATGTTGGTAAAATAGGAACGCGCCTTCATGGTCGCTTCACGGTCGCTGCTCGCAAAAACAGTGGCTATCGTATCTGGCCGAATGTGATGTTTGACTGCCAGTCCAAGAGCGGGTCGCGCTATGCCGCCGGCGCATCCGCAAACGGAATTGACGAACACTAATGCCGTACCGTGCTGGTTGGCAAGAAGTGCATCGACCTCTTCCGGGGTCCGTAATTCTTTTACACCGAGACGTGTAACTTCATTTTTCATCTGTTGCATCAAAATATCGTGCATCGAATATCTCCATAATCGTGAAAGAACGCAGTTTTGATAATTAAATATACGGATTTTTTATGAAAAAGAACAGATAATGGATTTGAAACTATTGGACCGGTTTTACCGTATACTCTGGTGAAGCAACAAACCGCATACACGAAAGCGGATCGACATCAACAACATCGGTCCGCTTTTTTATTGTTGTTTGCCGACAATTGTGGATTGCCGGAAAAAGAAATGATCGTGGAAATTCAGAATGTTGTCGTTATCGAAGCGATTGCGCGCCTGCCCAATAATGAGCCGCCCATGATCTCGTAATGAACACGGTCGAGAAGGTTTGATACGTTACATCCGAATTGAATATGCGAACTGATTTGATAGCTCGCCGCAAGGTTCAATAATGTGTAAGCGAGAATGCGCCCCTGATATATGCCGGCCGACCAATCGAAGGACGGAACATACTTTACGGTGAAATCGATATCATAACCATTCCGGCTCCTGTACGTTATTCCGCCGTTCAGTTTGTATTGTGGAGCGTTGGGAACCAGAGGGTCTTTCTCGTTTTGTTCTGCAATGGTAAAATCAAACAGGGAATAATTGGCATTCAATTCCCATTCATCGGTAAGATAATAATTTGCACCGAGTTCAAAACCGGATTCCGTGACCTTACCGGCATTGCCATAAGAAAAAATCACGCTATCGGTCGTTGTGTATTGCGGGTTAACGCCCTGCGACAGATCGGTGATGAAATCGTGAAGCTGATTGTAATATGTATCAAACGTTATGAATGCAGTGTTACTGAAAATTCCTTTGTAGCCGAATTCCCATCCTTCGATTTTTTCAGGAATCAAATTGTCGTTTCCAAAATAAGAGAAATGTGTGATGGGGTCGCGGATGTGGAGAAACAATTCCGAATAATTCGGTGACTGAAATGCCTGGTTGTAGGTAACGCGAAACGTATGGTCGGGTAATGGTGTCCAGACAATTGCCGCTTTCGGAGAAACTTGACTTGCCTGTAATGTACTGCGGTCCCAACGGACCGCCGTAATTCCTTTTAATCCCGGAAGTATTTTGTATTCAATTTGACCGTACACGCCCGACATGTTGTCGTTGTGACTATCGAGCATGAGCGATTGTTTTGTGTCGATTGTTTGATACCGGTAAGAGAGCCCGCTGATGAATGTGAGTTTATCGTCAAGCTCGGTGAAGCGGTACTGAACGTCACCCTGCGTGTTGATGGACTGTTCGTATAGTGGCAATCCGGTTGCAAGTGAAATCTGAGGGTCCTGGGAATCGCGACCGCTTGTCCAGATTTCAACGGTCAGATGCTGGTTGGTGTAATTCAACCGTCCCCACGGTTTCAGTGCGCGGCGAACCTGAATTCTTCCGATGCCGGTAATATAGATTTCATTTTCCACCTGGCTGAGACCGCCTTCGAAGGTCGCTGTCGCGCTGTCGGTAAAATCGTAATCGATGCGTGCCGATCCGTAGCTCGTTCCGACTTTATCGTTATTGATGGGAACTACTTCTTTATTTAATCCGGTCAATCCGGCATATTCAAGGCCGGAAACACGTGATTCGCTCCATGTATCCCCTTGAAATCTGCCGGCATTGATTTTATAACTCCACGAACCTTCCATACCTGCATAACGAACATCACCGCGGAATGAATTCAATTCTCCGGCAGCCAGCGTGATTTTTGTTCCAAGGATTTGTTTTGGGGACGGGGTTGTAATATTAATAACCCCGTTAAATGCATTTGCACCATAGAGTGCCGATCCGGGACCGCGGATCAATTCTAGTCGCCCAAGATCTTCAACAGGAATCGACAACCCGTTCCATTCCTGAGCACCCAGAAATACAATCGATAGGTCGCGGCCATCGAGAAGGACAAGCATTCGGCGTGTCAAAGAACTATTGAAGCCGCGCGTGTTTATGTTAAAATCGAATAAACCGTTTTGGGCAATATCGATACCGGGCTGTGTCTCCAGCATTTTCGGCAACTGCCCCGAAGTGCTGTTCAGTTGAATATCGGTCTGGTCAAGAACGGTAACGGCAGAAGGGGCCTCGGTCAGGCGTTCTTCTTTCATGGATGCGCCATAGACCGTCATATCTCTCAGCGGAACAGACTCATCTTCAAGACTGATCGCAATTCCTTCTGTTTGTTCGGAAGTTACCACGACGCCGGGAGTTTCTTTGGCGACATATCCGATCAGCGATGCCGTAAGAATATATGTACCGGCAGGAACGTTTGTAATGATAAATGTGCCCCGGTCATCGCTTGCTGTTCCAAGCGATGTTCCTTTCAAAACAATATTCACGAACGGCAAAGCATCGCCGGTTCTTTTATCGACCACCGTTCCTTTGATATTTCCGGTTTGTCCCGCGGTAAGATACTTCGGTGAGAAAAAACCACCAATGCCGAGTATAAAAGCAATTCCAATAACGGTATGACGGCACAAAGATACCATATTCGAAATGATAAGAACGATAGAAATCGTGATGGTTGAAATTATTAGAAGTTTTTATTCTTTAACACACAGAAAACACCGTAATTTTCAGGATCTCCGGCTATATCAATCTGCACAGGTCCGATATCTGCCGCAAGCCAGAGATATGCGGATGTGGTTGAAATAGAAATCGGTCCGACGCTGATCATTCGGTAGGTGCGAATGCGATAAGTATTATATTGTGTGTGTGATGATGAACTGTCGGTTATGATTTCTCTCGCTTCGATGATGCCGAAAATTTGGAAATGGATCGCGGCAGAAATTCCGTTGACTTCACCATTGACCGTTGTGTCAAATGCAAGCCATGTGTTGTTCATTCCCAAACTTGGTCGTGCAACGGTAACCCATAACGCCGTGTCGGTGTACGTAGCATGAATTGCCCGATAGAACGGACCTAGCGTTTGCAAAAAAGCGAAATCTCCTGTTGCAGAATCTTTTCTAATGTAAAGCTTTTTTCCCGTTGTCACTCCGTTGACCGTGGTAGAATCTTGAAAATGCCAAACATTCCCTCCATCATAAGCCAGTGTCCACGTTGCACTAAACGCTCCGGCGGGAATTCCCGGCACCGGAGTCTTAACGGAATTCGTGTCGACTAAGAAACCTGTGTATCCAAAAGAATTACCTGCAACGAGAGGAAAAAGATTGTCGGTGATCGGCGTTACCTTTGTTGGGGGATTTGTTGTGCCGCTATCACTTTTACAGTTAAAAGAAATTAGCGATAAGAACATTGTAACGATGCCAACTATAGCAATGGAGAAATGCCGCATGCCCGACTCCTACTATGATGAAAGAAGTATTGATTAATGGGGTTAAAGATACGGAATGAAAATCAGAGTATCAACCGGTGCGTTGCAAACTTCATTTATTGCTCGATGGGGATACAGAATGTGAATGTGCATCCCTTACCTTCTTCGGATTCCGCAGAAATTGTTCCGTTATGGGCTTCAATGATGCTTTTGCAAATGGGAAGTCGTAATCCGTTTACGGAAGCGTCGGTGTGGCGGTGTGTGAGCACGTCTTTGTATTTATCGAAGACTAAAAGAAGTTCGCCTTTCAGTATTTGAGCGCGCGAGTCTGTGATAGAAACCTCGACACATTCCGTCATCTTGCCATTGCAAATTTGAGAAGTCGGTGAAACCTGAATCACCATGGAACCGCCCCGCGGTGTATGATCCAAAGCATTTTCGATCAAGTGTTTCATAACGCGCTGAATTTTTTCCGGATCGACTTCGACAGTAGAAATTCCCGGAGAGATATCGACTTTGAGATTGATTTTCTGTTCCGCGATACGGGAATTATATTGAGTGCACACAGCGGGCACCAGTTCATCGAAGTTCGTCGGGACACGCTCGATACCGACACGATCCGCTTCGTACATTGTAAGATCGATCATATCGTTCAGCATCGTTTCCATATTGCCGATCGTTGTGATAATCGTTTGAAAAACCGATTCGTATTTTTCCTGACCGGATCTCGCGTCGGAACGACTGATATGGTCGACGGCACGTTTGATAGCGTTCAGCGGCGTGAGCAGATCGTTCAGTATTTGGGAATTAAACCGGGTCTGAATGTCTTTCAGACGCATCTCGGCAAGATGCGCATTCCAGACCGACTTCACGCGCTGAATCAGCTCTTCATTGCTGATCGGTTTCGTGAGAAATTCTCTCGCGCCGAACTTCATAGCGCTTAAAGCAATACCGATTTCGGCGTATCCGGTAAGGATCATGCATTCGGTATCGGGAGAATGTTTCCGGATATATTTGAGAGTTTCCAGTCCGTCAAATTCTTCCATACGGATGTCGAGCAAAGCGATGTTGAATGTTTGCTCGTGAATGAATGCCATCGCTTCCGTGCCGTTCGCCGCTTCCGTGACCTCGAAGCCCTCTTCGGACATTGTTTGTGCCGTCACTGAACGGAAGATTTTTTCGTCATCGACGATTAAAATCCGCGGCGTATGTTCGTTTGGTGTACCCATGGTTTGTTTGGCGAATATGATAGAAAAATTAGAAATGAAAGTCAATACGGAATGTGATTTTCCTTTTGGAACGTTCAGTATGCTGATTCGCCCTTTTTATTGTGCTTTTTGGGAAAAGGACGAAAACAGTTAAGGGAGTGTTGGAAACCGGTTCATTGCATTTCACGACCCTTCTTCGTACATTCAACAAAATTTTATGCAAAGTTTTCTATGAAAACACTTCGACTTGACGGGAATTCGTTAACAATTACCGATCTGTATCATACTGCAGTCGGCTCGTCGAAAATTTCATTTTCTCCGGCAGCAGTAGGAAAGATGAAACGATCACGACGCGTTGTGGAGGATTGGATTAGGCGCGGCGAGACGATTTACGGGGTGACGACCGGCTTTGGCGAATTCAGCAATGTCAAAATAAGCACGGAACATCTTGAACAACTTCAGGAAAACCTGATTGTCAGTCATGCGGCCGGCACGGGTGAACCGCTGTCTCATCAGGTTGTTCGTGCCATGATGGTGCTTCGCATGAATGCTTTGGCAAAGGGATATTCCGGCATCCGTCCGGAGACGATGGAGTTTTTCCGGACCGTTTTTAATGCTGGGATCATACCGATCGTTCCGTCGCGCGGGTCCGTCGGCTCAAGCGGAGATCTCGCGCCGCTGGCACATCTGGTTCTTACACTCATCGGCAAAGGCAATGTTCTCTATGGCGGTGCAATCATGGAGTCGAAGATTGCCCTCAAACGAATCGGCCTGAAGCCGTTGAAACTTGCGGCGAAAGAAGGACTGGCGCTTGTCAACGGTACGCAAATGATGACAGCAATCGGCGCTCTGGCGGTATACGAAGCGAAACTCTTGTGTAAACTTGCCGACATCGCCGCAGCAATGAGTGTTGAAGCATTAAAGGGAAGCGACACGGCTTTCGACGCCCATATTCATAATTTACGGCCGCATGCCGGACAAATCGCGAGCGCGAAGAATCTTCGATCGTTGATGCAGAAAAGTGAAATTCGAAAATCCCATCGTCATGACGATCAGCGTGTGCAGGATGCATATTCCATCCGTTGTATTCCTCAGGTACACGGCGCCTCCCGCGACGCGATCGATTACGTCTATAAAACGATCACGACAGAAATTAATTCTGCCAACGACAATCCTCTCATCATTCCGCAGATCAAGGCGCATCTTGAAGGAGGAAATTTTCACGGTCAGCCGATTGCACTGGCGCTTGATTTTCTTGCCATTGCGCTTTCAGAATTGGCGAATATTTCGGAGCGGCGTATCGAACGGATGGTGAATGGAACATTAAGCGGATTGCCCCGCTTCTTGACGGAAAACGGCGGACTCCATTCCGGCATGATGATTGCCCAGTACACGGCGGCATCGCTGGTTTCAGAAAATAAAGTGCTTTCCCATCCGGCAAGCGTCGATTCGATTCCGACATCCGCAAACCAGGAAGATCATAACAGCATGGGATCGATCAGCGCGCATAAAGCATGGCAAATATTACATAATGTCCAAACGGTCCTCGCTATTGAATACATGGTTGCCGCACAGGGAATAGATTTTTCCCGCGTACATCCGAATACGCGGCAAATCATGCAGGCAGGCAGGGGAGTACAAACCGCGTACGATGTTTTTCGCAAACATGTGCCGCATCTTGGTGCCGATCGTATTTTACATGACGATATCCAAACATCTCTGCGTCTTTTGAAGAAAGGCGAGATCATCGATGCCGTCGAGAAAACAATCGGAACATTGCAATGATTCGGTTTGAAAAAAACAATATCATTCACCTAATAACTAATGATCCCTTATGAAGCTCACTGAAAAATTTATACAAACGTTGCCGAAAGTCCTTCTTCACGATCATCTCGACGGCGGATTGCGTCCGCAAACCGTCATCGATCTTGCAAAAGAAATCGGCTATAAAAAATTACCGACGAACAACCCGGATAAACTGAGCACGTGGTTTCAGCGCGGGGCAAAACGGGGCAGCCTGCCTTTGTACCTCGAAGGATTTGCACATACTTGCGCCGTGATGCAAACCGAAGAAGGGCTCGAGCGTGTTGCGTTTGAAATGATGGAAGACATGTATAAAGACGGCGTGGTCTATGTCGAGACAAGGTTTGCACCGGTGTTTCATACGGAAAAAGGATTGCATTGGGAAGAAATCGTTACTGCCGTGCTGGCCGGTCTTGAACGAGGTAAGCAAAAGTTCGGCGTCGAATACGGCTTGATTATTTGTGCCATGCGGAACATGAAACTATCTCAAGAGATGGCCGAGCTGGCGATTGATTTTCGCGAACGCGGCGTCGTGGGTTTCGATCTTGCCGGCGAAGAAGGCGGCTATCCGCCCAAGAAACATGTCGATGCGTTTCATTATATCCAGCGGGAAAATTTTAACATCACGATTCATGCCGGGGAAGCATTCGGCAAAGAGTCGATCTGGCAGGCGATCCAATGGTGCGGCGCTCATCGCATCGGGCATGCTACGAGATTAGTCGAGGATCTGAAAATTTCCGATAGTCATCCCACGCAAATCCTCAGCATGGGATATCTTGCACAATATATTCTGGACAAACGAATTCCTCTTGAAATATGTTTAACGAGCAATGTCGATACCGGCGCCGTGAAAAGTATCAAGGAGCATCCGTTCGGCATACTGCACCGGTATAAATTCCGAGTAACGCTCAACACCGATGACCGGCTGATGAGCAATACCACGATGACGAAGGAATTGAAGATTGCGCACGACGTTTTCAAGCTTTCATTCGACGACCTGGAAAAATTAACGATCAATGCCATGAAGAGCGCGTTCGTTCCGTACAAAAAACGGATAGAGCTCATTTACAATGTCATCAAACCGGGATATCAGAAAGCGCGTAGGGCAAAGGGGATTCCTCAAAAAAAATCTTCACGGCGATAACAGAGGAATATCTTTGTGATTGAACGGAACAGCAAGAAGAGCCGCTCTCATAAAAAAATTACGAAGACGGCGATTTGCCTCTCGACCTGTTGTTTTGGAATATTGCTTCTCATTTCCAGTTGTTCACCATCGAACTATTCTTACCGCGTGATCAACTACGATTGCAATTGTCAAGAATATATCGCTCACGACGGTGCGGTAGAATATCATTTTCATGCTGAATACGAAATGCACGACGGTGTTGCGACAACGATCGAAATCGAACTGTTCAACGGCAGCAATGAAAAACTTTCGCTTGATCTTGCGGAAGCAAAAGTTTCCTCACGCAATATTGCGTATCAGTATAAAGATAAATTCCTTCCTCTGCCGTCGTTGACCGTTGGTCCGCATTCGTCGGATGTCGTCAAACTGAAAGGAAAGGAAATATCCGGTGGAGACGATTGGCATGAAATTGCCGGCGAGCGGATGACGATAACGATCAAAGGATTACTGCTGGGTCAGAAAATGTTGAAGGAACAAAACATAACATTTGTGCCGGTCAATCCGAAGTTGAAACAGTAATCCGGGGCAGGAATCAAAAAGCGAAATTTTTATTATGACAACTTGCTCAGCTTTGCCTTCGCTCGTTTGACGTACGGACTTGCTGGAAATTTTTTGATGAGCCGCTCGTACTCTTCTTTTGCTTTTACTTTTTCTCCCATTGCCAGGTAAGAATTCGCAATCATCATCTGCGCATCATCTTTCTTTTTGGAAATCTTAAATTCGAACACCTTTTTAAAATGCCCGATCGCTTCCGTGTAATGCTTTTGTCCGTATGCACACTCACCCAGCCAGTAATCGCAATGATCTTGCAGCGTTGCGGGAGCGCCGGCATCGAGAACTTCCTGAAAGAGTGCGGCAGATTCTTCGTAATTCTTGGCGTGGAATGATCGCAGCGCGTGAGCATATCCTTCTTTGACATTCGCCATTGCCGGTTTTGGGGGCGGCGGCGGTACGGCTGCAAGTTGTTCTTTTAATTGTCCGATTTGTGTTTCCAGTTCTGCATTATGAGCAGCGGCGGAACGGTTATCCTGTGCGAGTTTCGTCATCTGCTGAAGGAGTGAATCGTTTGTACCGCGCAACGTCACGAGATCTTTTTGCATCATCTCGGTGGCGCTGGGTTGCGGCGGGGTTGTCGTTTCGGTTTGATCTTTCGATGTTTCGTCAGACGCATGACAGCCGCCTAGGATAAGGCCGGCGACAATGAAGAAGAATAAAAGACCATGTTTCATAGCGCAATCCCTTTGTGGACAAAGACGATTCGAAAAATTATGAACGCTCACAAACTGCGGGCTAATGTAGAGAAAATGCTTCTGAAAGTCAAGCAAGCTTGTTATTCGCCCCTGAAATTGATATATTTTTGTAGGAAAGGAATCGGAGACTATGGTAAAAAATATTTTCGTGTTGATGCTTGTCGTGTTCGTGTGGGGCTTCTATGGCTGTTCCGGTTCGGAGAAGACGACGAAGGTTGTCACCGAGCAGGACGAGCAGGCATCGCTCAGTTATTATTTGCAGGGGTCCATGTATGACCAGCAAGAAGATTATGCGAAAGCAATACTCGAATACCAAAAAGCCATTCGCCTGAAACAGGACGGGGCTATCTACCACGCCATGGCAAAGGATTATGCGATTCTGGGGGACAATCAACAGGCGATAGAAAACGGTACGGCTGCAGTTCAGAGCGATCCTTCGAACAGAACGTATCACGAAACACTTGCGCAGATTTATGTCAATGCCCGCGATCTCGAACATGCGTTGAAAGAATTCAACGAGGTGGTGCGGGTCGATTCTTCGTACGAACAGGGCTGGATCAATCTTGGAAGATTATTGCAACTGCAGAAACCGGACGAAGCGTTGAAAATTTATCAGTCCGTGACCGACCGGTTTGGTCCGGATGCCGATGTGTATTTCCAGATGGCACAAATCTATAATGCAACCGGAAAACTCGATAAAGCCACGGATGCGATTAACGGGATGCTGGATATTGAACCCGGCAACTTTGAAGTGAAAAAAACGCTTGGCGATTTGTACCTTCGCAGGGACAGCGTCGATACCGCTCTGCGTATTTACGGTGAACTGGCAGAACGGCAGCCGCAAAACCTCGAGTTACGCGCCGCTATCGCGCATGCCTATCTTGTAAAACAGGATTACGATCGTGCCTCCGAACAACTGGACATCATTCTCCGGAAAGATACATTATCCGTCGATGATCAAATAAAATTCGGTCAGATATTTACTCAATTTATTCAGAAAGATTCCGCCGTCGCACCGTACGCGGAAAAAATGTTCATGAAAATCCGGGATGAGCATCCGGACGATTGGCGTCCGTACTGGTTTCTCGGTGCTATCGATAACATTATGAAGGATGATTCCAGCGCGCTGATCAACTTTACGAAAGTGAAAAACCTTGCCCAATGGAATGCCGAAGGCTGGGTCGGTATCGCCTCTATTTATTATGATCGGGAGAAGTTTGACGACGCGATCGGTATTTTAAGCGAGGCGAAAAAATTCGTCCCGGAAGAATTTCGTATTTATTTCCTCTTGGGAATTGTATACCAGCGAAAACATGAAGATATCGATGCTGCGACGGCGTTGGAAAAAGCATTTCAACTTAACCAGAGAAGTGTCGAAGCTCTTACGGCTCTCGCGTCGGTATATGATGAGATGAAGCGCACGGACGAATCGGACAGCATCTATGAAAAAGCGCTCCGTCTTGATCCGAAGAATAATCTCTTGCTGAATAATTATGGTTACAGTCTTGCGGAGCGGGGATTGCAGCTCGACCGTGCGATGAAAATGTCGAAAGAGGCAGTCACCCAACAGCCCGATAATCAATCATACCTCGATACCTATGGCTGGATTTATTATCGTATGGGAAATTACCAGGAAGCCGAAAAGTGGATCAAGAAAGCCATTGATTTCGGGAGCAAAAGCTCGGTGATCCACGAACATCTTGGCGATATTTATTTTAAGCTCGGTGACAAAGACAAAGCGATGGAGTATTGGCAAAAGGCATTGCAGTTCGATTCGACAAGTCAATCATTGAAAGATAAAATTCAGAGAGGAAGCTTGTGAGGATATGGCAGATCGTACTGTCTGCTGTCTTGATTACCGTCGGGTGCGCACCGTCAGCCAAAATCTATAAAGAACGAACGCTTCCCGCCGACGAAGTCATGCGCCGGGTGAACGAGCGCGGGCAATCGATTTCTTCTCTGCGCGGCAACGGCTCGATTACGATCGAAACGCCCGAGGGTTCATCCAGCGGTTCGTTCGACCTTTCACTGAAGAAACCGGATTCGTTGCTGGTGGAACTCCGTGGCCCGTTCGGTATTCATGTCGGAACGTTGTTGCTCTCGCGCGAACGATTTCTGTTCTATAATAACATGGACAACACTGCGCTGGTCGGTAAACCCGACGGGCAAACGCTGAATTCGATGTTCCGGCTTCGGATGGAGTTTGATGAGATCCTCCGGGCATTCACCGGAGAATTCACATCTCCTGCATCTGGAGATTCGATCGGATCTGAATCGGTTAAGGATGAACTCTATGTCATCCGGTATCGGACTGACCAGGGAACACGTGAATATCGTGTGGACGGCGATACATTCGTCATCGCGAGTTACCGCATGCTGGATTCTGCCGGAAAATCGATGTTGACTGCGCAGACCTCCGACCAGGAAGATGTTCAGGGACTTATGAT
>Ga0265322_10000060_pt1 | contig 53955 bp, 44 predicted proteins | sample 41222metaG_FD_193584 | JGI IMG/M metagenome (GOLD analysis project Ga0265322, IMG submission 193584) | Rhizosphere microbial communities from Carex aquatilis grown in University of Washington, Seatle, WA, United States - 4-12-22 metaG | ecosystem: Host-associated > Plants > Roots > Rhizosphere...
TGGCGCGTATGCGGGTAACGGTTCGGGATATACATTCAACAATGTCGTGGCAAATCATTCCATCAACGTCAAGTTTGCCATCAATCAATTTACGATCACCGCAACTGCCGGAGCGAACGGCGTGATCAATCCTTCGGGATCAGTGCTCGTGAATTATAATGCGAGCCAGGCGTTCACATTTACGCCGTCGACCGGTTATCACGTCGACAGCATTTATGTCGATGGTGCGTATGCGGGTAACGGTCCCGGCTACACATTTAACAATGTCGTGGCAAATCATTCCATCAACGTCAAGTTTGCCATCAATCAATTTACGATTACGGCAACTGCCGGTTCGAACGGTGTAATCAATCCTTCGGGATCAGTGGTTGTGAATTATAATGCGAGCCAGGCGTTCACATTCACGCCCTCGGCAAATTATCACGTCGACAGCATTTATGTCGATGGAACGTACGCGGGCAACGGTTCGGGCTACACATTTAATAATGTTGTCGCAAATCATTCTATCAGTGTGACGTTTGCCATCAATCAATTCACGATTGCGGCGAGTGCCGGACCGAATGGCGCAATCAATCCGTCGGGATCAGTGGTCGTGAATTATAATACGAGTCAGGCATTTACGTTCACACCCTCGGCAAATTATCACGTCGACAGTATTTATGTCGATGGAACGTACGCGGGTAACGGTTCCGGCTACACGTTTAACAATGTTGTGGCGAATCATTCTATCAGTGTGACGTTTGCCATCAATCAATTCACGATCTTGGCAAGTGCCGGAGCAAATGGTGCAATCTCACCGAACGGAAGTGTTGTTGTCAATTATTCGGCAAATCAGGTATTCACGATAACTCCGAACGCAAATTATCAGGTCGATACACTTTTTGTCGATGGTGTAAAGGTCGATTCAACATCCGGCTATACATTTACCAATGTGACATCGAATCATTCGATCGCAGTCACGTTTAAAAATATTGTGTATACGACGTCCTCACATCTTTTTGCAGACTTCAATCCATCCGTTTACGGTCAGACAGTCACCTTTACCGATTCTGTAGTTGGTAGTGGACCGACACCAGGCGGAACGGTGATATTTTCGGATGGATTAACAGTCTTGGATACTGCCGTCGTGAGCGGTGGTGTAGCCACATTCCAGACGTCAGGTCTTAGTGTCGGAGTTCATGCAGTCAGCGGCTTGTACAGCGGCGATGCAAACCATAACGGCAGTACATCGAATGTCTTGTCGGATACGGTGAACAAAGCGGGTACGACGACAAGCGTAGCATCTGATGTGAACCCGTCGGTGTACGGACAGACAGTGAATTTCACGGCAACAATATCGGTGACGAGTCCCGGAGCGGGCACACCGACCGGTAATGTGCAGTTCTTTGACGGAGCGACATCACTCGGAACGGTTGCTATCGGTGGTTTGAATAAACCGCAGGCAGGGTTAAAGAATTCGATAAAGTCAGTCACGACACAAATTGCCAAAGGAGTGAAACGGACAGTAGTGGATGTGACTGCAAGCTTACCGTTTTCGACATTAAGTGCCGGAGTCCATTCGATCACGGCAGTATATTTAGATGATGCAAACTTCACCGGCAGTACATCCGGTGCGTTATCGGATACGGTGAACAATTCGAATACAAATGTTGCCTTGGGCGCGGATGTGAACCCGTCAGTGTACGGACAGCCGGTTACATTCACGGCAACGGTAACGAATAATGGAACGACACCGAGCGGAACAGTGATCTTTATGGATGGAGCGACAGTACTCGACACAGCAACATTGAACGGATCGGGAGTTGCCACATTCCAGACTTCAGGTTTGAATGTCGGAGTACATTCAGTCAGTGGATTGTACAGCGGTGATGCGAACCATAACGGCAGTACATCGAATGTCTTGTCGGATACGGTGAACAAAGCGGCCACGACGACGAGTGTCGGAGCGGATGTTAACCCATCAGTCTATGGACAGACAGTGAACTTCACGGCAACAATATCGGTGACGAGTCCCGGAGCTGGCACACCGACCGGTAACGTGCAGTTCTTTGACGGAGCGACATCACTCGGAACGGTAGCCATCGGTGGTTTGAATAAACCGCAGGCAGGGTTAAAGAGCACCATCAAGTCAGTCAAAGGCGTGAAACGGACAGTGGTGGATGTGACTGCAAGTTTGGGTGTGTCATCATTAAGCGCCGGAGTCCATTCGATCACGGCAGTATATTTGGATGATGCAAACTTCACCGGCAGTACATCCGGTGCGTTATCGGATACGGTGAACAATTCGAATACAAATGTTGCCTTGGGCGCGGATGTGAACCCGTCAGTGTACGGACAGCCGGTTACATTCACGGCAACGGTAACGAATAATGGAACGACACCGAGCGGAACAGTGATCTTTATGGATGGAGCGACAGTACTCGATACAGCAACAATGAACGGATCGGGAGTTGCTACGTTCCAGACGTCAGCGCTCGGAGTTGGAGTACATTCAGTCAGTGGATTGTACAGCGGCGATGCGAACCATAACGGCAGTACATCGAATGTCTTGTCGGATACGGTGAACAAAGCGAGTACAACGACGAGTGTAGCACCTGATGTAAATCCGTCGGTGTATGGACAGACAGTGAACTTCACGGCAACAATATCGGTGACGAGCCCCGGAGCGGGCACACCGACCGGAAACGTTCAATTCTTTGACGGAGCGACATCGCTCGGAACGGTAGCCATCGGTGGTTTGAATAAACCGCAGGCAGCATTGAAGAGCGCGCTGAAAGTTGTCAAAGGCGTGAAGCGGACAGTGGTGGATGTGACGGCAAATTTACCGGTTTCGACATTAAGCGCCGGAGTGCATTCAATTACGGCAGTGTACCTGGATGATGCGAACTTCACCGGCAGTACGTCAAGCGTGTTGTCGGATACGGTGACTAACTCGAATACGAATGTCGCCTTAGGTGCGGATGTGAACCCGTCAGTGTACGGACAGCCGGTTACATTCACGGCAACGGTAACGAACAACGGTACGACACCGAGCGGAACTGTTATCTTCATGGATGGAGCGACAGTACTCGATACGGCAACGATGAACGGTTCTGGTGTAGCCACGTTCCAGACGTCAGCGCTCAGTGTTGGCGGACATGCAGTCAGCGGATTGTACAGCGGCGATGCGAACCATAACGGCAGTACATCGAATGTCTTGTCGGATACGGTGAACAAAGCTGGTACAACCACAAGTGTATCAGCAGATGTGAACCCGTCGGTCTATGGACAGAATGTAACATTTACAGCTACGATATCGGTCAATAGTCCGGGAGTTGGTACGCCGACAGGTAACGTGCAATTCTTCGACGGAGCGACTTCACTTGGAATCGCGACGATTGGCGGAGCGAATAAACCGCAGGCAGGGTTGAAGAGCACGTTGCAAGTTGGTCAGTCTCAGGTTGTCGGTAAACGGTCGCCAGCAGGCATACCGGTTGTCACAGCACATTTGAGTCTCTCAACATTGAGCACCGGAGTCCATTCGATCACGGCAGTGTATTTGGATGATGCGAACTTCACCGGCAGTACATCCGGCGTATATTCGGATACCGTGAATAAAATTCCTTCGGGAACTACATTAAGTGCGAACACAACTTCATCTGTAAGCGGACAACTCGATACTTTGACAGCAACGGTGGTGAGTTTAATTAACCCCGTTTCCGGAGTTCCAACCGGTAGCATCATTTTCATAGATGGATCGACGGCTATCGATACGGCAACCCTTGATGGTTCCGGTAAGGCAATATTTATTACCTCGGCGTTGGCAGTGGGAGCTCACTCCATCACAGCAAATTACGCCGGTGATGCAAACTTTACTCCAAGCGTATCTGCGGCGTTGAGTGATACCATTAAATTATCTACCGGAGTTATCGGTGGAAAATCGGGAATTCCGAAAGAGTTTGCATTGTATCAGAATTACCCGAATCCGTTTAACCCGACGACCCGGTTGCAGTTCGATATACCGCAATTGTCGACGGTGACCCTGAAGGTATATAATATTCTCGGTCAGGAAGTGGCAACTCTGGTGAACCATGAAACGATGGAACCGGGTGTCAAGGTTGCCCAACTGGATGGATCCAATCTCGCTTCGGGATTGTATTTCTACCGGATTACTGCGAATGGTGTCAATGGTAAGAATTTTGTCAGCATCAAGAAGATGATGTTGGTGAAATAGCGATGTGGTGATGAGAGAAAGCCGGCTCGGTTGTCAACGGGCCGGTTTTTTTATTGGTAAAAAAAATCAGTCATGAAGATTTTTGAATGTATCTCTGAGAGTTGCAATCGTTTCTTCGATATGATGTTCGTTGATGATTAACGGTGGCAGAAATCGCAGAACGGTTTGACTTGTACAATTGACCAGTATTCCTTTTTCACGAATCGTTTTTACGATCGAATCGCCTTCTCTTGTCAATTCCATTCCCACCATCAATCCGAATCCGCGAACTTCTTTGATGAGCCCGGGAAATTCATTCTGCAATGATTTCAGTTTTTCGAAGAATACTGTTCCTAATCGTTTCGCATTTTCCATCAAACCGCCGTCGATAATTTCATGCATGACCACGATGCCGGCGGCACAGGCAACAGGATTTCCGCCGAATGTTGTTCCGTGAACGCCCGGTTCAAGTACATCTGCGACGGCAGTGTTTCCCAAAATTGCGCCAAGAGGTAACCCGCCGCCGATCGGTTTTGCCACGACAACGATATCCGGTTCGATATCGTAATGCTGAAATCCGAAAAACTTTCCGGTTCGTCCGATGCCGGACTGAATTTCATCGGCAATCAAGAGAAATCCGAGTTGTTTTTTCAACCGGCGCAGTTCATCGACAAATTCTTTTGTGACCGGTCGAATTCCACCTTCACCTTGAATAAATTCCAATACAACCGCAGCCGTTTTTCTGCCGACGGCCATTTGTAATTGTTCGGTATTATTAAATTCCGAGACGCAACAATTCGGCAGGAACGGTCCATATCCTTCACGGTATTGAGGCCTGTCCATTATAGAAAGTGCGCCGAATGTTCTTCCATGAAATGCATTGGAAAAAGAATTGATATCGGTTTTTCCTCTTTTCGAACCCCATTTGCGCGCAATTTTGATTGCACCCTCGATCGCCTCGGTGCCGCTGTTCGAAAAAAATACTTTTGCGTACCCTGATTGTTTTACGAGCAGCTGTGCAAGCTGAAGCTGCGGTTCCTGCAAAAAATAATTGGAGAGATGCGTGTACCGCTTGCTTTGTTCATAAATTGCCTCGGTAACTTTCGGATGGTTATAGCCAAGCGCATTCACGGCAAGTCCGCCAAACATATCGAGATACCTCTTGCCGTCTTTTGTATAGAGATACACACCGTCACCGCGTTCGATCTCGAGAGGAAGCCGTTTATAGGTGTGAAAGAAATATTCAGACTCGCGTTCAAAGGAGTTCATACCGTAAAAATATTTTTAATGTGATGAAAAAAGGACTTGCATAATAATACAAAATCCTGTATATTTATGCAACAACAATTTTCATCATTATCACTCCCTTGATTACTGCTGCCGTTCTTGGAGCGTCCGGGTATTCCGGCGCTGAAGTATTACGATTGTTGAACTCCCGCGAGGATGTTGAAGTCGCACATTGCGTTGCGGCTTCTTCCGCGGGAAAATCCGTTGCCGATGTCTATCCGATGTTCGCAGGAATGATCGACCGGGTGTACGAGCCGTATGACCCGAATAATCTTTCGGGCGTCGATGTCGCATTCCTTGCCTTGCCTTCGGGAGAAGCAATGCGGATCGTTCCGGAAATTTACGGGAAGGTCGGACGCATCATCGATCTCGGCGGGGATTTCCGTCTTTCATCACCGAATCTATATCAGGAATTTTATCACCGCGAGCATACCGCCTCTCATTTGCTTGCCGATGCCGTCTACGGCCTTCCTGAACTGAATTTCGATGCAATACAAACTGCTACTCTTGTTGCCAATCCGGGTTGTTATCCGACAAGCGCTCTTCTTGCCTTGTTGCCGGCATTACGGAATAAACTTATTTTGCCATCCAATATTATCATCAATTCTCTGTCGGGTGTTTCCGGCGCCGGAAGAAGTGCATCGTTGGAAATGAGTTTTTCTGAAGTGAACGAAAATATCCGTGCCTACAAAATAGGTAAGCACCAGCACATTCCGGAAATTCAATCGGTGCTGGAACGCGCTGCCGGGGAACATGTTTCCATGTCATTTGTCCCGCATCTCGTTCCGGTCACGCGGGGTATTTATACCACAGTGCATGCCGGTCTTCTCGACAACATTCGTGAAGAAGATATTGCCGGGGCATACAGGGAGTTTTACCGTGATGCACCGTTCGTGCGCATGAAAAAAGAAATACCGCAGCTCTCCAATGTCATCCGGACAAATTTTTGTGATATCCACTTCACGATCGAGCCGCGCACGAATCAATTGATTATAGTTTCGGTCATCGACAATCTTGTCAAAGGCGCGGCAGGACAGGCAATTCAAAACATGAATATCATGTTTCAGATTTCTCAAGAACGCGGTTTACAAAAGGAGTTTGCTCAATGATTACAGAAATTCCGGGCGGTGTAACGGGACCCAGCGGTTTTTTCGCCGCCGGCGTTCACAGCGGAATCAAAAAAGTCAAGAAAGATCTCGCATTGCTCTATTCCAGCGAGCCGGCAAACGCCGCGGGAATTTTTACAACGAATAAAGTCCCCGCCGCTCCCGTTGTTGTCTGTAAGAAACAACTGGAAATATCGAATGCGTTTCGGGCAATTCTCGTCAACAGCGGAAATGCAAATGCCTGTACCGGCGAACGCGGACTCAACGATGCATTGTCGATGATTAAATTAACTGCCGGTGCGCTCGGTGTCGATGAAAGCGGTGTGCTCGTATCTTCCACCGGCGTGATCGGACAATATTTGCCGATGGACAAAGTGGAATCCGGCATTACCGAAGCGATGGCGATGCTCGATGTCGACGGGCACGGTGCCGCCGCCGAAGCGATCATGACGACCGATAAATTTTTGAAAGAACTTGCCGTCCGTGTCACCATCGACGGTGTCGACGTGACCATCGGCGGTATGGCAAAAGGTTCCGGTATGATCGCTCCCAATATGGCGACGATGCTCGCTTTTATCACGACAGACGCAAATATTTCGCCTGAGTTGTTACAGTACACACTTAAATATGCATCCGATCGTTCGTTCAACAGGATTACGGTCGACGGCGATACGAGCACGAACGATATGGTACTCGTTCTCGCGAACGGTTTGGCAAAGAATTCCCGGCTCGAAAGCGTGGACGATCCGCTCTTTCCGGTTTTTTATGAAGCGTTCGAATATCTTCTTGTGAAGTTGTGCAAGATGATTGTTGTCGACGGCGAGGGTGCGACGAAATTTGTCGAAATTTATGTGACGGATGCCGCCTCGGAAGAAGATGCAGTACAAGCCGCACGGGCAATTGCCAATTCCAATTTAGTGAAAACCGCGATTCATGGTGAAGATGCAAACTGGGGAAGAATTCTTGCCGCGGTCGGATATTCCGGTATCAACTTCAATCCGGAAGATGTGGAAATATTTTTTGATGACGTTCCGATTTTACAAAAAAATTATGCGATCAATTTCTCCGAAACCGACGCGAAGCGGATTCTTTCTCAAAAAGAAATCAAAATTACGGTCAATCTGAGTCAGGGTACATCGAGCGCGTCATTCTGGACGTGCGATCTTTCCAAAGATTATGTCGCCATCAATGCGAATTATCGGACATAAGATGTGATATGACGATTAATGAAAAAACAGAAGTCCTGATCGAAGCGCTTCCGTACATTCGCCGGTATGAAGGAAAAATATTCGTCGTGAAATACGGCGGTGCCGCCATGATCGATGAAGATCTGGAAGAATCGTTCGCGCAAGACATCGCTCTTCTGGCAAAAGTAGGGATCAATATTGTCATTGTACACGGAGGCGGTAACGAAGTAACGGACATTGCCGGTAAACTCGGCATTCCGACGCAGTTTATCGACGGTCAGCGGTATACCGACGCCTCGATGATGGATGTCGTCCAGATGGTGCTTGCCGGAAAAACGAACAAGGATATTGTTGCCAATATCAATTGCCATCATGGTAATGCGGTCGGGTTGTGCGGCATCGATGCCGAATTGTTGAAAGTGAAAAAATTTACCGGCGGTACATCCGACCTCGGATTTGTCGGTGAAATCGTCGGTGTGAATACAGAATTTTTGCAGTTACTTCTTGCGAAGAATTATCTTCCCGTTATTGCGCCGGTGGGAGTTGATAGCGAGGGAACGGCATACAATATCAACGCGGATGTCGCGGCATCGCAGGTTGCCGCCGCGTTGGGTGCTGAAAAGCTGGTGTACATGAGCGATGTGAAAGGTGTGCTGGTCGACGGTACTCTCATTCACAGTATGGACCGTGAGGAAGCGGTCCGGTTGATCGATCAAAAAATCATTATCAACGGTATGATTCCGAAAATCCGCTCAGCGTTTACCGCTCTGGATGCCGGCGTCAATAAAGTCCACCTTGTCGACGGCAGAGTCAAACATTCTCTTCTTCTGGAAATTTTTACCGATGCCGGTATCGGTACGGAAGTTATCCGGTCGAATTCTTTTCAAGAGGTCTTACGATGAAAAAAGATTTTGTCGGTTTTGCCGGGTACTCGCGGGGAGAAATCGAAACGATATGGTTGATGACAGACGAAATGAAACGCCGTCGTTCCGTATCTTCGACGGTGATGATGGGTAAAACAGCCGCATTGATTTTCGAAAAGCCGTCGTTACGGACACATGTCTCATTTGCAGTTGCCGTTGCCCAGCTCGGAGGGCAATCGGTATTTCTTTCACAACAGAATATCGGTCTTGCCACGCGTGAACCGGTTGAAGATATTGCCGGCGTTCTGTCCCGCTATAACGATCTGATTATTGCACGAACGATGAAGCATAGCACCGTGGAAGAGCTTGCGCGGTATGCGACCGTCCCGGTCGTCAATGCGTTAACCGATCTGTTGCATCCGTGTCAGATTTTGGCAGACGTTTATACATTGCGTGAACGCGGATTGTTTTCCGATCGCACAAAAATCACGTTTATCGGCGATGGAAATAATATGGTCAATTCCTGGCTTGAGTTGGCAGAAAAAATTCCGCTTCACTTCGCACTGGCATGTCCCGAAGGATTTGGACCCAACCAGGAAATCCTTCTTCGGGCACAATCGGCCGGTGTGAGCCGGATCGAAATTGTTCATGATCCTATTGAAGCAGCAGCGGATGCCGATGTGTTGTATACCGACGTGTGGGTAAGTATGGGACAGGAAGAAGAACGCATCGCACGACAGCGGGCATTTCAGGGATTTCAAATTAATGCCGATCTGGTTGCTGTTGCCAAAAAGAACTGTGTCGTTTTGCATTGTCTTCCGGCGCACCACGGTGAAGAAATTACCGCCGATGTGTTTGATCGGTTTCGACCGGTCATTCTGGATGAAGCGGAAAACCGGCTTCATGTTCAAAAAGGAATTCTGAAATATCTTTTTGAGCATCATGATAGTATGCCGGTGCGTGATGAACGAAAATTGGAATCCGTTACCATCGAATGACTATGACGAAACACGCCAGATTATTTGCAGTCAAAGAAATCATCGGATCGAAATCAATCGGTAACCAGGATGAGTTGCGTCTTGAATTGAAGAAGCGCGGGTTTGCTGTAACGCAGGCAACGTTGTCGCGTGATTTGCGTGAACTCGGCGTGGGAAGAATTGCATCCGGGCCGAAACCGCATTATGTTTTTCAGGCTGAAGCGGAACAGCAGATTCTGACGCCGATTGTCGGTTCGCAGGTCGTTTTTATGAACGCTAATGAAAATATGATTGTGATACGAACGCTTCCGGCATGTGCGAATGTCGTTGCGGAATTTATCGATACGTTACAACATCCGGATATTATCGGAACGCTGGCGGGTGACAATACGTTGTTGGTGATTCCGCGGTCTCAAAAGAAAACAGAACAACTTCTCAGATTACTTAAAGAAAAATTTACTGAAGGGCAGTCATGAAAAAACAAAAAATCGTTGTTGCGTATTCGGGAGGTCTCGATACGTCCGTCATGGTCAAATGGCTTATGGAAAAATACGATGCCGAGATCGTGACGGCGACCGGCAATCTCGGACAGAGAAAAGAGCTCGTCGGCGTCAGGGAAAAAGCGCTGGCGACCGGCGTTTCTGCAGTGTACATGGAAGACCTCACGCGGGAATTCGCGGAATCGTATATCGTCCCGGCATTGAAAGCCGGCGCGCTGTATGAAGGGGTGTATCCGATGGCTACATCGCTTGGACGACCGCTCTTATCGAAAATGCTTGTCGATGTCGCCCGCAAAGAAAATGCAACCATGGTCGCGCACGGCAGCACCGGGAAAGGAAACGATCAGGTCAGGTTTGAAGTTTCCATCGGCGCCCTGGCGCCCGATCTGAAAATTCTTGCTCCTCTGCGAACGTGGGAATTCACATCGCGTGAAGAGGAAATGGTCTATGCAAAAAAACATAACATTCCCGTTTCCGCAACGGTAGCGAGTCCGTATTCCATCGATGAAAATCTGTGGGGAACGAGCATCGAATGCGGTGTGCTGGAAGATCCGATGGTGGAACCGCCTGCCGACGCATATCAGCGCACTGTTGATCCTGCCGACTCACCGGATGAACCGAAATATGTGACGATTGAATTCGATCATGGAGTTCCGGTCGGTATCGACGGCGAAGAGATGGACATCGTTCAATTGATCCATCTGCTCAATGACATCGGCGGAGCATACGGTGTCGGGAGAATCGATCTTGTGGAAAACCGATTGGTAGGAATTAAATCTCGTGAAATTTATGAAGCGCCGGCGGCAACGATTCTTCACTTCGCACATACCGAACTCGAACGGTTGACATTGGATAAGGCTGTTTTTCATTTCAAACGACAGCTTGCACAGGAATATGCCAATCTTGTGTACAACGGTTTATGGTTTACGCCGCTCCGTCTTGCGCTCGACGCGTTCATCAACGAAACACAGCGAACCGTTTCCGGCACGGTCAAAGTAAAATTGTTCAAAGGAACGGTTTCAGTGGCGGGACGTACTTCTCCGCATTCGTTGTATAATGCAAAATTGGCAACCTACACGAAGGAAGATTCCTTCGACCACAAAGCATCGGAAGGATTCATCAAGATTTTCGGATTGTCGGCGAAAACATTCCATCAGGTTCAGCAAAAGTTGAACGGAAAAAGCCCGATCATGAAACAGCTCGTTCCGACAGAGTAAACGAATGAAGCAGTGGAAAGGACGATTTCGCTCACGGCTTCATCCGAAAGCGCTCGCTTTTTCGACGTCCTTGCCGGTCGATAAACAGTTGTACCGGGAAGATATCGAAGGCAGTCTTGCTCACGTTGCAATGCTCGCCGGTCAAAAAATTATAACAAAGCAGGAATCGCAAAAAATTCAACGCGGGTTGCTTGCCATCCGCAGGGAAATCGAAAGCGGAAAATTTTCGTTCGATACAATGACAAATCGGGGCGGCCGGTTCGTTGCTGAAGATGTTCATATGGCAATTGAACAGCGGTTGATTGATCTCGTCGGTCCTGTTGGTGGAAAACTGCACACGGCGCGAAGCCGTAACGATCAAATTGCGGTGGATGAACGGCTGTATCTTCGCCGTGCAATCGAAAACATTCAGAAACAGATCCGCATCTTTCAGAAATCATTTCTCAGGAAAGCCGAACAGTATTCGGATGTCGTGATGCCGGGATATACACATTTGCAACAGGCGCAACCGGTTCTTCTTGCTCATTACTTTCTCGCATATATTTCGATGATCGATCGTGATGACGAGCGCTATGCGGATTGTCTCGATCGTGTGAACCGTTCGCCTCTCGGCGCCGGAGCGTTGGCAGGTACATCGTTTCCGATTGATCGACGTGTTGTTGCGAAACAATTGAAATTCAATTCGGTTATTGAAAACAGTATCGATGCCGTTGCCGACCGCGATGTCTTGATTGAATTTCTTTCCGCAAGTGCGATCACGATGATGCATCTCAGCCGGTTTGCAGAGGAAATGGTCTTGTGGAGTTCGCAGGAATGGCATTTCGCCGAGATCGGCGATGCGTTCACGACCGGCAGCAGTATTATGCCGCAAAAAAAGAATCCCGATATGGCGGAACTTGTTCGCGGCAAGACCGGCAGGGTGTACGGATCGCTTGTTGCATTGTTGACTATCATGAAAGGTTTGCCGCTTGCGTATAACCGCGATCTTCAGGAGGATAAAGAACCGGTTATCGATACGGTTCGTACCGTTAAGGATTGCCTGGAAATTTGTTCCCTGATGCTGCAATCGACAACATTTAACACCAAACGTTTTGAAGACGATTGGCAATCGGATCTATTGCTGGCGACGGAAGTCGCGGATTATCTCGTTCGAAAAGGAATGCCGTTCCGTTCGGCGCACGGTGTCGTCGGCAAAATTGTTCACCATTGTGTGGATACAAAAATATCGTTAAAGGATTTATCTCTTTCCGAATATAAAAAATATTCCCGCCTGTTCATGGACGATATCTGTTCTGTCATCGACCTGCGTGCATCGATTGCACGTAAACGGTCCGAAGGATCGACGTCCCCCCGTGAAATACAAAAAGCGATTCTTCGCTGGAAAAAGAAATTGAAATCCCGTTGATGCGTTGTGAGGGATTTCTTTTTTCCCCTTGACACTCTTTTAAAATAGACTTATTATATATATGGCTCGTTGAGTTCTTTTTAAATAGAAGAAACATCATTATTCGTTTGAGGAATTTATGCTTCATCAAGGCATGACCCGTTCTTTGTTATTGTTGACACTTTTATCGATTATCGCAATTTCATCAATGTCGGCTCAACTGAACTACTGGCAGGAGCGAGGATCTGCCGTCGGATATAATGTCGGCATCAATCCGCTGAATCCCAATACGATTTACTGTGAGCGAACGTCCGACGTCCTTTCGGTTTCGAGAGATAAAGGAAAACACTGGACGGATCTTCCTTCCACACCGTATATTTATTACGGCATCCGACAAATTCTTGTCCATCCGAAGGACACCATGACGATTTTTATCGCCGGATTTTTCAATAACGGTTTATGGAAGACGACGGATGAAGGCGCTAACTGGCATGCTGTTATTCCGAGTTATGGCATCGATGGGGAAAGTTTTGATTTCGATCCTGTCCATCCCGATACGATGTATGCCGGGAAATTTTCCGATGGTTCGGTTTACCGCAGTACGGATCGCGGGGAAACGTGGACATTGCAGGGAATAGCGGGAACACAAGGGGAGCTGTGCGGTCTTATTGTGCGGCCCGACAGTTCAAATATTTTATATGCCGGTACCGGATCAAGCACGATATCGAAAAGCACCGATGCCGGCGTGACATGGCGGAACGTCAATAGCGGAGGCACCACGGAAGTTCCGAAATTTGCCATCAATCCTCAGCATCCCCTGATAGGATATGCAACGACGTATGGCTCTCCCGACACAATTAATAATCTCTGGAAGACAACGGATGGAGGCGAAACGTGGTTCAAAACTCCGCTGCAGAAAATTGCCATTTGGTCGCTTGCAATGGATATCCAGCATCCGGAAACATTATATATCGGTCAGTTCAGTTTTACATCGGGAATGACAGGAATCGAGCGGACGACCGACGGCGGAGCAACATTTCAAAATTATACCGCCGGATTACCGTCGAATTTTGCTGCGTGGAATCTTCGGGTACATCCGCTTGCACCAAACGATGTCTGGGTTGCAGGCGCAAACGGCGTTTGGGGTCCACCCGGGGGAGTGTATCGGCTTATTGACAGTTCGAGCGGTTTCATCAGCGGCAAAGTTTTTTTGGATAATAATGCCAACGGGATTGCCGACAGTTCTGACCAGGGTCTTGCCGGAAGAAAAATATATGCCATCGGTGCCATTGCCGAATCGACGTACACGGATGTGAACGGCAATTATCTGTTTCCGAATCTTCTTCAGGATAACTATTCCATCAGTGAATCCTTGCCGAAAGGATGGCTGCAAACATTTCCTTCGTTTCTGTCGTACAGCGTAACGTTATCTCCGGGCGGGGATTCCACCGGATTTAATTTCGGAAATTATCATTTTTACGCCGACGCGATCATACCGGGCTGGAATATGATTTCCGTTCCTGTTACTGCTCCGGATTTTCACGCCGCGGCGCTGTTCCCGGCGGCAAGTTCCAATGCATTTTCTTATTCCGGTTCCTATATCGTCCAAAGTATTTTGGATACCGGTACCGGGTACTGGTTGAAATTTCCGAACGCCGACACGATTTATGTGACCGGATTGCCGAAATTTCGCTGTACCGACACCGTGCGCTCGGGATGGAATATTCTCGGTTCGGTTGCGAAACCGATTGCGATATCATCAATCACGTCCATTCCCGGAGGGATCATCACATCCCAATTTTTCGGATATGCCGGTTCATACTATACGACCGATACGATTTTTCCGGGACACGCGTATTGGGTCAAAGTTCATCAGGCAGGGAATTTGATACTGGATGGAAGCGGCGGCGGGGCGGAACAACCGATTACCATTATGGCTACTTCTGAACGACCCCCATTACCGCCGAATTCAGAAATTGTTAGTAAAAGTCTCATTCCTTCTTCGTTTGCTCTCGGGCAAAGTTATCCGAATCCGTTCAATCCTACGGCAAGAATCGATTACCAGCTTCCTCTTGATAGCCGGGTATCGCTAAAAATCTATAATCTTGCCGGTCAGATCGTGAGCGTCTTACGGGAAGATATGGAAGATGCCGGATATAAATCTGTCGAATGGAATGCAAACGGTTTCGCAAGCGGCGTGTATTTTTATAAACTCGAAGTTACAAGCACCACCGATCCAACAAAATCATTTACGCAGGTGAGGAAAATGGCATTGGTGAAGTAGTGTAACGTCTGAAGTTCTTTGTGCGCCCAGAGGGACTTGAACCCCCAACCCTTTGGTCCGAAGCCAAATGCTCTATCCAATTGAGCTATGGGCGCATTGAATGTTTTTGAAATGAAAACAATAACAGAAGTGAACGGCTGTAAGATACGAAGATTACTAAATTGTTGCAATTCCGTCTATCGGACGGCGCGGGAACATTCTTGAATGGTCGTTATTCCTGCAGCAAGCTTTTTGACTGCATCCTGTGTAATGGTCTCAAATCCTGATGTGAGCGCCGCGGCTTTCAGTTTGACGATAGATGCCTGCTGGTAAATTAATTCTCTCGCCTGATCGTCAATTACAAAAACCTCGTGAATGCCTGTTCTTCCTTTATATCCGGTTTTCTCACACTGATCGCACCCTTTGCCACGGTAAAACTTAATTTGTTGCGGTACATTTTCTCCCAGAACGGACCGCTCTTCTTCGGTCGGCTGATATTCTTCCTTGCATGATTCACAGATTTTTCTCACCAACTGTTGATAGACAATCCCGTTCAATGAAGACGCAAGCCAGTACGGCAAGACGCCGAGATTCAGCAGGCGGAAGATCGTACTGAGAGCATCGTTTGCAAGCATCGTGCTGACGACAAGGTTGCCGGTGAGCGCAGCTTCCACGGCAACGGTGCCGCTTTCTGCATCACGAACTTCACCTAACATGATGATATTGGGGTTCTGTTTCAGAATTGCCCTGAGCGCATCGGCAAACGTAAATGTTTTATCGGTCGAAGCGGAAATTTGTGATGCAAAATCGAGTTTGGATTCGATCGGATTCTCTACCGAGATGATATTTTTTTCCGGAGTCGCGACATCATTTACCGTAGCGTACATCGTTGTCGTTTTTCCGCCGCTGGCAGGGCCGCTGATGAGCAAGAGCCCCGAAGGTTTGCGTATCAGTGCCCGTGTTTTTTCAAGATTTTCTTTCGAGAATCCTATTTCTTCGATCCGGAACGCGCGCGCGTTTTTTTGAAATATTCGTAAAGCAATGCGTTCGCCCCAGAGGACCGGTATAAGACTGATGCGAACATCAAATTGATATGTGCCGATGGCAAAAGAAAATTGTCCTTCCTGCGGCTTTTTCTTTTCAAACGCATTCAAGGTTGCCTTGGTTTTCAATACGTTGGCAAGGTTTTCCGAAATTTCTTTCGGAAGAAATACCAATTTCTTCATGAATCCTTCAAAGCCAAGGCGGATCCGTAATTCGTTTTCATGGGGTTCAAGATGAAGATCGGTTGCGCCCTCTTTAATGGCGCGCAGGATCAATTCATCGACGAGGACCTCGGCAGTGGGAACCTTTCCGTTTCGGAACAATTCCCGTATTTTTTCTTTGGAAAAATTGCCGACATCAAATTGTTCCAGCTGAACCTTGCCCGCGATATTTTTAAATTCGTCAAGCATTGATCAGTTACTCGGCAAGAATGTGTTCGATGGTCGACAGGACATCTTCCAGCTTATACGGTTTGCCGATAAAGTCCCGCGCACCGAATTCTTTTGCTTCCATGGCGTGTTTTAAATCGGCGTAACCGGTGAGCATGACGGCTTTGGTCTGCGGAGAATGTTCTTTGATATATTTGAGCACCTGGATACCGTTGATGTTGGGCATCTGAATGTCGAGCAGGGCGATATCGAATTTTTGTCGCTTGATGAGCTCAATCGCTTCTTCTCCGTCTGCCGCGTCGGTAATCTGATACCCTTGCGCGGTGAGAATGTGGTGGAGGAGCGTTCTCAAATCAGCTTCGTCGTCCACGATGAGAATGCGAGCTTTCAGTTTATCCATTATTTTTTTTGTCTCCAGGAACAGTCATGGCTTTGTCAATGCCAAGGTAAAGAAAATGTCTTCTAAAAGCAATTGAAGTGTGATGTGTAGCGAGATATAAGTCACGAAAAACAACAAGCGATGTGATGATCTTCACAAAGTCAATTGGAAGCGTTTAATGTTTGCCCGCAGAATTGAGGCAATTTCATTTTGATGCGAAAGAACCATTGAATCGACGGTTTGTTTTGTCATCCGCAACAGAAAAAATCCCAATAACAAGGTGACGGCAAGATGAAGGAGTGCGAGAATCCAGAAGATGGCAAAAAGGATTTTCCCCCCGGGATCGGAACCCAGCAGGATGGTGAAAAACGAACCGGCTGTCAAAATGGAAGAGAGAAATGTTCCGTAAATCATGATCCAGTACCAGATCCAGTACCGGAAAATTCCGCTCTGGAGAAGCGTTGCAAAAAGCTGACTATCTTTGGCGAGTTGTGAGAAGATAGATTGTGCAAGCAGTCCCTGTTCGCCTGTCCCGATATTGACCGCTGTTTCCCGTTCTTCCAGAGGGAGGGCAACGATCAATCCGTCAAAAATAATCGTGTTGGATTTTTTGAGGAAACCGAATAGCGTTTTGTCCAGCCAGATATGTATTTCGCCCAACCACTGTATCCGGCTCGTACTCCAGTAAATTCCCCAAAATGCCGCTCCCAAAACAATGACTCCACCGCCAATCTCGACAAATCTTCTGCGAAGCAGAAGATCGTTCAGTGTTTCGCTGCCCAACAGTATAGATATACAGCCTGCTACGAAAAATAAAAGATACAGCGCAAATCCAATTTTGATGGTTTTTTCTAAATTTTCGAAATATGCAAACTGGCTCTTGGGTGTGAGCATTACAGCATCAAGAAATATTTAGTGCGATTCAGAACCAAAGTAACGATTTTATACGATTCTTTCAAGAAATCCTTGAACCAATTATCAAAATAACCATTAAATATGAAAAACGGTTGCACCTATGTGAGCGTAACCACAACCTCTATTGCTGATTTGTTATAAATTGAATAGGTTTTCAAAGGAAACATTGCTGGTTAGAGCGCCAAATAACTGGAGATTGTCATTGTGAGGGTTATGTATGATTGATCCGCAACAGGTTTTGACTCAATTGAATTTCGGCCGCGTCGACGGCGAGACCGATAACCGATTTGAAAATTGTTTCATCGGTACGGAGATGCTGCGTCAGGTATTGATGCCGCAACATTCGTTGGTTGTCGGCAATAAAGGTTCGGGAAAAAGCGCCATGTGCCGCTTGTTGTGTGACGATCTTCAAAAAGTGAAGCCGCTCCTCCCGAAACAATTCAATGAAATTTTTACCATCCCGGCATACGGACTTCAAAGCGAAGAATTTCTTCCCGGTGTGGAACTGCGTGAATTGAATCCGCAATCGGTCGATGAGTTCCGGTATTTCTGGTTACTCTACCTCGGATTAAAAACCGCTTCGATCCTTCTCGCAGATAAAAAAATGCAGGCGATGATCGAGAAGTCAAAAAGTCAAAAAGTTAAAGAGGCTCATGCAACATTGCACCGGCTGTTGATTGAAGTCGGGCTGACCGCCGATGACGGTTTGCTTTCGAAGTTTAAACAAAGCATGTTCAAATTCCATAAACCCAAGCAATCCAAAAACTGGCTGCCGTATGCCGACGCCAAGGATACGAATGAAAAACGGTTGCTCGCAGATTTCAAACAACGAACCGGTATGAGTATCATCGCATTGCTGGATACGATCGATGTCATTCTTCGTGAAACGAATTGCCTTGCCTGGCTGATGCTCGACAAATTGGATTTGCTGTTCGTCGATGATATTCAAAAATTACGCGCATCGATTACCGGGCTGGTTCAGCTTCTCGTCCAGTACGGCAATCAATTCAAAAATATTCATTTTAAGATTTTCCTGAGAAACGATATCTACCGCCAGCTTCATATCGTCAACAAATCTCACCTGGTGAGTTATACGACTGAAATGAAATGGCGCGGTCCTCTGCTCATGAAACTGCTCGTTTCACGCGCGGTCGTTGACCCGCATGTGCGGGAATATTGTGAAGAGGTTCTGAAGGAAAAAGTAGACGTTTCCAATGTTATCATCGGCGCCGACGATTACGTTGAACGTGTCTTTTACTCTATTTTTGAACCGATGACAGCTCCGTCGTCCGGCATTCCGCCGACGCTTACGCATCACTGGATTTTGAAGCGGCTGATCGACGGTATGGATAACAGCTTCCCCCGTGAACTGATTCATCTTGCCAACCGCGCGGTCGAGAGACAGCGGGAAATGAACCGCCTGGAAGGAAAACATACATCGACAAAACTCATCAGCATTAAAGCGCTGAGAGACGCGTTCAATTCCATTTCTCTCTACCGGTGCGATGCATATCTCTATTCCGAGTTCCCGCATCTTTCGAAGCACTTCGACGTTTTCCGAGGAAGCGATTGTGCAACATTCCATCGCGAAGAATTGTATATGCTTTTTGAACCGCTCACCCCGAAAGGGGACGATGCGATCCGCGCAGTGTACGACACGGGATTACTTCATCCGCTCGGCAATAATGTCGATTCGAGCAGGAAGTTTAATGTTCCGCTTCTCTACCGGAGCGGGTTGGGAATTACCGATCGCCGGCGAAAACCGGATCGCCCGAAAGCGAAAAATTTCTATTTGCACCAGCCGCACGCTCAACCCCAGCCAACGCAGGAGCCGGTAGCAGCCGAAAAGAAAAATTAAACATTCATTTCATTCTTTCAGGAGAATCCCGAATATTACTTTTTGGGATTCTCTTTGCTTTTTATCGGGAACTTCACGATCAAATTTTGGCCCATCCACACCTTTTTATGCGTTAAACAAAAATCCCTCGCCTTGGGCTCGTTATTGAGAAATCCCTAAACGGGAACCCCGAATTTCCCGATTTAGATATTTGCATTTTTCACAAAAAATTCCAATATTTGCACACTCAATGGTAAGGATTTCAACAACGATAAACGGCATTTCCAAGTATTCATGTCCATTCTTGTAGAAAATCTCACAAAATCGTACGGTGATGCAAAAGCTGTCGATAACATCTCCTTTGAAGTCCATTCCGGAGAAATTCTTGGATTCCTCGGTCCGAACGGAGCCGGCAAAACGACTTCGATGAGAGTGATTACCTGTTATCTTTCGCCGACTGCGGGTACGGTAAAAGTGGAAGGACACGACGTTCTAACCGAGTCGCTTGAAGTGCGAAAACTCGTCGGCTATCTTCCCGAACAGAACCCACTCTATTTCGATATGAACGTGATCGATTATCTCGAATATTCGGCACAGCTTCAAGGTGTTTTTCCGTCGCGCATTCCGGCACGGTTAAAAGAGATGGTCGATGTGTGCGGGCTTGGCGAGATGAAGCATAAGGATATCGGACAACTTTCCAAAGGATACAAACAACGTGTCGGGTTGGCGGCGGCGTTGATTCACGATCCGCGTGTTTTGATTCTTGATGAACCGACCAGCGGCCTGGATCCGAATCAGATTGTCGAGATCAGAAGTTTGATTCAGAATATCGGCAAACAAAAAACGGTCGTATTGTCGACACATATTCTTCCGGAAGTTCAGGCAACATGCAACCGCGTTATTATTATTAACCGGGGAAAAATTGTTGCCGACGGACCGATTGCCGATTTACAGAGAAATTTACACGGCGGTGAAAAAATTCTTCTGGAAGTTGAAATTCCGGACGAGCAGTCGTTCGAAATGATCGCCGTCCAGGTCAGAAATATTCCTTCGATCAGTACGGTGTCGCTGGTTTCCGAACAGAACGGTGTTAAACGATTTACCGTCGAAACCGCTTCATCGATCGATATTCGGAAAGAGCTGTTCCAGTTATGCGTGCAGAAACGATGGAATCTGCTGGAGCTTCACCGTGAACAAACAAGTCTCGAAGATATTTTCCGTGAACTTACATCCGATGTGATTCCGCGATGAATTTCAATAATATCAAATATATTTTCCTGAAAGAGCTCCGGTCATTTTTCAATTCGCCCGTGGCGTATATTGTCATTGTGGTATTTCTGGTGATCCTTGGCTGGTTCTTCACGAGTAATCTCTTCATCGCGAATATTTCCACGCTGAGAACGGTTTTTGAAATGACGCCGTTCCTCCTGCTGTTTTTCGCTCCGGCGATCACCATGCGGTTGATTTCCGAAGAAAAAAAATCGGGAACGCTCGAATTACTGATCACCAAACCGGTCAAAGAATCTGAAATCATCACCGGAAAATTTCTTGCCGCGTGGGCGCTCTATTTCTTCACACTCCTGCCGACGTTCTGTTATTATATTACCGTTTCGTTCATCGGCACGCTCGATATCGGTCCGGTCATCGGAGGGTATCTCGGGTTATTGTTTGTCGGCGCGGTTTTTCTTGCCGTCAGCGTATTCGGATCGTCGATTACCGAAAACCAGGTGGTGGCTTTCATTGTCAGTTTTTTGGTTGTGTTCGGGTTATTCATGCTCGACAAAGTGTTGTTTTATTTGCCGACTTCACTGGCAACGTATCTCGAATATCTCAGCGTGGATTATCATTTTTCGAATATTGCCCGCGGCGTTATCGATTCACGGGATTTGATTTATTACGTATCGGCAGTAGGATTTTCGCTGATGCTGGGAACCGCAGTTCTTCAAAAACGACGATGGTCATGAACGGAGAATGATGCGATGAAACATCGAAGCCAAATGATTCTGAATATTGTCATCGTTCTCGGCATTCTCGTATTCGTCAATTTTCTCGGTACGCGGTTCTTCAAGCGTTTCGATCTGACGAAAGAAAAAATTTACACACTTTCCGACGCGAGCAAAAATCTTGTTCGTTCACTCGATGATAAATTTTTGGTAAAGGCATATTTCACTTCCGACCTCCCCGCCCCGTACAATAATAATAAGCGCGAAGTGCAGGATCAGCTTGACGAATACCGTGCATACGCTGGTGGAAATTTTCAATACGAGTTTATCGATCCCTCCAAGAAAGAAGAACTGGAACAGGAAGCCCAAAAATACGGGATTCCGCCGGTGCAGGTTCAGGTTTTGAAAGAAGATAAACTTCAGATTGAAAAAGCATACATGGGTTTGGTGTTGCTGTACGGCGACAAACAAGAGCACGTGCCCGTCGTTCAATCGACCGCGAATCTTGAGTACGAAGTAAGTTCTGCAATCAAGAAAATGACGTCGAAAGAATTGAAAAAGATCGGATTTCTCACCGGTCACGGCGAGCCGTCGTTGCAGCAGGTGAAAGAAGTTCAGGATATTCTTGAAAAGCAATATCAGGTCACGACAGTTGATCTGAGCGGCGGTAAAGCGGTTCCTTCGGATGTTGCCGTGCTGCTGATTGTTGCGCCGGCACAGCCGTTCAAAAACTGGGAAAAGTTTTTGATCGATCAATACATGGTGAAAGGCGGGCGTGTCGCGTTCTTTCTCAACAAGGTCAGTGCAAATCTTCAGAGCCAGACCGGACAGGCGTTGAATCTCAATCTTGACGACATGCTCGAGTCGTATGGCGTGCGTGTCAATACCGATCTCGTGCGGGATGTCAGTTGTGCGTACGTGACGGTAAGCCAGCAAGCGGGATTTATGGTAATCCAGAACCAGATTCCGTTCTATTATTTGCCCCGGGCAAGTGAGTTCAACAAAACAAGTCCGATCGTAAAAGATCTCGGCTCGGTGGTGTTTTATTTTATCAGTTCGATCGATACAGGTCTTGCCCGGCAAAAAGGATATAATGCCACCGTGCTGGTACAGAGTTCTACGAAAAGCGGCCGGATGGAAAATTACTTTGTCATTAACCCGACGATTCCTGTGACGCAGGAAATGTTCAAGGAGTCCGGCATTCCTCTCGCCGTGACCGTTGAAGGGGCGTTCGCAAGTTCATTTGCAAGCAAGCCGATCGGTGTCGATGACGATGTAAAAGCGGCAATCGATACGACGAAGAAAATCGTGACTGGTCCTTTAAATAAAATCGTCGTGGTCGGCGACGGTGATTTCCTGCAGGATCAGTATTCCGGCGGAAATAAAGATAATTTTCTGCTTGCCAGTAATCTTATCGATTGGCTTGCGGACGATATCGGTCTTGCGGCAATTCGTGCAAGAGAAAGCAGTTCAAAACCTCTTGATGAAGTCGGCGAATCGACCAAATCGTGGATCAAGGGAATTGATCTCGGGGTGCCGCCGCTACTTGTAATTTTGATCGGCGTTATACGCTGGCGATGGCGGGTCGGTTCGCGCAAGCGTCTTGAATCACGCGGATTATAAACCGGGGAATTATCGCGATGAATCGTTCAACCATAATTTTGATTACCGTGTTGTTGGTGCTGGGCGGAATCACGTATTTTTTGATTCCCTCCGATAAAGAGCGTGAAGCGAGTTATAAACCGGAGCAGGTTTCTTTTTCCATCGATTCCGCGTCGGTTGTAAAAATTGAATTGCATCGTCCGTCGAAGACGATCAGGATTGAAAATGTCGGAGGAAAATGGACGATCACGTCGCCGCTTCAGTATCCCGCGGATCCTGCTTTTGTCCTGCAATTGATTGGCGGGGTTGCGCATTTCAAGCCGGGAAGTCTTATCTCGTCGAATCCCGAAAAACAAGGCGTCTTCCGGGTGGATAGTTCCGGCACGCGGTTGACGCTCACCGAACGATCGGGGAAATCCGTCACGATGATTATCGGTAAAATGGGACCGTCATATTCGGAAGTGTATTTTCGGTTACCGGATTCCAGGGATGTTTACCTGGGCGAGGGCATTGAAGACTGGACGATTACGCGTGACGTAAAAGACTGGCGCGATAAAACAATTCTTACCATACCGTCAGAGTCCATCAAAGGACTGACGTATGGCACAGCGTCAAAAGAGTATGCTCTTGAACGCGATACCAGCGGTTGGAAAATGAACGGAGAAACCGTCGAATCAAACGGAGTGACTCCGGCAATCAATTCCATTGCTAATCTTCGGGCGGATGATTTTGCGGATTCGTTGTCCGCTTTTCCGCCGCACCCGGTTACTATCGCAGTCAAAGGGGCAGAAACAGTTACACTGAATGTCGCCCCCGTTCTTCCCGATTCTGCGAACTACTATGTGCAGTCGTCCACATCCCATCAAACATTTCTCGTCAGTAAGTGGGCGGCGCGTCAAATCATGAAGCCGGTTGAAAAGCAAGTTATGCCGGTGAAAAATGTTGCACCGGCGGTTACCGCGAAAGGCAGTGAAAAGAAACCGTCAATGACGTCACAGGAAAAAGAAAAGTCCCCGTTGCCGCCTCATGCATCCGCTCAGAAAAAAGTTTCTGTGCCACCGGTATCGGCAGTAAAAAGTACCAAGAAAACTCCAAAGCAAAAAGGAAAAACTCCTCCTGTCGAGCAGCCACCGGTTACCTCAAATGAACAGAATGAAACACCGCCCGTTACTACCGGACAGGAAAAACCCACTGAAAACCCGCCGGCCGCAACAACGGCGTCACCCTCGGCCAGCACTTCGGCGGCAGACGATGATGGAGATTTGACTGTTCACACCATAAAAAAGGGGGAAACGATGCAAACGGTTGCAAAAAAATATAACGTGACCGTCGAGCAAATCCTCAAATGGAACCTGTTAAAGAGTATCAACGTTAAACCGGGACAAGAACTCTATGTTTATATAAAGAAGAAATAAATTTTCGGATCCCGGGAACGTTTGGGTTGTTTCCGCTGTTATAGACACTACGAAAGTATGCACCTTAAATCACATTATAATCATTTTTACGAGGAGAGTCTTATGAAGCAGAAGATCGGTGTTCTTTGCTTGTTGATTCTTGTTCTGTCCGTCGGCTTGATTGCCGGACAGGATAATACGAAAGCTGCCAAAGGCGAAAAAAAGTCCGCCAAAACGACTACGGTAACCGGTGAAGTTGTCGACGTTTCCTGTTATCTGGCTCATGGTGAAAAAGGCATGGGCGATGACCATGCGAGTTGTGCTGCAGCGTGTGCGAAAGCAGGCGGGCCACTCGGGATTTTGACGAAAGATAAGAAGCTGTATGTGTCCGTACTTCCGGACGACCATTCCGCCGGACCGAACGCACAGCTCATCGATCATGTCGGTCATCAGGTTTCTGCGACCGGAATCCTTCGCGCAAAAGGCGGCGTCAACGGTATCATGATTTCCAAAGTTGAAATGCCTGCCGGAGAAGACCAAAAGTAATTTTCTCCTGCATCAGGAAATGATTTTCTCGACCCCGTTCTGAAAGGACGGGGTTTTTTATTGCTGAACGTTTTGGGAACGAAAAATGTGCTCGGTAGTCCAGCCGTATCGTTTGATGGCACTATCGATATTGGGATGCGATGTCAGATATAACACGACAAATTTATAGTTATCGTCGAGCGGTATCTCAATTAATCGGAAATCAGAAATGTTGATGTCCGTCATCCCGGGGATGAGCGGCACCTGATTGACCGATGCGTTAATGGGAAGTACTTGAGGATGTGAAATGATGAGATTGACTTTTTGACTTACCAGATAACTGAGCGGGGCCAATCGCTGGTGACCCGGAATCGTTGAAACAACAACCCCATTGTGCGCGATCCAGGGATCGTTCAATCCTAACATATCAACCGCATGCATGCGTGAATAATATGGAATTGCTCCCGCCGCCGTTGTCGCGATGGTAATGGTCGTGTCGAAGTGGAATCGTTCTCCAAGTGTTTTTCCTATTCCCGTCCAGTTTTTATCTTCATCGTAAAGATGCCCCCGAAGATCATCCGTCGGTTCGATGCGATCCTCCGTGTTGAACGAAAATGTTTGTGCGTGATGAATTGTTCCCCAGAGGATCACGGCAATGCCGACGAAACGGATGCTCGGGTATGGTATGACGGTGAAGAGGAGCCAGACCACCGAAACAAATAACAGCGGGAGAACCGGAACGAGAAATCGGAATTCCATGAAATCACCGCCGACTTTGATGATGTACGCGATCCAAAGAAAAAGAATGGATAATAATATTCCGAACCGTACACGTGATTCCTTCAAAAAGCGGTTCCCGAAAAACAATCCCAGGAGAATAAATGGCCAAAGGGAATAGGAAATTAAAAAAACATAAAGGAAATTGAGCCCGCGTTCCACCGATGTTATCGACGAAGCTTTGACATAAAACGTATTGGGAAAGATATTGCCGTAATAAAAAATTTTCCAGACAAACCATCCCCCGATGATAATCACCAACGGCGCTGTCATCGCGATGCTTTGTTCAATTTTTTCGCGAAGCGGTCGATTACCCTTTCGGAGATGGAGAGCAACGGAGGCAAGGATGACGATACAAAAAATAGCCGAATCCAGCCGTGTCAGCAATGCCGCAGCAAGGACGAGAGAGACGGTGATGCATCCGGGAAACGATGTTCGTTCGGCGGAACAAAACCGGAGAGTCAGCAGGACGCCGAGAAGACACAGCATCGTTTGTAATTGAGTTTCCAGACCGCCGGTTGCATACGAACTGAATGTATAATTGGTGCCCAGCAGCAGTATGGTGAGTAAACTTAACGGGCGGGAACAGAACAAAAGAAATGCCGTCCGATAGGTAATAACGAGGGACGCGATGAAACAGATCATTCCTAACAATTGAGACCCCAAAACCGGATCGATGCCCGCTGCCATACCGGAACTGATGAGGATTGTCCAGAGAAAATTTGTATACCCCTCAACACGTTCGCCCGGATTCCAAACGAGACCATTGCCGTTCAGCAAATTGCGGGCGTACCGAAAAGAAATAAATGCATCATCTTGAATAAAACGATGATGCCATGCCAGAATAACCAACGCGGCAAATGTAACGATGGCACAGAGGAGAAAAAATCGTTCTATCGTAGAATCCAATTTTTGCCAAAGCACGGTCGATCGGGAAAATCCCGTTGACGGATGTTCGGTGTGAATCATCGATTCATTTTTAATTCGGTCTTTATCAGGCATTTTCGAAATAAGATTTCTCCGTGTTTATCTCAAATCATCTTCATGAGTTCTGAAATCGTATCAGGAATAGGATATGGTGTTAGCCCCGCTGCACAAGCAAAGTGTACTAAATAATTAACCGACTGTCAAGCAAAGACAGAATGTGTTGTCCAAATGAAGAAACTTTCTTTTTTATGAGACTTTTATTCTGTTTTGATAAATCCCGTATGTTATTTCTTGGAAATCTAACAGAATTTTGGTATCTTTTTCAACTATTTACTCCGTTCCCGGCTAATTTGGCATCATTCGTTAAATTTTATAATTCTTTCTCATGAAAATTTCCATGACAGCAGAACGAACATGAAAGCAGGAATCATCGCTGCCGGCGAAGGAAGCAGACTTCGTTCCGAAGGAATTGTGGTGCCGAAACCGCTCGTTCCCGTCGGCGGCATCCCTTTGATCGAGCGGCTGATCCGGACATTAGAGCATCATGGAATTTCTGAAATTGTTTGTATTGTCAATGAATATTCGCTCGAAGTCAAAAAATTTGTCGAGTCGAAAAAGTTTTCCGTTCCGGTGCGGTTTGTGGTGAAGACAACGCCAAGCTCGATGCACAGCCTGTTTGCACTCGCTCCGTATTTGAACGATGGTCCGTTTCTTCTTTCAACCGTCGATCCGATTTTCGATGAAAATGAATTCAGCGGCTTTCTGCAGTATGCGCGACTGCACACAGCGGCAGACGGAATTCTTGCCGTGACGCAATTTGTCGATGATGAAAATCCGCTGTACGTTCAGCTTGATACGGATCGGCGTATTCTGAATTTCTCAAAATCCGAACAATCGCCGTGGGTTACCGGCGGGCTCTACTTTTTTTCGCCGACGATCTTTCGTGATGTCGACATCGTGCTGAAGAAGAATATCGAGCGGTTGAGGAATTTTTTGAACTATCTTTTACAGACCGGCTATCGATTGGAAGGATATCCGTTTTCAAAAATTATCGATGTGGATCATCGCAGTGACATCCGCGTTGCAGAAGAACTTTTGAGGGCACGATAGAATATGGCGAACGGCAAAAACGATATCGCACCCATTCGTGCTTTCAAGAATATGCTCTGGCGTTTGCAGGAATATTCCATTTTCGTGTTCGAGAATATCCGTGCACTGCCTGCCGCCTGGCGTTACCGAAAAGATACGATGGAACAGATGTACCTGATCGGCGCGCAATCGTTCATCATCGCATTTCTCTCCGGCCTTTTTATGGGGATTATCATGGCGATCGAGACGGGGCATCGCCTGGAGACGTTCGGCGCGAAACTGCTCGTCGGCCGGACAACCTCGCTGGCGATGTTTCGCGAATTGGGTCCGGTGATTACCGGTCTCTTGATGGCGGCACGAACCGGTGCGAAGAATGCTTCCGAACTCGGTTCCATGCAAGTGAGCGAACAAATCGATGCGCTACGTGCTTTCGGAACGAATCCCATCGAAAAGCTCGCTGTTCCCCGTTTGGTTGCTTCCGTGATTATGTTTCTTCCGCTGACGCTTATCGCCGATCTTGTCGGGTTGATCGGTGCAATGTATGTTGCGGATATTTGGCTCAATGTCGATAAAGCATTTTTCTGGCAATCCGCAATCAATGATCTTAGCATGAAAGATTTGTTCGTCGGGTTCGGGAAACCGGTGGTGTTTTCATTCTTTATTTCGACGATCAGCTGTTACTACGGACTTGCAACGACGGGCGGAACGATCGGTGTTGGCCGCGCTGCCGTCAATGCGGTTGTTGTCGCATCGGTTGTGGTATTATTTAACGATTTTATCTTCACCAAAGTTGTCTGGACAATGATAAATTAATCGATGATCCGACTGGAACATATCAACGTGGAAATGGATGGCAGAAAAATCCTGGATGATGTATCGTTTCAGGTGAAGGATGGAGAAACGAAGGTTGTTCTCGGTCCCAGCGGCGCCGGAAAAAGTTCATTGTTGAAAATCATTCTTGGGCTTTGGCGTCCCGATTCCGGATTGGTATGGGTCAACGAAACGGAAATTACGCGGCTTACTGAACGGGAACAAATGCCGGTGCGCCGGAGAATGTCGATGATCTTTCAGGGGAATGCGTTGTTTGATTCGTTGACGGTTGCCGAGAATGTCGGTTTTTTTCTCGAAGAACATTCCGAGCTTTCGACGAAAGAAATCGATGGGAGGGTGATGGAGTGCCTCGATTTTGTGAATCTTCCGGACACGCAGAATCTTTTGCCCGAAGAAATCAGCGGCGGGATGAAAAAGCGCGTTGCAATTGCGCGGGCGATCGCCTTTCGTCCGGAAATGATTTTATATGATGAGCCGACGACGGGACTCGATCCGATTAACGCAAAAACGGTGACTGAGCTTATCATGAGATTGAAAAAAGAACGGCGTGTCACATCTGTCGTTGTGACGCATATTTTACGCGATGCATTTGCCGTCGGCGATTCACTGGCACTCATGAATGACGGAAAAATTGTTTTTGACGGATCCCCTGATAAGTTGCTGTCATGTGCCGATCCGTTTGTTCAGGCCTTTCTTTCAGAAATTCATGAAGAAGCAAGTTTAGTGTTCCATAAACATGAATAGGGGAAAATGAATACTACACAACTGCGGTGGTATAGTTTGCGGGTCGGCATTGTAATCATGATTGGTTTGGTCGTCTTTGTGTTCGTGATTGGTGTCGTTGGTACCGAGCAAAATATTTTTGCGTCAAAGTATACATTGAGGGTATTTATGCCCAACGTGCAAGGGTTGGTGAACGGCGCGATGGTGACGCTGGGCGGTCTGAAGATCGGCTATGTTACCGATATGAAGTTTAAAACCCGGGATGGCATCAACGGCGTTGAAGTGACCCTCGGCCTTCTGACCAAATATCAGCCGTCCATTACGACAAGCTCGACCGGTCAGATCAAAACGATCGGTCTCCTCGGTGATAAATACATCGACATCGGTATCGGTGCGGAGAATGAAACGCCGCTGGAAGCAAATTCATTCGTGCCGATTCGCGAGTCGTTCGATTTTGAATCCGCTGGTCCGCAATTGAAAAACGCCCTTGCCGATTTTACCGAATTGATGGGCAACGCCAAACGGATCACCGCTTCCATCGAAAAAGGTGAAGGATCTGCCGGAAAATTCATCAAGCAGCCGACGGTGGCAAACGAAATGGAAAAATTTCTTCATTCGCTCAACGGCGTCATGGCGGCAATGGAATCGAAACAGGGAACGCTGGGAAAATTCGTGTATGATGAATCGATGGCGAAAAATTTAAGCGATCTTTCCGTGAATTTGAAAACCGTTACCGATCAGATCCGGCAGGGAAAAGGTACGATGGGAAAATTAATCATGGACGATCAGCTCTACTCGAACCTGTCGTCGTTTTCCGGACGTGCCGATTCGATCATGGTAAAAGCGTCGAGTGATTCGAGCAATGTGTCCCGTTTGTTGAGTGATAAAAATGTCTACAATCAAATCATTTCATTGATGAACGACTTGAATTTGTTACTGATCGATTTGCGGGAACATCCGTCCAAATATGTTCATGTCTCCGTTTTTTGATCGATGAAGCCCCGGACAACCAACACCCTGTTTTTTGTTTTCGGCGTCGGTATTTTCAGTTACCTTGTTTATCGTTTCGGAATCCAGACAATTACCCGCAATATCGAGCAGGCGGGCTGGAGTTTGTTGTATGTGATCGGTATCTGGTTCATCATTTATCTCTGCAATACGGCCGCGTGGAAACTCGTTCTCGGGCCCGAAGGAAAAAAAATTACATTTCTGCAGTTGTTCATGGTAACCGTTTCCGGGTTTGTAATCAATTATATCACTCCGGTCATCGCTCTGGGCGGGGAACCGTATAAAGTCAATGCTCTTTCCGGTGCATTGGGGACACGGCAATCGTTTTCCGTTGTCGTCGTGTATCGCATGATTCATCTTCTCGGCCACATGCTTCTGTTGCTGACCGGAATTATCGCGGCGCTTGCCGTGCTTGGACTACCGCCGGTTGTCGATGCGGTTCTTATTCTCGCCGGCGTGCTCGTTCTTGCGGTCATCGGTATGACGCTTGGCGGATATCGGAAAGGAATTTTTCAACGACTGGTTGCCTTTGTTGCCCGGATACCGTTCCTGCGAAAAATTTCCGACTCCATGCAACGGTATGAACACAATTTGAAGGAAATGGACGAGGTTATCACGAATGTTTACCATCAAAACAGGAAGAAATTGTATGGTGCTGTCATCCTTGAATATGTCAGCCGCATCTTGATGGGCATCGAAGTCTATCTTATTCTCAGGGGCATCAATGTCGAGACAACTGTTGTCTCCGCTCTCTTTTTATATGTTTCGTATTCCATCATTATTAATCTTTTGTTTTTTATCCCGCTCAATCTCGGCGCGCGGGAGGGTGGTCTGGCTCTCGGTTTGAAAAGCCTTGCGTTGCCGCCGTTGCTCGGCGTCTACCTCGGCATCGTGATGCGTGTCCGCGAATTTTTCTGGATTCTTCTCGGTTTGTTGTTTATTTTACTGACGAACATGAAACAAAAATCTCTCTCGAAAGTACTGTAATCAGGTTGGATTTTTACTTTTGACTTTTTATTTTTGAATTGAACTCATGACCATACTTCCGCATCTTCTTTTGACGACCGTTGGTGTTCAGGTTCTTGGGCTTGAAGGAAAGGATATCGTTCTCGCATACACGTTCGGTTATGGCATCGACCTTGTCGATCATCCGATCAAGCTTCCGTTGTATCTGAAGAAGAACGGGAAGAAAAACGAAAAACATTATCACTGGCGGACGCCGTTTCAGGAACCGGTTGCACTGATGTGGATTATTCCGCTTTCGGTCTACCTGGGAACATACGTTCCCGCATTGTTTTTTATTTCACACTTTGCTCTCGATTATATGGTGAGTTATGAGAAGCGGCCGTTCTATCCGTTCAGCACCTATTCAACGGAAGGAATTCTGACCGGATATTCCGATACAATCAAAGAAATTTGGACATGTGCCACTTGCATTGTCCTGATTGCCGCCCTTACATTCTTACGGCATAAATTTATTTAGATGAGTAACAAATCAGACGGCATATTGAGCGGTCTCATCAGATTCGTCCATGAAACACTGGGACTTTCACCGAATCAAATTTCAACCGCCGGTTTTGTTGTCGGCATTGTTGGCGCCATTTTGGTCGCGGCAGGAATGCTTGTTTCCGGTCTGGTCGTTATGGCCGTTTCTCAAATTATCGACGGGCTCGACGGCGGCGTTGCGCGCATGTACAAATTGCAATCGGACAAAGGCCAGATGCTGGAAGTCATATTCGATCGTCTCAACGAGTTGGCAATGTTTCTTGCACTCGTGTATGCCGGGTATGTCACGCTCTTTATAGCAATTCTTGCATTCGTGGCGATTCTTCTTGTAACGATCATCGAGCCGATGTCGAAATTCGATCCCGGTTTTAAACGGTTTATGATTTATTTCGGATACCTTGCGACGGTATTGTTCCATGTGCAGGGTTTTCAACTTGCGATGCACGTCATTTTTCTTGCCAACCTTACCGGATTCGTGATCGGGACGGTGATGGTCGATTACCGGCTGCAGGCGAAAATCGATCGGCAGGCAATTATTCGGCGGGACAGTGAAATTGCTCAAGGCATTCCACAGCCGCCCGATGATCCACCATCATTTTTATCGAAACTCTTTTCATGAAATTACAATTTGCCGGCATAACCAGGAAAACAGAATTTTCACCCAATCATGTCGTGAATGATCTGCTGATCATCAATCAGACGGCGGAAGCGCTTCGTTCTCTTGGCGCCGATGTCACGATGTACGATGAAGGGCTGATTACTCCCGATTCAGTAAAAGAAAAACTCATATTCTCAATGGCGCAAGGTCCTCTCGGGTCGAAAACTCTCTCGAAGATCGAGGACCGCGGGGCGTTCATCATCAATTCACCGCGTGCTGTGATGAATTGTTACCGCATCAATATGGTCAAGCTCATTCCCGCCGCCGGTATTCCGTTTCCAAAAAGTGTCATCGTTGCGACCGATTCCGATGCGAATGTCAAGGAAGCTGGATTCACATCGAATAAAATCTGGATCAAGCGGGGGGACGTTCATGCCGTGCACAAAGAAGACGTGACGCTTGCCAATACCGATGATGAAGAATTGAATTTGCTGAAAGAATTTCATCAGCGTGACATTCATGAAGCGATTTTGCAGGAACATCTTGACGGCGACACGGTGAAATTTTATGCGGTGCGCGAGACCGACCTGTTCCATTGGTATTACCTGAACGGCGTGTATCATACAAAATTTGACGAGAAGAAATTACGGGATTTTGCCTCGGCATCTGCCGAAGTCATGAATCTTTTTGTCTACGGCGGCGATGCCATTATCGGCAGAGACGGCAGTGTCGCCATTATCGATATCAACGACTGGCCCAGCTTCGCGCCCGTACGCGAACAGGCAAGCAAGAATATTGCACAACTTATTTATAGAAAGGCTCAAGAACATGTTGGTTCATGAATCAGGACGACGAAAAGCATCAGTGAAAACGGCAATCCCCGGACCGAAATCGAAAGAGATTTTTGATTTCGAACAAAAATATATTTCCCCCGGAACGCAAACGATTGCAACACTCTCTCAATTAGTGATGGAAAAAGGCGACGGCTGTATCGTCGAAGATATCGACGGCAACCGCTATATCGATTTCTTTGCGGGTGTCGCCGTGGCAAGTCTCGGCTACAATCATCCGAAATATGTGAAGATGATGCAGGAACAGGTTGCAAAAATTCATGTCGGCAGTTTCACGACGAAAGTTCGTGCCGACCTGTCGAAACTTCTTGCCGATCATGCCGTCGGCGATCTCTATCGCACACAATATTACAGCGGCGGGGCCGAAGCGGTGGAAGCGGCACTTCGTCTTGCAAAATCCTACACGAAAAAAACGGAAGTGATGGGATTCTGGGGCGGGTTTCACGGCAAAACGCTCGGTGTTGTCGGATTGATCGGCGATACATTCAAGCATCATCTCGGACCTTTACCGCATGGAATTTACAATACGCCGTATGCGAATTGCCGCCGGTGTCCGTTACATCTTACCTATCCCGATTGCAAATGGGCGTGTGTGGATTTTATCCGTGAAAAAATTAAAGTGGAAACGACCGGCAATCTTGCGGCTCTTATTGTTGAACCGATTCAGGGAACGAACGGCAACGTTGTTCCACCGGACGGATATTTGCTTGAACTCAAGCGCGTTGCCGATGAGCATGGCGCTTTGCTGATTGTCGACGAAATGATCACCGGCTTCGGCCGCACCGGAAAATTGTTCGGATGTCAGCACGATAACGTTATTCCAGATATTATTACCATCGGGAAAAGTTTCGGCGGCGGTTACCCGATGACCGGCTTGATGTCGAACGATAAAATTATTTTCTCCAAACCGTTTGCCAATGCGAGCGGCAGTTCGTCGAGTTACGGCGGCAATCCTCTTGCATCTGCCGCGGCGTACGTGACGGTCAAAACGATCATCGAAGACGGTCTGGTGGAAAATTCTGCCCGGGTCGGCGCGTTCATGCTGAAAAAATTGACGGCACTGAAAGAGAAATTCCCGTTCATCGGCGAAGTACGCGGTCGCGGTTTGCTGATCGGCGTCGAACTGGTGAAGAACCGGCAAACGAACGAAAAGCTTGACAAAGAAACGTGCAAATTTATTTTTCATGAATGCCTGAAACGCGGTCTCATTACAATGGGTTATAACCCCGATATCCGCATCAACCCGCCGCTCATCATCGATGAAGCGACGGCGGAAGAAGGCATCAACATTCTCAGCGAGGTATTTACACTTGTCGCAGATCGAATCAACGTATAAATCGATCGACGTCGAAGAGACGATCGATATTTATTTTTACCGCCCGATCGGTTACGTCATCGCGAAATTGTGCCGCGCACTCGGTATCACGCCGAATGTTGTCACAGTTGTCAGCATTTTTATCGGTGTGACCGGCGGTCATCTTCTCTATTACCGGGACGTGACAATCAATATCTGGGGCATTGTTCTCTGGGTCATTGCCGATACACTCGACAGCGTGGACGGCCAGTTGGCGCGCATGACGAATCATAAATCGAAGATCGGCAGAATTCTCGACGGTCTCGGCGGCAACATCATGTTTATGAGTATTTATCTTCACCTGTTTGCGCGTATGGTGGTTACCTATGACATCGGGTGGCCCTGGCTGCTGTTGTTCGTGCTTGCCGGCGGGGCGAGCCATTCGATTCAAAGTTCGCTGGCAGATTACTACCGCAACGCGTATCTCAAATTCGTGGTCGATCCGGCAAAATCGGAACTCGAAGGTGCCGATGACGTCCGCCGTGAATACGAAGCAACGCAGTTCTCCCGCAATCCGTTGAAGAAAATTCTTCTGCGTACCTATTTGAATTATACTGTCCAGCAGGAATCGCTTTCAAAAAATTTCCAGCGGTTGCGGAAACTGGTCGCATCGGAATTCGGTCAGAATGTGCCTTCATGGTTTCGCGATGAATACCGTGCATTCAATAAACCGCTCATGAAATATTATGCGATTCTTACGACCAATACCCGCATGATCGTCATGTCGGTAGCCGTCCTCATCAATTTCGTGCCGCTCTATTTTGCCACTGAAATTATCGTCATCAATGCGATCATGATCGCGGTGACGATGTATCAGGAAAAAATAAGCGCACAATTGCTTGCGACGATCGAACATCGAACGGTGAACGCATAATGCTGAGCGGCGCAATTATCGGTTTCGGCAATATCGCAATCCGTGGTCACGTTCCGGCCTATGTACACGATTCGATCCGTCAGGAAGCACGCATCACGGCGGTAATGGATGTTGTGGAACAGAACCGCCCCCGCGTTGCCGAACATCTTCCGGACTGTGCATTTTATTCCGATCTTGGGACGATGCTGTCGCGCGAGAAAATCGATTTCGTCGATATTTGCACACCGCCGCATACGCATGCAGAATATATCCGATCGTGTATGGCAAAAGGAATTCATGTGCTCTGTGAAAAACCGCTCGCGGAAAAATTCGAGACAAGCGTCGGGATTGCCAATGAAGTCCGAAAATCGAATATTGTTTTTGTCCCGTGCCATCAATATAAATATTCGCCGCTCTGGAAAACGATTCACGACATGATCTTGTCGGGAACATTGGGTGAAATCACGCTCGTACAGTTCAACGTCTACCGCATGCATGCCGATACCGGAACGGCCGGCTGGAAACCGGAGTGGCGTACCAGTAAACTTCACAGCGGCGGCGGCATTCTTGTCGATACCGGTGCGCATTATTTTTATCTCGCACAATATTTCCTCGGTATGCCGAAGAAAGTTTCTGCGATCCTCCGGACGCTCAAGCATCATGATTACGGCGTGGAAGATACGGCAGCCGTGACGCTCGAATATCCGGGCACGCTGGTGGAAATCAACCTGACGTGGGCTGCGAGTAACCGAGCTAATAGTGTTTACATTGCCGGAACAAAGGGAAGTCTATCGTACGACGGTGTGCGGCTTTTGCACACCTCACCGGACGGTGTAACGGAAATCCCGATGCCGGATGTTTCCGATAAAAATCAGTATGTTCTCTGGTACGCGAATCTCTTTCAGGAATTTATCCGCCGTGTCCAAAAGAAAAATCATTCGACCGATTTACTCGATGAAGCAGTGAATGTCATGAAACTTCTCGATGTGAGCTATCGTTCATCGGAACAGCACGCTATGGTGACTGTCGCATGAAAGCGGTCCTTTTTGATTTCGGCGGAACCATCGATACGGATGGCATTCATTGGAGCGAGAAGTTCTGGGAATATTACGAACAGTTCGGTGTCGAAGTCGACAAGAAACAATTTGAAGATGCATTCGTTCAATCGGAACGGATGATTTTGCAATATGCCGATCTTCCGAAATTGACGTTTTACCAGACACTGCACAAACAATTTGTCCTGCAGTTTATCGTTTTGAAGTTGGAAGACGAAAGCGATCTGCTGAAACAGATGGTCGATGCATGTTACCAGGATGTTGTGCGCGTGATCGAGAAGGCGAGAAAAGTTTTCGATGCGCTTCAACCGAAGTATGTGATGGGCGTTGTTTCAAATTTTTACGGCAACCTGGAAGTCGTTTGTAAAGAGTTCAAGCTCGACGGCTATTTCAAAACAATGATCGATTCTGTTGTTGTCGGTTTGCGGAAACCCGACCCGGCAATCTGGAATTTAGCGATCGGCCGGCTCGATGTATCACCGAAAAATACAGTGGTCGTCGGCGATTCGTACGACCGCGATATCATACCGGCCAAAAAACTCGGCTGTTCCACCATCTGGCTGAAAGGAAAAAGCTGGACGTCGACCGGTTCAACGGAAGCGGCAGATCATACCGTGGGACGGCTGGAAGAGATAAAGAAAATTTTGTTGTAATCCAACGGCGACATGATTCGCTCGTCGATAAAAAAGTTTGTTATCAAATACGAAAGGAAAGCACAATGAAATCAGGGCAATCAGCAGTCAAAATTCAAAAACCGAAAGGCAAGCTCGGCGTTCTTGTCGTCGGATTGAACGGCGCCGTTTCCACCACGTTTCTCACCGGCGTGATGGCGGTGCGAAAAGATCTCGCGCAGCCGATCGGTTCGCTCACGCAAATGGGGACCATCCGGCTCGGCAAGCGGACCGATAACCGTTCCCCGCTCATCAAGAAATTTATTCCGCTCGCCGACCTCGACGATCTGGTGTTCGGCGGTTGGGATATCCGCAATGAGAATTGTTATGATTCCGCGATGTATGCCGGCGTTTTAACGAAAGATCATCTCGATGCGCTCAAAAAAGAATTGCAAGCGCTTCGCCCGATGAAAGCGGTCTTCGACCAATTTTATGTGAAGCGCCTCAAAGGTACGCATGTTAAAAAAGGGAAGAATAAATTTGAGTTGATGGAACAGCTTCGCGACGATATCCGGGAGTTCAAGAAAACGAACAAACTCGACCGCTGTGTGGTGATCTGGTGCGGCAGTACGGAAGTCTTCATCAGTCCGAGCGACGTCCACAAGAATGCGAAAAAATTTGAAGAAGGCATGAAAAAGAATCATGCCGATATCGCACCGAGCATGCTTTATGCGTACGCTGCGTTGAAAGAAGGAGTTCCGTTTGCCAACGGCGCGCCGAATCTTACCGTCGATATTCCGGTGATGATGGAGCTTGCCAAGGAAATGAACCTCCCGATTTGCGGGAAAGATTTCAAAACGGGACAGACATTATTGAAAACCGTCCTCGCTCCGATGCTGAAAGCTCGTCTCATCGGATTGAACGGCTGGTTCTCGTCGAATATTCTCGGCAACCGCGACGGCGAAGTGCTCGACGATCCCGATTCATTCAAGACGAAAGAAGAGAGCAAGCTTTCCGTGCTCGATGGAATTCTCCAGCCGGATCTCTATCCGCAGTTGTACAAGGAATATTACCACAAAGTCCGCATCAATTATTACCCGCCGCGCGGCGATAATAAAGAATCGTGGGACAATATCGATATTTTCGGATGGATGGGATATCCGATGCAGGTGAAAGTGAATTTCCTCTGCCGTGATTCGATTCTTGCCGCACCGATCGTGCTCGATCTCGTGCTCTTCGTCGATCTTGCACAGCGTGCCGGTATGAAAGGCATCCAGGAGTGGCTGTCGTTTTATTTCAAAAGTCCGATGGCGGCTCCCGGCCTCAATCCCGAACATGATCTGTTCATTCAATTGATGAAATTGAAAAACACACTCCGCCATTTGAAAGGCGAGGATCTGATCACGCATCTCGGTCTGGAATACTACGATTGAAAAACAAACGCCCCGAAAGGGGCGTTGTTGTTTATAGGTATTTCTTTTATCCTTAAAAATTTATTCCGAACGTAAAGAGCAGGCACGTTGTGGATTGTGACCCCGTTCCGGTTTTTTGGGTACTCCCGGCAATGATCGTGTATGTATACTCGGGGTTTGCCTGGCAGAGTCGTACTCCGAGATTGAATTGGTCCGAAAGAATTACTCCACCTCCGAGCCCGAATGCAAACGCACTGGCTCCCGTTGCCGTTTCCGATCCCGAGCCACCGGGCCCGCTGAGTGTAATATCCGGCGCCTTTCCGAACATGATGCCGATTTGTCCGTATCCGTAAACTTGCGCTTGCGGAGAAGTTCTGCCGGAAACTCTCACACCTGTCATCAACCAGAAGGATTCCCAATCTCCGAGATAGGTGATCAAATCAGTCGGAACGCCCAAACTTGATTTATCGACTGAATTTATCGTAAATGTCGCGCTTGAATACCAGCCCACCGTTTGCTTGCCGACCGTAACGTCTACCCCCATCCCGAATTCTGTCGTCGCGGCGCCGCCCTGCGCGTCGGAGCTGGCAAACTCTCCGATAGGAATATTGAGGCCTGCAAAAATTCCCAGCGTGATATTTCGTGCGGGACGTTGTCCCGGGGAAAGGGAATCCGTTTGTATGCGTGTTTGCTTAGCCGATCTCGAGGACACAGTAGTGATAGCGGTATCCTTTTCAATGCGATCGACTTCATTTATTTTAAATGTGAAAAAACTGCTGTCTGCAGTTCGGATCATTACCGTGCTGTCGGGAATAAGTTTAACGATAGAACATTTGATGATGCTTCCGTTTTTCAGAAAGAGAGCATTGAAAGGACGTGCGTGAGATGCTAAAATATTTTCCTCGACCGAATCGATATTCTTCATCGGTGTCACGAACAGACTGCTGTCGGAGGTTTGTATCTCCATCATGCTGTCGGGAATGCAATCGGTGATGATGCCGATCAGCACTTTTCCATTTTTCAGATGAATGTTGTTTTTCGGTTGCCAAATGGTTGGCAGTTTCACGCTTTTACCTTCGCTTGCGAGAATCGAAGAGAGGAGTACCAATTTTGCATTCACATCCATATTGCTGATATCGTATGATTTTGTGTTGCCCGGCGTTGCAAGTTCTCCGATGACACAACCGGCAACCGCGCCGCCGCCGCCGATAAGCCAGCGATAATTGTTATCGGTGGGCTGTACTGCTGACCAATATGGATTGTAGTTCGAATTATTTTGATTATCGATGATATTCCCGGCGAAGAAACCCACGGCTCCACCAACGACCGTTCCAATAATCATATTTCTCAGCGTATTGGAATTTCCTTCAGAATATTCCAGTTTCGTAATGCGCGTGACGGGGATGGTATACAGCGTTCCTTTTTTCGAAACGAGCAAGGAATCGTCCCGGAGCTTGAGCAACGTCATGTCGCTTCCCTTCGTCGAGCGGTTGAAGGTCAGTACCCAGTCGTTGCGTTGTGCGTACGATTCGGTGACGAGCAATATGAGGAAACATGCAACTGCGGTGCGTGTCATTTTTGTTTCCTTTCAAATTTTGAAAACAGCAATGTTGATTATGAAAACCGAAATGAAAGAACGCCGTCAGACGGAATGATTGTCCCGAAGATCCGATTGATTAACTTTGCCTAAAATAATAAATTTTTTCAGCAACCGCAAGAATTTAACGAAGGGTTGAAGAAATAAATACGTAACTCGGGCTGGAATACTGCGATTGAGGATGGGGAACCGAGCGGTTGTGTGAGGAGGTTTTATCTTTCGTGCAAAATTATTTCTGGAATTTTAGGATGCGAAATGCGCCGCACAGCCATACTTGATTATATCAGAATTTAGTATTAATTTGTGTAAACGAATATTAGGAGTTTGCCATGCCAATCATTAAGTCCATATCGAGCTTGCGTAACCGTACTCGTGAAATTGCTGCAATCTGCCACGATCAAAACGAACCTGTCTACCTTACCACAAACGGTGAAGGTGATCTTGTTGTTATGAGTATCGACCATTATGAGCGGTTAAAAGCTCGGGTTGACCTGTTTGAAAAACTCGGTGTTGCACAAGCTCAGTCGGCAGCAGGGAAAAAAGGCATCACTCATAAACAGATGATCGCCAAATTGCGGCGACGAGTCCGCCATGGACGAACCCGCTAAGTATACGCTCAAATATCTTCCTGCTGCACAGGAAGATCTTATATCAATCCTTGATTATATTGCACAGGATAGTCCCCGCCGTGCATTGGCGTTCGTTGACAAGCTTGATGCCCAGATCGGCAGACTTGAGCAGCACCCGCTCTTAGGACGTATACCGCGTCACCCGAAACTTCGCGAGTTTGGTTATCGGGTTCTGATTGTTGACTCGTATCTTGTGTTCTACATTATCCGTGGAGGTCAGATAGAAATCCATCGTGTTGTCCATGGTTCCCGCGATCTCGATCACCTCATTTAATTTGTCAAACGTGCGGCAAAAACCCTATCACTTCTTCTTAGTGTAATAGCAGTCGATGCTTCTCTTGCCAATCTCGATTAGATAAAGCTGCATTTCCTCGTCTGGATTCTCGCCGACCTCGATGACCGCTCTGTTTCTCGTCGGATCGCCAGTCCATGATCTTGCGAGTCTGTACGGCTCCGCGACATCAATAGGTATTGCCATGCGTAGCTTGCGCCTTCGTTTTTCAAAACCAAAAATATAGTCACCAGCCCCACGGTGAATAACTTTAGTTGAATAGGCTCCGAAATATGGCTGAACTTCTTGCCCTTGAAAGGACATGTCGTTGTAGTGCTTCGACCTTGCGTATTCTCTCGTTGCTTGCATTAACCGAGCAAGAAAAGCTCTCTGGGATTTGTTTGGAGAGACCGCGTCCATCGGAAGTTGATCTTTGTTAATCATAAATCTGATTTATGTGATAGATTGATAGAGTAAAATTACTTGTTGGCATTCGTTTTTCAAGAGAGAAACGGATTCGTGTATTCCTTAATTTGAAGTAGAAGGATTGAACTATAATAATTCATATCAAATAGATGTAACGTTATTTTGCTTGTTAGCCGCCGTTTGCATTGATGACATTGTTAATTCTTCCCCTGAGTGCAATGAGTGCTTCTTCCAACAGGTTAGGATATTCATTTATGAATTTCGGTTTCCGCTTGTTAGCAGGAGGGTGAAGAGTTTTGATTAACATGTGTTCGACGTAATTGAGTTGGTCGTCAGTTAATGTGTGTTCAGCTAACCAAATTATGTCCGTTGTTCCGGCCTTACGTAGCGATCGTTTGATTTCTTTAGTATACTTACCTTTTGATTTGGCGTTGAGTGTCCGAAAAATAGATTCTGGATCGTGAACTGTTGCCCAAAGTGCAACGTGCTCATCGAGAAGTTCCTCGTTGAGTCGAGCGCTGATAGATGCAGTCTTTCTGCTTTGAGATTGACCGATGTAAAGAACACAGTTGTCCCAATCTGTGTGTCGGTTGATCCATGCGTACCAACCTGGCAATTCAGGAATCTCCCTCAATAACTCCAGATAGATTGACTGAAAAGGACTGAAAATATGAGGATCGTGATTCTTGTAAGGAATTATCGGAAAACCTCGAATGTAATCGAGCAAATTGTCTAGTTTTATGTAATCAGATTTCATAATTTACAAACCTTAAGGCAAATGGTGGCTAACTCTTTAATACCGAATTCAGCGTAATGATAAAATATTATTTTCTTGTACGTGTACATTAAATAGTTTCATGGAAATAAACTTCAGAAAGAACATTTTCATATCGAAGGAAATCTTGAATTGGAAACCATTCCGCAATTTACCGCTCCCGCTGATTTGTCCATTGTACGAAAATCTCCGGTACAAGTCAAGATGCAGGAAAAGGTGGCGTCCAAATTTCATTTCATGGATTTCTTTCCCATCGATTTCATCATCCTGCGAAGGTAAATTTGGAAACCACCTGACGGGAAAAACGTGCGACTCATCCCGAAAATCATCGTCACCCTGAGCGTAGTCTCCCGAAGGGATGCTTTCGGCAGAAGTGTGTCCCGAGCATGCTTGGATGGCAGGATTGCTTGGAACATGGTTCGACTACGCTCACCATGACGGGGGGATGACTTGGCAAGTATCTGAAATTTTTCATATCTTTGTTGAACCTCAAAACATCAATGCCGAAACGTACAGACCTCCATTCTATTTTGATCATCGGCGCCGGACCAATCGTCATCGGGCAGGCGTGCGAGTTCGATTATTCGGGAACACAGGCGTGTAAAGTCCTCAAGGAAGAGGGCTACCGCGTCATTCTCGTCAACAGCAATCCCGCGACCATCATGACCGATCCGGAGTTTGCCGACCGCACATATATCGAGCCGATCACTCCCTATTTTGTCGAAAAAATCATCGAACGCGAGCGCCCGGATGCAATTTTGCCGACGATGGGCGGACAAACCGCTCTCAACACTGCCGTCGCTCTTGCCGAGAACGGCGTGCTCGAAAAATATCACGTCGAACTGATCGGCGCAAAATTAGAAGCAATTAAGAAAGCGGAAAACCGCGAGCTGTTCCAAAAAACCATGACCGAAATCGGGCTGGCGACGGCGAAGGGAAGTTTCGTCCGCACGGTCGATGAGGCAATGGCATTCGCGGAGAAAACCGGATTCCCGATTATCATCCGCCCGTCGTTCACACTTGGCGGCACCGGCGGCGGAACCGCGTACAACATCGAGGAATTCAGACCGAAGATCGAGCACGCGCTTACCGCAAGCCCGATCCACGAAACGCTTGTCGAAGAATCGGTGATCGGCTGGAAAGAATTCGAGTTGGAAGTGATGCGCGATCTGAAGGATAACGTCGTCATCATTTGTTCTATAGAAAATTTCGATCCGATGGGCGTGCATACCGGCGATTCGATCACCGTTGCACCGGCTCAAACGCTTACCGACAAAGAATATCAGTTCTTGCGCGACGCCGCGATAAAAATCATCCGCGCCATCGGCGTCGAGACCGGCGGATCGAATATTCAATTCGCCGTTAATCCGGAAAACGGAAAAATGCTCGTCATCGAAATGAATCCGCGTGTGTCGCGTTCATCAGCATTGGCATCGAAGGCAACCGGTTTCCCGATTGCGAAGATTGCGGCAAAATTATCGGTCGGTTACACGCTCGATGAAATTCCGAACGACATCACAAAGAAAACTCCTGCATCCTTCGAGCCGACAATCGATTACACGGTGGTGAAAATCCCGCGGTGGGATTTTGAGAAATTCAAAGGCGCCGACGACACGCTCGGCGTGCAGATGAAATCGGTCGGCGAGGCGATGGCGTTCGGCAGAACATTCAAAGAAGCTTTGCAGAAATCTTTGCGGTCGTTGGAGATCGGAAGATACGGTTTAGGTGCCGACGGCAAAGATATTGTCGATATCGATTTGCTGAATGATGAAGAAAAAGCTGTTTGGTGCGATCGGGTGAGGTTCAAACTTCACATTCCAAAAGCCGACAATATTTTTTATTTGCGATACGCGCTTCAACTGGGAATTTCTGTCGATGAATTATATTCCATCACGAAAATCGATCGATGGTTTTTGCACAACATAAAACAAATTGTTGATTTCGAAAAATAATTAAAGACCATTCCTTCAGGAAAGGCAACGTTTGAATTATTGTTGAAGGCCAAGCAGTTCGGTTTTTCCGACCGACAGCTTGCGCACATCTGGAAAACGGACGAGATTGCAATTCGCAGGTTGCGCGAGAAGTTGAATGTGAAGCCGGTCTTTAAAACGGTTGACACATGCGCGGCGGAGTTTGAAGCGGAAACGCCGTACCATTATTCGACGTACGAAACGGAAACGGAAGTCAAAAAATCGAATCGAAAGAAAGTCGTGATCCTCGGCGGCGGACCGAACCGCATCGGGCAGGGAATTGAATTCGATTATTGCTGTGTCCATGGCGTCTTCGCTCTTGAAGAAGAAGGATACGAGACGATCATGATCAACTGCAATCCCGAAACCGTTTCCACCGATTACGATCAGGCCGACAAATTATATTTTGAGCCGCTTACGCTGGAAAATGTACTCGATATTTGTGAGGTCGAACAACCGGAAGGTGTCATCGTCAGCTTCGGCGGGCAAACGCCGCTGAAACTTTCCAAATCGCTCGAAGCAAACGGAATAAAAATCCTCGGTACGTCTCCCGAAGGCATCGATATTGCAGAAGACCGGAAACGTTTCGGTGAGTTATTGACGAAACTGCAGATTCCTCATCCTGACGACGGGACGGCAACATCGGTGAAAGAAGCAATTTTGGTTGCGGCGACGATCGGCTATCCCGTGCTTGTGCGGCCGTCGTATGTTCTCGGCGGCAGGGGAATGGAAATCGTTTACAATCCGGAAACGCTCGAACAATATATGAAAGCGGCGGTGAATGTTTCACCCGATCATCCGATCCTTATCGATAAATTTTTAGAAGATGCAAAAGAGTTCGATGTGGATGCCGTATGCGACGGAACCGATGTGATGATCGGCGGCGTTCTCCAGCATATCGAAGAAGCCGGCATTCATTCAGGCGACAGCGCATGCGTGATGATGCCATCGGTGGAAAGTGTGCAGGTATTCGAGCAATTGAAAGATTTTACGCGCAAGCTTGCGCGGGCATTGAATGTCCGCGGTCTTGTGAACGTGCAGTGTGCGGAAAAGAACGGCATCGTGTATGTGCTGGAAGTGAACCCGCGTGCATCGCGTACCGTTCCGTTCGTGAGTAAAGCGATGGGATTTCCGCTGGCAAAAATCGCCGCCAAAGTTATGGTAGGGAAAACGCTGAAAGAACTCGGTTACCCGCTAAATGCACCGCCGAAACATATTGCGGTCAAGGAGCCGGTATTTCCGTTCGGAAAATTTCCACAGGCAAAAGTCTATCTCGGTCCGGAAATGCGTTCAACCGGTGAAGTGATGTCGATCTCCGATAATTTCGGCGACGCGATGGCGAAGGCATTCATCGGCGCGGGCAGTAATCTCCCGACATCCGGCGGCGTCTTTATCAGTGTGAATAATAACGATAAAAATTACCGGCTGGTGGAAGTTGCCAAAGGATTTGAGCGGTTGGGATTCCGGTTATATGCGACCGGCGGTACAGCGTCGTTTCTTACCGCACATAACGTTGCCAATACGCTTTTATTTAAAGTAAATGAAGGACGGCCGAATGTTGTGGACTTTATAAAAAATGGCGATATTCATTGTGTAATCAATACGCCGCTGGGAGAACTTTCACGGTATGACGAAGTCTCCATCGGCAGTGCGGCGCTGGAAGCAAAACTCCCGATCATCACAACGATCTCGGCTGCTGCCGCGGCGGTAAAAGGAATTCAATGGATACGTGAAAAGAAATCAGGAGTAAAAAGTTTACAGGAATATCATATGTAATCTTGGCGATTCAATCACTTATAGAGAGGAGAATATGGTATGAAGCTATTTTCGATTGTTGTTGTTGTGATAGTAATGACCGGCAGTGTATGTGCACAAGTTCCGTCTGTCGGTTTGCCGATCAGTTTGGATCTTGGTGTGCTCGGAGGTGTTTCTGTGCCGATGGGGAATCTCAGCGACTTTACGAATAACGGATGGAATGCCGGAGCCAAAGCGCGGATTTCCGGATTGATTCCGATCGATATCGTTGCATTCGGTATCTACAATCGTCTTCCCGATAAAGCCGACAGTTATTCATCAACGGCATGGATGTTCGGTGCAGGTCTCGAGCTTCCGCTTCCTTCATTGATTGTTAAACCGTATCTTGGTGTGGATGGATTTATTTCAACATTATCGAATACCGGTCCATCGGCAAATTCGCTCAGTCGCGAAGGCGTAGGACTTGGCGGCGGCGTTCGAGCATCGCTTCCGATTCTCGGCAGTGTCGATGTCGGGATAAAATATCAGATCCTGAATCAGTTAGGGCAGGATGCCAACGAGCAAACACTGTCTCAGGTTGCCGTGAATGTCGCATTGATGTTCGGCGTTTTGTAACAATCGTTTATCGTTCTGGAAACAGTAGGGCTATCAAACGATAGCCCTATATTTTTTTTGATTAATTTCATGGCGCGTACTCTTACCGGAAAAAAAATATCACAGGCCGTCAAAAGGATCGAGAAGAAACAACATTCGATCGTGATCCGCGGCGCCCGCGTTCATAATCTGAAGAATATTTCTTTAGAATTGCCGCGTAACAAGCTGATCGTAATTACGGGGGTGAGCGGTTCCGGGAAATCGAGTCTCGCATTCAATACGATTTATGCCGAAGGACAGCGCCGCTTTGTGGAAAGTCTTTCTTCCTACGCACGTCAATTTTTAGAACGCATGGACAAGCCGGATGTCGATTTGATACAGGGAATCAGTCCGGCGATTGCGATCGAGCAAAAAACCATGGCGCGAAATCCCCGCTCGACGGTCGGAACGACGACCGAGATTTACGATTATCTCCGTTTGCTGTTTGCGCGCATCGGGAAAACAAATTGTTATCAATGCGGTCGGCTGGTGCAGAGGGATTCCGTTCGAACGGTTTTGGAAACATTGAAATCGGAAAACCAGGAATTAAAATTACACATCGCTTTTCCCTTTCCGCATCATAAAGACGCCACGCACAAACAGGAACTGGAAAATCTCAAGAAACAAGGATTTTTCCGTTTGCTGTATAAAAATGAAATTATCGATCTCAACGAATCATCTCTTCCTCCGAAGGCAAAAAAAGAACATGTGCTGGTGCTGGTAGACCGGCTGATCTACAGGCCGAACGAAGAAAATGTTCGTCTCGCCGATTCCATCGAAACCGCGTTTACGGCGGGTGACGGTTATGCTGTGATTATATTGCTTGACTCGGGAAAAGAATTGCGTTTTAACCAGCATTTCGAATGTTCGAATTGTGGAATCCGGTATGAAGAACCGGACCCGCGATTATTTTCGTTCAATAATCCGTTCGGCGCGTGCCCGAAGTGCCAGGGTTTCGGCAGGGCGGTCGGTATCGATATGGATCTCGTCGTTCCGTACAAGGGAAAATCGATTCGTGAAGGAGCGATACAACCCTGGACGACGCCGAAGTGGCATAACAATCTTCGCAATTTGCTTCGCGTTGCTCAGGAAACCGATTTGCGTGTCGATGTCCCGTTTAAAGAACTGACCGAAGAGGAATTGGATATCGTCATGAACGGTCACGGCGATTATGACGGCATCAACGGTTTCTTCCGCGCGGTCGAACGAAAAACATATAAGATTTATTACAGAATTTTATTGAGCCGGTATCGCGGATATACGATGTGCGGGGAGTGTAACGGCGCCCGTCTTCGGCGGGAAGCGCTTGCGATCACGGTCGGAGGCAAAACGATTTTCGATATTGTCCGGATGACACTGACCGAGGCGTATGAGTTTTTCACCAAGCTGGAATTGTCGGTCTTTGAAAAAGAGATCGGTCGCCGTATTCTCGAAGAATTGTGCAAGCGGTTGAAATATCTGCATGATGTCGGCATCGGGTATCTCACGCTCGACCGTTTATCGAACACGCTGTCAGGCGGCGAATCTCAACGAATTAATCTCGCCACGGCGCTCGGTTCTTCACTGGTCGGTTCGTTGTATGTACTCGACGAGCCAAGCATCGGTCTTCATCCGCGGGATAATGCCAGGTTGATTTCCGTACTCCGCGCGCTGCGTGACATCGGCAACACGGTGATCGTTGTCGAACATGATGCCGATATGATGCACGCCGCCGATGTCATTGTCGATATGGGACCGCGCGCCGGTGAATTCGGCGGCGAAGTTGTCGCTCAGGGAAATTTGCCGGATCTTATTGGCAATGATCGATCCTTGACGGGGCAATATCTTTCCGGTAAAAAATTAATTGCTGTTCCGAAGATTCGAAGAAAAGGTTCCGGTAAATCGCTCTTTGTGTACGGCGCTTCGGAACATAATTTGAAAGGAATCGATGTCGAAATCCCGCTTGGAAAGTTTGTTGCCATCACGGGGGTCAGCGGTTCCGGAAAGAGCACGCTGGTTCACGAAATTCTTTACGCAGCCTTGAAAAAAATGAAGGGTGAATATACCGACCCGGTGGGACAGCACAAATCGATCGAAGGAGCGGAACATATCGATGATGTCGAACTGGTCGATCAAACGCCGATCGGCCGCACGCCGCGATCGAATCCGATCACGTATATTAAAGCATTCGATATTATCCGCGATATTTTTTCAGAAACACCGGCGGCAAAAATTCACGGCTATTCCGCGGGACATTTTTCATTTAATATCCCCGGCGGACGGTGTGAAGCATGCGAGGGAAGCGGTATCCAGACCGTTGAAATGCAATTCCTTGCCGATCTGGAATTGACATGCGAAGTGTGCAACGGGAAACGATTCAAAAAAGAAATATTGAATGTCGAATACCGCGGTAAAACCATCGATCAGATTCTTGAAATGACGGTCAATGAAGCGATTGAATTTTTCGCCGGACATGCTTCGGGAAAGCGAGCTGCAAAACGATTGCAAATTCTTACCGATGTCGGTATGGGATACGTCCGTCTCGGGCAATCGGCAACAACGCTTTCCGGCGGGGAAGCACAGCGAATTAAACTTGCATCACATCTTGCGAATCGGGACGACGGAAGGCATTGTCTTTTCATTTTCGATGAGCCGACAACGGGACTTCATTTCGATGATATTGCGACGCTGCTGAAAACGTTCAACGCGCTGATCGAGGCGGGACATTCTATTTTGATCATCGAACACAACATGGATGTTATCAAATCTGCCGATTGGATTATCGATCTTGGACCGGAAGCGGGAGTGCAAGGCGGAAATATTATTGCGGTGGGAACGCCGGAAGAAATTATGAAGGTGGATGGATCGTATACCGGACAATGTTTGAAAAATTACCTTGCCTGAATAACCTTCTTTCGTACGTATTTACCACGCAGTGCCAAAAGACAGGCTGATAAAAAATCCGCCGAATTGTGTTTTACTCGGAACGTACGAAAGACTTTGCAATCCGCCCGGGTAGGGTATATAATAGTAGCGAATATTCATGCCGAGAACATTGGTTCGTTCCGATCCGAAATATGCACCGAAACCGATATATCCGCCGGCAGTATATTTTGCCTGACCGTTTCCTAACGCGCTGAAGTATTCTTGGTTATACGGAAAGACATAAATCATTGTCGGTCCTGCTGCCGCCGTAACGTATGGCCGAAAGTTATCGAGGATGTCATCGGCAAACAGCCGCTGTTCGATTCCTACGAAAACCGGCAGAACGAGAAAGCGATTCACCTCTCCGGGCGTATATGTCTGGCCGGTATACGGATCGATATAGTTTTTTTCATTGTCGTCACTCGCTTCGCAAATAGAAAAATCGATGAAGCCGGCAAAATCATCGGAGTACTCATGCCGGTAAAACGTTCCCATCCCGAACCCTCCCGTTGAAACGAGAAGATTCACACCCCACGAATTTTTCATCGTGTTGATGACAGTCTGACCTTGTGGCGCCTGTATCGTTCCGAAAACGATCGTGCTGTCGTGAGATTGTTTGGAAAGGTCTTGTGCCGATGTCAACGATGCGATCGAACAAAGAACTATTACGGCAAAAATTTTTCCATATAATCTTTTTCTCTTCATATCGTAATATATCTCTGATTTTTCCGAAAGTCAAAAGATCTTTTCTGTTTGACACTTTTGGTATTGTTCGGTTTCATGAAGCCGGAAAATGATTAAAATGCCTGGAATATTCCGAATTTTAAGTACCGTGTCTCCGGCATGGATGGCAGAACGGGATGGTCGGGAGCGGCGCCGTGCCATTCCAGCATATTGATACTCCGTCCTGCGGATTGCGCCGCCGTGGTAATGATGTTGAGAAATGTTTCCTCAAAAATGTGATGGGAACAGGAAGCGGTTGCCAGGATGCCTCCGGCGTTCAGCAGTTGAAATGCATATTGATGAATTTCTTTATACCCGCGCTGCGCTCCGGCAACAGATTTTTTATTCTTGGCGAACGATGGCGGGTCCAGAATAATGAGATCGAAATGTTGATGGTCGTCGACGGCCTGTTTGAGATAATCGAATGCATCGTGTGTGGCGAACCGGACGTTGGCGCTCAAATCGTTGCTCGCTGCGTTTGCGGAAGCGCGCACAACAGCCGTTTCCGAACTATCGATTCCGGTGACCCGTGTTGCATCGGCAAACCCGGCGTTCAATGCGAACCCGCCGTCGTTGCAGAAGCAATCGAGCACGGTGCCGTTCTTCGCATACCGGCGGATTGTTCTGTGATTTTCGCGCTGGTCGAGAAAATATCCCGTTTTCTGTCCTTCCATCAAGTCGATGGAATATTTGATGCCGAATTCCGTGATCGTTACCGGCTCGACTGAACCGCGGACGATTCCTTTTTTTATTTCTAACCCTTCCAGCGAACGAAGGGACGATTCGTTCCGTTCGACGATGCCGCGGGGATGGATAAGCGACTCCAGCACATCGCAGATGAGTGTTTGCCGTTTATTCATTCCGAACGACAATGTTTGAATCGAACAGTAGTCGTTATACTTATCGATAATTAATCCGGGCAGGAAATCCGCTTCCCCGTGCACGAGCCGGAATGTTTCGGTATGCGGATATAATTTTCGCCTCAGGAGAAGCGCCTGTTCGATGCGCTTTTTGAAAAATTGAAAATCGATTTCTTCTTCGGTGCGGGAAAGAATCCGTACGGCGATCAATGAATGCGGATTGTAGAATCCGATACCGAGAAGTTTGCCGCCGACGTTTTTCAACTGAACGATGTCGCCTGCCTGCGGCTCACCGGTGACGGAATGGATTTCATTGCTGAATGCCCAGAGGTGTCCGCGGATGATCCGGTAGTCTTCCTTTTTTTTCAGCGTGGCAATTTTTTCCATATAGCAATCGATGTAAAATTTTTAGATGATGATGGGCGGCATTACAGTCGTGTAAAGCGCAGCCGTAAACTGTTTGAAATCACCGACACGGAACTGAACGCCATCGCTCCTGCCGCGATAACCGGATTCAGGAATCCCAGGGCGGCGAGCGGAATGCCGACGATGTTGTAAATGAATGCCCAAAAAAAGTTTTGTTTGACGGTCCGAATCGTTTTTCGGGAAAGGTTGATCGTTTGTATGATACTCTTCAGATCGTTATGCATCAAAATGATATCGGCAGTTTCCATTGCTGTATCGGTACCACGACCCATCGCTATGCCCACGTCGGCTTGAGCAAGCGCCGGTGCGTCATTGATGCCGTCGCCGATTATCGCAACTTTTTCACCGGACATTTGTAATTCCTTGATTTTGTTTGCTTTCTCTTCCGGCTGAACTTCGGCAAAAGTCGATTCGATTCCGACCTGTGCTGCAATGGAGCGGGCAGTCTGTTTATTGTCGCCGGTGATCATATACGTTTTTACATTTCGATGCCTTAACTCGGCAATCGTTTCGGAAGCTGATGGGCGAACGGTATCCGATAATCCGATCAAGCCGATTGCCCGATCGTTGACGGCGAAATAAACGACGGTCTTTCCGTTGCCGGAAAGTTTGTCGGCATCCGGTTTGATCGCGTCGAATGAAATAAAAAACCGGTTCAGGAACGATTCGTTACCGATGAATATCGTTTTGCCGTCGATCATTCCTGCCGAACCCATTCCCGGAAACGATTGAAACGATTCGACAGGGGAAAATTGTATGTTCTTTTCCCGGGCGTAATTCACGATGGCTTGTGCAAGAGGATGTTCTGAATTTTTTTCAATTGATGCGGCATATCGTAACAGCAATGGAGCGTCATTTCCGTCGCTGGCGATAAAATCGGTCACCGAAGGTTTTCCGATGGTGAGAGTTCCGGTTTTGTCGAATACTACCGTCGAAATATTCCGGATACGCTCAAGGGCTTCGGCATCACGAATCAAAATTCCATGAGAAGCGCCGAGTCCGGTCCCGACCATAATTGCCGTCGGTGTTGCAAGGCCGAGCGCACACGGGCACGCAATAATCAATACCGCAATAAAATTAATCATTGCCGCATTGAACGGAATATGACCAAAAAAATACCATCCTAAAAATGTTGTCACAGCGATCGAGAGAACCGTCGGGACAAAAATTGCTGCAATTTTGTCCGCAAGGCTCTGGATTGGAGCTTTCGAGCCCTGAGCTTCCTGCACAAATTTGATAATGTGAGCAACAACCGTGTCATGTCCGACGGCAGTTGCTTTCATTTCGAAACTTCCGGTGTTGTTGATTGTGCCGCCGACGGCCCGCGAGCAGGAATTTTTTTCGACAGGAATGCTTTCACCGGAAATCATCGATTCATCGACGGATGAAAAGCCGCTGACTACGATTCCATCGACCGGAATTTTTTCTCCCGGTTTTACAAAAAGTATATCGTTGACCGTAACGGAGTCGATCGGGATATCGGATTCTTTCCCGTTGCGAAGAACGTGAGCAGTTTTCGGTTTCAATTCCAAAAGATGTTTGATCGCATCCGATGTGCGTTTTTTTGCACGCGCTTCCAGTAATCGCCCGAACAAAATCAGCGTGATAATCATCGATGCGGAATCGAAATATACTGTCGCTGATCCAGTTCCGTACGGCAGCCATTCGGGAAATAAAACGACGATGGCGCTGTAAATATATGCTGTGCCCGTGCCGACGGCGACAAGCGTATTCATATCGGCAGTAAAATGTTTTGCCAGTTGCCACGCGCCGGAAAAGAACCGTCGACCGGAAACAATCATGACAATGGTGGTTGCAACCAACAGTAATTTATTGATTTGATTCATCGGGAGCGGCGACCATCGCATAAACCAGTCTGTCATGCCGATCATACTGACAATCATGATCGGAACCGCAAGTGTTGCGCTCACGATAAATTGTGTACGCAAGATTTGAAATGTGTCGGTCTGTTTTTGGGATGACGGACGATCAGTCGAACTTTCCCGGGGCAGAATAAGTTTATAACCGGCCTGTTCAATTGCATTCGAAAGCTGCGGCAATACTATTTTTGACTCATCGAAATGGATTGTAACCTGTTCCGTGGCAAGATTTGCCGCGGCAGATTGTATGCCGTCGACTTTCAAAAGAGCTTTTTCCACCCGTGCGACGCAACTGGCGCAGGTCATTCCTTCTATCGGTAATGTCAGAACGCTGATATGATCCGGTCCGGTTGGCATGGTGACAATCAATGTCGAAATTCTTTTTGATAAAATAAAAAACTCCGACGCGATATAACATACGTCGGAGTTTGAGTACTAATTAAGCGACGGTAACGTCTTTACACAGGTATACGTCCTGAATTGCGTTAAGGATTTTGATGCCGTCGT